>Ga0209843_1000152_pt1 | contig 11868 bp, 25 predicted proteins | sample GWRWS1_20_30_FD_187222 | JGI IMG/M metagenome (GOLD analysis project Ga0209843, IMG submission 187222) | Riverbed sediment microbial communities from areas with vegetation nearby in Columbia River, Washington, USA - GW-RW S1_20_30 (SPAdes)... | ecosystem: Environmental > Aquatic > Freshwater >... | reverse complement strand
CGCGGATGTCGGGGTCGTCCCAGAGGTCGGCATCGCCGATGCCGAACCGCTCGCCCTTCCACCCGCACGGCTCAGCGACACCGCGGCCCTTGCCGAGGTTCCACTGGGCGTTCCCGCCGCCAGCGCAGCGGACGTTGGCGCTCACCGGGCTGCCTCCCGCGAACTGAAGGCGGCGCCGACCCGGCCGGCGACCAGGGCCGCGACCGCCAGGGGGGCGCTCCAGGGTCCGGCGACCTGGCCCGCCAGCACGCACACCGCGGCCAGAAGGACGAACGCGGGGCGGGTCACGGCAGCAGCACCCCTTGAACATGCAGCGGCGTCCGAACCACGCCGGGCAGCCCATCAGGACGTGCGGAGGCTGGCGCCTTGGCGCAGACCTGCCAGTGGGTGCCGTGGATGGCTCGGACGGTCGCCCACCACTCGGCTGGCGTGGCTTGCAGCAGCGGGCCCTTGGACGGCGCGAGGTCCTGGACCTTGAAGCCGACGATCGGATGGCCGCTCTCCAACTCTCGGATGCGCTGGTTGAGCTGGTCGATCTCGGCCTGCACCTCGTCGGGCCGATCCACCTTCCAGGCGGCCAGGTAGGCGGGTAGGCCGGCGAGTGCGGCGAGCCGCTCCGTGACGGTCGTGCCCTTGTCCTTGAGGTCCTGGCCGACGTCGCGGACCTCCTCGACGATGGCCAGCGGCCACTTGCACCAGCAGCAGAACTCCGTCCAGTCCCGATCGGCCACATGGGTCCGGTGGCCGGTCCGCGGGTACGCCTCGGGGATCGCCGTTCGGTGACCGTTTGGGTAGCTCTGGTCGCGGGCATTCCACCGCTCGGTGCGGCTCATGCGACCCGCTCCCGGGCGGTGGCGACGGCGGCCGGGTCGACGTCGCAGCCGATGAAGCGGCGGCCGAGGTCGCGGCAGACGACTGCGGTGGTGCCGCCGCCGAGGAACGGATCGACGACGAGGTGGCCGGGTTCGGTGAGCCGCTCGACCAGCGACGCCATGCCGGACTCGGACTGGCCCCAGTGGTGGTGCCGCTTGTCGTCGGAGGCCGAGCCGAACACGTCATCGTTGATCCAACGCAGGTCGCCCGCGTCCGGCCGCACGTAGATCAGGATGGGCTTGTAGCCGATGGCCACCCGCTCAAGCTGGTCGCGCCACCGCGGCCCGGGCGTCAGGTAGATCGCGCGGTGCCGGCGCCGCATCGACAACGCGAGCAGCGGCTCGACTGCGTCCAGCATCTCCAGCCGGGTGCCCGTCATCACGGCCAGGACGCCACCGGGTGCGAGCGTCCGCGCGGCCAACTCGCCGAGCTGCTCATACAGCGGCCAGAACTCCGGCCTATATGGCGGGTCGGTGATGATGGCGTCCACGGTGCCGGGTTCTAGCTGCATCAGCTCCTTGCGGAAGTCGCCGATGCGGGTCTCGATCCCGTTCTGCGCGATGGTGTGAGGGGCGCTGTCAAGGCGCCGCCGCTCGGCGTCACGCTCTCGCGCCACCCGCTGCGCCCGCTTGGGCTCCATGTCGCCGGCCAGAACCTTCGCGGCCAGGTCGGGATGGTCCTCGTTCAGCTCGCGCGCGTCGTCGATCCGTTGCTGGCTGGCGCGCTCTGAAAGGACCACGCGGCCGTCATCTTCGGATGTTCCATTTGGAACATCGGCATCCTGAAATGGCAGGTCAGAGGTATCGGCCGAGCCGTCGAGCGTTCCATTTGGAACACTGCCATCCTGGTCTCGCAAGACCGTCTGCGGGCTAACGCCAAGTACCCGGCTGATGGCCCGTGGGCCCATCCCTTCGCCGTCCAGTTCGGCGACGGCGCGGCGGCGTTCCTCCACGGTCAGGCGGATGTAGCCGCCGAGGCGCTGCTCGACCCAGTCCTTTGTCGTCATCCCGAGCGCCTTGGGGACCCCGAGTCGTTCCCCGAGGGCGATCTGTCGCCAGGCACCAGCGGCGACCTGGCCGAGGGCCTGCGTGTACTCCTCGGCATCGTCGGGGCGCATCGTCCCTGAGCTGAGCGGGCGCGCCTGGGTCATCCACCCACCGCCTCGGACGTCGGCTCGGCCAGCAGGTCAGCCACCGGAACATCAAGGACCCGCGCCCAGTCGCGCAGCTTGTCGATGCTCCGGGGCTCGAACTCGCCCGACTCCCAGCGGTAGAGGGTGCTGGCGTCGACGCCAACAAGGCCGCCAAGCTCCGCGAGTGACAGCCCCATCTCCTTGCGGCGTTGCCGGGCGAGGGCCACGTTCAGCAATTGGACCGGTCTCCCTCTTCGCAGTCGCAGTTGTCAGCGGCAGCACCGTAGCTTGTGCTTGGCACAATGTCAACAGTCCTGCTCAACGCTTGACTTGCGGCCAGCGCAACGGCACACTCATGCAGTAGCTACAACCCCGGGTGACAGGAGGAGCGCCACCCATGAGTGCGACCGGACAGACCTTCGCGGAGATGGTCGACCAGGCCGCCAGCGTGTTGGGCCTGAATGACTACCAGCTCAGCGCCGCCATCGGCCTCATGCCCGGCAACCGGGTCTGCTCGCCCAAGCAGGTCAGCCGTATCCGCAAGGGCGAGCAGGTGAACTACCGGCCAGAGTTGGTCGAGCGGCTGGTCGCGGTGCTGAAGCTGGACGCTGCGGAGGCGTGGGCGGCGTCAGGTGTGCTGCCGCCAGAGATGACGGCCGAGGACCTGCGAGCGATCTGGGAACGACGAGCGACCCGGGCATTGACGGCGGTCGGCCGGGTCGCGCAGCCATCTGAGGGGGAATCGTTCGCCGCCGCTGCTTCCTCAACTGACCAGGGTGGTAGCAAGAAGCCAGCATCTCGCAAGTTCGCAGGTCAGCGTCCTGCCGCCCAGCCTAGGGCAGCTTGAGGTGCTGTCCCGATGGAAGACACAACGCTCCGCCGTACCCGCGGGCGCGGCAGATGCGGTGTCTTTGCCTTCTTCGCCTGTTGACGGCATGTCCGGGCAAGATGGCAGGGATGATCCGGGCATGCGCCCCTCGTTCTACGGCGAACGTGGCCTGTGGGCTCGCTACCGCGAGCACCTGCTCGGCATCGACGGCAGCCGCCCGATGGCGGCCACTACCGTCACGACCTACCGCAAGCACTGCTGGGCGTTCGTCGCCTTCCTCGGCGAGCGGCCCTGGTGGAAGGCCAGACCCCGCGACCTGGCGGCGTTCATCGGCCGGCCGGCACCCGAGTCACGGACCGGCACCCGCGCCGCCAACACCGCCCTCCAGGTCGCGGTCGCGATCCGTGGGCTGTACCGGTTCGCGTACCTGCACAGCTACACCCCGACCGACCGCATGGCCGCGTTCGTGCCGCCCCGCGGGGGCCAGCCACGGCCCCGTGGCTACGACCAGGCCGAGCTCCGCGTCATCATCGAGGGCGCCGCCTACGACCCCCGCCTGCATCTTTTGTGCTGGCTCGGCTACGGCGGCGGGTTGCGATGTGTGGAGATGTCGCGGCTGCGGGCTGAGCAGGTCGACCTGCGCCACGGGATCATGGAGGTGCTCGGCAAGGGCAACAAGCTGCGGCCGGTCCCGATCGTGGTGCCGGGGTTGCGGGCGGCGCTGCGCCATGAACTCGCTGGCCGCCCGGCGGCGGGGCCGCTGATCTGTTCGTCGCTGCCGCCGTATGGGCCGCTGAATCCGCAGACGATCTCGATGTACCTGGCCCGCCACATCCAGTCGCAACCCGACCCACACCGGCCCGGGAAGTGCCTGGAGGGTAGCGCGCACGACCTGCGGCACTCGCTGGTGTGGTGGCTGCTGGAGCACGGCGGCGAGCAGTACCTGAAGACGATCTCGTTGCTGATCGGCCACGCCGACACCGGAGTGACCGAGCGTACTTATACCCTAAGGTATATGGGTCGCGCAAAAGAAGTGCTAGCGAAATTGCCGGACCCCACGGCGCCGAAACGAGTTGCGCCATGACTAAGTTGTGCGAGATTGAGAACTGCGGCAGGCCCCAGTGGGTCGCGCCAAGGAGCTCCTGGCGAGCCTGCCCGACCCGACCGACCCGCGCCAGCCCACCACCAAGGAGTGACCATGGCCGAGATCGACGAGCTGGCATTGACGGCGGCGCATCTGGCCGTCGAGGACGCGCTGGTTGATTTTCGGGACAACCGCATAAGCGTGCTGGGCCGAGGCAACGGGTTCGTCATCCGGGAGCGGGATGGCCAGCTGTCGGGCGTCTTGCGGCTCGGCACCCGCGATGGCCTCCGCATCGCCATCAAAGCGTACCTGGCGGCGATTGACGGTGATATCGACCCGCGCCTCCCGCGCCATCCCACCACCACCAAGGAGTGACCATGCCCCGCCGCTACCGCACCGCCGATGGCTGGCTGACCAGCGCCGCCGTCGGCCGGCTCCTCGGGGTGTCGCCCAAGACGGTGAACCGCTACGCCCGCGAGGGGCTGCTGCCGTTCACGAAAACACTAGGCGGCCATCGCCGCTACCCGGAGGCCAGAATCCGCGAGCTCCAGGCCGAGCTCACCGTCCAGGTCGGAGGGGAGTCCTGATGGCCACGACCGACACCCACCACGACCTTGCGACCGCCCGCGACCTGCTGGCGACCTGGCGGCAGCACGGCACCGTGCCGCCGGAGGTGCTCGACTGGTTCGACTGGCTGGTCGCTGAGGTGAAGGCGTGGCAGGACGCCGTCGCCGACCTCGCCGGGATGGCGTTCGCGAACGCCCACGGGCAGACGGAGCTGGCGGTGCTGCTGCAGACGCTGGCCGCCGACCACCCGCCCCGACGGGCAGAGGCCAGAACGGAGCGATGATGCGCCGCGTGCTGGTCGTCCTGCTCGCCGTCGGCATGGCCGTACTCTCGTTCGACGCCCTGCGCGCCTACGCCCTCACCGGCCATCCCCTGACCGACGGCGTCATCCCACAGCAGACGATCCTCCCGCGATCGTGGCTGGCGATGCTGTGGGCGGTGGTTGTGGACCTGGCGGTGGCGGCCGGCATCCTCGGCGTCAAGGACGACCGGGGCGACTGGCGGGCGTGGCTGATGCTGCTGCTCGCGCTGGGCGCGACGCTCGGGTTCCAGGTGTTCGCCCTGTCGCCGTTCCTCGCGCGGGCGGTCCCGCCGGTCGGGCTGGCCCTGGCGATCCTCGTCCTGGACCTGGGCCCGGCCCGACCCAAGCCGGCCACCGAGGCGCGGCCACCGTGGCCGGCCCGGGCGCGAGCGTGGTTCGAGTCGGGCCTGGCGGTGCCGACCCCGACCCAGCCCGAACCGGCCCTGGTCGTGTCGGGGCCGCGGTCCCGTAGGCAGCAGGCCGCGACCCCGGCGCCATCCCGCCCCAGCGGCCTGACCGCCGACCAGCAGGCCAGGGTCAAGGCCATGATCGACGAGGGCGGCTGGTCCGACCGGGCCATCCAGCGGGAGCTTGGCCTGACGAACTACGCCCGCACCAACCACCTCGCCCCGCTCGCCAAGGAGCTCCGGGCCAACAACGGGGCCGGGCCATGACCGGGCTGATGTTCGTCGCTGGCCTCGTCATCGGGGCGGCGGCCGGGATGTGGGTCGGCAAGCGGCGCGAGTACGTCCCGACCACCGAAGAGAAGCTGGTCCGCAAGGTCTACCGGCATGTCGACGAGATCATCGGCGCGACCAAGAACGAGAGCCAGCTCCGCGCCGACATGCGGTTCCGGCTGATCCATCCCCGCTTCCACCTGCTGCGGCCGTGGAAGAACTGGCGGCTGCTGGTGCCCAGGCGGGTCCGCCAGTGGATCGCGGACTACCTCTGGCCGACCCCCAAGATGGGGCCAGGTGTGAACCCGCTGCCGTCGGACCAGCGTATCGCCCACTACGTGCGGCATTCGCCGGACTTCCGGACGTGGACGGTCCACTACAGCGCCGAGGCGCCCGCGAACCATGCGCCGTTTATCGAGTGGCTGACCAAGGGGCGGCCGGTCCAGGGCGGCGGGATGGCCCAGGCGCTCGGGCTGGAGTGGCACGCCGGCCTGTTCAGGGTGGAGCGGAACTGGCGCGATGGCCTGGTGCATCTGACCGTGGCCGGGCCGGCGCCGGAGTTCACCCCGACCGTGCCGCACGGGGTGGGCGCCGATGTCTGAGCGGGCCATGCCAGAGCGGCGGCTGTTCCTGGGCCGCATCCGGCCCGACGACCTGGCCCGGGTCGGCGACTCGCCGCTGGTCCGGCCCTGGGACGGCCACCCGTCGGCGACCTGGCCCTACGGGTCGGGTGGTGCCCCGCACGCCGGCGTCTGGGGTACGACCGGCGGTGGGAAGAGCTCGCTCCTTCGCCTCTTGTTGCGTGGCCTGGTCCGCCGGCCCGGGCCACGGGCCATCACCATCATTGACGCCGAGGGCGCCGGCGAGTTCACCGTGTTCGACGGCATGCCCGGGATCGCGGGCATCATCAACGCCAACCCGGCCGCCGACGCCAAGCTGCCCGACGGCACCCCGACCAGCGTGGACCGCGCCGCCGGTGCGCTCGCCGACACCCTGGCGCTGGCCAACGAACGCAACGAGGAACGTGAGGCCGCGCAGCGGGCCTGGCTGCGGCTGCTGAAGGACCCGGCCCACCATCGGGCGCCCGACTACCAGGCGCCCGGCGAGGTGTGGCTGGTGATCGACGGGTTCGCCAGCTTCCGCTACGCGCTGCGCCGCTACTCCAAGGTGGCCGGCGACGTGACCGATGACCTGGTGCTGACCGGCCGGCTCGGTCGCAAGGTCGACGTGCACCTGGTGCTGGCCGACCAGGTCACCTACGCCGCCCGCACCAAGGATGACGACGGCATGCCATCGCCACTACGCAAGCAGCTCGGTTGCCGGATCGGCGCCGTCGGCGAGCTCGGCATGACCGCCACCGAGAGCCAGCAGGCCTTCGACGATCCCGACGCCGCCAAGCGCATCCCGCCGACGCCCGGCGGGTGCCTGGTGCAGATCGGCGCCAGCCGGATGCCGTTCGTCGTTCCTCGGTGGTTGAACGCCACCGACCCCGACCTCGACGTGCCGGTCGGGGACCGCCGGGCCGCCTACCGGCTCCTCCCCGAGGCGGTCGCGTGAGCACCGCTCCGCGCGGAGAGTACCCCTTGGGACACGTAGTGTCCCAAGAAGGGGTAGTTCACTCTTCGACTCCAGCCCGCCGCCATTGCCCCAACACCGACCGGCCCGACTGGCTCCCACCCTGCAATTTCCACTGTGCACAGGACCACTACTTGCAGAGCACCTACGGCATTACCTGTGACGACTGGTGGGAGCTGTTCGAGCGCCAGGGTGGCCGCTGTGCCATCTGTGGGCAGCCGGGGAAGGGGAGGCGGTTAGTGGTCGACCACGACCACGACACCGGGTCGATCGACGGGCTGTGCCATTTCGGATGCAACCGGCGCCTTCAGGCCCGCTGGCGCCGTTACCTCGCCGACCCACCTGGGCGGCAACTCGGCCTGCGGGTGGCTCCGGCGAAGCTCCGGGCCATCCAGGCCGATGACCGAGCCAAGCGGGCCAGGGAAGCCGGGCAGCGGGCCAAGCGGGCCACCGACCGACCGACCGAACCACCGTCAATGCTGGCCCGGCTCCAGGCCATGACCAAGCAAGGAGGCTGACCATGTCCGCAGTATTGGGGTTCTTCGGGTCCATCATCGGCGCCATCGTGACCGCCATCGTGGTCGCGGCTGGGGTGTTGTGGCTCGTCATCATCTGGAAGTCCGGCAGCCTGCCGGAAGTGGTCGCCATCGTGACCACGTTCATCGGCGGGTTCTGGGAAGCTGTCAAGGAGTACTTCGGCTTCCTCCGTGAGCTCATCACCTTCGCTCGGAGCTAGCCGTGGCACTCGTCGGTTGGCTCCATGGGGCGTTGCTGGGGCTGCTGCTGTGGGCGGCCCGGTTGCTGGGCCGGTCGCTGTGGAACACCGTCGGGGCGTTGCTGGCGCTGCTCGGCGAGGAGGTCCGCCGCTATCTTGGGCTGACGCTGTGGGGCGTGGTGATCTTCCTGTTCGGCAAGGCGGTTATGAACTTCGCCCCGCCGAACACGAAGACGCCGCTGGTGCTGGTGGTGCTCGGCCTGGTGGTCGTCTGGGGGCTGGCGGTGGTGCGCGCGGTCCGCTTCACGAGGCAAAACAACCTCATACGGGTGCGGAATCGGATGGCGTTCAAGGAACTCCGCAGCGAGGTCGGCCGGGTAGGCCGCCGCCTGGACGGCATCCGCGGCGGAGTCGTCGAGGGGGTCGCCCGCCGGACCCGCGGCACGCGGTTCGGTGGGCTGTTCCGCGTCAACCGCGACGCCGCCGCCGACGAGCAGGCCCAGCGGGACATCGCCGCCCAGCGCGAGGCTGAGGAACGCCACGCTGAGGCCGAGCGGGTCGCGGCCGAACGCGCGGCCAGGGAGCGCCGCAGCCGCTGGGCCGAAGGACAACGACGGCCAGCCGTCCCCGGTGGTCGATGACAAGGAGGCTGACATGCTGAGGACATTGATCCGGTGGCTGCTGGGTGGCACCCGGACCTGCGCCACGGAAGGCTGTGACCACCTGCCGGCCATCGGCCGGTTCTGCTTCGACCACGCCGTGGTCACCGCCCGCGACCCGTGGAGGGGCTAGACCATGTCCAGGCGTCGGGCTTACCCTGGCCGTATGGACCGCGACCGGCTGATCGCCCTCGTCTGCGACGTCGCCCTGGACCAGGGTGGCGACTGGGACGCCGTCGGCCGGGTCCTCGACGAGCGCCTGGACGACGACGACCTCGAACAGGCCGAGTGGATCGCGGCGTGGGTGCTGGGCAACTACGAGGAACCCGGCCTGGGGCCCGAGGTCGTCCGCGCCATGCGGGACCGACGGCGGCGGCTGGTGCCCGCCCAGCCCGCGGGCGCGCCGGGTCGGGGGTTCCTCCGCCGCCGGCCGGCATGATGGACCGCCGCGAAGAGCTTCTGCCGCTCACCCACCTGCGGGACGCCATGGGGGAGATCGCCCGGCTGCGGGGCCTGCTCGCCCGCCTGGAGTGGGTCGAGACGGCGTTCCCGAGGAACACGCGGGCGTGCCCGGCGTGCGACAACGAACCGCGCGAGGGCCACGAGTCCGACTGCTGGCTGGCCGCCGCCATTGCCGGGAACGACGAAACCTAGGAGCGGTGCTGAGCTTTCCACCCCGAAGGACGGCGTCTCGTAATGGCTGGGGAGCGGACTTACACGTGCCGCCCGGTTGCAGCCCCTCTTCCTGACCAGCAGGGACCACGCTCGCGTCGGCCTGGGATTCCCCTCGGCCGGGCGCTACCCGCTCCCCTCTATGGGATTCGTTCGGTCGTGGCTGGCCCGGGTGTCGCACCCGGCTGTCCCAGGGTTATGGGCCCCGGTTGGTCCTGGACCGCCAGCGCGGATCATTGTACGGGCACCCGCCGACAGCTACTCCCGCGGCTGTGGTCGTGGCGGCTCCTCGCGACTGCGGTAGGTCGTCGGCTTCACCCGCACCGTGCCCGTCTTGGTGGCGTCCGGGTCGGGCGCCTGGGTCTTGACGGCCGGGCTGACCAACTGGCGAACGAACGGCGCCAGCACGACGACGGCGCCGCCGGCGATCTGAAGGGCCACCTCGTTGGGGAGGCTGAGGCCGTAGCGGGCCGCCAGCCACACGACGGCCCCGGCCAGGACCTGGACGGCGACGGGTTCCTTGGCGATCGGGTTCATGGCTACCCCCACCGGATGCGACCGCCGGGACGCCGGGTTCCGTTATTGCCCGAACTGTGATGCTGGACGCAGAGCAGGTAGCGGGCGAGCTTGGTCATGGTCATCCCCCTCCCCTGGCGAGCTGCCGCTCCCGCAGCTTCCGTTCGACCCGAGCGGCCAGCCGGTCCAGCGCGTCGTCGCTGAGCTGGTCGATCCAGGCGTCCGGCATGGTGGAGCCGGTGGCGATGGTAACCGGGAACGACGTGGGTGGCGGCATGCCGGGGCCGGGTCCAAGCTGGCGACGTGGCCGCAGGCCTGGCAGATGTACGTTCCGTGCATGGTCACGCCTCGGCGGGCTTGGCGGCGCTGGAGACGCTCACGGTCACCAGGTCGTTGGCGTAGCCCGCTCGGGGCCGGTGGCCGGGGTTGGCGTGCCCGGAGAGGGTCACGTTGATGTTGCCGTCACCGACGATGTTGCACAGCCCGCTGCTCGCCGCTGCCAGCGCCGCATCGAACTGCTCATCCATCGCGCTGACGGCCTCGGCGGCGTCGGTGTAGCGGGACTTGAACTCCTCGTAGGCGTCGTGGGCGAGGCCCCCGAGCTTCGCGGGGTCGACGTCGGTCAGGTAGACGTTCCAGCTCATCAGGGTCATCCCTTCTCGTACGGGACGGCGTGACCCGCCGTCAGCATCTCATTGGCGAACCCGTCGAACCCGCTCTCAGTCCCGAGGTCCACGGCGATGAGCGGCCGCCCGAACGAGTCCATCGCGACCGACCGGCACGGCCGCACGGTGCCCGGTGGGACGAGTTGCTCGGCGAACTTGAGTGCCTCGTACCCACCGGGGTCGCGGAGTTCGGGACAGTTGATCCCGGCGATGCGGGCGTTGCCTTCCCAGCGGGTCCGCAGCCCGAGGTCCAGCAGGATGCGGGCGGTGTCACCGTCGACCCACGACTTGAAGGCGACGGGATAGGCCCAGAGTCGGGGGTCGGGCGTGATGGCCATCAGCTTCGCGCCTCCCGCCACGTCAAGCCGAGGCTCCAGTCGTACACGGCACAGACGAGCCCGACCTCCAGGCCAAGCTCGTGCATGCGCCCGTCCAGCCAGGCCATCGTCCGGCAGAACCCCGGCACCTTGAACCGCCACATCATGCCGGCGGGGGCGGCTCCACCACCGCGTCCTTGATCTCAGCCACGTCGGCGGCCAGCCCGTCGAAGTAGATGCCGGCGGGGGTGCGGCCGTCGTCGGGGCCGACCGCGACCCGCAGCACGTGGGTGACGGCCTTGCGCAGCGCGGCCTGGCCACGGGTGGACTCCAGGGCGTCCAGCAGTTCCTCGGTGGTCATGTCGTCCTCCAGGTCGGGGCCGGCGAGGAAGTCCGGCAGCAGCACATCCCGCCACTGCTGCTTTCGGATCGCCCCGGGGCAGGATTTGGCCACTGGGGTCCAGCAGGACGGGGCGCCGTGCAGGGTGTGGTAGCCGAGCCCAGCCGGGTCGGCGCACGACCGGGACGCGCGCCGCGGGATGGACGGGTGGACGCGGCGCAGCTCGGTGTGCAGCCACATGAGCGAGCGGAGCTGCGCCCCGGTCCACGGCTGGGTGTCGGGGTCGCCGTCATCCTCGGTCTCGATCGAGATGGCGTAGCCGTTGGCGTCCAGGTTGGCGTCGGCCTGCCGGTCGGTGTCCATGAGCTGCCAGATGTGGCCGTCGCCGACGCCAGAGCGGCGGCCGAGCACGATGAAGTGGGACTCGAGGACCGACCGGTCGCGGAACATCTGGAAGGCGCCTTCGGCGCTGCCGACGATGGAGTGGTCGATGATGGTTGTGGGGGTGATGCGCGGTTGCGACTGCCACTCGGGCAGGTGCCGCTGGCTGCCGCCGTGGGGGGCGCTGGCGAAGTCGAGTAGGGTCATCAGGCGCCTCCTCGGCATGTCCGAACCGGTGGGATGCCGGCGACGACCTCGACGCAGGCGCCGACGGCCCGGACCCGCACCCGCACCCGCACCTCGCGCGGTGGCCCCGGCGGGCCCGGGCCGGGGTTGGTGGTCGGCGGCGCAGTAGGTCGCGCTGGCGTCTGCTGGCCCGCTGCCGGGCGCGCAGAGCCTGGCTGGTGTCCCGGGGCCACCCCGGACGTCGTCTCAGGGCGTTCTGTGGCCTTGGCGGTGGTGGCGGGCCCGGTGGACGGCTGCCCTGCCGTCCCGGTGGTCGACGGCGCCCGGTACGCCGGCGCGCCCGGCAGCGGCGGGGCGACCTGCACCTCGAGCGCCCCCG
>Ga0209843_1000151_pt1 | contig 11964 bp, 11 predicted proteins | sample GWRWS1_20_30_FD_187222 | JGI IMG/M metagenome (GOLD analysis project Ga0209843, IMG submission 187222) | Riverbed sediment microbial communities from areas with vegetation nearby in Columbia River, Washington, USA - GW-RW S1_20_30 (SPAdes)... | ecosystem: Environmental > Aquatic > Freshwater >... | reverse complement strand
CACGCACCGCAAGAACCTTGTCCGTAAGGCGATGCGGCCGGTCATCGCGCGGCGCCAGGGCGTGCTCGTGCCGTGGATCACGTGCGTCTACCCCACGGCCGCGCTCGCGCAGGAAGCGGGCATGTCGCTCGCCGAGTACGAAGACGCCCAGCAGCACCGTGACGAGCGGGTTGATGAAGTATCCCAGCGACGTCTCGACCACCCGGTCCGTGTTGACGCCGTAGATGTAGGTGCCCCAGTTCACCGCGATGAGCAGCGCGGCCACCGCGATCAGTCCCATCTTGCCGGGCCTGCGGATCAGCGCGGCGATCCGCCGCCAGCCGCGGGCAACGGCCACGATGAGCACCACCAGCACGAACGACCACACGATCCGGTGCGCCAGGATCTCGACCGGGGTGGCCGGGCGCAACAACTTCCAGTACAGCGGAAACAGACCCCAGCACAGGTAGGCGCCCAGAGCGAAGAGATATCCCTTGCGCGCCCGGTTCATACCGTTCACCGTAAGGCCCGTCTCCCGGTCGGACTCCTTAGGTGTGCCCGACGTCACGGCTACCGCGATCAGTCGCGGAGGTCGATCTCCATCCACCGGTCGGGATTCACGAGCGGGAGGAAGCCGGCTGCGGCGTACACGCCGTGTGCGTCGGTTGTGGAGAGCAGGATTCGGCGCACACCATCGGCGGAGAGCCGCTCGCGTACGACCGTCACCAGCCACGTTCCGAGCCCGCGCCCGCGGGCCTCGGGCGCGATGTACACGTCGCAGAGCCAGGCAAACGTCGCGTGGTCGGTCACGACACGGGCGAAGCCGACCTGGTCACCCTCGGCCGAGTAGACCCCGAAGCACAGCGATCTATCGACGGAGGTTGACACGACGTCGACCGGGCGGCCCAATGCCCAGTACGCATCGGTGGAGAGCCACCGGTGTACGCGTGGTACGTCGAGCCGCCCCGCCGACGTGTCGATCTCGTACCCGTCATCCCGGCGCCTCAGCATTCGGCGAGGTTAGCCTCTCGGCCGCGGCTGGCTCCATTGCGGCGGGGGTGGAGGAGGCGTGATTCGCCGCGGTTCGCGCCTCTTGGTGATCACATCCGCGACCTTGTGCAGTCCCCAGGTGACGAGGCCGATGAAGAGCGCGCCGAGCACGGCCGCGGGCCAGAAGTTGTCGACGTGGAATGGGATGTCGAGCTTGCCGGCGATCCAACTGGTCAACCACAGCAGCAGCCCATTGACCACGAGTGCGATGAGCCCGAGGGTCAGGATGTAGATGCCGCAGCCGACCAGCTTGGCCACCGGCTTGACCACGGCGTTCACCAGGCCGAAGATCAACGCGATGAGGACCACGGTGCCGACCGTTCCCCATGTCGTCGCGGCGAATGTGGATATGCCCGGAATGATGATCGTGCTCAGCCACACCGCGGCGGCCGAGCCAGCGAGGGGGAGGAGCAGACCGAGGAGTCGTCGTACCATGCGCGCGATCGTGCCACACCCGTAGCGCGGGGGACAGTCCGCGGACTCTCGTACCGTCCGCGGATCCGCACCGAACGCATTCGCGTAAGGTGTTGCGGCAGTCCGGCACCTTCGTGCGCGCAAAGGGGATGGTCGATGGCGTCGCGCTCGGATCAGCTGCACTCACACCAGTTCACGCTGCAGCGGGTCGTCGGCGCCCTCGCCATGCGGGATCCCGATCCGGTCTCCTCACCCCTGCGGCGGATCGGCGGCGCTCTCCTCGCCAGCGTGATGGTGGCGGCGCTGGGGGTCGCGGCCGTCGGTGTGTACGGCGTGCTGCGGCCCGGCGGCGACGATTCCTGGCGTGATGGCAATGCGGTGATCATCGAGACGGAGACAGGGGCCCGCTTTGTCTACCGCGACGGTGTGCTGTATCCGGTCGTGAACTACTCCTCCGCGCTGCTCATTCTCTCATCCGCTCAGCCGCGCCGGGCCTACGTGCCGCGGGCCTCGCTGGTCGGGGTGGCTCGGGGCACTCCACTGGGGATTCCCGGAGCGCCGGACCTGCTCCCGGCCGCCGGCGACCTGGTGACCACCCCGTGGACGCTGTGTTCGCGTCCGCCGACCCTATCGGCGTTCGCGGGAAGCGATCAACGTGGCTCAGCCGCACCGGCGACCATGCCACCTGGCTCGGCGGCTTCGGCGCGAGCGGAGTCCGTGCTCCTGGTCGGATCGACGCCGGGCGGCGGCGTGGATAAGCTCGGCGGCCGTGCCCTCGTCGCCTCGGATCCGGCCGGTGGTCTGCACATGATCTGGCAGAACCGGCGCTACGCCATCACACATCCGGATCTGGTCCTGGCCGCCTTTGCCTGGCCGAGACAGGCGGCGACGCCGGTATCGCCGGCCGTGCTCAACGCAGTTCCCGCCGGGCCGGACGTGGGCAGAGTTCCGGTCGAACGACGCAACCAGCCCTCCGTTGTGGAGGGTTTCCGCATCGGGCAGGTCTTCGTGGTGGAGAACCAGAGCGGAGGCAGACAGTTCGGCGTGGCGCTCGCCGCCGGCCTCGCGGAGATCACACCGGCGCAGGCGGACCTCCTGATCGCCGATGGCGCCAACGGGCCTGGCGGGAAGCCGAAGCAGTTGGGCCAGGCGCAGTACGCCTCGGCGCCGCGCGCCGCTTCGCTGGTGCCCACTGGCGAGGTCGTTCCGCCGGCCACAGCGCCGCAAGTCGTCAGTGCCGGCGCGAGCGGCGGCGTGTGCGCGACCTTTGCCACCGGTGCTCCGACGCCGGAGGTCGCCCTGACGACGCCGGTCCCGCGGGACGCGGGCGAGGTACGGACGTCACGCGCGCCGGCCGACGTCGCCGCGACGGTCGACTGGGTGGCCGTGCCGCCGGGACGCGGCGCGGTCGTCGAGGCCCTCGCCGGGCCGGGCTCGCCCAATGGAGCTCTTGCCGTCGTGTCGGACCTGGGGCTTCGCTTCCCGGTGCCATCCCGTGAGGTGCTGGGCGTGCTGGGTTACCCGGACGCCGCGCCACAGCGCCTGCCCGCGGCGCTCATCGCCCTGCTGCCCTCCGGTCGGGCACTCGACCCGGCTTCGGCGGCTTTGCCGGCGACCCCGGCCGCGTGAATTGCGCGGCTTCACCCGAAGTTATCCACAGACACGAATTCGCTCTAGCCCATTGTGGAGTGCGGCAGCTACGGTCAGCGACGTCAATGTTTCGTTCGACAGCCGCACGGCGACCGTCGCCGCGGGCAAGGACAGAAGGGGGTGTCACGGGAGGTGTCCAGCACGCAGGCAGAGGCCGCCGTGATGGCGCAGGTAGCGGCGAAGTTCGACGACGTCCAACAGTCGTTGCGGACGAGCCTGTCCAACCTCATGCGCGAGGTTCAGTCGGTGGAGACAGAGTTCCAGGGCCTCGGCGGAACCTCGTTCCAACAGGTCGTGACGGAATGGGGTCAGGACCAGGAACGGCTACTTCGAGCCCTTGGCGAGACGGCGAACGCTGTCCGCACGGCCGGCAAGATCTACACGGCCACCGACGACGTCGCATCTGATCGTCTCAAGATTCCTAACGTCACGCTTCCGCTCTAGCCTGGGGAGTTTCACCATGAAGGGTCAGCTCAGCGTCAACTTTCTGCGACTTGGCGAGACCAGCGTCCACATTCAGCAGACCATCGCGGCACTCGGTTCACAGCTGGAGCAGTTGGAGAAGGACGCCGCTCCGCTCGTGCAGACCTGGAGCGGCGACGCCAAGGAGGCCTACCAGCAGCGCCAGGCCACTTGGCGGCAAGCCTCTGCGGAGCTATCCAGCATGTTGCAGGCGATCAAGCGCGGGCTGGACGAATCGCTTGCCGATTTCCGGAACACGGAGAAGGCCGCAGTCGACGGCTTCACGTCCGGCCGCTGACAAACGGCGACGATCGGGGCGAGGCCGGTGGGGACGCGGCGAGCGTCTCTGCCGGCCTCAGTCGTTTCTCGCCGGCCTCAGTCGTTTCTCGCCGGCCTCAGTCGTTTCTCGCCGGCCTCGACTCGACCTGGACGCCAGCCCCGACGCCGCCCGAGCGGCACGGCAGCGGAGACGGCGGAGACAGCGGCGGCAGCAAGGAGCAGAATCGCGGCGGTGCCCAGTGCCAGTGAGGTCGGCCCGGGGCGACCCTGGTCATCCGCGTACCCGGAGCCGGGGGCTATCCCCGCCGCCGGCGCGGTCGCGGTGCCAGGCGGAGCCGGCGCGACGACCTCTGTGAGCGCTCGCATCGGGTTGAGAACTCCATATCCATACTCTGCCGACGGCCTCGCCCCAGCGGCCGGGTCAGCGGTCGCCACGAGCCGCCGCACCACCCCGGCCCGGTCCAATTGAGGCCAGCGGGCCCGGATCAGCGCAGCCGTGGCCGCGACGAACGGGGTGGCGAAGCTCGTGCCCTGAAAGGCGGCGTGTCCACGGCGCGGCGCCGCGCCGACCACGCCATCACCGGGTGCGACCATGTCCACATAGGATCCAACCTGCGAGGTCGGCACGCGCAGACCATTCGGGCCGATGGCGCCGACACCGACCACGCCGTCATAGCTCGCCGGGTACGGTGTCGGGTCACCCCGGTCGTGCTGGTTGCCCACGGCTGCCACGACGACGATGTCGGCCTCGAGGGCCGCGTTGACCGCGCTACGCAGTGACGCGTTGTCGGTCCGCGTCGAGATCGAGAGGTTGATGACAGCTGGCCGCGGGCGACTAGCCACGGCCGCGAGGATGCCGGCGGCGAGGTCGGCCACTGCGCCATCGCCAAGCCGAGCGCCATCGCCAAGCCGAGCGCCATCGCCAAGCCGAGCGCCATCGCCAAGCCGAGCGCCATCGCCGGTCGGGGCAGCGTCGGCGTCGACCCGCTCGTTGACCCGGATGGGCAGGATGCTGACGGCGGGTGCGAGGCCGCGTAGCCCGGAGCCGGCGACCGGTCGGGCCGCGATGATGCTGGCCACAGAGGTGCCGTGCCCGACGCAGTCCGTCCGGCCGTCGCCGCCGCGCTCAAGCACGTCGTGGCCGGACCTGACCGCCGAGGCGAGTTGCGGATGAGCAGCGTCGACCCCGGAGTCGATCACGGCCACAATGACGCCGGCACCGTCGGTGATCTGACTCAACGCGGACAGGTCGTAGCGGTGCTGCGGCCACGGCGTGTCGGCGATGATGGTCGCCGGGGCCGGCGTGCTGGTGCAGCCTTTTGATGCGCTCGTCGGTGGCACGGAACCGGCGGCCCGGGTATCGGCGCCGTTGCCAGTACCGGCGCCGACCAGGCACCCGGCTATGAGCACAACCGTCGCGATGCGCCTGGCGGCGGCCCGGGCACGGTCGTGGCGTCGACGTGGAGCGCGACGGGCCATCGATGAGAGCATGACGTACGCGATGTTAGACGGGACGCGGGCCGTATGGTGGCCGCCGGGCACGGCCTTGTAGGTTGTTGCTGGCAGGCGGCCCCAGGGATGGAGGGGGGTGGCCGTTTGAGCGACTGGGCACCGGCCACCGAGGCCGAGGCCGCGATGCGCGATGCGCTCGGGGCGTCCGATCAGGAGCATTACTTCCGCATTCTGGCGCGGTCGGAGCTGCTCCTACCGGTGTCTGCCGACGCTCTCGCCGGACGTGCGCCGATGGGCTGGGGCACCTGGACGACCGGTAATCGGACCCACGTCCTCGCGTTTACCTCGCCCGCTGCGCTACACACGTGCCTGAACGAGCCGGGCGGCTCGTTCCGCACCATGCCGTTCCACGCCCTCGCCGGCGATTGGCCCAACTACGAATGGTGGCTCGCGGTCAATCCCGGTCTGCCCATCGAGGCGTACCTTCCGTCCTGGTTTGTCTCTCAACTCACCCGCGGCGATGTCCGCCTGCCGGGGCGGACTATGGGTGCGCGTGCGCGCATGGCCCAGAGCGACCTCGCCGCGGCTCTCAACGGCCGGGTACGCGCATCCGCACCAGCACCCACCGTGACCGCGGTGGGGCCTGTGCCCGCTCAATCCGGCCCTGCTACATCGGCCGGCTCGGATTCCCCCCTCAACGGCCGATCAGTGATGGAGACTGTCGAGGCCGAGATCATCGACTATCCGCCGGCCTCCGGCTCGGCCCGTGTGTATGGTCCGGGCGCCGACCCCGGCGCCCACCCCAGTGCCACCCCCGGCGCTGGGCCTGGCCGCGACTCATTTCCCGGTTCCCCGGCCGGGCCCGGTTCCGTGCGCGAGCGCGAGCCGGGCTTTGGCCCCGAGCCCGGCTTCGGTCCCGAACCGGGCTACGGCGCGGAGCCGGGTTACGGTGCGGGGCCGGGCTATGGTCCCGCGTCGGGCTTCGATCCCAGGCCGGGATACGGCGGTGGTGTCGGCTTTGGTGTTGGCTATGGACCAGGTGTTGGCTATGGACCCGCGCCGGCGCCACCGACCTCGCCAGCGCCACCGGCGGCTGCCAGGACGTCCGTAGCACGGGAGGCGCAGGACGCCGAAATCGTCTCCGGGGCGGGCGCATGGGCTGCGGGCTTCGCCCCTGCCAACGAGACGGAGGCCAACCTCCTCGCCGCGGCCGAGGACAACAACACCGATGCGTTCCTCTCGACGTTGCTGCTGGCTCGGATCATTCTCCCCGTGCCGCCCGGCACGCCGACCAACGCACGCCCGCGCGACCGGGACTTTCCGTGGCAGATCGAAGCGGCAGATGATCAACGATTCATCTCGGTATTCACCTCGCCGGAGCGTCTCGGCGAACACAGCTACTCCCGCTTCGGTCCAGAGATCTCCTCGGTGAGTCTGCGGTTCGTCCAGCTCATCGGGGCGTGGCCGGACGAGGAGATCGCGTTCGCGATCAACCCAGGTAGCCCTGTCGGCGCGACGTTGCCGGGCTCGCAGATCGTCGCCCTGGCGACGTGGGCGGCAGAGGTCGGGCTGCGCGACGAGCCCTCGGCGGACGTGGTCATCGCGCCCAAGAAGAACGAGTCGACGCCGTCGGTCGGTGTCGCCGGAGCCCCGGTCGCCGGCGCTGATCGTGCCACCGTGATGCAGCGGACGGTGCCACCCGCGCAGCTCCCGTTCTATCTGGACCGCGGCTACGATCGCGTCTCCGGATTCGTCAACCGCGCGAGTGAGGTGTCTCACCTCATATCGCCGAGGACCCTCTACCGCGCGCTCGGGCTCGCCTACTCGGGATCCCCGTTCAGCGAGGACGACGCCGAGGTCCATGTGGTCCGGTGGGTGGCGCACCGCTCCGACCTTTACCGCCTCCCGTACGGCGGGCAGCACGAGGCGGGTATGCGTGCGATGCAGGGCTGGGTCATCGAACGCCCGCCGTTCCGCGGAAACGGCTTCGCCCCAGGCGAGATGGACGTCGTCGCGGAGTTCAAGGTCGATAGCGTCCGGTTGCCACACGGGGCCCAGATGTGGCGGCTGGCCAAGGACGGCACCGAGACGCTGGTGGCCACCTTCGACGCCGACGCGTCCCGATGGGTCACCGCGCCACCAGCGTTCGGCGGGAGTCCGTATGCGTGACGGCTATCACGCACGGTGGCGTGGGCGGGAGTACGAGGTCAGTCCGGATGGCGCAGACATGCGCCTCTACGCCACCGAAGCGCAGGAGGGCTTCGCGCAGGTTCGCCCGGGCCGGTTCGTGCGGGTCGTCCCCGCCCGGGAGGTCGAGGACTTCTCCTACATCCGGACCACGTGCACCTGGCAAGGAGAACCGTTCATCGTGCTGGGCGAGGCCGACGGGTGGCTACGGGTCGAGTACACCGGCGGCAAGGCGCCGGTGGCCCGCACGCTGGGTCTGGAGGAGTTTGACTACGGCGTCTACCAGGGGTGGGCCCCGCTCGCCCAGGTCAGCAACCTGAGCGAGTACCGGACGTAGTTTCCCTGATCGGCGCGGCGTCGTTGATCGGCGCGACGTCGTTGATCTGTGCTCGGTGGGGCTGTTCAGGCGGGTCGCCCGGTCCGGCCGTAGGCTGATGGCATGAAGCCGGGCCCGGTCGACGAGTCGTGTGTGCTGATCGAGGGCGATTGGACCCACCGATTCGTCTCAGCGAATGGCAGCCGGTTCCACATCGCCGAGGCGGGTGCCGGACCGCTCGTACTCCTCCTGCATGGCTTCCCAGAGTTCTGGGGCGCCTGGCAGCACCAGCTCACCGCGTTGGCTGGGGCGGGGTTCCGGGCAGTGGCGGTGGATCTACGCGGCTACGGCGCGAGTGACAAGCCGCCCCGCGGCTACGACGGCTACACGATGGCTGCCGACATTACCGGGCTCATCCGGGCCCTCGGCGAGCGTGAGGCGACACTCGTCGGTGCCGGCTACGGCGGACTTGCCGCGTGGACCACCGCGGCCTTCCACCCCCGCTGCGTACGGCGGTTGGTCGTCCTCTCCGCGGCCCACCCCCTTCGGCTGCGGGCGTCCATTCTCGCCCACCCTCGGGGACAGCTCTCGGCCGCCGGCCCGGTGCTGAAGTTTCAGCTACCCCGCTACGAACACATTCTTACCCGCTACGACGCCGCCCTCATCGGCTCGTACCTGCGGGAGTGGGCCGGACCGACCTGGGTTGAGTCGGCGGACTTCGCAGCGTATGAGCGTGCCTGCCGGAACGCCTTCCAGATCCCCCAGACCGCCTTCTGTTCCCTGGAAGGTTTCCGTTGGGGCATGCGAAGCCTGCTCCGCCTGCATGGATACCGATTCCGCAAGCAGCTTCGCGTCCCGGTGCAGGTGCCCACACTGCACCTGCATGGGGCGTTGGACCCGGTCGTCCTCCCGGCCACGGCCCTGGGCTCTGGCCGGTACGTCATCGCGACGTACGAGTGGCGCCTCCTCGAGGGCGTCGGGCACTTCCCGCACCGCGAGGCGCCCGACCTCGTCTCTGGGGAGATCCTTCGTTGGGCCAAGGAGGAATGACTCTCGCCCATCAAGACGGAATCCACCAGGATCGCCACGATCATGAGCTCACCGTCGCAAAACAGCGTCGATCATGACCTCCAGGTCATGATCGACGCCCTGGGACGGGGTCAGTCCTCTGTGGAGGCTCCTACCTTGAGGCCGGCGGAGATCAGGTCCATCACGGACGAATCCTGGAGCGTGGTCACATCGCCCATCGATCGGTTCTCTGCGACGTCCCGTAGCAGGCGCCGCATGATCTTTCCCGAGCGAGTCTTGGGTAGCTCCGGCACGAGCATGATCTGACGCGGTTTGGCGATCGGCCCGAGCGTCTTGGCGACGTGGTCGCGCAGTTCCTGGACCAGCGCCTCGTCACCCTCGGCTGCGCCGCGCAGGATCACGAACGCCACGATGGCCTGGCCGGTCGTTGGGTCGGTCGCGCCAACGACCGCAGACTCGGCCACCTTCGGGTGGGACACAAGGGCAGACTCGACCTCGGTGGTGGAGATGTTGTGTCCGGAGACCAGCATGACGTCGTCAACCCGGCCGAGCAGCCACAGGTCGCCGTCGGCATCCCGCTTCGCGCCGTCGCCCGGGAAGTAGAGGCCGTCGAATCTCGACCAGTACGTGTCCACGTAGCGTTGGTCGTCGCCCCAGATCGTGCGGAGCATAGCGGGCCACGGGTCTCGTATCACGAGATATCCGCCGCCACCGTTGGGCACGGAGGTCCCGGTGTCGTCAACGATATCGGCCGTGATCCCGGGAAGCGGACGCATGGCCGAGCCTGGCTTGCAGATGGTCACGCCCGGTAGCGGCGAGATCATGATGGCGCCAGTCTCGGTCTGCCACCACGTGTCCACGATCGGGCAGCGATCACCGCCGATGTGCTCGCGGTACCACATCCATGCCTCGGGGTTGATCGGCTCGCCAACGGAGCCGAGCAGCCGAAGCGACGACAGGTCGAACTGGGCCGGGATGTCGTCCCCCCACTTGGCAAAGGTCCGGATCGCCGTGGGCGCCGTGTAGAGGATGGTGATGCGGTACTTCTCGACCAGCTCCCAGAACCGCCCACGGTGAGGCGTGTCCGGCGTCCCCTCGTACATCACCTGGGTCGCGCCATTTGCCAGTGGCCCGTACACGATGTAGCTGTGGCCGGTCACCCAGCCGATGTCCGCCGTGCACCAGAAGATGTCGGTGTCCGGCTTGAGATCGAACACGGCATGGTGGGTCCAGGCGACCTGCGTGAGGTAGCCGCCTGTCGTGTGCAGGATCCCCTTAGGTTTCGCCGTCGTGCCCGAGGTGTAGAGGATGTACAGGGGGTGCTCGGAGTCGAAGGGCTGCGCGGTGTGCTCGGCGCTGGCCGGGTCGACCGTGTCATGCCACCAGAGGTCGCGCCCGTCCTGCCAGGCCACGTCCTGGCCGGTGCGACGGACCACGAGGACGTTGCGGACCGTGGGACATTGAGCGACGGCCTCGTCGACGGTGGGTTTGAGCGCCGACGGCGCTCCTCGGCGGAAGCCACCGTCGGCCGTGATGACGAGTGTGGCGTCCTGGTCTTGGATGCGGCCCTTCAACGCGTCGGCGGAGAAACCGCCGAACACAACCGAGTGGGTGGCGCCGATGCGCGCGCAGGCAAGCATAGCGACCGGGAGCTCCGGGATCATGGGCATATAGATGGCGACACGCTCGCCTGCGGTGATGCCGAGGTCGGTGAGGGCGTTCGCCGCCCGACATACCTCACGGTGCAGGTCGGCGTAGGTGATCGTCCGGGTGTCTCCCGGCTCGCCCTCCCAGTGGTAGGCGATCTTGTCGCCGCGGCCTGCCTCGACGTGGCGGTCAAGGCAGTTGTACGCGACATTGAGCTGCCCGCCAACGAACCACTTCGCGAATGGCGGGTTGGACCAGTCGAGCACCTCGTCCCAGCGCTTGTGCCAATGCAACCGATTGGCCTGCCGCTCCCAGAAGCCCAGCCGGTCGGCGCTGGCCGCGCCGTACACGTTGGCTGTGACATTGGCCTGGTCGGCCAGGGCACCCGGCGGCGGGAACTGGCGCGTCTCGTGCAGCAGATTGGCCAACGTCTCGCTCATGCGGCACGCTCCTTCGTGTGATCCAGGTATCGGCACAGGCTAGCGTCGTTACCGGCGTACGGGCGAGCAGCGGTTGCTCGGCGGATGTGCGCTACTGCGTGAACATGCTCGCATAGTGTGCCCGTTCCGCTCCTTTGTGCGGTTAGCATGATCGCTCGTGACATCGTCTGCCCTCGGCCCGCTTCTCGACCTGCCGGACGTGATGCCGGCACTGACCGCCGCACGAAAGGCCGTAGACGCCGCGTTGAGCCACCGTGCGTTGCGCCGCTCGGGTGGACCGCTCGCCGGCGAGGTGGGGTTGCGGTCGGCCGTGGCGAGCGCCGAGCTGGAGGGGCACGGTTATGGCCTTGAGGACGTACGGGCGGGGACGATCACGGATCCTGTTGTGCAGGGCGCCCTGCGCGTGAGCGCGGCCCTGGACGGCCTTGCCGTGCGGTGGTTGGCCACGCCGCGTCAGGTGCTCGCACGCCTGCACGTGCTCGCGGCGCGGGGCTGTGCGGGCGTGGATGAGCAGTCGCTGGGGCGACCCGTCGCCTCGCCCGAGGTCGCGGCTCGGCTGGACGCGCTCTGCGAACTGCTAGTCACGCCGGGTGGTGGCGTGCCGGCGCTGTTGAGAGCGGCGGTCGTGCACGGGGAGCTGCTCGCGTTGCGCCCGTTTGCCGGGCCGAGCGGTGTGGTCGCGCGCGCGGCGGCCCGACTCACGTTGATCGCCGAGGGGCTGGACCCACGGGGACTGATCGCTCCGGAGGTGGGGCATATCGCGAGAGAGCCGGAGTACGTGGGTTCGGCCAACGCCTACTCAACCGGTACACCCGACGGCGTGCGCTCGTGGCTCAAACACTGCGCTGCGGCAACCGAGGCCGCGGCCGCGACGTTGGTGGCCCTCGCCGACGCCGGCTGACCCATCGCTGACTCCCGGCGGCTCCAGGGCCGCTGACCCTCGCCGCCGAGAGTCAGACGTTGGTCGGACGTAGCGCGGGATCGGGGTCACCCGGCGAGGCGCGCGACCAATTCCCCCGGCGACATGCCAACGTTTACGGTCTCGGGATCCTGCTGTGC
>Ga0209843_1000149_pt1 | contig 11992 bp, 15 predicted proteins | sample GWRWS1_20_30_FD_187222 | JGI IMG/M metagenome (GOLD analysis project Ga0209843, IMG submission 187222) | Riverbed sediment microbial communities from areas with vegetation nearby in Columbia River, Washington, USA - GW-RW S1_20_30 (SPAdes)... | ecosystem: Environmental > Aquatic > Freshwater >... | reverse complement strand
GGCGCCGAAGCGTACCTCCACGTGCTTGCGCCACAGCGTCTCGGCCGCCGCCTCACGCAGCCGCTCGGGCATCGCCGCGAGCAGCCGGTCCGTGGCCTCCAACAACAGCACCCGCACGTGCTTGATGTTGAGACGCGGGTAGTCTTTCACCAGCACGAGCCGGATCAGCTCCGACAGCGCGCCCGCCATCTCCACGCCCGTCGGACCGCCGCCCACCACGACGAACGTCAGCAAGGCGCCTCGCCGCTCGGTGTCCACCAGCTCATCGGCGACGTGTGGGAGTGGGTGGACACCGACTTCCACGGGTATCCGGGGTTCGCCGCCTTCCCTTACCGGGAGTACTCGGAGGTCTTCTTCGGCCCGACGTACAAGGTGCTGCGTGGCGGCTCGTTCGGCACCGACCCGGCCGCCTGCCGGGGCACCTTCCGCAACTGGGACTACCCGATCCGCCGGCAGATCTTCAGCGGCTTCCGCTGCGCCCGCGATCCCCGACCGGCGGAGGCGGCCTGACCCCATGTGCCGACACCTGGGTTATCTGGGACCACCCATCCCGCTCGCCAGCCTGCTCTTCGACCCGCCGCACTCGCTGGCGCATCAGTCCTGGGCGCCGAAGGACATGCGCGGGGGCGGGACCATCAACGCCGACGGCTTCGGGGTGGCGTGGTACCCCGACGGGGGCAATCCGGTCGGGTACCGGCGTACCAGTCCCCTATGGACGGATGCCGACCTGCGGGTCCTGGCACGGGCGACCGCGGCGGCGGCGATCATCGCTGCGGTCCGCTCCGCCACCGTCGGCATGCCGGTGACCGAGCCGGCCGCCCCGCCGTTCCTCGAACGGCAATGGCTGTTCAGCCACAACGGCGTAGTAGCAGGCTGGCCGGACAGCGTTTCGCCGCTGGCCAGTCGGCTGCCCGTCCAGGACCTGCTTACCTTGGATGCGCCGACCGACTCGGCATTGCTGTGGGCTCTCGTCCGGCACCGGCTGCGGGCCGGAGCGCCGCTGGCCGAGGCGGTCCGGGAGACGGTCGTCGAGGTGGCCGCCGCCGCGCCCGGGTCCCGGCTCAACGTGCTGGCCACCAACGGCACAACCCTGGTGGCCACCACGCTCGGCCACGCGCTGTCCGTTCGCGCCGGGCATGGCGCTGTGCTGCTCAGCTCCGAACCGCTCGACCGGGATCCGGCCTGGCGCCCAGTCCCCGACGGCCACCTGGTCATCGCCACGCAGTCCACTGTGGACATCTCTCCGTTGCCGACCGAGTGAGGATCTCGTGACAAAGCTCGACCTGGACATCTACCTGGACGACCGGGACCTGGACCTGGCCTTGCGCGCCGACGCGCGCGAGGGCCTGACCGCCTCGCCGAAATCGTTGCCGCCCAAGTGGTTCTACGACGCCCGGGGCAGCGCCCTATTCGAGGACATCACCCGACTGCCAGAGTATTACCCCACCCGGGCCGAGCGGGAGGTGCTCGTCGCCCGCGCCGACGACATCGCCCGCACCACCAAGGCGAAGACGCTCATCGAGCTGGGCTCCGGCTCGTCGGAGAAGACCCGGCTGCTGCTCGACGCGCTGCGCGCGAACGATACCCTCGGCGCGTTCGTGCCGCTGGACGTCTCCGTCGCGGCGCTGCGCGCGGCGATGGAACGGATCGCGGCCGACTACCCGGCGCTGGAGGTGCACGGCATCGCCGGCGACTTCACCCGGCACCTGGGCCACCTGCCGTCCGGCGGCACCCGGCTGGTGGCCTTCCTCGGCGGTACCATCGGCAACCTGCTCCCCGGCGAACGCGCGGCTTTCCTCACCAGCCTGCGCGCCGCCGTGGAGCCGGGCGACTGGCTGCTGCTGGGCACCGACCTGGTCAAGGACCCCGGCGTCCTGGTCGCCGCCTACGACGACTCGGCTGGGGTCACCGCCGAGTTCAACCGCAACGTGCTGCACGTGCTCAACCGCGAACTGGGCGCGGACTTCGAGATCGAGGCATACCGCCATGTCGCGCTGTGGGATGCCCAGCAGGAGTGGATCGAGATGCGGCTGCGCGCGGAGAAGCCGATGACGGTACGGTTGCTGGCGCTCGGCCTAGCCGTCGACTTCGCAGCCGGCGAGGAACTGCGCACCGAGGTGTCGGCGAAGTTTCGCCGGGAGGGCGTGGACCGGGAGCTGTCCGCCGCAGGGTTCGCTCTCCGGCGCTGGTGGACCGATCCAGCCGGGCGGTTCGCCGAGTCACTCGCTCAGGCGGTACCGGTCGGCTTCTAGCATGGCGGCTGTGTTCGACGTCGAGCGCGCCCGGCGCGACACCCTCGGTGCGAGCCGGGTGGCGCACCTCAACAACGCCGGGGCCGCGCTGCCGCCGGCGCAGGTCACCGATGCGGTCATCGGGCACCTACGCCGGGAGGCCGAGATCGGCGGGTACGAGGCCGCCGGGGCCACGGCCGAGCAGATCGAGGCGGCCTGCCCGGCGATCGCCCGGCTGAGCGGCTGCGCCGCCGACGAAGTAGCGGTGCTGGAGAACGCGACCGCGCGTAGGACATGGCCTTCTACGCGCTGTCCTTCAAGCCCGGCGACCGGATCCTCACCAGCCGAGCGGAGTATGCCAGCAACGTCATCGCCTTCGTCCAGGTCGCCGGCCGGGCCGGCGCGGTAATGGATGTCGTCGACGACGAATATGGCCAGGTTTCGGTCGCGGACCTGAGTCGGCGCCGCCCGCGGGCTCCGGTTGATCTTGCAGATGTAGAACAGCGCTCGCGCCCCTTCAGTTCCCGCCGCGCCGCGCGACTGGATGTGGCGGCCCGCCCCGCCGCCTCAGCGACCGGCCTAGCAAACGGCCGCTGTCGATGCGATCCAGCCATTGACCGATGTCGGGGTTCCGAGTCCGACGTAGAGCGCCGCACCTTCACGGATAAGGCCTTCAGGTCCGCGCCGAGCGTCCTCGCGTCCCGCACCAGCCCGTGCTCGGCGAAGCCGTCTTCAATTTCAGCGAGGGCGGGAGCAACCTCGCGTGTCGACCCATCGTCGATATCCGCCGCTGACTCGGAGTGCAAGGGGCGGAATGCAAGCCCATCCGCCAGCCGCGACACCGCCGCGATAGCGCGTGGCGGAGCCCCAAGGTCGCGCCGTAGGTCCAGGCGCTCATCCACGGATGCCTCGGCAATTCCGGGGAGTCGGGCAGTTAGCCCACTCCCGACCGCTGCCTTCGCCGGCGTGTTTGAGCGTCACCTGGTGCGGCAGGACATGTCCCTTCTCGACGAGCGAGCGGATCAGGTCGCCGACGTCGTCGTCGAAGAGTGAGCGAGTCGTGGGATCCTCGAGCTGCCCATCAGTAGTCAGACACCCCCCTGCCCATGGGTTCGCTCGCTCGGCTCGCCTACGCCGTCATTGCCTGCTTTTCGGCGGCCAGCCGTCGCATCGCGTTCAGGGTGGCCTCGACTGCCTTGAGGTAGTCCCCGGTCATGGAGTCGGCGTACTCCTGCTCGCCGGCGGATCCTCCTTCGACGCCGGCGACGACGAGAGCGAAGCTGAACCGCAGCCGAAGGTCGTGGTCGGGGCCTTCGATTTCGTTGGCGATGGTGCCCAGTACCGGGCCGGCGATGCGGGTGAACACCACCCGATGCGGTTCTTCTAGTGTGATGCGTTCGGTGAAGCGTTGGCCGCGGAAGTCGATGTCGCGGTCGAAAACGCTGTCGTTGTGCCGCGCGATGACTTCGCAGTACGTCATGCTGGGCACGAATGGCAGCGCATTGTTTGCTTTGAGCACGAGGCCGTCCCAGACGGCCGCGCGGTCGAGTCGCGGTTCGTCGGGGGTGTTGACGGGCAGCTGGTGCGAGACGTAGATCATGATGCCCTTCCTGATAGATCGATGACGGTGTTTTCCAAGGTGCCCAGACCGTCGATGGTGGTGCGCACGACGTCGCCGGCGCGTAGGAACAGCCCGCGGCCGGCCCCGACCCCGGACGGCGTGCCGGTCGGGATGACGTCGCCGGGTTCGAGCGTGACGACGTCGCTGGCGGCCGAGATGAGTTCGGCGACCGTGCAGATCATGTCGGACGTCGACTCGTCCTGCTGGAGGTCGTCGTTCACCCAGAGGCGCAGCCGAAGGTCCTGGGGGTGGGGTATCTGGAATGCGGGAGTGATACCCGGTCCGAGGGGAAGGGAGCCGTCGGTGGACTTGGCGGCGAACCAGTCGTAGATGAAGGCATCGGCTGGCACGTTCTGTCTCTTGTGGTGGCCACGGGCGGTGACGTCGTTGGCGACGCAGTAGCCAGCCACGTGCGACAGTGCGTCCTCACATGGGATGTCACGGCCGCCGATGCCTATGACGACGGCGAGTTCGGCTTCCCAGTCGTAGCGAGCCGTCTCGGGCGAGCGAACGACAATGCGGTCACGGGGTCCGATGATGGTCGTGGTCGGAGGCCTGAGAAAGAAGTACGGCTTCCAGCCTTCGGAGGGCACCTCGCCACCCATCTCACGGATGTGACGACGGTAGTTGACGCCGGCACAAAGGACCTTGCGGGGCCATCGCAGCGGGGTCAGCAGGGCGTCGTAGTTGACGACCGGGGCAATGTCGATGTCTAGCAAACGCAGGACCGGCTCGGCCTGGGCCCAATCGTCGAGCAGATCGAGCATCGTCGCCCACCGTTTGAGATCCGGCGGTGCGACCAGGGTGCCGTCCTCGCGTAACACCGCCACACCTACGGATCCGTTGCGTTGGTAGGTGGCCAGAGACCACCTCATGAGGATTCCCGTCGGCCCAGAGCGGACTCGCCGGAGACCTGGTCGTGTACGCAGGCGATGTCGAGCTCCCCCCACCCGGCAGCAACCGCCTTGTCGAACACGGTCTTGGCTGCGGTGAACACCGGCACCGGGAGGCCGACCCCGGCAACGCAGTCCTCGATCTGCTCGAGAATCGGACGGAGCGTGTTGATCGGGCCCGGCGCAGGCGACCAGGTGCGCTCCCGCATGACCGGACCGCGCTGCTTCCAGATCGCCGACGCCCCGATCGAGTTGTCGATGGTCTGCTGGACCAGTTCCAGATCGAGGCCGCTTCGTCGGGCCAGGACCATCGCTTCCGCGGCCGCCGCGGTGTGCACCGCCAGGAGCATGTTCGCGATGTACTTCATGCGTGCGCCGGTTCCGAACGCACCGGTGTAGACCCATGGACCCGAGATGGCGTCGAGCACTGGCCGGACAGCTTCCACACTCGCCAACTCTCCCGATGCGAAGGTGGTGGCCAGTCGGGGCGCGACCATGCCCGGGCTTCCGCTGATGGGGCAGTCCAGAAGGTCTCCGCCCTTGCACCGCGCTGCGTCGCGGATACGACTCTTCTGCTTGATGTCGATGGTGCTCATCTCGATGTGTACGGTGCCCGCCTTCAGCGTGGTGAGCGTCCCCACCTCGCCGCAGACGATCTCCTCCACGGCCTGCGCATCCGGCACGATCGACAGCAGGACGTCGGCTTGTGCGGCGACCTCGGCCGGGGAGGCGGCCACGGTACCGCCGGCCGCGATCAGTTCAGGTGAATCGTGACGTCGATAGCCGATGACCGCGAAGCCGCGTTCCATCAGGTTTCGTGCGATCGGCATTCCCATCTTGCCCAGGCCGATAATGCCGACTCGGTGCATCACTACCTCCTGCGGTCGCGTGGCCTAGCGCCAGTCATAGGTTCCGGTGCCCAGCGACATCCGGACGGATACGCTGCCCTCGTTGAGCCGCCACCGGTGCACCTCGAACGTCCGCAACCCGGCCAGCACGAACGGGTCGCCCGCCGCAATGTGCCGAGCAGCCTCCTCGTCGGCCGCCCGGAGCACTGTCACCCCCGAACCCGGCCCGACGCCGGGACCTGACAGCAGCGGGCCGGAGACGAATAGAACATCCTCCCGTTCGAGCCCCAGCAGCCAGGCGATGTGCTTCTCGACGTGCGCGTCGATGGCGGCCTGGTCGGTGCCCGCTGTCGGCGTGGACAGGATGAGCCAGTAGTCGCGCGCGAGCAGCCGGGAGACATCGACGTGGGCTATCAACTCTGCGTTGCTCACTTCATAAACTGTATGCAGTTCCCATGTGATGTCAAGCATTCCTGCGGCCAACTGTATGCAGCTAACGGTCGGATCGGGAAGAATGCATGTCATGACCCGTGCCGCGCTCATCCCGGACATCCGCAAGGTCCACGTGCCCGAGGCGCGACAGGCGATTCCGCACGTACACGCCTACCTGCGGGAGCGCATCCTCGATGGCACGCTGACGCCTGGCACGAAGCTGTCGCAGGTGACCCTGGCCGAGCAGCTGGGGATCAGCCGCACCCCGCTGCGGGAGGTGCTGCGGATGCTGCAGGAGGAGGGCCTAGTCGAGAACGAACCGAACCAGCGCACCCGGGTCGCCGGACTGGATCCGCAGGAGCTTGACGACGTCTACGCGAGCCGGATCCTGATGGAAACGCTTGCCCTGTCGATGACGATGGGAACCTTCGGGCCGGCAGGCCGCAAGGAGGCCAAGCGTCTGTTGGCCGAGATGCGGCGCGCGGCCAAGACGGGGGACTTCGACGCGTGGTTCGCCGCGCACGCCGACTACCACCGGCTCATCACGGCGGGCGCCGGTGAAGGCCTGCAGCGCCAACTGCGGGTCTTCGCCGACCGGACAATCCGCTACATCCGGATCTATCAGCTCTCGGATCCGAACAGCTGGCAGGCCGCTGGCGATGTCGAGCATGCCCAGATCCTCGACGCGCTGATCGCCGGTGACGATCGCGGCGCGGTCACCGGAATGGCGCACCATCTTGCCCGTACGGCGCTTCGGGTTTTGACCGACTGCGCGCCATCGTACGTGCCCGTCGCGGTGCCGCACGCCGTCGCGCTCATCGACCGTCGACCGCCGGCCGCGTTGCGGTTGTCGGGCGCGAGCTGACACCGCGGTCAGGCGGCGAGGAACGGCTGGACGACGGCGAGGAAGTCCGCGGTTCTCTCGATCATCGTCCAGTGCCCGCAGCCGGACAGGACGTGCAGTCGCGCGTCCGGTAGCAGGTCCACCAGCTGGGCCGATGAAACGCGCCACGGGACCACCCGGTCGTCGCGTCCGTGCACCATCAGCACCGGTGCGGTGATCGCAGCGAGCTCAGCGCCGGACAGCGCTAGATCGTCCACCCAACGCTGCCGCGGCTCGGGGAACATCGCCGCCCATGAATCACGCACCGGTGCGTTGATGCTCGCCTGGTAGCGCATCTCGACGAGTTCGTTGGTGATGAGCCGGCGGTTGTGCGCGAACAGCTCGATGACCCGGCGCATCTGCTCCACCCCGGGCGTGTAGCCCCAAACGGCGTTCAGGCCATCGGGTAGCGCCATCGCCACCCCCATCGAGCCCATCAGCACGATCCGGCGCACCGCGTTCGGCCGCGCGGCGGCGATCGACAACCCGATGGCGCCGCCCATGGAGTTGCCGATGATGTCAACGGTGCGGACCTCGAGCGTGTCGAGTAGAGCCAGGGCGTGGTCGGTCCAAGCGCGGCGGCCGAAGGTGCGTTGCTCGCCGGTCGCCGTTTCGCCGAAGCCGAGCTGATCGGGCGCGATGACGCGGCGGTCTTTGCTGAGCGCGGGGATGATCGGGCGCCAGTTCGCGGTGGCCGTCACCCCGGGACCAGAACCGTGCAGCAGCAACGCCGGCGGCGCGACTGCTCCGTCGGGTGTGCCGGTATCGATGACGGCGGTGGAAACGCCCGCCACGTCGAGCCGGCTTGCGGGCAGCGTGGTCGTGGTCACGAGGTGGCGCCTCCCATTCGCGAGCTGGCGAGCGAATGCTGCGGGCTCGGTCTTTCTGGCAACAGCTGGGGTTGGGTGGAGACTCGCTTGACCGGGCCGAGCCACATGTCAATGGAACCCACCTCGTCCGGGTCGAACGTACGCGGTGCCCATGCGGCTTCGTCTTCGATGCGCCGGACGCCGAAGGAGTACTCGTAGGTGAAGCCTTCGGGACCTAGGAAGTACAGGAAGATCGCGGTGGACTGGGGATGCCGGCCGGGCCCCATCTCGATCTCGACGCCGTGCTCGAGCAGGAAGTGCCAGTTGCGGAACACGTCGTCGATGGAGGCGACCTGGAAGTTCATGTGGCACAGCCCCGGCCTGTCACCGCGGAACACCGCGAGCTTGTGATGGACCGGATCGATCCGCAGGAGGCAGGCGGCGTCACCGATCCAGTCGGAGACCCGAGCATTGAATCGGGTGCTCCAGAACCGGTAGGCCTCGTGCACGTCGGGCGCGTCCAGGCACAGGTGACCGAACTCGGTGATACCGGCCGGCCGCGTGAACGCGACCGGCCGGGTGACGGTCTCCTGCTGGCTCACCAGCTCCAGCCTGTTGCCGAAGGGATCGTCGAAGCCGATGAACTCCCGCACCCGCCGCGACCGCGCCTCCTCCGCCGAGCCGCGGCGCACCGTGACGCCGGAGTGTTCGAGTTCAGTCTCGGCGGCGGCTAGCGAATCGGAGTCGGCGACCGTGAACCCGGAGGAGATGACCCCCGACGGTCCCTCGACGAACGCGAGGCAGTGGTGGCGGTGATCGGCGCGCAGATGGGCGACGCCGACCTCCGTGGGGGCGGCCAGTTCGAGGCCGACGATGTCGGTCGCGAACCGCACGGCGCCGTAGAGGTTGGCTACGCCGGAGCGGACGTAGGCGATGTCGGTGAGCGTGATCATCGGCGGCTCAGGTGTAGACCGGGGCGACGTCGATGTAGATCCGCCAGTCGCGGACCAACTCGCCGTCGTAGGTCAGGATGTCGGCGTTGGGCACTGTCACGGTCTTTCCGTCTTTGCGGCGGTACTCGACGTCGACCTGCACGATGGTCGTGTCGCCGAGCTCCCACGCGTCCCTGATGTGGTGGGTGAGGCCGTCGATCGTGGAGAAGAAGCCGGCGACGGCCTCCCGTACCGCGGCACGTCCGGTGGCCGGATCCCCGTTGCCGAAACGGAATACCACGTCGGGCGTGAGGTGGGCGACGAACTTGTCGGGATCGAAGGCGTCGATGTCGGCGAAGACCTTGGCTACGTCTCGGCTCATCACGTACTCCCGTCATCGCAGATCGGTGGGTGAGGACTCCTCTAAACTGTATGCAGTTCTGTCGCCAGACGCAACCGTTTGGAAACCGATGGGACGGGTCAGTCATCTGCTACCACTGCGGTGAACAGCAGGCTGTGGCCCAGTCGTTGCGGCATGGCATTCCGCCCTGGCCGGTTGCCATTGCGCGACGCGGATCCGCTGCCGGCTGGCCCCATATTGGTCAGTACATCGGCGACCGGGCGGGCCGGTGTCGACGCTCATTGAGCAGCCGCTCGGCGGTGCGGTCCGGGTCGCGCGCCCACCGGTCGTGTTCGGTGGCACCCGCAGGCGATGCGATGAGGGGCGTTTTACACGCTCCAACACTTCCCGGATCGAGTGGTCAGTCCTTGAAAGCGCCGGCCATGTCGCGCGCGAAGTCCGCGATGCCGCGAGGCGGACGCCCGGTGATCTGCTCAACCGTCGGCGTCGTGAAGTCGCCCCAGTTGCCGGCGTACGCCTCGCCGTACTCAACGATCGCATCGGCAACCCACTGCGGCATCCCGAATCCGGTCATCGCCTCGCGCGCCGCATCGGACGGCACGCCGACATAATTCACCGGCTTGCCGATCGCGTTGCCGATCGCCAGGGCGGCCTCGTCGAAGGAGATCGACGCCGGACCGGTGAGCGTGTAGGTCTTGCCGCCATGCAGGTGCGGCGCCTTCAAGACCTGGGCCGCGGCCGCGCCGATGTCGCGCACGTCGATCATCCCGAGCCTGCCCTCGCCCATGTTCAGGTATATCGCACCCTGGCCGGCGACCGACCCGGCGGCGCCGAACAGGTTCTGCATGAAGAAATGCGGCTTGAGGATCGTCCATTGCAGTCCCGACCCCTGAAGCTCCTGGTCGGAAAGCGCGTGGAGTCGGCCGTTGCGCGTCGGAGCGTCATGGGCGGCGCCGACGGCCGACATACGCACGATAAAGCGCACGCCGGCCTGGCGGGCGGCCCAGACGATGTTCATGTTGTGCTCAGGGGCGCGCGGGTTGACCGAGGCGAGCGCCCACACGCCGTCGACGCCCTCGAACGCCGGCCCGAGCGTTCGCGGATCGTCAAGGTCGGCGGTTACCACCTCGATCCCACGCTGTCTCAGGCCGTCGACCTTCGCCCCGTCGCGGACGAGGGCGCGTCTATGGATGCCGGGTGCATCGCCGAGTTCATCGATCAGCGCCGACGACACTGTGCCGGTGGCACCGGTGATGAGGATGGTGTCAGGCATGTCTGCTCACTCTCAGATAGTTCGGGTCGTCGTCGGCATGTGGCATCCCGGCATTCGCGCGGCGCTGATCGTAGGCGGGCCACACGATGCGCCCGGTGGTGGCGCTGGGGGATCTATGCTGCCGGCCGGGATCCGTCCGATGTGGGCAAACCGAGTCCCTCGACCGACCTGGATCCTGCTGCCGATCACAGGTGGACGATCTGGGTGACCGTCCGGTCCCATGCCGGGACGGATCGCGCCTCCTCCGCCGCGCCACGGCACACAGTGACGTCGGAAGGTTCGAGGCCGGTTTCGGCGGCGGGCTAGCGTGTTGGAGTTCTGCGACGGAGCACTAGGAACTGATGACGCCCGACCCGACCCCGACGACTGCGAGGCAGTGCTGGCGTTGATCGCGGCGCGGATGGGCGAGGCTCAAGCGGACGCAGGCGATGTCGGTGACCGTGATCATGGAGCGCTCAGGCGTACACCGGGGCAAGGTCGATGTAGATCCGCCAGTCGCGGACCAACTCGCCGTCGTAGGTCAGGATGTCGGCGTTGGGCACCGTGACGGTCTTGCCATCCTTGCGATGGTAGTCGATGTCGATCTGCACGATGGTCGTGTCGCCGAACTCCCACACGTTTCTGATGTGGTGGGTCAGTCCGTCGATGGTGGAGAAGAAACCAGCGACGGCTTCCTTGACTGCCGCACGTCCGGTGAGCGGGTCCCCGTTGCCGAAGCGGAACACGGCATCCGGTGTTAGGTGGGCGACGAACTTGTCGGGGTCGAAGGCGTCGATGTCGGCGAAGACCTGTGCTACGTCTCGGCTCATCACATACTCCCGTCAGAGATGGTTCGGTGGAGAAGGACTTTCGAACTGTATACAGTTTGGTGGTCGCGCGCAACCGTTGAAGCAGTCGGGAACGTAGATCAGACCGGATTCAACCGGGCGGCTCGAGGTTTCTCAGGAAGGTCACCGGTGGTGGAGCGCCCCACAGGTGTGGGGGGACGTCCCAGTCCCGCGCCACCCAGCTGTCGTCGATCTGGTCGATGTCGGAGAACCACTCAATCCAGGAACCCCAGGGATCCGGGTTGTAATGGAAGAAATTCGAGCCGATGGTGTGGCGGCCGAGCCCCCACCCGGCATCTCGCCCTCTGCTGCGCATGCGATCGGCGCCAAGCGCGATGGCGTCGATGGACGGCACCTCGAAGCTGGCGTGATGAAAGCCCGGGTGGCTGCTGGCGATAAACCCGAAGATGTGATGGTCGCCGGGCCCGGCGTTGAGGAACGTCACCAGGTCGTGGATGCGGTCACTGACGCGCAGCCCGAGCACGGTGGTGTAGAAGTCGGTCATCTGCTGCGGCTGCGGTGTGAACAGGAGGCTGTGGCCCAACCGGCGTGGCATGACGTCCCCGGTGGCCTGTTGCCATTGCGCGACGCCGATCCGCTGCCGGCTGGCGCCCATGTTGGTCAGCACCTCGGCGACCTGACGGGCCGGTGTCGGCGTTTCGTCAAGCAGCTGCACGGCGGTGCCGTCGGGGTCGCGTACCCACAAGCCGTGTTCTGGGCCCCCGCCGGCGGTTCGATGACTGGCGTTCTCGCTCGCTCCAAGGCCTCCCGGACCGAGTCCAGCGTGCCTGGATGGAGAGTGAACGAGACATGGTGTAGCCGCTTGGCCGGCGCCGGCACCAGTCGAACCTGTTCCTGGTTGCGGCCGGGACACTTGGCGAT
>Ga0209843_1000148_pt1 | contig 12016 bp, 19 predicted proteins | sample GWRWS1_20_30_FD_187222 | JGI IMG/M metagenome (GOLD analysis project Ga0209843, IMG submission 187222) | Riverbed sediment microbial communities from areas with vegetation nearby in Columbia River, Washington, USA - GW-RW S1_20_30 (SPAdes)... | ecosystem: Environmental > Aquatic > Freshwater >... | reverse complement strand
TATGGCTGACGAGCGACTCGTCTGGTGGTTCGGCGACGACGACCTGGACTGGAGGAGCCGGCTCGCCGGTGGCACACTCGTCATCCCTGGTCTCCCAGTGGAGAACCGGTTTCCCAATGGCCAGCACACATCCGAACGCCAGGAGCAGGCCGGCCGGGACCGGGCTACCTTCGAGTCCATATGGGGCATGGCTCCATGGTGAGAAAACCCGAACCAGCCTGGATGAGGAAAGCTGCCTGCCGGCAGCATCCTTTCAGATGGTGGTTCCTGGACCCTGGTATGCAGCTTCAGAACGGGTTCGCGTTGCAGGTCTGTCGTACCAGCTGCCCGGTCCTGCTGGACTGTCTCCAGCTGGCCAACGACTGGACGGACCGGGGGCGCCGACCCTTCGGGGTGATCATGGCAGGTATCCGGTGGGGCGTACCCAAAAACCCGAATGTCAAGCGCGCGTACCGACCCTGCGTCTGCTGCGGTACCATGATCCCACCTTGGGTACACGGTAACAAGACCCGTTGCGCAACCTGTGCCTCAAGAAAGCGGGCGGAAACCTGATGACCAGGCATGAGTTTCTCCGTATCCTGCACCAGGTCCTTCAACCGGAGAGCTATCTGGAGATCGGAGTGCAGCATGGTGATAGTCTCCGACTGGCGCAATGTCCGGCCGATGGCATTGATCCGAATGCCGATCCGGAGCTTGAACGCGAGATCCCGAACGCGTCCATCTTCCGGGTAACGAGCGATGTCTTCTTCGAACCCCTCTTGGTCGCCCCTGCGGCCAAGGACCTGATCTTTATCGACGGAGATCATCTGATCGAACAGGTATGCCGCGATTTCGGGAATGTGGAACGTTGGTGCTGCCATTCAGGAACCCTGGTCGTGCTCGACGATGTGCTGCCCTACAGCCAGGCGATGGGGTCCCGGGTCCCGTGCCCGGGTGACTGGTCCGGAGACGCCTGGAAGATGTGGTACCTGCTCAACGACCAACGCTCCTACGACATGCGGCTGGTGGACGTAAGCCCGGCCGGCCTGCTCCTGGTACACGGGTTCCACCACCATCAGCGTCCAGCTTCGCTACCACCCGGAGGGTGGCCTCCGGCTCCTGAGCCTCCGCTCACGGTCAACATGACCTGGGCCACCACCGAGGTGCCTGACGAGGTGCTGCGGCGCTCCTGGGCGGTCAGACCTGACGAGGCGGTCGAATGGGTGCAGGGTACGATAGTCGAGTTACCCGAGTGGACTGTGCAGCCCGGCGGTCCACCACTGCCCCCAGGGGATATTGGCATTCCACTTGAGAGTGTTCACAGCGAGGCGGACCAGGACCGGTAGCGACAGTTGGTCCTGGTAGCTCCAGGTAGTGCACTCATGGTACCACTGACGCCCGGTCAGCTCGACCACGGGAGTGTGCCGACGTACGATGAGCCCGTTCGCGAACAGGCCCCAGTGCGCTGGATGTCCGTATGAGCGGTACGTCTCTACCTGCTCCCGGATCCTGGTGTCGGCGTAGCGGGGTAATGTCAGCGAGAAGTCAGCTTCAGTGTAAATGCAGTCACGTACCGGATGCCTGACCGCGGTCCAGTCGTCCTCACCCAGGGCTACGAGGCAGCGTTCGACGAGATCCTTCACTTCCACGGTCACCGAGGCGTCGAGCCAGATCGTGATGTCGGCATCCTGAGCGGCCACCTCGGGATGACATTTCCAGTACTTTGCCTTCATCATGGGCGTATCGATGGCCAGGGCAACGGCAGGGCGATATTTCACTACCCATCCTGGAGCTTCAAGATCACACCTATCGGTGTACATGATCGCCGGCACGCCAAGATACGGTAACAGCCTCGGCTGCTCATAGTCGCCGTAGAGCGCTGAGTAGACAACTATCTTCATATTAGCGCAAACCGGATCAGATCGTCCAGCCCTGGCAGTTCGGTCACGCCCACCTTCACGTGCGCCTCCGTAGGATCGTGATCTCGCTCAGTTCACTGGGCTGCTGAACTGTCTGATAGTGCTCCCATTCCTCATCCTCGAAGAGTTTTTGCAGGTCGCCGGAAGCGAAATCGTGAACGTGATGCGGGTTCAGGTGCAGAGTTGGTACCACCGGCGTCGATAGTATGACCCATTTACCAGCCTGATGAGCAATATCGATATAGTTACGGTAGTTCAACAGGTGCTCAATTGTCTCGAACCCGAGGAACACGTCAAAGTCCCACGACGGAAACCAGGTAGTAAGATCCTCATCAAGGTATCGAGAAAAAGGGATCTCTACCTCTTCCTTAGGGAGTCTGTCAACTCCGATATAGTCCCCCAGGCTCAGGCTACCTAGGTCACGAAGAACCTGATAACCATACCCGGTTCCACAAGCAGCATCCAGAACGGTGTCACCCCTTTCGATGAACCCGGCTGCAAGTCGGTACCGGAACTCGTGACCGTACCTGGCTGGCCCGACACAGTTATCCTGCGTGATCCGCTCTATCACTCGTCCTCTTCCCTCTCACTTTTCCAGGAAGTAGATGCGCTCAACCCCGTACGCGGTACCGGGGGACTCGATGTCCCGCCAGGCGCAGAACGCCAACGGCTCAAAGTAGACCATGAGCAGGTTGTGGCCGAGTGACAGGTCCGGCACGCCCAGCTCCTTGGTGAACCCGATCTCCGTGAAGCCCTCATCGACCATCGGGGTGAACAGCACCAGTGCCATCCGATGGAAGAACGACATGACTGCGTTCGCCAGGATCTTCTCCCACCGGTAGTCATGCTCCAGCACACCGCGCATGAAGATACCGGCCCCCTCGGACCGGTAGTCAACCAGGTCAGCCACCCTGTCCGCAAACGGAGACGCGGTGCCGTCGATCCCGATGTAGCGCATAGGTACGACCAGCTTGCGCATCCAACCTTTCCCGCAACCCCAGTCCTCGACTGTCGCGCAGTTACGCAGCCAGTGCGCACCCATCTCGTAGGTCGGGGTAGCGCCGTAGGGCTCCGGCTCGGCATCGGGGGCCAGCTGGCTGTACCACGGTGCCCACTTACCGAGGTTGCTTACCGGTATCCCCACCCTTTGCACCCATGGCACGTAACTGTCGCTCATACTTCAGATCCTAGTACACTTTCTACCATGACGACTCCCTCCATCAGTATCATCACCCCGACCCATCCGGCCAGGTGCCACAACGGCATGCTGGACCGGGCGCTGCGCAGTGTCTGGGGCCAGACCCTGCTCCCGCAGGCGGTGCACGTCGCCGTAGATACCGAGGGTCACGGCGCCGCGGTCACCCGCCAGCGCGCGCTGGACGCGGCCAGCACCGACTGGGTGGCCTTCCTGGACTCCGACGACCTGTTCCTGCCCCAGCACCTGGCCAAGCTCCTACGCCACGCCCAGGCGACCGGAGCCGACTACGTGTACTCCTGGTTCAGGATCGTGGACAAGGACGGCAAGGTCTGGGAGCATGACCCGATCTTCCCGCCCGGGCACTACCTCAACGAGTTCGACCCGGACAACCCGATCGAGACCACTATCACCACCCTGGTCCGGCGTGAGCTGGCCCAACAGGTCGGCTTCCACGAGGCAACCGAACCCGGCGGAACCAACCCGGGCCACAACTCCGGCGAGGACCGCCAGTTCACCCTCGGCTGTGTCCGTGCCGGCGCGGTGATCCGTCACCTGGTCGACAAGACCTGGCTATGGGGACACCATGGCCGCAACACCTCTGGTCTACCCTTCAAGGGAGACGGACCGCTAGCGGTGGAGTAGGAGCACGACCCCGGTTCAAGGAGTAGGAGCACCGTCCTGTCTACATTGACGTTACCAAATGGAACTGTCCTCACCCAGGTCACCCGGAGGTCCTGCCTCGACCGGGTCGGGGCGATCCCGCCCCAGTCGTTCCAGTACAGCCAGACCAGGGTCGAGCCGGCAACCGACAGACGGGCCGACTGCACCGGCTGGGTCTCCTACGTGTGGGGTACCCCGTACACCGGACCGGGTATCTACCTACACGCATACAACACGGCCAGCTTCTACACCCAGCATGTCATCAGGCAGATCGCCTGGGCGGACCTGCTACCCGGCGACGTGGTCGGGTACTGTTCGCCGACCAGCCCCGGCAACGGCGGTCATGCTGCCATCTGGCTGAGTGGGGACCGTCGCCCTGATGGCAGGTTCCGGGTGTCAGACCATGGCTCGGGTTGGGGTCCCAAGCTACGTGACGTGGCTTGGGACGGCCGGTCCGACGGCTGGCTGAACCCGGCCCATCTCAAACCATGGCGCTACGTCGGTATCATCGAAAGCGACAACCTTCCAGGAGAAGACATGCCAGCAGCAGAGATATGGCAGACCGACGGGCTGGTACCGGCACCCACCACCCGCGAGAACCAGGCCAACGTGTTCTGGACGGCCGCAAACGTGCTCCACGACGCTGACGACGCGGCCCGGGAGGCGCGCGACCTCGGTCGGGACAGCGCAGCCCGGCTGTCCCGGCTGGAGACCAAGCTGGACCAGCTGCTCACCCAGGGCGGTACCGGCGGAGCCACCCTGGCGCAGGTCGAGGAGCTGCTCAACCGGACCGTCTCCAGCCTCACGGTCAAGCCGCCGCCCGGACCGTGACCACGTACCGTCGTTACTGTTTCACCAGCGCCGGGACCTGGCCTGCTGAGACCTACGAGAAGGCTCGCGAGGTGCTGGACCGTTGGTGCGAACGTCGTTGGTGGTACACCGAGCCCGAGGTGGAAGGCGCTCCGTTCGGCCGGCTGGTGCTGACGTTCACCGTGGCCGGCCGGGACCAGTGGTGGTGCCACAGCCGGGCCATGTGGCTGGCGACCCGCGTCTACCGGGCGACCAAAGTTCCTCGGGACCAGTGGCCGGTACCGGACTGGGAGAACCTGGAGCCACACAAGAACAGGGGCCGCTGGCGACGTAAGCCAACAGTCCCTGAGAGAGAGCCGGTTTCCGGGTAGAGCGTACGGTTGCCCCGCTACCTCATCTCGGCTATGAGCCGCCAGACCTGTGCCATGCCATGTCGGAAAGCACGGCCAGTCCCGCGGAAATCCGGTACGTGCACCGTTGAGCGTCCCGTCAGCTGCGCTAAAGGTCCAACCAGCTCCATCCAGGACGTGATGATCATAGTTGCCGCCCTTAGCGCCCATACATGGTCATCCATTACCTCAGGACGGCGCCAGTATGTCAGGGCTTCCGCCGTATTGGCTTCCTCATGCGCCGCAACCATTCCTGGAGATGGCGGGTCGACCAGGCCAAGCATATCAGCAGTCACGTCAGCGATCACCACCTGACGACCAGTCATGACTACGGTCGGCATGTAAAGGACGACCACGGTCGTAGGCCTGACCTGCACACTCTGAGCCTGCCTGATGACCTGAGCACGGCCCAGCGCTTCGTAGAACTGGTAGTAGCGCTCACCTCGCAGCCGTGCCGCCCATTGTGCAGGCGGTGCCTGCCATATGACCTCAGATGGCATCCCCATGCCCAGAGCCCTTCAGCCGACCAGCTTCGTGTTCAATAATGATGTCCATCGCGATCATACTGTCGATCTTCTCCGCCAGCTCGGCGTAGTCGGCTGCGTTTTTTCCCGGCTCCGGGAACCACGGGCCGTATGCCTCACACAGCTGGGTCTGGTGCAGGTGGTTGCCACAGTTACGACATCTCATGTTCCAGTACCAACCGTACGTCCTCTGTCATCGCTTGCGCGAGCTGTGACCAGGCCAATGACATGTGAGCAAGGAAGAAGGCTTCCTCATATCGTCGTGCCCCATTTTCGTTATGAGCAGCATGTGCGTAGCTGAGAGCCATCTCGGTAACCATCTGTCTGGTCCAGTACATCGTCGCAGGAGCGGTTTGACCCATCATGACTAGCCATTCACCTCCCTCTTTCCGTATACCTCGGTACGTGTCGCGTACCCATGGCGGACCGACCCGGTCAGCTGGCCGACATGCCAGAGTGCTGGCCGTACCGGACACCGGTAGGTACCTTTTCTCGGATGGTGCTGCCGGGCCACCTTACGCGCTTCGTCACGGCAGATGTACCAGTGCTTGCCGCACGACCTGCACATACCGACCCAGTGGACCAGGCCGGCCGGACCCGCCTCCAGTGGGCGGGGTGGCTTACGGTATGTTGGCTTCTTCAATGTCGTCTCCAGTTTCGTACGCTGGTGGGTTTTCCAGGTAGTTGGCGATCGACCGAAATGCCTGGGGATCGTCACGGTGCTCGCCGATCATCTGGTTGTGGGTCGAGCACAACAGGCCGCGGAACCTGCCCGTCTGGTGGTCGTGATCGACAGCCAGCTTCTTCCTGCCGGTACCGGTGGCCCGGCAACCCAGGATGGCACAGCGACCACCCTGGGCCTTGTACTGTCGCTGGTACTCCCCCGGCGCCAGTCCGTACACCCGCTGTACCCGCCTGTCATGCGCGGTTTCCCTCTGGGCCTTACGGAACTCGCGATGGTGGGTCGCGCACCGGGGACCGGGATGCGGGGCCGGCCGGGTCGGCGGCCGGCCGGCCGCCTTGCAGTCTTTGCAAAACTTACTAGTCTTCACTCGCTTACCGCTTTGAACGCGCGGACCTGGAACTGTTCCAGGATGTCGGGATGGGCAGCACCGAACCGGTTCACATCCAGTACCTCGACCAGCTTCGAGGTCAGGTAATGCTGCGTCAGGTCCGGGTAACGTGCCCGCAGCTGGGCCTCGGCATAGCGTTTCTGCGGCCGGAACGTGACCACTTTACGGCCATTGATTATTCCAGCGTGGGCATCACCCAGAGTCAGAATCAGTGCGTTCTTAGCGTTGTCCAGGTCTTCCTGGGCCTGGTCCGCGGCACGCCTGGCCCGGTGGTAGGCATCCCAGATAGCGGAGTCCAGCTCCACCGTGGGCTCATCCTCGTGTGGGTCCTGAGCGATCGCGATCATGTGCCGTCCCTTCGAGTAAATGGATGCCCTTCAACCCATAGCCCGCTACCACCCATCTGGATCGCCCCACAGGAACACCTACGCACGAGCACGGAGCTGATGACCCCAAAGTCTGAGGTCCGGTGCCAGCCAAACAGGCATCGCAGCACATCGCTCCACCCTCTACGTACCATGAACCAACCAGGGCCGGAGATCGGTACGGACTCCTCTCTACTCGGAGCAGGAATGTCAGTCATGCTCATACTGTACCACCCCTCCCTAGCTATGGGAAGAGTGGGAGCCGGCTCGCTCGCGAACCGGCTCCCACAGACCACCTCGTAGACAGGCACTACGAACGTAGCACCGAGCTACCTGGTTCGGTGGACGTACCGCCAGAGACGGTCATCTCGTTCACGTCGCCTAGCGGCCAGCCAAACGGCAACAATACCGAGCAGACTGGTCGTTACCGCGTCCCGCAGCGGAGCCAAACCTACCGCCGCGCTCCCACGCAGGGACGAGCTTCCCGAGTCGGTGTACGTCGTAGCCGGACCGCCCACCTCGGCGGTGGGGTGGTACTGCCACGAGTACCCATCAGGCCTGAGGACAAGCCGGAGCATGCCCATCGTGGTGCAGTTCTTGGTAACTGACCCGGGAATGCTCACACCACTCCCGCAGACCGCACCCTTACCGCCGGTGCCGACAACAAAGAACCGGTAACCAGCCGGGTCCGGTCCCGACTGACCCATGGGTGCGAACCGTTCGTACTCGTGGTCGTGACCGGTGAGCACGATCTGCACATCCTGGTCAGCCAGGAAGATGCGCTTCAGCTCCTCGTGGTCGGTCCGCGAACCATGACTACCGCTGCTCCACGTTGCGTGATGGTAGTACACAACCGTCGGCCGGCCGTTGTTCGCGGCCAGGTCGGCGATGAGCCAGTTCGTCATAGGACGGTTGGCTCCGCATCCGCCGACGCCACTACAGTCCGAGTCGAGCGACACAAAGTGCCACGCGCCCTTGTCGAACGAGTAGTAGAGCTGCGGGTTGGGACTCGGGGTGTCCGACCCGATCGCCGCCAGCCGGGCACCGAAGTAGTCCCGGTACCCTTGCGCGTTGGTGGTCAACCACTCATGGTTACCCGGCGCCGGATAGACGATCTCGCGGTGCTTGCCCCAGGTATCACAGTCGGTCGGGGAAGCGCAGCTGGTGCGACCCCACCCGGCGTTGTACTGAGCAAGCGACCCGGCTTCGTACTGGAGATCGCCCAGTCCGAGGACGGCCGCCGGCTGGTATTTGGTGATCAGCTCTGCCGTCCACCCGTCCTGACAACCGCTGACATAGCCGTTGCATGGAGGAACCTCGACCACATCCCCTGCGGCCATCACCGTGATGGTTTCGCCGGACGGTGGCGAGGCTGTAGGTGCCGGCGACGGGCTGCTGGTTGTCGGGCCAGGTGTTGGCGTGATGGACGGGGTCGGGGACGGGCTCTGGGTCGGTGTTGGGGTTGTAGACGGTGGTGTAGTTACCGTTGGCGAGCTGGTAGGGGTCGTGACCGTCGGCGACGGGGATGGCGACGGGGACCCGAGCCGGGCCGCGTCCTGAGCAAACCGGTCGCAGTAGACCAGCCAGTCACGGTACGCCCCGGTCGGGGATGGGGAGGTTTCGGCCAGCACCCGGGCACACAGGTTCAGGTCGGGGCTGCCGGTCGGCGACGGGGACGCGGTCGGGGTCGGCGACGGGGTCGGGCTGCCGGTAGCAGTCGGGGTCGGCGACGGGCCAGCGACGAGCTGGTTGTGCAGCTCATCCGCGAAAGTCCCGTAACCAGATGCCGACGGGAACTCCACCAGCGGCTCCACCGAGGTGCCTTCACCAAGCTCCCCCCAGCTGGTCACCAACCTGAGCCGAGCGCTACTAGCCTTCAGGTGCGCGACGTTGAGCGCCCACCGGGCCGGGTCACGCACCAGCCGTGGCGTGGTCTCGTTGTACTTCCAGAAACCGGGACTGATATTGAACGAGTACGGCAGATGGGACTGCTCGTCCTTCGCTGGTCCGTACTGGTGCCAACCAGACGGCTGCGTCGCGCACGTGGTGTAACCACTGAACAGTTTCAGTACCACGAACCAGTCGGCGAACCCGTTGGTGGCAGCGCTCCACTTGTCCGCCCGGGCGCAGCCGCCGGACGTGTTGTACACGAAGATGACCGGTTTACCGTCTACCCGGACAGCGGTAGCGGGGTAAGTGTCTGCGTAGCTCCTCAGGTAGGTAAGGTCAGCCTGGATCTGAGCCAGTGGCGTGTCACCTTGACCCTCGGGCTCGTAGTACGCGGTGACACCAAGGCCCTGTTTGGCCGCCTCCGTGAACAGAACAGGAAATGTAGCCTGCTCGTTGTGCTTACCCTGACCCCACCAGGTCATGATGGCGTAGCTCAACCCGGCATACCTCATGCCGGCAACCTGCTGCGCCACCTGAGCGGGGTTGGTGTCGTCGTACGGCGACAGCGCTGGCTGGTAGTGGTCGTTGGTGTGGCGGAACGACTTGTCGTAGGCGAAGACGCCGACACCGTCAAGGTACGAGGAGACGACGGCTGATGAGCTGGTCGCCGATGAAGGCGCCGCGGCCGCGGTCAACGCCCCGACCATGACCAGCGCGGCGAGCGCGGTGAGGGCAGTGAGCCAGCGTCGTCGCGCGCGCATTTGTGACCGGCCAGACGCCCGGTGTCTTATGATCGTTGTACCCGGGTAGTACGTTGTTGTCACTTTCGTATCTCCAGTCTGCTAGAGTGCAGCTACCTCTGACCGAGGGTGAAGCGACGCGCCTCCCAATCGCCGCCGACTGCACCGACGGAGGCTGGGGGCGCGTCGCTTGTCAGCAGCCCCGCACAGGGACACCGTGGTTACGGAGGAACGGGGCCGGGTTCACCGGATGCCACGCTCCGTGGTGGATCTCGAAATGTAGATGCGGCCCGGTGGAATGCCCGGTCGAGCCCACATACCCGACGACCCGGCCCACGGACACGCGGGTCCCGACCGTGACCGGCGGCCGACGGACCAGGTGCATATAGACGCTCTGATAAGTACCATGGTCGACAAGCACGTACCAGCCGGCGCCGGTCCCCCATCGAGCGGTACGTACCGTCCCGGCATGCACTGCACGGACCGGTGTCCCGCTTGGGCGAGACAGATCGATACCTTGGTGCAGATGCCCGGTCCGCTGCGCCAACCAGTGCCCACCGGAACCGCCGACCCTACAGTCACCGCGTACCCACAACGTTCCCGCCAACGGCGCCAGCCAACCTTGCGGGCCGGGCACTGGTCGGGAGGTGGTGGCCACCTGGCGGGTGGTGCTTGTGACCGCGGTCGTGGTAGTGCAGGTGACTGTGATGCGCTGCCCCACCTGGATCACGTCCGGGTCGGTGATTCCGTTGGCGGCGGCCAGCACCGGGTAGCGGTACGGGTTGGCGCACCAACGTGCGGCCAGAGCCCATAGGGTATCGCCACGGACCACAGACACAGTGAAGGCGGCCGACCGCGTCTGCTGCGGTGGTGTGGCCGCCTGCGTAGGAGGGATCTGGGTTTCGCCGGGCAGGGACACTGCCTGGGCGGGTGCCGCCATGCTCAGCAGAGCCACGGCGGTCGCGCTGGCTGTCATCAGCCAGCGCGCAGGTCGGGATAACATATATGCCTCCGGTGCTGGGCTCGGAGGCTCTCACGCGTTCACCACCGCGCATCAGGTGCGATGGGCCACCACCCTTCCCCCTGGAACCAAAGGTCGGGGTATCTCGGTGGCTCCGAGCATGTCTTGACATTTTGTAGGGGCCACGGCCCGCGCGGGAGGCCATAGTCGGGAGGCAGCGCGCGGGCCGTAGCAACAGACCCGGCTCAGTCAGGAGGGAGCCGGGTAACCCGCGCAGCTACTCCGGTTCGGCAGCCGCCGCGTCTTCAGGATCGAACTCGCCATCGAGCGGGTCCGTGACCGGTCCGGTCATCATGTCACCTCATACTCACTCACGTAGGCTGAAACGTCCCCAGCATGAACCTGGGACAGGCCCCTGTCAAGCATTCCGGCTACTGGTACAACATCCACTGAGCTAGATCCTAGAAAAGAGTCTTCTGACCCAGTGGGTCGATCGGAGCATGCTCAGGCCTTCGATCTGCACCTACACACATCTTGCACAGTGTCACATGAGCCAGACGACCGCCCATGGTCCTACCGGACCATAGATGCCATCCACGGGCCAGCGCCAACATCACGGTGGCCGTTCTGGTAGCCTGCTCAGGCACCTTGGACCGGCAGGTGGCGTAATTGTCACATCTCATCGACAACTACCGGTTCACGATGCTGACAGTCGCACCAGGTACCACCTCGACAGCTCTCGTGCCGTCGGCTCTTACAGTCGGCACATATAAAACTGAAGTGTATCACTGTCACGATCCTGGTCCCTTCCTCTGTACCGCGATATAGTCATGTAGGTAACTTTTGATCGCTTCGTGCATCTCGACCGGAGTCAACGGCCGGTCATGAGCTACCCGACGGGCAAACTCATGCGTATGCCAACGTTCCAGCTCCCCGGCAAACATCTCCAGGGCACCCACCACGACCAGCCTACGGACTGCCGGCGCCAGGACCAGGCCGGTTTCATGCAGTACCTCCGCCGGGTCCCAGCCACCGCGACGCGCCCGGGTCAACGCGGCATGTACCGCGAGGTAGGTCTGCTCGTCAAGCGGCGTCGTCTGCCGCATGACTGCGCCTACGCGCTCGACCTTCCTCAGCCAGACGCGCGATCGTGGTCCGTCGGCTGCCGATCGTCTCAGCGAGCCGGGTAGCGTCCCAGCCGGGACGCGCCAGTACCTCCAGTACGGCTTCCCGGCGCAGGTTACCGAGAGCAGGGAGCAGGCTACGGGTGATGTGGACGATACACCGGCCGCTGACCGCGATCCGTTCCTCCGCGGGCAGCGTCTCAAGCTCCTGCCAGAGGGCCTTCTCCCAGCCCATTGCCACCGCCCCTCCTTTTCAGGATCTTGACCAGGGTCTTCCTGTCCATGATAACCAGGTTCGTGCCCATCTGAACGGCGAACCAGCCACCGTCCAGATGGTGCATGACCATCAGGTTTTTCTCCGGCCAGCTCTGGGTACCTCGATCT
>Ga0209843_1000147_pt1 | contig 12017 bp, 12 predicted proteins | sample GWRWS1_20_30_FD_187222 | JGI IMG/M metagenome (GOLD analysis project Ga0209843, IMG submission 187222) | Riverbed sediment microbial communities from areas with vegetation nearby in Columbia River, Washington, USA - GW-RW S1_20_30 (SPAdes)... | ecosystem: Environmental > Aquatic > Freshwater >... | reverse complement strand
CTGCCCGAAGTGCTCCGAGTCCTCGACCGCCAGCGGGTGGAACCCGAACACCCCCCGCAGGATCTCGTAGTCGGCCTCGGCCGGCTCGTGCAGGTCGAGCCAGAAGAACTCGCCGGCGCGAAGTCGCGCCGCCACCGCCTCCCGCGACCCGGCCGCCTCCGACACGAGCCCGGCCGGGGCGATCAGGTGCGCGCTCACGTGAGGCAGCCGGCGGCGTCGCTCACAGCCAGCGCCGCCAGCGGAAGAGCGCGAGCAGCCCCCCGCCGAGGACGACCATGATCCCCAGGATCGCCCAGAACGGCGCGATCTCCCCCTCGCCCGGAACCCGCACGTTCATGCCGAAGACGCTGGCGAGGAGCGTGAGGGGCAGCAGGATCACGGTGACGACCGTGAGGAGCTGGAGCCGGTACTGCTGGTTGTGCGAGATGAACGACTCGTTCGTCGACTCGAGGCCCTCAATGACCTCCTTGTAGTTGTCGAGGAGGTCCCAGACGCGCTCGGAGGCGTCGACGATGTCGTCGAAGTAGAGCTCGAGCTCCTCAGGGAGGAAGCGCTCCGTCGAGCGCTCGAGGAGGCGGAGCGTCGAGCGCTCCGGCTTGATGATCTTGCGGTACGCGATGATCTCCTGCTTCGCGTTCGAGATGTCGCGCACGACGTCCTCGGAGCGCTCCTCGAAGATGGCCGACTCGATCGCGTCGAGCTTCGTCCCGATCTTGTCCAGGATGGGGAAGCAGTAGTCGAAGAGGTCGTCGAGGACGTGGTAGAGGAGGTACCCAGAGCCCTGCGAGAACAGGTCGCGGCGGAGCGCCTCGTCGTCCTCGCAGCGCCGGAAGAGGTGGGTGACCGGCAGCAGCTCGACGTTCGGCAGCGTGATGAGGAAGTCCTGGCCGAGGAAGATGTCCGCCTCGGCGGCGTTCAACCGCTGGATGCTCTTGTCGTAGACGGGAAAATGGAGGACAACGAAGAGGTAGTCCGGGTACTCGTCGATCTTGGGCCGCTGGCGCTTCGAGAGGACGTCCTCGATGTCGAGCTCGTGGAAGCCATAGCGCTCGGCGAGGTAGGCGACCTCGAGGTTGCCCGGCCGGTCGGCGTGGACCCAGGTCAGGCCCTCAAAGGAGAGCTCGGAGATGCGCGGCTCGGTCCGCTCGGCGACCTCGCCCGCCGTGCCGCGGGCTCGTCCTCGCCGAAGGCGTGAGAGCGTGGGCCGTGCCATGGGTACTGAGTGGGTCGTCCAGCTGCATCTCCGAAGTACGTGATTCTACCCGCAAACCCTTGCCGGGCCCCCGCGCAGACGGAAGGTAGCTACGCCTCCGATGCGGCGCTTGACGAACGCATGCCAAGCAGGCGCTCACGCAGGGTCTTGAGTTCCCGCCAGTTCCCGTCGTCGCCCTGGTACTCCCAGAACGTCCAGCCGTTCGTCTGGTAGTAGCGCCGCCCGTCAGGAGGAGGTCCCTTGACTGAGACACGGGCTGCACCGGCTGCGGTCGACAGCGACCTGTACGCGCGTTCGCCGAAACGGATCTGTCCGTCGGGCTCGACTCGAGCCAAGACCTCCTGGCCGAGGTACACCTTTCGAAGCGTGGTGCCCGGTCTGATGAGGCCCTCCTGCACGAGGTCAGCGACGGTGACGTCGTAACTGGCCGGGCCAGCTCGTACCGATCCTTGGCGAGGTTTCGGAGGATCGCTCCGCGGTGCGGGCGGAACGGAAGGTCCCTCGGTTGGGGGTGCAGGCTCGGCCGCGGGGAAGTCGAGGCTGATCCGGGCCCGGCCGAGGGCGGCCCTCACGTCACCGTGCGTGATTCCTTCGAGGTCACGGCCCAGGCGTCGAACAAGCCACGGGTCGGGCTCCGGCGCGAAGAGCCCCCCGACCGCGCGCCCTACCCGGCTGTCGATCGAGTGTGCGCGCCAGAGCTCGCCTAGGGACTTCCGCCGGACCTCCTCCTTCGAGAGGAGGCGTAGCGCCTCCTCCGCGTCATCCGCGTCGCCGCTGATCCGTACGGAGCGGAAGAGCTTTTCCTCGACGGGGACGGGAGCGTGCGCGTTGTAGACCCGATAGTCGTCGCCGTTGGTGAGCACCACCCATTCAACGCCAGCGACGGCGGCGTAGCTGATCACCTGGCTTGCCCATCGCCGGTCTTCCAGGTTCTCGCCGAGCCCTTTTGCTTCCAGAAATAGAGCCGGCTCCCGCTGAAGCATGAGCGCATAGTCGACGGGCTTGTCGGCAGGCTTACGCCGGTACTCGAGCCGAACTTCGTCGAGGTCCTCGACGTCCCAGCCGAGCCCACGGAGTACGGGCATGATCAGTGACACCTTCGTGTTCTGCTCGCCGATGCTGGAACCGCGGTAGCGGGCGACTCGATCAGCCACCTCTCCGAGAGTCTGGCGGAGGCCTTCCGGCTCAGTGCTCGCGGCCATCTGGCGGGAGAATCGTCCAACAGCTCTGGCCCGTCAACTGCGCAGCCTTGTCCACTGTGCAGCTGCGGGTACCGAAGGCCACGAGCCAGGCCAACCTCAATGCGCCTGGCAGGAATCGAACCTGCGACCTCGCGCTCCGGAGGCGCGCGCTCTATCCCCTGAGCTACAGGCGCGGAGAGGCTTAGTCTACCCAGGGTGAGGCTGACCCACCGCCGCGCCGTGCTCCGCCTCGCGGAGCCCTTCACGATCTCCCGCTCAACGAGCGTCGAGGAGGAGGTGCTGTGGGTGGAGCTCGCCCACGACGGCGTCTCCGGCTGCGGCGAGGCGGAGCCGCAGGATCACTACGGCGAGACCGTCGACGGCGCCGAGGCGTTCCTCGACCAGGCCGCCGGGCTCCTGGGCGACGATCCCTTTGCGCTCGAGGCAATCGGCCGGCGGCTCGCCGAGCTTCCCGGGAACCAGGCGGCGAAGTCGGCGCTGGACGCCGCGCTGCACGACCTCTGCGGCAAGCTCGTGGGCCAGCCGGTCTGGCGGCTCCTCGGGCTCGAGCGCGGCGGCCCGCCGACCTCCTGGACGATCTGGCTCGGCGACCCGGACGACATGGCGCGGCGCGCCGAGACGGTCGACCCTCGCTTTCGCCGCCTGAAGCTGAAGCTCGGCGGGCGAGACGGGCTCGACGTCGAGCGGGTCCGGGCCGTGCGCGGCGTCACCGACCTTCCGCTCCAGGTCGACGTCAACGAGTACTGGGATGTGGACGAGGCGCTCGAGGCCGTGCCCGAATTGGCCGCTCTCGGCGTCCAGTACGTCGAGCAGCCCCTTTCGGCCGGGGATCCCGAGGGATCGAGGCTGAGGAACGAATCGCCGCTCCCTATCTTTGTCGACGAGGATTGCCACACGCTTCGCGACGTCCGTGGCTGCGCGGAGCGCAGCCACGGCATCGTGATCAAGCTTGCGAAGAGCGGCGGGATCCGCGAGGCCGTGCGGATGGCGCAGGCCGCGCGCGCCCTCGGGCTCGGCGTCATGCTCGGCTGCATGATCGAGTCGGGCCTCGGGATTGCCGCCGCGTGCCAGATCGGGAGCCTCTGCGACCACCTCGACCTCGACGGCAACCTCCTCCTCGCCGAGGACCCGTGGCCGGGGATCGACTTCGCCGACGGCGTCCAGCTGCCCTCCGAGCAACCGGGGCTGGGAGTCCATGAAGCGGTATCTGGCGCTCGCTGAGGGGTACTCCGGGGACGACCACTACGGGAAGACGACGTACGGGGTCATCCGGTACGGCACGGACCCCGTCGTCGTCGTCCTGGACTCGGCGCGCGCCGGGCAGACGGTGGGGGGCGTCCCGGTCGTCGCCTCGGTCGCCGACGCGCTCGCGTACGAGCCGACCACCGCGCTCGTCGGCGTCGCCGTGGCCGGGGGCCGCCTGCCGCCGGTCTGGCGCGGGATCCTCCTCGACGCGATCGAGGCGGGACTCGACGTCGAGGCGGGCATGCACGAGTTCCTCGCGGACGACCCGGAACTGTCGGCGCTCGCCCGCGAGCGCGGCGTGGAGCTCCGCGACTACCGCAGACCGCCCGCCGACCTGAGCGTCTCGACGGGGGAGAACCTCCAGCACGGCGCCGCCGTCGTGCTCACGGTCGGCTCGGACTGCGCGGTGGGGAAGAAGACGGTGGCCGTCGAGCTCGATCGGGCGGCGCGCGAGCGCGGCCTTCGCTCGGTCTTCGTCCCCACGGGGCAGACCGGCATCATGATCGCCGGCTGGGGGATCGCCGTCGACGCCGTCGTCTCGGACTTCCTCGCCGGAGCGGGGGAGAGGCTCGTGGTCGAGGGGGCGAAGCGAGGTGACCTGCTCTTCGTCGAGGGCCAGGGCGCGATCGTCCACCCGCAGTTCTCGGGCGTCACGCTCGGCCTCTACCACGGCGCGGCGCCGCACCTGCTCGTCCTCGTCCACCGAGCGGGCGACACGGAGATCGAGGGCAGCCCGGGGAATCCAATCCCGCCGCTCCCCGAGCTCGTCGACCTCTACGAGCGCCTGGCCCTGCCGGCGCGGCCCGCGCGCGTGGCCGCCGTCGCCCTGAACACGGGGCGCCTCGAGGAGGACGCCGCGCGCGAGGCGGTCGCAGCCACCGCTCTCGCGACCGGGTTGCCTACCGACGACCCTGTCCGTTTCGGCCCTGACCGCCTGCTGGACGCCGTGTTGGAACGCCTGCCGTCCGGTATAACGCGGCGATGACCGATCCACGCGTCGACCGCCTCGCCGGCCTCCTCGTCGACTACTCGCTGGCTCTCAGGGAGGGCCAGGTCGTGCGGATCGACGGGCTCGAGGCGTCCGCCCCGCTTGCCCTCGCCCTCTACGAGGCTGCGCTCCGCGCCGGAGCCCAGCCCTACACGAACATCGGCCTTTCGGGCCTCGGCGAGACGCTCCTCCAGCACGGCTCCGACGAGCAGCTGGCCTATCTCTCCCCGATCCAGTGGGAGGAGATCGAACGGCTCGACGCGCTCGTGACGATCTGGTCGGAGGTCAACACCCGCGCGCTCTCCCGCGTGGACCCCGGCCGCCACGCTGCGTACATCGCAGCGCAGCGCAGGCTCTCCAACCGCCGCTGGGAACGCATCTCGAACGGCGAGATGAGCTGGTGCGGGACGCTCTTCCCGACGAACGCCCATGCCCAGGAGGCGGAGATGTCGCTGACGGAGTACGAGGACTTCGTCTTTGCCGCCTGCCACGTCCACGAGGACGATCCCGCGTCGCACTGGCGCGCCGTCTCGACCCAGCTGCAGGCCCGCGCCTCGGAGCTCGGCGCCGTGCAGGGGCTCCGCGTCGTCGGGCCGGACACCGATCTGCGTCTCGGGGTCGACGGCCGAACGTGGCTCGCAGCCGACGGCCGCTACAACATGCCGGACGGCGAGGTCTTCACGAGCCCGATCGAGACAGAGACGGAAGGAGAGATCCGCTACACGTTCCCCGCCGTCTACCAGGGTCGCGAAGTCGAAGACATCCGCCTGCGCTTCGAGGAGGGCCGGGTCGTCAACGCAGCGGCCGCGCGAGGGAACGACTACCTGCAGTCGCTTCTCGACATGGACGCGGGTGCCCGCGTGGTCGGCGAGGTCGCGTTCGGGCTCAACTACGAGATCGACCGCTTCACGCGCAACATCCTCTTCGACGAGAAGATCGGCGGAACGATGCACCTCGCCCTCGGCTCGGGCTTCACGCAGGCCGGCGGCCGGAACACCTCTGGCCTGCATTGGGACATGATCTGCGACCTGCGGCGGGAGGGAGAGGTGTACGCCGACGGGGCGTTGATCTGGAAGGAGGGCCGCTTTCTCGCGGAGCCTGCCTTCGAGGTCGTCGAGAGCGGGGTCCGTGGCTGAGAACCTCGTCCGAGCTCGAGACACGGTCTCAGCCTGACATGGAGTCTGAGAGCCGAGTGGAGCGCCTCGCCGGCGTCCTCGTGGAGTACTCGACGCGAGTGGGCAAGGGCGACCTCGTCTGCATCGACACCGGGCCCGCCGCCGCTCCGCTCGTCCATGCGATCTGGGGGCGCGTGCTCGCGGCGGGAGGCCACCCGCATCTCCGCATCGACCTCGACGGCGCCCCCGAGCTCCTGCTCAGGGAGGGCAGCGACGCCCAGCTCGACTGGGTGAGCCCCGTCCGCCGGGCGGAGGTCGAGCGGGCGGACGTTCGCATCGCGATCGAGGCCGACGTGAACACGCGGGGAAACACCGGCGTCGCCCCGGAGCGGCAGGTGCGGGCCGAGCGCGCCCGGGAGCCGCTCCGCCGTCTCCACTTCCAGCGGGCGAGCGCGGGCGAGCTCCGCGCAGTCGTCACGCTCTACCCGACGAACGCGGCCGCCCAGGACGCGGCCATGTCGCTCGGCGAGTACGAGGACTTCGTCTACCACGCCGGGCTCCTCGACCGGGACGACCCGATCGCGGAGTGGACGGCTCTCGGGCGCGCCTACGCTCGGCTCGCGGACCGGCTGGGCGAACGGCGGGAGATTCGGGTCCTCGGGGACGGCACCGATCTGACGCTCGGCGTCGCCGGCCGGACCTGGGTGCCCTGCGACGGGCGCGAGAACTTTCCCGACGGCGAGGTCTTCACGGGGCCCGTGGAGACCCAGGTAGAGGGAACGATGCGCTTCACCTACCCGGCCAGCTACTCGGGGCGGCGCGTGAGCGGAGTCGAGCTCGAGTTTCGGGACGGCGAGGTCGTGCGGGCCCGCGCCGACCAAGGGGAGACGTTCCTTCAGGAGATGCTCGCCCTCGACGAGGGCGCGCGGCGGGCCGGCGAGTTCTCTTTCGGCCTGAACGACGCGATCGCCGAGTTCACCGGGCACACGCTCTTCGATGAAAAGATCGGAGGCACCGTCCATCTGGCGCTTGGCGCTTCGTATCCGGAGTCCGGCGGGAAGGTGCAGTCCGCGCTCCACTGGGACCTCGTCTGCGACCTCCGGAACGGCAGCGAAGTGTACGCCGACGGCGAGCTCGTCTACCGCGACGGGCGCTTCCTCGACGGCCTCCTCTGATCCCGCTCCTCGGCGACGCGCACGTGCCCCCGAGCCGGGCACGCGGTCCGTCCGCTGGGCGAGATACCATGCGAACAGATGTTCGCTCTCCGCCCCTTCCTTCTCCTTTGCGCCGTCGTGGTCGCCCTCCTGCTCGCGGTGCCCCGCCCCTCGAGCGGCGTGGGCGCCGAAGAGCGGTACGTCGTCCGTGCCGGGGACACGTTGTGGGACCTTGCTGCCCAGCGGTTCGGCGGCGACCCCCGCGAGGGCGTGTGGCGGATCCGCGCTCGCAACGGCTTGCAGGGAGCCTCGCTGCAGCCGGGAACGGTTCTCTACCTGCCCGCGCGGGCAGGTGATGCGTAGCGCGAGAGGTTGCCTAGCCGGCCGCGCGAACGTCTTCGCTCTCGTCCGACGCGCGAAGCTCGCCCGGCCGCGTCCGTACAACTGAGAAGAACGCATCGACGACCTGGGGCACGAACTGGGTGCCACGACCGTCGCGGACCTCGGCGAACGCCTCCTCGAGGTCGAGGGCCCGGTGGTATGGCCGTTCCGTCGTCATGGCATCCCAAGCATCGGCCAGGCCCACGATCGCTGCCGAAAGCGGGATCTCGTCGCCCCCGAGCCCGTCGGGGTAGCCACGGCCGTCCCAGCGCTCGTGGTGATGGCGGATGATCGGCACGGCCTCGCGAAGGCGGCCGAGCTTTGCAACGATCCGCGCGCCCTCGGCGGAGTGTTGCTTGATCCGGTCGTACTCGTCGTCCGTAAGCCTGTCGGGTTTCGTGAGGATCGAGTCCGGGATCGCGATCTTGCCGATGTCGTGGAAGAGGCCTCCGAAGCGCAGCGCCTCGAGCTCCTTCGGGGTGAGATCGAGCTCCTCGCCGACGGCGACGGCGATCCGCTGCACGCGCAACGAGTGCCCCGCCGTGTAGGGATCCTTCGCCTCGACGGTTGCGTTCAGGGTCTCCACCGCCTCGAGCGCGCTCTCCTCCAGGCGCCGGTACGACTCGGCGAGGGCGAGCGAGCGTTCCCGGACGACCTCCGTCTGCCGCCTCAGCGTGCGGGAAGCGCCGCGAACGAGGAGGACGAGCAGCGCCCACAGGAGGACGAAGACGGCGGCCGTCGCCACCCAGATGAGCCGGCGGCGGTCGGCGATGGACGCCTCCAGGGGAGCTGCGTCCGCGTAGATCTCGTAGGCACCGACGACCTCGCCCTCGGCGCGAATGGGAGCGTAGACCTCGAGGAGCTTGTCGATGCCGAGCGACTCCGCCGCATCCTCCGCCTCGGGGAGGTCTTCGAGGTGACCGTCGGGCTGGCCGGTCTCGATGGCCTTCAGGAGGCCTCCGCCGAGTGGATAGCGCTCGCCGATCCGCTCCGGCGCGAGGCGCGTCCACGCGAGCACGCCGTCGGCCGTCCAGACCTTGACGTTCACGATATGAGGGCGCTGCTCGAGGTCCTGCTGGATGACCGCGGTCGCCTCCGGGCCGACGACGATCTCGCCGCCCTGGACGAGGTGCGGGCCGATGACGGCCGCCGTGTACTGGGCGAGGCTCGCCTCGGCGTCGTCGACGGCCTGGTCGCGCAGCGCTCCGGTCAGGACCGTTCCGAGCACGACCGCGCCCGCGGCAAGGATGACCGCGCTGAGCAAGAGAAATGCTCGGAGGAGCGTGAGCGAACGCGCGACGAGCTCTGACATCGAGCGACGAGCCACAGCCCGAGATGTATCGGATCGTGGCGAGGCGAACTTGAGTGGGGCAGCCCCTACACTTGCGCGGTGGATCTCGATCTCGTCTTTCTCGGAACGTCAGGGTCCGTGCCGACCGCCCGGCGCGGGCTCGCAGGCATGCTCGTCCGCCGCGGGGGCGAGCGGATGCTCGTCGACTGCGGCGAGGGGACCCAGCGCCAGCTCCTCCGCTCGACGGTCGGCCTGATCGAGCTTCCGGAGATCTTCCTGACGCATTACCACGCGGACCACTACCTCGGTCTTCCGGGCATGCTGAAGACGTTCGCGCTTCGCGGGCGGGACGTCCCACTCGTCGTCCACGGGCCGCCTGGCCTCACGGATCTGTTCGCGGGTCTCCAGCGGATCTTCGGAAAGCTCACGTACCCGATCGAGCTCGTCGAGCTTCGGGACGGCGACGTGCTCGACCGCGGCGAGTACCGCATCGTCGTTTTCCGGGTCTCGCACGGCGTGGCCGCGAACGGCTACGCGTTCGTCGAGGTGCCCCGACCCGGCCGGTTCGACGTCGACGCGGCGCGCGCTCTGGGCGTGCCCGAGGGGCCGCTCTTCGGCCGGCTCCAGGCCGGCGAGGCCATCGCGCTTGCGGGCGGGGTCGAGGTGCGGCCGGGTCAGGTCCTCGGGGCACCGCGCTCCGGCCGGAAGGTCGTCCTCGCAGGCGACACGGCCCCGGCCGCGACCGTGCTCGAGGTCGCCGGGGAGGCAGACGTGCTCGTTCACGAGGCGACCTTCGCCGAGGAGGAGAGCGAGCGGGCGGAGGAGACGGCGCACTCGACGGCGACCGGCGCCGCCCGCCTCGCCCGGGCGGCGAAGGTGAAGATGCTCGCCCTCACACACCTCTCGAACCGCTACTTCGGGCCCGAGATTCTGCGCGAGGCCCGCGGGATCTTCCCCGAGACGGTCGTGCCGCGGGACTTCGATATCATCGACGTCCGGTTCCAGGAGCGGGGCGGTCCCCGACTCGTCAAGGCCGGAGCGCGAACGACGCGGGAGGAGGCCGAGCCGCATGGCGAGCATGGTGCAGGTGGCGGTGGCGGGGGACCTCGCAGAGGCGGAGGAGATCCAGACGATCCTGGAGTCGGCGGGGATCCCGTCGGAGCTTCACCCGGCGGTCGAGCAGCATCCGGCGGCGCTGGATGACTCTCCGCAGAAGGTCCTGGTCCCCGAGACGTCTCTCGAGGCGGCCCAGCATGCGATCGAATCCATGACGGATCCCGACGAGCTCATTGGCGGGCGCTGAAGCGCCGGACTTCGGACCGCTCGCGGAGGACTACGACCGGCTGCGGCCGGTCGACGAGAACTGGTGGGAACTCGTCGATCTCCTCCTCTCGGAGGGCGACCTCGCGGGACGGCGCGTCCTCGACGTCGGCTGCGGCACCGGCCGCCTCGCCGCCGCCCTCGTCGAGCGTGGCGCCCGTGTGTGGGGGGTGGATCCCTCCGAGGAGATGCTCGCCCTGGCCCGCGCCGCAGGCGGGGGGCGCGTCGGCTTCAAGCTGGGCCACGCGGAGGCCCTCCCCTTCAAGGACGGGTGGTTCGAGCGCGCCGTCCTCCGGCTCGTCGTCCATCTCGTCGACCGCCCGCGCGCCCTGGCCGAGCTCGTTCGCGTGCTCCAGCCGGGCGGCCGCGCAGTCATCGCCACCTTCACGCCGGATCACTTCGAGTGGTACTGGCTCACCGACGTCCTCCCGGAGGTGGCGGAGGTCGACCGCCGGCGTTTCCCGACGCCAGACGCCCTCGCCGCGGAGCTGGAAGCGGCCGGCTTCGCGTTCGTCCGCACGCGCACGCTCCGCCAGCGGGCGCGACTCTCCCGCGCCGACGCGCTCGAGCGCATCCGCGGCCGCTACATCTCGACGCTCCGCCTGCTCGACGATGAGACCTTCGCCGCCGGGTTGGCGCGGGCGGAGCGCGAGCTCCCCGAGGAGATCGAGACGCCGCTCGAGTGGGCCGTCCTCACGGCCGAGGCTGGAGCTCAGTAGACGAGCGTCGAGTCCGCCCAGGCCGCGAGCTCGACGAGGGTGGACGGCAGAGCCAGCTCGACCCCGTGCCTCGTCTCGGCATCGACTCCTCGCGCCTTGCTCGACATCCCGGAGAGGAAGACGGGAACGCCGGCGTCGGTCAGCGCCTGCCAGTTCTCGGCGATGGAGCCCGTCCCGATCCCGTGCACGGCATCCGCAGTCTCCGGCCGGGCGAGCTGGACAGCGTCACCGGCGAGGAACATGCGAATCTCGTGGCCTTCGTCCACGGCGGTTCGGGCCACGAGGAATGCGAGTGCCGCCCGGGTCGGGTTCTCCGGCCCCGTCGCTAGTTGCACGAGCATCCGCACGGCGCTCAGGCCTCCTCGGCCATTCCGAGGATGTCGTCGCGGGAGAGCTTGCCGACCATGTCCGGATGGTCACGCTCCACGTGAGCTTCGACCCGAGAGACGAGCTCGCCGTCGCTCTCGGCCCTCACCGTCTCGCCGCACTCGCAGTTGACGACCTTGGTCATGAATCGCTCCTTGTTCGTAGGGACATCGCCATTGTCGCCCGGGCCGCTTGCGGTTACCTTGGCGAAACGTTGGGGAGCGGTGAAGGCACGAGGATCCAACTCTGCGGGCGTCTGGTCGTGGAGCTGGCCGGACACCGTGTCGAGAGAGCGCTTCCCGGCCGGCAAGGGAGGCTCCTCTTCGCCTATCTTGCGGCGAACCGCGCACGACGCGCGACGCGGCCTAAGCTGGTGGAGGCTCTCTGGCCCGAAGGCCCGCCCGACGCGGCCGACGCCTCGCTCTCCGCGCTCCTCTCGAAGCTCCGACGGGCGCTCGGGCCGGAGGCCCTCGAGGGGAAGGCCGAGCTGCACCTTGTCCTGCCGCCCGAGGCATGGATCGATGTCGAGGAGGCCGGCGTAGCTGTGCACCGGGCCGAGTCCGCCGTCGCCCTCGGCGAGTGGGAGCGGGCCTGGGCGCCAGGCCGCACCGCCCTCTACGTGGCCAACCGAGGCTTCTTTGCCGGGGTACGAGGCGCCGAGGAGCGGCGCCGCTGGCTCGAGGACGTGAGGCTCCGGGCGCTGGAATGCGTCGGCACGGTCCGCCTACGGATGGGCAGCACAGAAGTCGCGGCCGCGGAGCGGGCGGGTCGCGTGCTGATCGAGGCCGCGCCGTTCCGCGAGAGCGGCTACCGGCTGCTCATGGAGGCCCTGGCGGCGCGAGACAACGCCGCCGAGGCGCTGCGGGTCTACGACCGCTTGCGTGTCCTCCTCCGCGAGGAGCTCGGGGTGGCACCGGGCGCCGCGGCCCAGGACCTCCACCGCGGCCTCCTCCAGCAGTTGGACGCCGTCCGGCGGAGCGGCTAGCCTTCTCCGCGCACCTTTAACCCGGTCCCGTGAGGCCG
>Ga0209843_1000144_pt1 | contig 12063 bp, 10 predicted proteins | sample GWRWS1_20_30_FD_187222 | JGI IMG/M metagenome (GOLD analysis project Ga0209843, IMG submission 187222) | Riverbed sediment microbial communities from areas with vegetation nearby in Columbia River, Washington, USA - GW-RW S1_20_30 (SPAdes)... | ecosystem: Environmental > Aquatic > Freshwater >... | reverse complement strand
GGTTTCTGACGGGCAGGTATGGCTGAGGTTGAACGTCGTCTTGTTGTAGTCCTTCGTGTCGTCCCTGATGGCGACTCCGTCGCCGTCGACCAACGTCCACCCGGCGTCTGTGATGACAAAGAGGTGTTTATAGGCACCAGAGCCCGTCGCGGCGAAGAACGCCACGTAACCTGGGCCCGAATCGGGGGTGCCCGGAGCGACGTTGTCCACGATCACGAGGACGTTAGGCCCCGCTTGGGGATCGAACTCCAAATCGACGCTCTTGAAGTCCTCGCCGGTGGCCGACGGAAGAATGAAATGCCAGCCGTCTTTGCCAGCGGGAAGATTGTCGAGCGGGCCCGTACAGTTTTTCGTTCCGAACCCTGCAGCTGTCTGGCCCTTGTGAGCGGGGTTGAGAGTGATGGGTTGGTCGACTGGGGCCGCTGCGAGCGCCGGCGTTGCCAGCAGCACAAAAGCGCCAATGGCGGCTGCTGTGAGCGCCGTTAACTTTCGCCACGCCATGTAGTTCCTCCGAGGGGGTCGGGTAGACCTTCGTAACCTTGACGACCTTGGCCGACCGACATCGGCCGTTCGGGCCATCTGTAGTACAAGAAACCTGACCAACCCGCCAGCCGCTCGGGCCCCCACATGGTGCTAGTGGGCCAAGTGCGGGCGAGGTCGAGCCACACCCTACGTGGGTTCAGCGATGACCGCGTGCCCAGCGTCACTCAATCCACAGCGTGTTAGGCCAAAGTCCAATAGGCGACAGCTAGCAACTGGATCTATCAGCCTTATCGGACACCCAGCACTTCGCTCGCTGCGCCTCTGCGAGCCATCCGGTGCCAGCGCAAGCGGATGCCAATGAGAGCGGTTACCGTCGACTGAACCACGACCAGATACATGAGCTGCCGGTACACAACCTGTTGCAATGGGAGAGCCCACAATGGGCCGAGGCGCTCCCGATCCAGGTGCAGCGCATATGCAGCAGTGAACACCTGGAGCGCCATGAAACCCACCCAGACGGCGGCGACCTGACCCAGCGGGAGGAAAAGGAATCCGTAGATGGCGTACACGTCAACCGCCGGCGCAGCCAACGGCAGCAGGACCTGGAAGAGAAGAAGGTAGACAAGACCCCGCCGACCCAGCTTCCCGCCGAGGCCTCGTTCGCCCATCGCCCGGCGGTGCTTCCAAATCGCCTGCATCGTGCCAAAGGACCAGCGGTAGCGTTGCCGCCACAGCTGACGCAGAGTTGAAGGCGCCTCAGTCCAGGCGATCGCCGACTCCTCGTACACGACCCGCCAGCCCGCTCGGATGATCGCCATAGTCAGGTCGGTGTCCTCGGCGATGGTGGCCGAGGGAACTCCGCCGACATCGGCGAGCGCCTCGCGGCGGAAGGCACCAATCGCGCCGGGCACCGTGGGCATGCAGTCGGCGATCTCGAACAGGCGCCGGTCGAGGTTGAAGCCGATGACGTACTCAAGGTGCTGCCAACGACCGAGCAGCCCGCCCCGATTCGCGACCTTTGTGTTGCCGCTCACCGCGCCGACGTCGGAGTCTGCGAACGGCTGCACCAGGCGCCCAACCGCGTTTGGCTCGAACACTGTGTCACCGTCGACAAGGACCAGCAGATCGTGTCGAGCGGCGGCGATGCCCGTGTTGAGCGCCGCCGGCTTGCCCGCGTTGCGCTGGCGGAACACTCGCACGTGCGGCAGCCGAAGACGCCGCACGATGTCCGCGGTGTTGTCGGTTGAGCCGTCGTCCACGACGATGATCTCCACGTGGGGGTAGTCGCTCGCCACGAGCGAGCGCACGGTCGCGGCGATGTTCGCGGCTTCGTTATAAGCCGGCACCACCACGGACACCGGGCCGAGGTAGACCAATTTTCGACCCGACCGGCGGCGAACGCGCCGTACGTGAATCCGCGCAGTCACCACCTGCACTGCCAGGCGCAGGACGGCCAGCCCGATCGCGACACCCAGCAGCACGGTCATCGCGTCGGCCAACCAGCTGCTCACACTCTGAGCGGTGCGCAACGCATCGCCGCGAAGCTGAGCACCCGTACTCGAGTCCGGGTTCGACGGCAGGCCGATTCCGGCCGAGATGGTCGTGAACTTGTAGCCGCGCTTGCCGAGCTCGGTGAGCAGCCGTTCGACGGCGGCCACCGTCTGCGAACGATCACCGCCACCGTCGTGGAACATCACGACCGCGCCGGCGCCCGCCGCCGGGGTACCAGCCGCCACGATCTTGTCGACCCCCGGGCGGGCCCAGTCCTTGGTATCAAGGTCGGTAAGAATGGTCAGGTACTCCCCCGCCGTCGCATCCCGTACCGCCGCGAACTCGTCAGCGGTGAGGGCGCTTGTCTCAGACGAGTACGGCGGCCGCATGAGAATCGCCTGACGACCCGTGACGCCGGCGATGGCGTTCTGCGCCAGAGTCATCTCCAGCCGCCGCTGCCACGCTGGCACAGCGGAAAGCTCCACATGAGTGAAGGTGTGCGCACCGATGTCGTGGCCCTCCGCCAGAATCCGGCGAGTGAGTTCGGGATTCTCGTTGACCTTGGAGCCGATGACGAAGAACGTGGCATGCGCATGGTGGCGCGCCAGAGCGTCCAAGATCTCGGGTGTCCACCGCGGATCGGGTCCGTCATCAAACGTGAGCGCGATGGTTTTCGTCGGCATTTCCCGACTCGTCACATGCCCGTCCTGATCCACGCGCAGAACGGGACCCCCGCCGGCTACCTCCGCCGGTGCAGGCTCAGCCGCGGAAACGACCGGGCGGGGGCCGCTTCCCTCGGCGCCGACGTGACGAATGTAGCCGCTGAGACACAGTTCGCCGAGCAGCACGACCAAGCCGAGTAGGAGCAGCGCCCAGTGTGCCCGCGGCTCGCGGCGAACTACGTGACGGGCCACAGTTACTTCGTCTTCGACGGCTTCGGCTGGTGGGAGGGAGTGTGGGTAGGGATCCGCCTCGGACTGGTGGGCTCAGTCGAGGGGGACGCAGCCGGGCCGGGGGTAGTTGTGGGGTACGGCTGCGCTGCTGTACCCGGTTCTCTGCCGCCGGACGAGGGGTCACTGGGCTCAGGGCTCGGGCCGCCAGCGTGTGCACCTGAGTCCGGGAAGCCGGGGATGTGGATTGGCGACGCTCCGGACAGGCCCACCCCGAGCAGCGCAAGACTGCCGATGAGAACCGCGCCGAGACACAGTCCCGCCAGCAGCACGAGCCGACGACGTCGACCGGACCGGTCCAGAAAGACCGGTCTGCCACGCGCCCGTGCGGCGTGCCTCATCGTCCTTCCTTCCTGCCTCGGCTCCGGGGAACTTAGTCTCAATCAGCCACCGGGATGCGCGCTCGGTGGCACGTTCTGGTTGTCTGGCGCGTTGCCTGGATGTTCGCTCGACTTGCCGGTCGGATGATCGCTAGGCGGCCCCGAAGGATGAACTCCCGGCTGCGTCCTCAACAGCTCCTCACAGAACGAAACCACCTTCTCCACGCCTCCGGCAGCGGTGATCAGCGCCGCGAACGGGGGGCTGTCCGGGAGCTTGTCCGGCTTGTTCGCGAGCTGGGCGAGGTACGCCTGGCACAGCCCGACCAACGATGAGGATGATCCCGGGCCGGGCGGACCTGGGGACGCCGATGTTGTTCCCCAGAAGCTCGCGTCGGTCGCGGTCATGCCGTTCTGGGGCGTCGAAGCGTTAGGGCCACCGGACGGCGAGTCGACGTCGACCATTGGATTGGGCAGCACGCCGGTGCCGGCGGCCAGCGCCACACCGGCGGCTGCGACCGCGAGGGTAATGGCCGCGGCCTTGATGCTCAGCAGCCACGCCCACCTGCTCCCAACAGCCGATCTTGCGTGGCGAGCAGGAGCGGGCCGCAGGCGCGCATACCGAAAGGCGACCACGGCCGCCTCCTCACCGGCAAATTCCCGGGATCGCGCAGGCGCGGCCGCAGCTGCGAGCAGATCGGCGAGAGGGTCGGAACGGACCGAGTCGCCCGCGAGCAGTCGTTCCGCGGTCTCGGCATCAATCCGGCGAATTCGGTACCTTCCCATCTCACTTCCCTCAGCGTCTCCGCGTCCGTAGGCGTTACTCATGCTCGGGCGCCTCGTCGATACCCTTGTTCAACCGTTCGGCCAGCCGACGCAAGCCGCGATGGGTCGCGGTGCGGACGGCGCCGGCACGTTTGCCCAACACTCGTGCCGTGGTGGGCACATCAAGTCCCATGACCACCCGCAGCAGCACGGCCTCAGCCTGATCTCGCGGCAGCGACGCGATCAGCGCGATCGCGGTATCGGTGGAGACTGTGTCGAGTGCGTACGCGGCTGTGTCGTCGGCGCTGGCGACGTCGGAGAGCTCCTCCAACGGTGTTGAGGCCGCCGGACGGCGGCGCTGGTGTCGCAAGTGATCTAGCGCCCGATGTCTGGCGATGGTCGCCGCCCACCCCCGGAAGCCATCGCCGTCGCCTCGGAATGACTCAAGATCGCGTACGATTTGCGACCAGGCCTCGGAGGCCACGTCCTCGGCGTCGTCGCGCACCAGCCCACGCAGGTATCGCAGTAGGCCCGGCTGCACGATCCGGTAGATCGACCTGAAGGCGTCCTCGTCACCCTTCTGCGCCCGGGACACGGTTTCGGTGAGGTCGGAATCGGGTAGTTGCGGCGGGCGTACACCCCGCCCGTCGTCGCCGCTCAACGGCCGCGCCGAAGCGCGGCGGCCCAACTGATCCCGATCGTCCATCGCCGACATCATGCGCGACTCTCGCGCGACCGGCGAACCCAGGTGCCAGGGCCCGGAGTTGGTACGGCTGCTGCTGAGACCGAAGGTCCCGGCCGCACCCGCGACCGGGCCTTCGGCTCTGCGTGGCTGTCAGGGCGCCACGGGCGGGAGCACCGGCCCTCCGATCACCTCGGCGGTGGTCCGCACGACGGTCCCGGTGGCGGCGCGCGCCGCCAGCCACTCCACCAGCGCGGTGAAGTCGGCCGATGTGACCGAGTACGCGTCGCAACGGTCACAGACGTGGTGGAACACGATCTGCACCCAGCCCCCGCCGTGCTGCTCCGCCCCGGTGACGTATGCCTGGATCGCGGCGAGCGAGGTCCCGCTCTTGACGTTCGCCGGCGTCCTTGTCGCGTAGGCGTCGGCCGGCGGGATTGTCTCGGCAAAGGTCCGCCGACCGTCCACGCCGGACACACCCCTCGCGCTGTTGTAGCCGCACGCGGCAACGACCTGCTTGGCCGCCGCGTCGAACCCTCCGAACGGGTACGCGAACGATACCGGCGCGAACCCGTGATCGAAGAGGGCGACCCGGTCGCCGCAGACCTCCTGCCGGGCCGGTCCCGTCTTGAGTTTCTTCAGGTTCGCGTGGGTGATCGTGTGCCCGGCGATCTCGTTGCCGGCCGCCGCGAGGTCAGTCAGCTGCGCCCAGGACATGTGATCCGCGTCGCCCACCGGGCCCGAGTTGACGTAGTAGGTGGCGTGCATGCCGTGGGCATTCAACACGGCAAGGGTCGAGTACTGGTCGGCGTTGCCGTCGTCGAACTGGAGCGTGACGACGGTCGACGTGGCGGCCGCCGCCGGTGAGGCGGTCACGACGGCCGTCGCTGCGGCCACCAACCCGCCCAGTGCGACCGGCAGCGCCCACAGGTACCGGAATCGTCTCACCGCGATCAGCTCCCTACTGCTTGCCAGGCGAACGCGAGCGGCGAGGTGGCGGTCAGATCGATGGCCGGCTCGATGTTCGGGTATGACTCGACGTTGTCCTTGAACACGGCTCCTTGGCCGTTGAAGGGCGCGTAGGCGTCGCCTCCGCCGATCGGGCATATCCGCGTTCCGCTGACCAGACCGCGTCCGGTGATCGAGTTCGGGCCCTCGACCGCGGCGCCCGCCAGCACGGGCGGCGTGCCGTCGAGTGAGCCGGCGAGGTTCGCCAGCTGGTGGTGCGGACACTTGGGGTACGTACTGCCGGTGCCGATGATCAAGGAAAGGCCCCACGGGTTGGCGCCGAGAATGTTGCCCACCCACCGGTTGGCCCACTGCTTGTAGGTGGTGTCCCCGGTGAGCGCCGCGTACTGGCTCGCCGTCACAGCCAAGCCCGCACCGTGGGACGTGGTGTCCCAGGTGGCCCACGGGAAACCGAAGCCGAACGGGTCGGTCGCGGCCTCGGCCGTCCCACGGTCGAGCTGCTTGCGCAGGTCGGTCACGAGCGCGGCTAGCGTGGTCTCCAGTCCGGGCGGGTTGCCGGCGGCGGTGATGGACCCGTGGAGCTCGTAGTGTGCGAGACCCGCCACGTCGTACAGGTTGAGGGTGTCGAGAGCGTCCTCCGGCCCGGTGATGTAGGCGTTGGCCCAGTGGGCCGCCTGTTGCAGGTAGAACGCCGGGTCGGTGTGCGGCAGTCCGGGCGGTGGTGATCCGCCAGCGACCACCATCGCCTTGTGCAGTTCGACCGCAGCGAGCTCGAGGTCGTCCCGCCACTCCGTCTCCGGGTAGAAGCTGAACGGGATGACTGTGACAAGATTGCCAGTTGGGTTGGTGTTGGCGAGGTCGTAGACGTGCTGGGCGGACACCAGGCACTGGTTCGCGAACGCGGGGTCGCTCAGGCGGAACAGCTGGTAGCACAGGGCCAGCGCACCCGCCTCGCGGCCGGCCATGTTGGGGCTGATGAGCCCGCCGGGCGGCGCAAGCCGGAAGACCGGGCGGTTGCGGACGTACCGGTACTTCGGATCCGTCCCGCCGAAGGTGTCATCGGCCTGCGGGAGCCGCCAGATGTCATGGTCGCCGAGGGTCTTGGAGTTACCGCTGCCGATGCCGACCTGGTAGTAGAGCGTGCGCGCGCTGTCGTCCCACATGCGCAGGATCCAGTCAGCGCCGTGACGGGCCTCCGCGGTGAAGTTCGCGGGACCCGCGCCAGCGCCCATCTGGTTCGGGAAATCCCGGACGCCGATCATCAGCATCTGGGCGGTGTAGGCGGCCCCGTGCAGGAACTTGAGATAGTCCCCCGCGTCGAACCAGCCACCGGAGGCATCGATGGTGACGCCCAGCGGCGACAGGTCGCCGGAGAAGCGTCCGCTGGAGTTGGCGTTCGGCGTCAGGTACGTCATCGCGGTCGCGTCATGCAGGTGCGCCGACGCCGTACGCAGTGCCGATGGGATGAAGTTCGGCCCATCTCGTTGCACCTGGTAGTAGTTGAGCGAGTTGGCGATCGCTCCGGCATAGAGATTCGGGCCGGTGTCGACGCGGAACGTCGGCGATGTCGCGGCAATAGGCCCGGTCACCACGATCGTGTATGACCCGACCGTCGTGAAAGCGTTGAAGTCCAATGCGTAGACGTGCGAGTAGCCGTTGCTCCACGACCCGAGGTCGGCGCCGATCGGGCCGGTGAAGACGGTGTTGGAACCGTTGCGGACACTGAACATCGCACCCGTCTCGACACCCGACGCCATGAGGTATGCCCTCTTGGCTGCGGTAGCGACATAGCCGACCTGATTGACCCGGACGAACGCGGTGGGCGTGCCGCCGCCGGGAGGTGCGGCCTCAGCGGTGGCCGTCTGTCGCGCCAGCGCGAAACCAGCGCCGGCGAGGATGAGCACGACGACGAGTGACGGATGCAGCGCCCTACGAATGCCAGATGCCATGGCGGTGGACCTCCTAGCCGGGGTGGATGGAGGCCGGGGCGACGCGGCGAAACGGTCGAGTCGCCGGGGCTCTACCTGTAAGTCAGACTATTGTTAGTCAGACTTACTATCAGATGTCAACCGATCCGGCAATGGGTTCGGCCCAGAGACCATGCTCAATCGGCCAGGTCTGACCGGCACGGAGTAACGCCGAGACCCTTCTCGGCGCTCTATTGAATGCAATCCGTGGTCGAGTTTGAGATCGACTCGACCGACGGTGACGAATACAGTGCTCCGATCACGGCTAGCCGTCCCAGGATGGTTGGCCTGCTGCCCGCCGGAACCCCACCCCCTCCCGGCGGCCCAGGGACGGCGTTGCGCTTACGGCCCCGCCGTCCCTGGGGTTGCACGGCCTGACTAACCAGCGCGCTCCGACACTGTCCCGCGGGCTCATCCTCCCGGTGGCGCGGGCGGCGGCGATGCTGATAGCTCGGTGTAGTCGCCCTAACGGCATCAATTCAGCGCTCACGACATCCCCCAGGACCAAGAAGGACGTGAACCAGCCACCCTACGGCCCGCACGTTCTCGATATCGGCTAGTGCGAGCTGCCCACAGGGGACGTCCCGGTACGCGGGAGCTTCCGGCACAGCCGTTCGCCGCGGTTCCACGGATCGGTCGAACAGACCTCGACCGTGTTGCCCTCGTCGAGCAGTGTGAAGGTGGCCTTGGACCAGGTGTACTCGCAGTTCTGGCCGCCGGCACCTCTGACCCATCGCTCTTCGCCCCCATACTGGGGGGCCTTGCCCGTGACCCGCCACTCGGTCTCGCCGGCACGGTACGGACACCCGGAGTCGGGCTCGATCGCGTCGCTGAGACCGATGCCGGTGTACGTGTCATCCCCCGTCCGCTCCACCCGCCAGGTGCCCCGCCACTCCCCGACGATCGATGGACGTTCGGGCGCCGGCTCCCTCGCCAGCAGCGCACAGGTCGCCAAACCGCCGAGCGCAGCGACGAGCACCACCGCGAGAATCGCCCACGCCCACCGCCGCTTCGGCCGAACCGGCTCGGGTTGCACAGTTCACGGATAGCACTCCAAGCCAGGAGCGCCCATCGGGTAAACGGAGCCAGTCACGGGCAAACGAGAGAGACGTTGATCGGCAAGGTTCAGCTGGCGCGCATGCTCCCTCATCCCCGTCTTCGGTGCTATAGCACCGATGGTGGACGAGGCCCGCGGACGTAGGTGGCCGTGTAAGTCGTCGGCACGGCTGGCGCGATCACGACGTGGATCTGTGCTCCGCCGTCCGACCAGCTCGTGAAGTAGTACCACTTGCCCTTCAGCCTCTGCGGCGCGGGTGCGCTCACTGTGATGGTCGAGCCCTGGATGACGGTACGGGTAGAAGGGGTCGCCTGGGTTGTCGAGCCCACAGAGAGCTGGAGTCCGGATGGGCTCACATTCATCCCGATCCCGTGCTCCTCATTGGATGCCGGAGTCGAACGAAACGGTGACGGCGGTGTAGCGGCCGGAACGCACCGTCACATTCACCGGCGCACTTCGTGGGAACAGTCCGCCGGACAGGTTGACAGCTTGCAGCACATAGCTGCCGGGCGGCAGCGAGATGCGGAAGCGACCGTCCCCGTCACTGGTTCCGCGCCCGACCACATGTCCGGCGGCACTGGCGGTGAGATGCGCAGCGATCGGCTTCGCAGGGCACGGGGATGCATCGGAGTACACCGGGCAGCCACCGTCGACCATCGTGCGACCCTCGATGCCGGACTCGCCCGTCGCGGCCGACCCAGGCGTGGACGACTGTGCGCCCAGTGGTGATGACTCGGCTGGCGAGCGCGACTGCGACGCCGTCGCCGCCGACGGCGCTGGGGCTGGCACACCGACCGAACAGCCGGCCAGCATCATCACGACAACCGCGAGGGCCGCCAGCAGCCTTGTCAGACGCATCTCAAACGACCAAACCTTTGTGGGGTCGACGCGAGGACTCTCGCGCCGACCCCGATGTGGTGCCGGTCCTTACCTGATCAGCACCCTGGCAGCCGGAAGCTGGCAATCCGCGTCTGCCAGCCGGCCGTCGACGAGGCTTGGCCCGCCGCCGTGTAGTACTCGTTGACGTACCAGAACGTGCAGTCGTCGGTGGGGTCTACGGTCATGGCCGTGTAGTCGCCCCAGCGTGAGTTCGTCGTTCTCTGCACCCCGGTGCCGTTGATGATCACTCCCTCGCTGAGCGTCATCTGGCCGAGCGGGTCACCGGCGAGTCGGCCGGTGTATCGGATGCTCGGGAAGACGTCCGTGGCGTTGACGACGCTGAAACCTAGGGCTGCGTTGCCGTTCTTGTCCATGGCTATGCTGCCCATCCAGCGATGGATGCCGTCGTTGGGTGCGTAGGTGCCCTGCTGGTGGACGCTGTAGACCCCGTTGGTACGCCGGATCTCGTACCACCGTGTGCCGCCGAGGCCGGGGAGCGCCTCGACCGACTGGTTGGTGACCATCGTCTCGTAGTCGCCAGTGTTGCGGTACGCGAGCCGCCAAATCGGCCGCTGTCGGTACGAGAGGATGTCGAGGAATTGGCTCCCGTTGGTGATTCCCGGCTGCGGCAGACAATCCCGGGCGCTCGGAGGAAGCGAACCAGGGACTACGCCGCAGGGGAAGATCGAGTCGAACCCTGCGACCGGTAGTTGCGTCTTCAGGACGATTGATGCCGTTGGCGTTGAATGCCACTTGACGTCGAACTCCCAGATGTTTAGTGCGTCAAAGGCCGCACCGTATACCCCGTTGTCGTCCTGCGTGCCGATGATCGGCGCGGGTACGTCGTTCTTCGGTTTCGTCTTGCCGTCGACGTCCGGCGGAAGCAGCCCATCACCGATCAGGTTAAGCGGCACTGGGCCCTCTTGAAGAAGGAAGCTCACCGCGCGGGCGTTCGGGTCGCCCTCGATCATCTTGTTGCGCTCGAGCCCGTAGACACCGATGGCATAGATCGACGGGTCGAGGATCCCGAACTCCCGGGTGGTGATCAGGTACGAGTCGCGCCATACGCCGTACTTCGGATAGTCGGGGAAGTTGAATCCGGTGGTGAAGGCGTATCGGAAGTAGGAGCCCGTCGGGTCGCCCGTCGTCGAGATGGCGACGCAGTTGTAGAACGGGTTCAGCGGCTCGTTGGGGAAGTCGATGCCGCGGGTCGTGAACTGGGTGAGGATCCACCGGTCGGCGAACTGGTCGTAAATGACGATCGGGTCGCCCGAGGGTTCGGTGCACTCGTCGATCGGGAAGCCCGACCAGAGCGTGCCTGTGTCGACCGGCCCGAGGAGGAGAGTGCCGGTCTTGGAGTATACGCCGAAGACGAGATTGATCATCTCGACGTAGTGGTTCGGGCCCACCTCGCCATTTGGGTCGGGCGGGTTGACACGGAACCCGAAGACGTTGAAGTTGTCCTGGTTGCTGAGCCCCTCGAAGTTGGCCAGCGGGGCGGGGATAGCTGCTTGCGCTACGGCAGTCTGGACGGCTGTGTCGCCGGACTTCACGGCTGCCGCGCCCGAGGAGCGGAGTTGCGCTGCTGCCGGCGCTCGGTCGGGACGCACTTCCTTGACCGCCGCCGACGCCGCCCCGGTGGCCGTGGCGGTCTTGGCGGCGTTGACGAGTTCGTGTAGGGGCTTGGACGTGTCGAACGCGGCCGCTTGGGTGAAGGTGGGCTTTGCCTGCGTTTGGGTAGGGCTGGCTTGTGCTGGCCCGATCGGAGCCAGAACACCCACGACGAGAACGCCGATACCCAACAGTCGTAGTTTCCGGAACCGCTGTTGCGGACTTCGGTACATCACGATCCCTCCCTGTTGAATTGGACCGATCTGCCGATACGCTATGACTGCGGTTGAACCTGGGCAACACGAGTCCGCAAGCACAGGGCGTGGTGATCGGAGCCACCCCGGCCATGGACTCGTGTTGGTGGCACACGTTCGGATCCCTTGTGGCGCTCAGATATGTTCACGCCCGGCCATCCAATGAGGACACTCAACGGGAGCTAAGTAGACCCGGCGACATCAGTCTCCTAAGGTGAGCAACACTCCCGAACGGACGAGGTGACCGTGCCGTGGCAACCGCCGAGATGTGGTTTGACCCGCTTTGCCCGTGGGCATGGCTGACGTCTCGATGGCTGCTCGAGGTCGAACAGGTCCGCGACGTTCAGGTGCGCTTTCACGTCATGAGCCTGGCGCTCCTCGCCGAAGCTCGTGCCGGTCGGTCCGAGCCGAGTGAGCGGCAGACAAGAGACGGCTGGGGTCCGGTGCGGGTAGCGATCGCGACTGACCTCTCCCACGGCGGCAAGGCCGTGCGAGACCTGTACACCGCGCTCGGCACTCTGATCCACAAAGAACGGGCCCCAATCAACCGGGATCTTTTCGCGCTGGCACTGACCCGGTCGGGCCTGCCGCACACGCTGGCGAACGCCGCGGAGACGACGTTCTACGACGAGGCCGTG
>Ga0209843_1000143_pt1 | contig 12072 bp, 17 predicted proteins | sample GWRWS1_20_30_FD_187222 | JGI IMG/M metagenome (GOLD analysis project Ga0209843, IMG submission 187222) | Riverbed sediment microbial communities from areas with vegetation nearby in Columbia River, Washington, USA - GW-RW S1_20_30 (SPAdes)... | ecosystem: Environmental > Aquatic > Freshwater >... | reverse complement strand
TCCATCGGAGGACATCATGAGCGACATCGAGATCATCGTCGACGGCTACTTCGCGATGTGGAACGAGACGGACCCGGCGCGGCGCAAGGAGGTCACCGCCGCCACCTGGACGCCGGATGCCTCGTACGTTGATCCGCGCTTCACCGCCGACGGCCACGACGGCCTCGACCAGATGGTCGTCGGTGTGCACACCGCCTACCCCGGCTACCGATTCCGGCTGACAGGTCCCGTTGACGCCCACCACGACCGGGTTCGCTGGAGCTGGGAGCTCGCCGGACCCGACGGCGGCACCCCACTCGCCACCGGGGTCGACTACGCGGTTCTCGCCGACGACGGCCGGCTCCGCGAGGTCACCGGCTTCTTCGAGTCCATCAGTCACCCGAGCTGACGCCGTGATCACCGGGATCTGGTGCACCGCCGCGTGCGCCAATCCACGGTGATCACAGGAAGGGGAGTACCAATGAACGACTCCACGGCGCTGCTGCGCCTCGCTTTGAAGCTCGACGCCGTCGCGACCGCGGCCGTCGGCCTCGCAATGGCGGTCGCCGGACCGCTGATCGCCGACTCCCTCGGAGCCCCGGTAGCGGTGCTCGTCCCGACCGGAGTGCTCCTGATCGCGTACGCGGGCTTGGTCTGGCTCATCGCGAGCCGCCGGCGCATCAACGTCGCCGCCACCTGGGCGGTCATCGCGGTCAACCTGCTGTGGGTGGTGGAGAGCGCCCTGATCGCCGCCGTCGACTGGCTCACCCTCACCGCCCTCGGCACGGCGGTGGTCCTCGCCCAGGCGGCCGCGGTGTTGTTCCTCGTCGGGCTGCAGTACGTCGGCCTCCGGCGTGCCCAGCCGGCGCCCCGCCCAGCATGAACGCAACCACCGCTCGCGTCGGCTCCGGCCGGCGCGAGCGACCCGGCCACGGCGAGCGACCCGGCCACGGCGAGCGACCCGGCCACGGCGAGCGACCCGGCCGCGGCGAGCGGTACGGTCGAGGCCGTGGGAGCGTCATGACAACAACCCGGCCCGTCGGCGAGCTGCTGCGCCAGTGGCGGGAACGGCGCCGCCTCAGCCAGCTCGACCTCTCCATCCAGGCGGAGATCTCGACCCGGCACCTCAGCTTTGTCGAGACTGGACGGTCGGCGCCGAGCCGCGACATGATCTTGCACCTGACCGAGCGGCTCGACGTACCACTCCGCGAACGCAACCATCTGCTTCTGGCAGCGGGGTTCGCGCCGGTCTACACCGAGAACACATTGGACTCGCCGTCGATGGAACCGGTACGGGCAGCGGTGCGCCAGATCCTCACGGCGCACGAGCCGTACCCGGCCGCCGCGGTCGACCTCCAATGGAACCTCGTCGACGCGAACGCCAGCATCGCGCTGTTCACCGGCGGCGTGGCGCCGGAACTGCTCGCGCCGCCGGTGAACGTCCTCCGCGCCAGCCTTCACCCCGACGGCATGGCGCCACGCATCGTCAATCTCGGCGAATGGCGCTCGCACCTGCTTGGCCGCCTGCGCCGCCAGGTGGAGCTCACCGCCGATGAGCCCTTGACAAAGCTGCACGAGGAACTGAGCGCGTACCCAGGCGGCGAGCCCGGGGACGAGGTGGAGCTGCCCGGCTCCGGCGACGTCGTGGTGCCTCTGCGGATCCGGTACGACGGGCACGAGCTGGCCTTCATGAGCACCGTCGCTACGTTCGGCACACCGCTCGACGTGACCGTCTCGGAGCTGGCTATCGAGTCGTTCTTCCCCGCCGACGCCCAGACCGCGTCGTTCCTGCGCGGCTAATTGGCCCCGTCGGCCTCGTCTTCGCCGCCCTGGTTGGCCCCGTCGGCCTCACCGGCCTGGCCGGCTTCGCCGCCCTGCTTGGCCTCGTCGGCCTCACCGGCCTGGCCATGCTCGCCGCCCTGGTTGGCCTGGCCGTCCTCGCCGACCTGGCCGTCCTCGCCGACCTGGCCGTCCTCGCCGACCTGGCCGTGCTCGTCTGTGCCGGAGGGCACCACGGTCGGAGTTTCCTGGACGCTGGGTGAGTTCGCGGCCGCCAAGGCGACGCCGCCGCCGGTGAGCCCGAAGGCGAGAATCGCGCCTCCGGCGATCTTGACTGCGAGGCTGGACTTGCGCATGTGGGGCTCCCTGGCTGAGTGTGTGGGCTGGAACGTCGTACGTACATCGGGGCGACCCGCGAACTTGTTATCAAGGACCGACAGCTGTTACCAACGAGGCGCCAACACCGATGTACCGAGAGATGGAGAATCCAAACCGCGATCTGGGCCGGCTGATGGCGGCCGCCCAGGGCGGCGACGAGGGCAGCCGCGAACAGCTGCTGCGCACCGGGTCCGCTCTGGGGTGCTTCGTTATGGGCTAGCCCGAGGGCTGCCGGACGAGGATGCTCAGGATCTGGCCCAGGACACGTGCCTCGGCGTACTGCGCGCCCTGCCGGGATGGCACGACCTCGGCCGATCGGTATGGGCGCTCGTGTTCGCCATCGCCCGCAACAAGCTCACCGATCGCACCCGCGCACGGGCTGTACGAAAGGACCTCCCGATGGGTCAAAACAGCATGGCCGCGTTGGCCGTGGTGGATCCGCGACCCGGGGCGGCGGACCTCGTAGAAGATGATGAAAGCGCCGGGCGGGTACGGGACCTGTTGCTCGCGCTGCCAACGACTCAACGCGAGGTGCTGTTGCTTCGCGTCATCGTCGGACTCTCCACCGCCGAGACGGCCGCGGCTTTAACGCTGACGGCGGGCAGCGTACGCGTTATTCAGCACCGAGCGGTCAGCGCTCTGCGACGCCAGTTCATCACCACACCCGAAGGCGCGTCATGATCGATCACTCGCAGAACGACCACGCCACCGAGGACGAGCTCGTCGCACTCGACCGGGTGCTCGACACGCTCGCCCGCCGCGACGGCGCGGACGTGTGGGATTCTCCGTCCTGGGACACGGAGAACTCCACACGATGTGACGCCGGACTGGCTGCACTGTCCTCCTTCGCCCACGCAATCGACCGGCGGGCGGAAGGTCTGACGGCAGCCGCACGTGCGATTGACCCGTCGATGGCCCATCCTTCCGCGGCCCGCCCCCGGGAAGCATCGAGCTCTCCCCGCGATACCGCACCCCGGAACCGACGGCCCGCCACGCCCCGTCACGCTGCCCATCCCGGACGGCGGCGCCGTCGACTGCTGGCGCTCCCCCTTCTTCTCTGCATCGCGCTGGCGATCGTTGGACCGATCAGCGCCTCTCCTGACGCTCCGCTTCATGACGTACACCGCTGGCTGTTCCAGCAAGGACAGGAGTCGCCCGATGACAGTGCCCGTATGCTGCTGGCCAACGCTCGACAGGCCTTAGATCGGGCGACCACGACCAGCGGCCCGGCGCGCTCGGCCGAGCTCGACGATGCGCGTCGCAACATCAACGAGGCTCGCACGGTGCTATTGCGCATCACCGACGACACCACGCGGCAGCAGCTCGACGAGCATCTCGACAGCCTGGAACAGCGCGCCAACGAGCTCGGCACCAGCAACCAGGAGGACAGCACTCCGGGCACCGACAACCAGGAGAACCAGAGCGGCCGACGCGGTGAGAACGGCGGCGGCGGTCACACGGGCGGCCAAGGAGTTGTGGCTAACGACTAGTCAGGTTGCGCCTGGGCTAGCGGTGGGCAGCCCGGCGGCGGTTGCCGAAGCCAGCAGCCGTTGGTCGTACGTTACGAATGCGGTGAGCGGCGATCCCGATTCATTGGTGAGTACCTGAGCCGTGGCGAGGTGAATGGAGTCCAAGCTTCGCAGCGTCGGCTCGGCGAACGCAGCCGCTGTTGCTCTGATCGTGGCGTCTATCTCGAGTCGAAAGAGCCGACCCACCGCAGCGGGAACTCCCACGAGCGCCTGGGGTGCCGTCCGTCGCAGCGCACGGGGAACCTCAACCTCCACAAGCGCGGAGGAGACGAGCGGAACTCCCGTATGAGCATTGAGCCAGGCGACGAGATCGACACTGTTTGCCTCCTGACGCACGAGCTTGACAACCGCGGCCGAGTCGAGATAGATCACCAGCGCTCCTCGTCGCGCATTGCGGCCAACTCCGACGCGGAATCGACACCGGGGTCACCCAGCATCGGGGGGAGGGCAACCGGACCAGTACTTGTGGGACCGACCGCTCGACCTGCCGACACCAGCCTGGTCAGCGTGGAGGCGTCATCATCAACGGGTACAAGCCTCGCCACTGGATGTCCCCGGTCGGTGATCTCGATGGTCTCGCCATGAGAAACACGCGCCAGCACCTGGCTGGTGTTCTGATTCAACTCGCGCACCCCAATCCTCTCCATGCTGCTAGTGTAGAACGAAATGTTCTACACCGCCATCGTACGGGCCGCACTCCAGTTCACTCATCCGGCAGCAGGTGCCAAACCTCAGTCGTAGACGTTGGTTCGAGCGCGAAGGGCGCGGGACCGTAGGGCGGTGTGCGCCGCCGCGCGGCCGGCATCGCTGAGTCGCAGCGGGTCATTCCAATAGCGTTCCGTCGCCAGGTTGAGGACCTCGATCAGTCCCCGCACGTGCCCGAGCAGGCCCCCAGCCGCGCGCGGCGTGATCGGCGCGCCGGTCTGGCTGTCGCGCCAACCGCCCTCGGCAAGAGCCGCGGCCACCGCGACGTTCATCGCGTCGTACGTAAGTTGCTCGCCGGCCAGCATCAGCAGGAGGGCTACCTCGCCGCCGGCGACCTCGGCCTCCGACGACCCGGGCAGGCGCGCCATGGTAGCCGTCCACAATCCTTCCGTGTCGGCGGCGTGAAGCAGCTTTCCGGTGGTAGACAACAGAAGCTGGCGCTTGGACCTCCGCACGAGGCGCATCTGTCGAGCCAGCTCCCGTAACGTCAACAGCTCGACGACATCCAACTCCGAGCGTGGCATGCCGGGGCCGGTGAGCCAACCAAAGCGCTGGCTGCCCTCTACGACAATCGCCGGTGAAAGGTAGTTCTTCTGAGTCAACTGTGCACCGGCGGCCGCGTGGTTGAGTAGCCAGCGCAGCGGTCCCAAGTGCTCTTCCGCATCGGTGGGTGGCGGCACCGGATGTACGAGCGTGTCGGCGATAGCACCGGCGAGACGTTGGCGGGCACGACCTCCGGCGTCCATCCACTGCTGCAACCGTTCCGTGTGAATCCATTGGACCCATGTCGAACCGGTGACCTCGTCGCGGCGGCTATTGAGAATCCGAGTGGTGACCAGTTGAGCCGTCTTGCGCCAACCGGCCGAACCGGGCTTGAGTTCGCCCGTCTCGATCGCCCGCTCCAGCGCGATCGACGCCTCCCGGAACGCGCCGTACTCGTCGGCACCCATGATGGAGCCCCACTCGATCACGCCCGGGACATTGGGAGGTTCGACGCCGGTCGCTTCGATCGCGGCCCGGTATGCCTTGCGTGCGGCCGTACTGTCCTCGTCCTCGTCCTCGTACGCCGTGAGGATCTCGGCCGTGACCGGTGCCGCGCACAGGGCCGCGTAGCGGGGCATCTCCAGCCTCGTGAAGAGCTCCGCCAAACCGGCCGCGACCTGTAGCTTCTCCTCCAGGTCGACCATCCATTTCACGGGCAAGCCGTGCCACAGGAACTCGGCGAGGCTATGCAGGGTCACCACCCCTAATCCCTGGCCCCAGGTCAGCGACTCGAACCCGGCGCGGGCGGGCGCGGCGAGGTCGGGATCGGTACGGGCGAGGTCAGCCAGTACGGCGTCCACCCGAGTGTCTCCGGTCGTGTTCGTCATCGCGGCCAGCGTAGATGCGCAACGGTCTCATCGCACCTTGCCCAGCCGTCCGGGCCGTGTGTGGTGGTCAAGGCGCGATCACGGGGCGATGACGACTGATCCCACCGTGATGTCAGCAACAATTGCCGCATCAATCACGATCGTGGTCAATCCCGGCTGCTCGTGGATGTCGAATCCTGTCACGGTCGCGGCGACATCACCGTTGCCATCGACGTGAATCACTACTTGCTGCCCGACCTTGAGTGGTTCGCCTTCGAGACGACCTGTTAGCAAGACCAGAGGTCGTGCGGACATCCTGTGCACGCGATCAACCCGAAGCTGTGTTCTCGCCGGCGTCGTCATTGCGCGTTCCTCCGCCACGTGTCCACGAAGCTCTGTTCGGCAGCATACGCTGCCTCCTCCATGGCGTTGAAAGTGTCCGTCGCAACCAGGTCATCGATGTATTGCTGTACGTGAACGCTTTCATGGCCAAGGGCACGCACCAATGTCTCGGCGTCCTGAAAGGCAGCGGGCCCCAGAACGATCTCGTCAGGGCCGTACGTAGCTGCCAATGCACCTTTCATGTCCAGGTACGCGATGTCGTCGGCGTGATCCACGATCGTGACGTTAGCGCCCTTGAACTCCACACCGGCCAGCCGCGCGTATTCCTCGACGGTCGCCATGGTTCGTGGCAGTCCCACGCCGGCGTCCATGACCTGTCGGTTGGTTAGGGCACCGGCGCTCGAAAACAGTCGGCCCGGAGTGTTGCTAACCGATCGGCGCGAGCCCTCGAGCGTCGTGCGCACGGTCGGGCGACGCCGGCGCAGGAGTGTCGCGATGGTCTCGATGATCTCGTCGAGCCGGCGCACCACCGGCATCAGGTTGCGCAGGCTCGTGACGAGCGCCTTCAGCAGGCGGCTGATCTTCGCACCCCACTTGGCGACGAGTGCTGCGATCTGTGCGACCACGTACGGAGCGGCGAACCCCAGTGTGCCCACCGTTTCTGCCGTCCACAGTGGAAGCCGAACGAGCAGGATCGAGATTAGCTCGCCGATCAGGTCGCGGACGAGCATACGCACCAGCGCCACCACTGAGCCGGTCGCCGCCACTATCGCCGACATGCCCTCCGACGCCTTGCCCATAGCCGTCAGCAGCTCTGCCGTATCGCCAGCCTGCCCTCGGTATGCCGACCCCGCCGGCCCGGACCAGTCGCCGATCTGCCGGTTCACTGCGTCGGAGTACAGCTGCGCTACCGTCTCCTGCTCGACCGCCACGTTGCGCCACGTCTGCGCGTTGGTGGCGACCTGGTCTGGGTCGCCGGCCAGCCAGTCCAGCGCGTCAGAGAGCGGTTCGACATGTTCCACCACCCAGCCGAACCCCGACGCGACCAGCGCCCCGAACGGGTCCAGGACCCAGACCGCACCCTCGGCGACCGTGCCGACCGTGCCCAGCGTCGTGTCGACCCACGATCCACTGCGGACACCAGCAACGAGCATGTCCACCGACTCGACGATGCCCAGGCCGGAGTACAGCGTCGTCGAGTCAACCCGCACCGCAACCAGCGAGTTCGCCGTACTCGTCACCCGGGCCGTCCGCCGGCCCCGCCGATCCTCGCCTGCGCATTGGCGTCGCTCGCCAGGTAGGCATCCGCCACCGCCTGCAGCGCTGCGCCGACCCCACCAAGCTCGTCCGCTGCGACCCGCATCACGGAGAGCATGTTGGCCTGGATCGGCATCAGCACCCGCGGGAGCGCGCTACACATCAGACCGTAGGCCCCGCTATCGAGCGTGGCCACGCGCGCCGCCGCATGAGCCTGGTGGGCGCGATCCGCCAATTGGCGCACCGCCGCAGCATGCTCGACCACCTGTCCCGGCCGCACCGACATCGACTCGGTGCCGTCGTCGGCGAGCCTCATTCGTCCAGGCCGCTGTCGCGGGAGATCTCGCGAATCCGGTCGGCCAAGGCAGCCCGGGCGACCATGGTGGCTTCAACCACGGTCGAGGCGATCTTTTCCGCTGGCCACGACCGCACCCGGTCGTCCAGTTTGAGCTCCACGAGATGACCGGCCTGGTCCACCGTCGCCTTCACCAGGCCATCCGCCGCAGCACCCTCGACCCGTAGACCCTCCAACCGGGCCAGGAGCGTCTGCGCCCGCGCGGCGCGTTCCTCCAGCGACGCCTGCCAGTCATCGATGCGGCGCTCGGCCTTATCGAGGTCGTCGTCGGCCACCGTGTCTGCCTCCCCGTTCCGCCTCGGCCGGTCTCGGACCTACGACATGATCGGGGAGGATCGATGGCGGCGCAACCCCAGGCTCGACATCCGGGCGGGTCGCGCGCGCTGGCTCGTTGGGTCGGCCTGCCTTAATGCCCAACCCGGGTTCCGTAAGCGCATGTGGTTGCGTTGAGTAACGAAAGAGCCTCGACCTCGACCACAAACCCTGGCGGCCGTTTGCTCTGCTGCCAAGGAGGAAGCACCGCCTTTGAGCTGCGACTTCCCACATGCTGCATCTACATGGATCATTGTAGATCTAACGTACAGCTACCGGGCCCGCAGCCCCGGACGCTGCCTTGATCATGACGGCTAAGCATGGCCGACCCACCAACAAGCGGGGACAGTCCGAGGTTCTATTGCCGACTTCGCCACCCCTCGTCACTCCGGGTGACAATGCGGAGAATCGAAAGCGGCCACGCGCTCAGCAACGAGTGCGACCGCGACACGTTGTTGGGGGTGATCTCGCTCACGTGGGGCACCCAGATGCCCGTACAGCGATTTCGGTTCTCGCGGCCGGTACGGGCGCTGTGGCAGAGAACACAGTGGACTCACCACCGAACGCCCCGGTACCAGTAGCGGTGAGCCCAGCAGCAGCGAGAACCTCGGCTATCATGGGCGAGGCCGCGTTTGCGCTCCCCATCGCTTCGTGATGGACGTGGCCCGCCCGCCTGAGCGCCTCAACCGATCATCGAGGTGGGTTCATGGCTGTCACGATTCTTGGATTCTCGGCCGGGGTGTGGGGGCTACTTATGGCTGTCTCGCCAATGCTGCAGATCCGGCAGATGTGGCGCCGGCGGTCGTCCGAAGACGTGTCGCTGGGCTACTTCGCGGTCCTCCTGCCGGGTTTCGCCATCTGGGTGGCGTACGGCAGCGTGCGATCAGACTGGGCGCTGATCGTACCGAATGTCGTGGCGTTGCTGGTCGGTGTGACTACCGTCGCCGTCGCGACGCATCTGAGGTCGCGAGCCCGCGGAGCCGATCCGGCCGGAACACACCCGTAAGCTAACCGCCGTACCGCTTCAGCTCTTGCCGGCTGAGCAGCGTGTCGGGATGCTCGGCACCCAGTACCCGGATGCGATCGGGCAGCAGTTCGCCGAACAGCCGGGCTGCCGCCGCCCGGTCGCCGCTCTCGCCGATGTTGTGAGCCAGGTTGTGCCGACCGAGCAGCGTGTGCGGGTGGTCGCGGCCGAGAACCCGGACGAGATCGGGGACGAGCTCACGGAGCAGCCGCGCCGCTTCCGGACGATTGCCGCTGCTCCCGACGTTGACGGCCAGGTTGTGCCGTGCGTAGAGGGTGTCGCGATGATCGGGCCCCCGGACCCGTACGTAGTCAGGCACCAGATCCCTGAGCAGCCGGACCGCCTCGGCCGGGTCACCGCCATCTCGTACGCAGGTTGCCAGGCTGTATCGGCTGGCCAACGTGTCGCGATGGTCGGCGCCCAGCACACGTACGAGGTCGGGAATCAGCTCCCGAAACAACCGCGCGGCCTCCGTCCGGTCCCCACTCTCTCCCACGTTGTGGGCAAGATTGTGTCGGCTGAGCAGGGTGTCAGGCTGGTCCGGACCCAGCACGCGGAGGTAGTCCGGGATCAGCGCTCGCAGCAGGCGCGCCGCCTCCGTCCGATGCCCGCTGCTGCCCACGTAGACGGCCAGGTTGTGTCGGCAACGCAGCGTGTCGGTGTGGTCAGGGCCAAGGATGCGGGCGTACTCCGGCACGAGCTCCCTCAATAGCCGCGCCGCCTCGGCCGAGTCTCCGCCGTCCCTGATCCTGTTGGCCAGGGTGTGTCGGCTCCGCAGAGAGTTCAGGTCGGCGACGCCGACGAGCGGAACCGGGTCCAACTCGAGCAGGCCCCGCAAGCGGGCCATGAAGGCCGCGCCAGGCATCTCGCCACCGGTCACAGTCTCGTACTGGATATTGGCGAGACTGAAGAATCGACGTCCCTTGAGCAGCAGCGGCAGGATCGGCTTGCCCGTCTCATCGGCGTGCGCGATCTCCCGCGCGACCCAGTCGGACTCGTCCGCCTCAGGGGTCATGACCACGATGACCGCGCCGCAGGTGTCGATCTGTTCGCGGATGACATTCGCCCACCGATGCCCAGAGATGATCTCGTGGTCGAACCAAACCGGCAGCCCAGAGGCGGTCAGGTAGGCAGCCAACCGCTCCACGTACGGGCCGTCCTGCCGGTGGCTGTAGCTGATGAAGACGTGGCCCACGACCGCACATTACCGCGTGAACGGAACCTCCGAAATGGACGAAACCAGTTATCCACAGGCCGCGAGTCGCGGGTAGCTCTAGACGTGTCTGGTCGGATACCCTCACGCACGGATCGACGAGCGTGTGCGGGAGGGAGGCGGATGGAACTCAGTGATGGGGGCACACGGCCGTACACAGAGTTGAAACTGACTCACGTCGAGGTCGATGTTGACGGGCTGACGGACTTCCGGAGCCTCCTCGGCCGCGAGCTCGACGCCAACCTCAAGCCCGGTGTCCAGAGCATCAACCACGATCACAGTATGGGCGTCGGCTTCGGCCTGCGAAACGTCGGCAATCAGGTCCAGGCCGCCCGCCGGACGTACCACGAGTCGCTGCGGACGTCGACCGCAAACCTCGCCGAGTACGTCGAGACCGCCGAGATCCTCATCGACGCCATCCAACGCGTGGCGACAAAGTACGGGGAGACCGACCTCTCCTCGGCGGCGAACTCCTCCAGAGTCACTGCAGAACTGGCCGCCGCGTTCAACGACGCGCAGACCGCAAAGATCGTGGAGCGCGAGCGCGAAACGCAGCGGGAGCTGAACCGCCTGCGGCTGGGGACGGAGAAGTGAGCGACCAGCGGTACATCTCCGGAGTCACTCCGCACTCTGGCGGCGGCGTCCCTCAGACCGACTGGAGTCCCTACCGCCTCGACGAGATCTGGGACATGGTCCGCGACGAGGACCGCTGGGTGAACTGGACGCAGCACGACGCCTGGCGCCGCATGGCCGCCCTCTGCACCGATCAGGCCGACCAGCTCGAGCGGGCGCTCAACCAACTCCTCGAACGGTGGCCGCCCCGCCCCGGATCCGCCGCCGAGGCATTCAAGAACCAGGTCAGTCATCTCGTCTCCTCGATGCGCCAGAACGCGCAGGCCGCGCTCGACAATCAGGACCCGCTACGCAAGATTTCGTACGCAATCAGCCTGGCCCAGGCGGAGATCGCTGCCCTGCTGGAGCAGCGACGGACGTACGCCCTCGCGGAGCAGCAGTTGATTCCGCAGCCCACGCCAGCGCCCGGCCAGATTCCCATTCCGGCAGCCCCACCCGACCTGCAGCGCCCGCCGGACAACTGGCGGGCCACGCTCGATCTGCAGGCGCGAACGGTCATGGCCACGACGGACGCGGCCGTCGGCGCCGAGGCAGCCCGAATCAACGTGCCCGCGAGATATACATTCGGTGTCCCGATACAGATCAAGACAAACGGCATCGGCGGCACTGTGCCCACAGGTTCGTTCCGGGGCCCCACCATTCCAGCAATGAGGTTCGACCCTCCCCCGCCGCATGGTGGGCCACTATCGACGATGCCCGCCTCGTTCGACGCAGATCCTGTGCTGGCAGGCACCACCGTTCCGTCGCCACCGCTAAGCAACGCGCCAAACATCATCGGATCAATTCCTTACAGTGCGGGCGCCGGGTCGTTTGCCGCGACGCCCTACCCCACGGTGCTTGCACCCGGCGGGATCATCGGTGCACGCGCACCCGCCGGTCAGAAGACGTCCGGCGAGAGTGGCCGGGCGCCAGGTGGCGGTGCTGCAGGTCGCGCAGGGACACAGGGTGCGATGCCGATGGCTCCCATGGTCCCCCCACCAGCCGGTTTCCGGCCGCTTGTGGCGTCAGGTGGCGGCGTAGCCGCATCTGGCCGGGCAGGCGTCGGCGCCGCGCACTGGCGCCGTTCCACAGCGGATCCGGACGACCCTTGGGCGGTTCGGGAGGGCGGCCCCGCGGTGCTCGAACCCGGACGCGAGCCCACAGACCACGACCCTGGTCCGGGCGTGATCGGGTTGAGCCGGTGAAGGGGATCCGCCGATTGGTTGCGGCTGCACTCG
>Ga0209843_1000139_pt1 | contig 12136 bp, 10 predicted proteins | sample GWRWS1_20_30_FD_187222 | JGI IMG/M metagenome (GOLD analysis project Ga0209843, IMG submission 187222) | Riverbed sediment microbial communities from areas with vegetation nearby in Columbia River, Washington, USA - GW-RW S1_20_30 (SPAdes)... | ecosystem: Environmental > Aquatic > Freshwater >... | reverse complement strand
CCGGGAGTGCGGATGCTGCTGATCCGACCGGCTGCCGCCCACCGCGTCACCGTCTTCGGGTCGACGCGGAACAGCGCGGCCACCTCGCCCGGCGTCAGCAGACGATCTCCAGTGTCCACAACCCCCTCCTTGCGTCGACGAAGGCCGCGGTCCCGATAAGGGCGGGGCGCTGCGCCTTCGGTGGGACGTACGCCCATTACAGCACCGTCAGACCGTCATGTCCGACAAACGGTAATTCACCCTATCTTGGGCGAGTTGGCGATGGAGAATCGGGCTCCCCCCGATCGGTGATCGCGGCGTCCCTCATGCTGTTCTAGCAACGCACGGCTGGCTTCGCGAGAGGGGGCAAGCGGGTGGACCCCACCGACCGGCGCATCGTGGAACTGCTCACCACCAACGGTAGGCTCTCCTACGCCGAGCTGGCCCGACAGATCGGGCTGTCCGGCCCTGCCGTACACGAGCGGGTCGGAAAGCTCGAGGCGGCCGGGATTATTCGTGCCTACCGGGCGCAGGTGGACCCCGACGCGGTAGGGCTCGGCGTCACCGCATTCATCGGCATCGTCCAGGGCGCGGACAGTGAGATCGACGACATCGTCGTTGCCATGGCGGAACTGCCGGAGATCGAGTCATGCTACTTCCTCGCCGGCGCCGAGTCGTTTCTGGTAAAGGTGCGGGTCCCGACGATCGCCGAGCTTGAGCACCTCATCGTCCGGCTCAACCGCATCCCAGGGGTGGCGTCGACTCGGACAACCATTGCGCTGTCTACAAAGTGGGAGGGCCGCCCCCAGCCGCTGCCCCCTCCCCCTCCCGGCTAGCGTCCGTCGCGTCCGGGATCCCCGCGCCTTCGTCGATCTAGGGCGAAGTCGCGTGATTGGTGATCGACTCGCGCGACTATGCCCTCGATCAACGTGCGTGAAGGGGGTGTCGCGGGGGTCGGCGGACCGCCATAGTGATGCGGTGGGATCTTCGACGCGCGGCGCTGCGGTCGTCACCGGCGCCTCCCGAGGGCTAGGCCTCGCGATCGCTACCGCGCTGCACGAGGCCGGTTACGCCGTGCTCCTCACCGATGTCGACGCCGCCGTCGTGGCCGCAGCGGCCGAACCGCTGGGCGGCTGGTCGGCCCGGTTGGATGTGCGCTACGACCAGGCGTGCCAGGTCGTGGCGGCCCGGGCGGCGGAGCGTACTGGCGGGCTGGCGCTGTGGGTCAACAACGCGGGCATCCTCGCGACGGGTCCATCGTGGACGCACGACGCGGCGACGCGGCGGCGTCTCCTCGAGGTGAACGCGCTCGGCGGGATGAACGGCACCCTTGCCGCGCTCGAGGTGATGCGGCGCCAGGGAGGTGGCCACGTCATCAACGTCGTCTCGCTCGCCGGCCTCGTCGCGGCTCCGGGCGAGACCGTGTACGCGGCGAGTAAGCACGCGTTGATCGCGTTCAGTATCGGCACGCTCGCCGAACTCCGCGCGGCCGGCGAGAAGCGGGTGCACATCTCATGTATCTGCCCGGACGGCATCTGGACGCCCATGTTGCAGGACAAGCTCGACGACGCGGGCGCGGCGGCCTCGTTCACCGGGACGCTGCTGACTCCGCAGGCGGTCGCCGCTCGCGTGGTGCGGCTCACCGAGAATCCGCGCCCGGTGGTGTCGGTCCCCCGTTGGCGTGGCGCCGAGGTGCGCGTCTTCGATGCCTTTCCGCGACTGTCCTTGCGCCTGGCCAAGCTCATCATGGCCACCGGTCGCGCCGGCCAGCGCCGTCAAGCCCGCCGGCTCAAGCGTGAGCGCAAGCGTAAGGCAGCGAAGGAGCTCAAGCCAGGCTGGCCAGACCGGGATAGTGCGTGACGTAGCCGTCCGCGTCGAGCGAAAGGTCGGCGGTGAAGGAGCCGCTGGTGAACCGCACATCGCGGCCCTCCCGCACCGTATAGGTCTGCGTGCTGGCGATGACCTCAAGGCTTGGTACCAGCACCCACGCGACCACGATTGACTGAGTAGACCCGGGTTCGGCGTCGATAAGTCCGAGCCGGCGCACCGGCAACGTGTTCGTGAAGGGCGAGTACCCGAGGTCAACGTCGAGGGCCGTTGAGAGCTCGCTCGGGTCGTCCGCCCCCGGCATGCTCGCGCGAGGGTGACCGGCGGCGAGCAGCGTCGCGTCCAGGTCCCCCTGTTCGCTGGCAGTCACCCGCCAGCGGCCCGCCGCCCGCTCGAGCCGCACGGTACGCAGGAAGCCCGCACCCTCAACGGTGGCGTCGAACCGGGCAGTGGCCCAGGTGTCGTCGGTATAGATCTCGTAGCGGCAGGCGAACGGTACGGGCACCGCCGCGACCATGGTGCCTCGGCCGTGCAGTCCCGAGCGATCGCCGAAGAGGACCTGTTCCGCGCCGGCGGCATCGAGCCGCCGCCAGATGAGCGCCTTCGGTAGTCCGGCCATGGGTTGACCCTAGGGCGGACGACGCCGAGGCGGGAAAGAAATGGCCCGGCGCGCTGCGACGTCCTTTGGCTACGGTCGAGGTGACGGCGCGAAGCTTCGGCTACGGGCGGGGTGATGGTGCGAAGCGGCGCGGGCGTCGTTCATGGAAGGCGCGACCGCTGGCGCGGTGCCCTCGCGGGTCACCGTCTGAGCGGACCGGCCGCGGTCCACGGTGGTCAGCCGCGGTGCGTCGATCCCGGGACGGTACGGGCAGGTGAGCCGGCACCGGTACGCCGGATGGCCGGCGGGCTCCGGTCACGTTGGCCAGCGCCGGCGCCGACGCGGTGACCTCGGTGCGCACGGGCGCAACACCCGCGCGCTCCAGCATCGTGAAGGTGGAACGACGCTGGCGTGGCAGCACCAGCGTGACGACCGTGCCCGACTCGCCGGCCCGGGCCGTGCGTCCCGCGCGGTGCAGATAGTCCTTGGCGTCGTTCGGCGGGTCCACGTGCACGACCATCGAGACGTTGTCGACGTGGATGCCGCGGGCCGCGACGTTCGTGGCCACCAGTACGTCGACGCGGCCCTCGCGGAACTCGGCGAGCGTGCGAGTGCGTACACGCTGAGTCTTGCCGCCGTGCAGCGCCCCGGCCCGCACGCCGACCTCGGCGAACTGGTCTACCAGTCGGTCCACGGCCAGTTGGGTCTTGACGAACATGATGGTCCGGCCGGACCGGTTGGCGATGGCGGCCAGGATGTCGAACTTGTCCTTCGGTGGGATGAGCAACGCATGGTGCTCCATGGTGTCCACAGTGGCTACTGCGGCGTCGACCTGGTGGATCACGGGGTCGCTCATGAACCGCCGGACCAGGATGTCGACGTCACCGTCCAGGGTGGCGGAGAAGAGAAGCCGCTGTGCTCCGGCGGGTGTCTGCTCAAGCAGAGCCGTCACGTCCGGCAGGAAGCCCATGTCCGCCATCTGGTCGGCCTCGTCAAGGACGCTGATCTCGACCGCACCGAGCGAGCAGGCACCCTTCTCGATGAGGTCGCCGAGCCGGCCGGGTGTCGCGACGAGAACGTCCACGCCGCGCTCGAGAGCGTAGATCTGCGTCTGATAGGGCGCCCCGCCGAACGCGGTCTTCGTGAACAGTCCCATCGACTTGGCCAGCGGCGTGAGCGCGTCGTTGACCTGCATGGCCAACTCGCGGGTCGGAACCAGGACGAGCGCCTTGGGCCGGCGCGGCGCGGACCGGCCGCTCGCCGCGATCCGCGCGAGCATCGGAAGTCCGAACGCGAGCGTCTTGCCCGACCCCGTCTGCCCGCGGCCGAGCACGTCGCTGCCGGCTAGCGCGTCTGGAATCGTGGCCGACTGGATCGGGAACGGCGTGGTGATCCCGGCCCGGTCCAGTGTCCGGACCAGCGGTCTCGGCAGGCCGAGCGAGGCAAAGCCGGCACGCGTCTCGGTGGGGCCGTCGAAGACGGACGGGAAGGTGTGCGCAGCATCGAGCAGCGTCATAGTGACGGGAAACCTCTCCAAAGGGGGCCGTTCTCGCCTAACCTGACGCGGCGGACCTTACGGATCCGGCTTCACGCGATGGAGAGATCGCCCGTGGGCGCGCCATCGATCGCGCGCCGCCAACACAAACATGTTGAGGCTACAGGATCATCAGCCAATGCGGCGCCATAGGTGACGGCCGCCACTCTCAGCCAGTCTCAGTCGAGTAGGGCCTTGAGCAGGGCGCGGATGAAATCGCCCGCAAGGGTCGCCACGATCAGGCCGATCGCCGCGACAAAGACGATGGCGCCGAAACCGATGAACAGCACCTTCCGAATGCGGGCGCGCCGCTCTTTGCGCCGTAGCTGCGATTGGCCGCGAGACAGGATCAGCCCGGTCAGGGAACCGGACATCTCTATCGGTGCGTCCGAGTTGGCGCTGGTCGGAAGGCCGGTCTGTCCACCATAGACGGTTCCGCTGGGGCGCGGCGGTGCGCCCGGGCTTGCCGGGAACCCGGTAATCGTCTGAGTCTCGAGCCGACCGTAGTTGCCGCCCTGGTAGACCCCGGGCGTGGACGTGGCGGCGGGCGGGCGGGCCGCCACCATCTGCGGGGGTGGCACCGGCCCCGGCGGAGGTGGGAAGGGCGATGGCGGTGGCGTTGGCACTGGCGGGACGGGCGGGCCCGGCGGAATGGGCGGGACCGGATCGGGTGCGGGCCCTGGCTCGGGCGGGGCGGGCGCTGGCGGGATCGGTTCCGGTGCCGGTGCCGGCGGGAAGGGCGAGGGGATCGGCTCCGGCGCCGGCGGAGGCGGTGGTTCGTGCGGCTTGGGCGGCTCCAAGGGCTCGGGTGGCCCGACCGGGTCAGGCGGTTCGGCCGGTTGCGGCGGTTCGGCCGGCCACTCAGACGTCCGCGGCGCCGGTGCAGCCAACGCCTCGCCGCTGCGCGCGGACGTAGTGGCGCGGATGAACTCATCAATCCTCGCGGCCGGCGGGGGGTCAGCCGCGGCTGGCCGGGGCTGGGATGGCGGGGTACCCCATACAGATGCTGCGGCGAGCGGCGTGGCGGATGCGGGCTCGGCGGCCACCTCCCACGACCGTTTGAAGGCCTCCAGGAGCATGTCGGGGTCGTCCGTCTGGCGGGGAGTACGGCTGGGCAGTCCGGCGGCGGTAAGCGTCAGCCCCTCCGATGACGCCTCAGGCTCGGCAGCAGCAGCGGGTTCCGGATCGGGAATCACACCGGGAATCACACTGGGCACTCGGAGTACGTTCGTCGCATCCTCGGGGGCATGGGACCCGGTCGGAACCGCCGCGCCGATCTCGGCGCCGCAGGCCCCGCACAAGGTAGCCCCAGCGGGGACCGCAGAGCCGCAGACGTCGCAGTTACGCACCTTGTTGTCCATCGCCGCGTCGTTGTCCATCGCCGCGTCGTTGTGCATCGCCGCGTCGTTGTCCATCGCCGCCCTCCAACGTTCTCCCGCGGCCGGGGCGTCGTGAGCCACCGTCCGCTGGGATTACCGTGCCACACGGGTGCCAGTCGGCGCAGCCTCAGCGGTGGCTCGCCGCGATCATCACCGCCGCCACCAGCGCCTCCGCCGCGGCTGCTGCGCGATGGCGGGTGAGCTGGCGTCGATGGCCGCGGGTAGCCCCGTCACCTCGGCGGTTGGTGTGGGCGTCGTCCCGGGCGTGGACGAGGCCTCGGGCGCAGGCGACGCGGTCGCCGTCGGGCTCGGTGAGGTCGACGCGCTCGGCGATGCCGAGGCCGTCGGGGTTGACGAGACAGTCGCCGTGGGCGTGGGTGTCGGGCTAGCCGTGGCGGTAGGCGTGGGTGTGGGTGTGGGCGTCGGAGTCGGAGTCGGTGTGGGCGTCGGGCTGGGTGTGGGGCTCGGCCTGGGCGTGGGGGTGGGCGTGGGGGTCGGGATAACACCAGGGATTGCGGTGGCTGGGATCGGGCGGGTCGCTCCGAAGTACTCCGTCCACCAGATGGGGGAGATCCGGACAACGTCGCCGAAGGTCGGTGCGTGCACCATCCTGCCGTTGCCGATGTAGATGGCGACGTGGTGGATCTGGCGCCAGTCGTACCGGTCCGTGCTGAAGAACAGCAGGTCGCCGGGGAGGAGTTGGCTGACCAGGACGGGCATTCCGGCGCTGTACTGGTATCGGGAGACGCGGGGAAGCCGGATCCCCACGGAGAGGTATGACGCCAATGCCAGCCCCGAGCAGTCGTACGAGTTTGGTCCCTCGGCGGCCCATTCGTACGGCCTGCCCTGTTGGCGTAGCGCGAAGTTGACCGCCGATATCGCGACGGGTGCGGCCTGGAGTCCGTTGATGCTGGTGCCGAGTCCCCGGCTGGCGGAGAGGCTGTCCTCGTAGGCATCGCGCGTCGTTCCCAGCGTGCCGAGCAGACTGGCGTTGCGGGACTGCAGGGTCGTCAGTGCGGCGCGGTGGCGGGTGAACTGCTCGTTGATGATCGTCCGGCGTGCGGCGATCTCGTTCTCCACCGCGGTCGCGGCGTCGAGCACGACTCGGGCGTCCTGTTCGGCCCGCTCTGCATCGAGCACCTCGTACATGATCGAATCCCGCTGTGGCGGGCGCTCGGCCTCCTCGACCTGCGACGGCAGGGCGGGCGCGATGAGGCCCAGATTCTGCAGGTCATTGGCGTACTCCCCGAAGGGGCCGAGGGCCAAGCCCTTCTGGTACGCATCGGTGGCGATCGCCGCGGCCTTGGCCCGCACCGCCTGGAGCTCTGCCGTCCTCTGCTCCCACGTCGTACGGAGTCCCGAGGTCACGGCCCGAGCGGCAGTCAGCTCATCGTCGATGGCCTTGAGTTGCTCGCCCAGCCGTTCGGTGGCGCTGGACGCTGCGATGATCTCCGCGGCGAGCGGTCCGATGACGTCCACCGGCGGCGGCAACACCGGCTGCGGTTGGGGCGGAAAGACGAGTGTGTCGCTGGGCGTGGGCACCGCTCCACCGTCCGGGCCGTTAGCTCCCGGCGCCAGGCCCGGTGTCGTCGCTGCGGCATGCGCGGGTCGGATGGCGGCGGTTATGATCCCGACCGTGATCGTGGCGGCCGCGGCCGTGCGCGTCACCCAGAGCCTGCGCCAACTGCCCTGCCTGCGCCAGGAGCGGTGCAGGCTCGCATTGCGGCGAAGTCGCCACCGGCGTCGGTACCCGATCACGCAAACCGCCCCAGGTTAGACAGCAATGTCTCGTTTCTCCCCGTTAGGCCCGCCGACGTCCCGGCTGCGACGCACCACACATGTGTTACCCCATGTCCCGTGGCGGTGTCGAGACTTTCGGGAAAACGGATGATGACAGTTCGGTCATGGCCTTGGTCCGGGCACCAGGGCCGAGGACGTACGCTCGGGCAGGAGATGGAGGGCGAACGCGATGACCGATGTGGGCTGGAAGCGCGAGATCGAGGCGAAGGTGTACGCCGGAACGCGGCTCACACGCGCAGACGGCGAGGCCCTCTACGCAAGTGATGATCTATCCTGGCTCGGTCGGCTCGCCCACCATCGGCGCACGGCGCTCAACGGCGAGCGGGTGATGTTCAACGTCAACCGGCACCTGAATCTCACAAATGTGTGCAGCGCCTCCTGCGCGTACTGCTCGTTTCAGCGCAAACCCGGCGAGAAGGCCGCCTACACAATGCGCGTCGAGGAGGCGGTCGCGAAGGCCAAGGAGATGGAGGACGAGCAGCTCACCGAGCTGCACATCGTCAACGGGCTGCACCCCACGCTGCCGTGGAAGTACTACCCCCGGGTGTTGCGCGAGCTGAAGGCCGCGCTGGCCGGAGTGTCGCTGAAATGCTTCACCGCGACCGAGGTGCACTGGTTCGAAAAGATCTCAGGCCTTCCCGCGGACGAGATCCTCGACGAACTCATCGACGCCGGGCTGGATTCGTTGACGGGTGGCGGCGCGGAGATCTTCGATTGGGAGATCCGGAAGCAGATCGTCGATCACGCCACCCATTGGGAGGACTGGTCACGCATCCACCGGCTGGCGCACGCGAAGGGCATGCGTACGCCGGCCACCATGCTCTACGGGCACATCGAGGAGCACCGGCACCGGGTCGATCATGTTTTGCGCCTACGCGAACTGCAGGACGAGACGGGGGGCTTTGCCGTCTTCATCCCACTGCGCTACCAGCACGACTTCGTGGACTCAGCCGATGGAGTGGTACGCAACCGGCTGCAGGCCCGCACCACGATGGCGTCGCCGGCCGAGTCGTTGAAGACGTTCGCCGTCTCGCGCCTGCTGCTCGACAATGTGCCGCATCTCAAGTGCTTCTGGGTCATGCACGGGCTGTCTCTGGCCCAACTGTCGCTGAACTTCGGCGTCGACGACCTGGACGGCTCCGTCGTGGAGTACAAGATCACCCACGACGCCGACTCGTACGGGACCCCGCAAACGATGCACCGTGAGGATCTCTTGCACCTCATCTGGGACGCTGGCTTCCAGCCGGTCGAGCGAAACACCCGCTACGAGGTTGTGCGCGAGTACGATGCGCCGCCGTCGCTGGCCGAGCGGCGCGCCGAGCCGCAGCAGGTCTGGGCGTAGCTGGCGCTCAGCGGGCGGGTAGCCTCGGGGCCGACATGGCCGAGAAGTCCGTATCCCAGGTGTTCCCGCGGCGCGACGCCGATGGGCGCGTGATCAGCCTCGTCGAACTCGTCGCGGCGGCGCTATTGGGCACGCTGGTCGGCCTCGCCGCCTTGGCGCTCATCGATGGGATCTTCGCTCTCATCGGGTTGGGGAGCTTCGGGCGCGCGTCCGGCTGGCTGGCGTTGATCCTGCCAGCGCTGCTGTTCTTCGATGACCTGCGCGCGTGGCGTGGGTATGGCGTGCGGATTCTGGTCGCCCTGGTCGGCACGGGACTCGCGATCGGAATCGGCCTCATAGCCGCGGCCCTGGTCAGCGCGCTCCCGCCGATGGTCTCGGGAGCCGTCGGTGCGGCCGTGGCGGCACTTGTCTACAGTCCGGTCTGGTTTGTTGGAATCCGATGGCTGACCGGCCATCGCATCGAGATGGGATCCCAGTGAATCCCGGACTGAAATACGCCGTCGGCCGGATCGGCATCTTCGTCGCCTGCGCGGTGCCCGCACTCCTGCTCCTGCCGAGCGGAATGAATCTGCTCCTTAAGCTCATGATTGCGTTAGTTGTCTCGGCGGCGCTCTCCTTCTTCCTGCTCAGACGTTGGCGCGATGAGGTCGCCGATCAGATGTCGGCCAATGCCCGCAAGAAGATCGCGGAGAAGGAGCGCCTGCGCTCGGCCCTGGCTGGCGACGACGAGCCCCCGCCAGCCCAGGACCCCGAACAGCGGTAAATCCTCGGGTCGAACCTCGTAGCTCACTCGATCATCCACGCCCAGGCTCCACCATGGAGCATGGAAAAGTTCCTGATCAACATATATTGATATGACCTTGCCCGGGTGGTCTTGTGGAGGCCAACCATGCACCTCCTCGTCCCCGGGAGGATTAATGAAACTCGGTGTGAGACCCACCGGGCACCACCACGAGCCGGCGAGCGGAGGCCGTAGCCGCTGGCGTCGCGCAATCATCGTCGCGGCGATCGCCGGTGTGGCGATCGCCATCACTCCCAGCACCTCCCCTGCCGGCCCGATTATCGAGGCCGAACCGCTGCGGGCCCATGCGTCTTACCAGGTCCTCGGCCCGAAGACATTCAATGACGTCAACGCCGTCGCCCAGACCGGCGCCTCGGTCGACGGCATCGAGCATGGTCGTGTGCAGATCACGGCCACCCCGCAGGAGGTCCGGCAGATTCGGGCTCTCGGCTTCACGGTGGAGCTCGTGCCGGAGCCGCAGGTCGTCCCCGGAACCCCCGGCATCCTCGCGTTCCCACCGGCGGACTCGAACTACCACGACTATGGCGAGATGGTTGCCGAGATCAACGCACTCGTCGCGTCGAAGCCGAGCATCGCTCGGAAGCTGAGCATCGGCACCTCATACGAGGGTCGCGACATGCCGCTGATCAAGATTTCCGACAATGTGACCGTCGACGAGGCCGAGCCGGAGATCCTGTTCGACCACCACCAGCATGCCCGCGAGCACCTGACCGTCGAGATGGCGCTCTACCTGCTGCACCAGTTCATCGACCTCTACGGCACCGATTCGCGGATCACCAACCTGGTCAACAGCCGCGAGATCTGGATCGTGCCGGACATGAACCCGGACGGCGGCGAGTACGACATCGCGACCGGCGCCTACCGGTCGTGGCGCAAGAACCGCCAGCCGAATGCGGGATCATCCAATGTGGGTACCGACCTCAACCGCAACTGGTCCTACCAGTGGGGTTGCTGCGGTGGCTCGTCCGGCAGCACCGGCAGCGCGACCTACCGTGGCCCGTCGCCGTTCTCGGCGCCGGAGACCCAGCGGCTGCGCGACTTCGTCCTCAGCCGCGTGATCGGCGGCACCCAGCAGATCAAGGTGAACATCGATTTCCACACCTACTCGCAGCTCGTGCTGTGGCCCTACGGCTACACCACGGCCAACACCACGGCGAACCTGGGTGTCGATGCCCAGTCGACCTTCGCCACGATCGGCCAGCAGATGGCGGCGACGAACCAGTTCACGCCCGAGCAGGCTAGTGACCTCTACATCGCCGATGGAGTGATCATCGACTGGATGTGGGCCACCCACGGCATCTTCTCTTACACCTTCGAGCTCTACCCGGGTCCATCGGGCAGCGGCGGCGGCTTCTACCCGCCGGATGAGGTCATCCCGGCGCAGACCTCGCGCAACCGTGAGGCGGTGCTGATCCTCTCCGAGTACGCCGACTGCCCATGGCGGGCGATCGGCAAGGAGGCGCAGTACTGCGGCGGTGGCGGTGGCACGACCATCTACACCGACAACTTCGAGGCCGCGACGGGCTGGACGACCAACCCGAGCGGGACCGACACCGCGACGACGGGCGCGTGGGAGCGCGGCAACCCCGAGGACACCAACTCCTCCGGCCCCAAGCAGCTCGGCACCACGGTCAGCGGCTCCAACGACCTGGTCACGGGCCGACTCGCTGGGGCAAGCGCCGGTACGTGGGACATCGACGGCGGTACGACGAGCATCCGCTCGCCATTGATCGCGCTGCCGTCGACGGGCACGCTAACGCTGTTCCTGTCGCAGTACCTCTCCCACGGCAGTAACGCCTCCTCGGCGGACTTCCTCCGGGTGAGCGTCGTCCACAATGGCGGTACCACGGTGGTGTTCAGCCGGGCCGGTGCCGCGGTTGACCTCGACGCCGTGTGGAGTACGGCGTCGGCGAACCTGACTCCATACGCCGGCCAATCGGTCCGCATCCTCGTCGAGGCGGCGGACGCGTCCGGGGCGAGCCTCGTCGAGGCCGCTGTCGACGACGTAAGGATCACGCAGGCATAACCCTCGATGATCCAGGCGTTCCGCGCGTTGTTCCGGCAACGTGGGGGACGCCTGGCTCACGTCTAGGGCGGTGCGGTAGCGTCTCGTTGACTGCTCCGCAGCGAAGCCGGTGCGACTCCGGTGCTGTCCCGCAACTGTGAAGCCCCTCGTTGGTGAGGGGATAAGCCAGGTCGCCTGCGGTGCTATCGCGAACAAGCGCTCTCGAGGAAGAGTGCCTCGCAGGCGGAGCCCTTCTCCATCCGGCTCCTGTCGGCGAAGCAATCCCGCCTCGACCGACAGGAGGATCGATGAGACATACCGTCCGCACTTTCGCCGGCACCTTCGCCGCGATCGTCCTCGCAACCGGCAGCGCCGTCGGCTGCGGGTCCACTACAGACAGCCCAGGTACGGGCACGACGAGCGCCGCCGCCGCCGCGTTCCCGGTGACCGTTGGCTCGCTCACGCTCGACAAGCGACCGGAGCGCATCGTGTCGCTCGCACCGACCGGCACGGAGATGCTCTTCGCGGTCGACGCCGGCAAGCAGGTCGTTGCCGTCGACGACTTCTCCACGTTCCCGACGAACGCGCCGAAGACGGATCTGTCCGGGTACAAGCCGAATGCCGAGGCGATCGCGAAGTACCGGCCCGACCTGGTCGTGCTCTCCAATGACACCGAGAAGATCGTGGACCAGCTGAAGGCGCTGCGGATTCCGACCTTCCTCGCATCCGCGGCCAACACGCTGGACGACACCTATCAGCAGATCAGCGACCTGGGCCGGCTCACGGGCCACGCGGCCGAGGCTGACGCACTCAACCAGCAGATGCGCGACGACCTCGCCAAGCTGGTTAAGGACCTACCCAAACGCAGCA
>Ga0209843_1000138_pt1 | contig 12200 bp, 9 predicted proteins | sample GWRWS1_20_30_FD_187222 | JGI IMG/M metagenome (GOLD analysis project Ga0209843, IMG submission 187222) | Riverbed sediment microbial communities from areas with vegetation nearby in Columbia River, Washington, USA - GW-RW S1_20_30 (SPAdes)... | ecosystem: Environmental > Aquatic > Freshwater >... | reverse complement strand
GCATGCCGACCACACACGCCACCACCAGCACACCCCGTCGCATCTTCACCACTCCTGTTGCTGACCGGTCGGAACCCGCCATGGACGGCCCAGGCGCCCACCCTGAGGTACGCAGCGCGACCGCTGGAGCGTTCACCGCCACTATCAGCCGCCCCGACCAGGCCAAGCGGTGTCGCACAGCACCACCCGCCGGTGCCGTCCAGCACCCGCCCACCCCAGCCGCCGCCAGGTGCGCCGCCGGCTGGCGACCCGGCTCCGCACGGGTTTCCCCGGGATGGGATGCACGCGCTGGTTCCGGCTGTCATCTGTTTGGAGGGGAACAGCCGTCTCCGGTAGTATCCGGCCTTCGGGATGGGGGGGCTGGTATGTCGGCGGATACGGCCAGGACCAATGGCCTCCCCGTGCTTGCCGACGATCCCTACCGCGTAGGCGCCGAGCACCTGCCTGACGCCGCGGTGGTGCTGTTTGACCGGGACCTACGGGTTCGGCTGGCGACCGGAACCACTCTGCCTGACGCGGCCTGGTGCTCGGACCACGGCGTCGGTCGCACCGTGGTCGACCTGGTCCCAGCTGAGCAGGCCGACGTGCTGATGGCCTCCTACCGGGCTGCGTTGGCCGGCACGCACCAGCACTTGGAGACGCCGGGGTGGCGCGATCCAGGCCAGTACTGGGCGGTCGACGTCGTGCCGCTGCGCGGCGAGGGCGGCGCGGTCAGCGGTGGGATGGCATTCTGGCGCGACATCACCAAGCGGCATCGGGCCGAGGAGGCGCTGCGGCAGCATCGCCGCCAGCTGCTGGAGGCCCAGCAGCTGGCCCGGGTCGGCAGCTGGGAGTGGGACCTTGCCACCGACCGGATGAGCTGGTCGGCAGAGCTGTATCGCATCCTGGGCGTAGATCCCGACGTCGTGCTGACCCGCGAGATCACTCGCGACCTCATCCACCCCGACGATCGGGCGATGAGGGAGGGGCTGCTGGCCGGTGCGCTCGGTGACCCATCGCCGTTCCAGGCGGAGTTCCGCACGGTCCGTCCCGACGGGACCGTGGTGTGGATACTGGCCCACACCCAGGGCGTCTGTGACCAGGCCGGGCGGGTCGTGCGGGTGGTCGGCACCAACCAGGACATCACCCACGCAAAGGAGGCCGAGCAGGAGCGGCGGCTGCTCGGGCGCCTGTATGAGGTGCTGGAGGGCCACCATCAGCGGCTGGCCGCCGACCTGCACGACGGCCACCTGCAAAGCCTGGCGGCCATTGGCCTGCGGCTCGACCATGCCGCTGTGCGCTTGGACCGGGGCGACGGTGCCCTCGTCAGGGGGCTGCTCGGCCGCCTGCGGCAGCAGGTCCGCGACGAGCTGGCCGCGTTGCGGCGCACCGTCGCCGCGCTGCGTCCGCTGGTGCTGGACCGGCGCGGCCTGGCCGCGGCCGTGGGTGAGCTGGCCGCCGCCACCCGCGACCGGGCTGGCCTCAAGGCCTGCGAGGTTACCGTGGACCTGGACGGCCCACCGCTTGACTCGGCGGTGGAGACGGCGCTGTTCCGCGTCGCCCAACAGGCACTCGCCAACGTCGAGCAGCACGCCAACGCGCGACAGCTGCGGGTCTCGCTGTACCGTGACGGCCCACAGGTCGTCCTGGTGGTCCAGGACGACGGCTGCGGCTTCGACCCGACCCACGCCCAGCCGGTCGCCGACACCCACGGCTTCGGGCTGACGTGCATGCGTGAGCGACTCCAAGCTCTCGGCGGGGTGTTCACGCTGCGGAGCGCGCCCGGCGCCGGCACCCGCATCCAGGCCCAGGTCGCGGTGCAGGCGCCGCCGTGAGACGCGTGCGGGTGTTGGTCGCCGACGACCACCAGGCAGTACGGGAGGCCCTGGTCGAGCTCCTCAACGACGTTGGCTTCGACGTCGTCGGCGCGGCTGGTGACGGTGTCGACGCCGTGGCCCTGGCCAAGGCGCTCGGTCCCGACGCGGTGCTCATGGACCTGTCGATGCCGGTGCTCAATGGCCTGGATGCGACCCGGCTGCTCCGCGAGGCCCTACCGGACACGCCGGTGGTGGTGTTCAGCGCGTTCGACAGCGCGGAGCTGAAGCGCCAGGCGTTGGCCGCCGGGGCGGTCGCCTACCTGGCCAAGGACTGCACCACACAGCGGCTACGGGCCACCCTGGACGGCGCCGTCACCCTCGCGGCTGGCCACCTCGGCCAGCGCTGACAGCCACGGCTCATCTGGGTGCAGGTGTCGACGGCTGGGGTCTTCGTCGAGTCGGTTGGCTCAGATAGGGCGAGAGCGCAGTCGCGTCGGACGGTGTTGTGTTCGACCTGATCGGTCGCCCGTCCGCACGATGATGTGGTGCAACCTGCCCTCAACTCGGGTCGATGGGTCCGGTCAGGTAGTGGTCGAAGACTGGTGCGAGGGCCGCGATCAGCTCGTCCCGGGATGCGGTCCTCAAGGCGGGGATGCCGACCACGTGGCGGGCCATGGCGAGCCCGACGACCTGGGAGCCGACCAGGCTGGCTCGCAGCTCCGGCCGGTCCCGGCCCAGCCGGGAGGCCAGCGGCAGGAGCAGGCGCCGGCCGATCAGCTCCCGGATCATCGCGGCGGCCTCCTCCTCGGACGCCGCCGCCCGGATCAGCCCGGTGATCGTCTTGCGGCCCTCCGGGCTGTCCAGGATGTCGAGGAGGAACGTCGCCAGGCGCCGGCCGAGCCCCTGCTCGCCCGGCGACAGCACCAGGTCGAAGGCGGTCGCCGGGTCGAACGGCAGCTCCACCACGGCGGCGAACAGCTCCTGCTTGGACCCGAAGAAGTGCAGCACCAGCCGGGGGTCGACGCCGGCCTCGACGGCGATGCTGCGTAGCGACGCCCGCCGGTAGCCCAGCTCGCCGAACTGCCGCCGCGCCGCCGCCGCGATCGCCTCCCGCGTGCCGCTGCCCACCGGACGCCGCCCCCGAGCCCCTCCCGTCACCCCGGACCTCCCCTTGACTTTTCTACGACTGGAGAATAGCATTTCTCCGCTCGTAGAAATACGCGTGACGGGAGACACCCGATGCAGCAGCCGTCGCCGGTGATGACGGCCCGGCGGACCCGAGCGGTCCTGGTCGTCATGGCGCTCGCCCTGATGGCCGTCGTCTCGGCCGTCAGTGGCCTCAACGTCGCCCTGCCCAGCCTGGCCCGGGACACCGGGGCCACCCAGACCGAGCTCACCTGGATCGTCGACGCCTACACCGTCGTCTTCGCCGGGCTGCTGCTGCTGGCCGGCGCCCTCGGCGACCGCTTCGGGCGCAAGGAGCTGCTCGCCATCGGCCTGGTCATCTTCGGCACGGCGGCCGCCTTCGGGCTGGTCACCACCGACCCCGGCCAGCTCATCGTGGTCCGCGCGCTCATGGGGGTCGGCGCGGCCGCGATCATGCCCACGACCCTGTCGGTCATCACGACCTCGTTCCCCGAATCGGAACGGCCGCGGGCCATCGGGGTCTGGGTCGGGGTGGCCGGCGGCGGCGCCGTCCTCGGGCTCTTCGGCACCGGCATCCTGCTGGAGTTCTACGGGTGGAGCTCCTTCTTCGGGCTCAACGTCGCTCTCGCCGCCCTGGCCGTCGCGGGCACGCTCGCCTTCGTTCCCCGCTCGGCCGACGAGCACCCGCCACGGCTGGACCTGGTCGGCGCGGCCCTGTCGCTGGTCGCCGTGGCCGCCACCGTCTTCGGCATCATCGAGGGGCCCGAGCGCGGCTGGACCGACGCCCTGACCCTGGGCGCGCTGGCCACCGGGGTCCTGGCCGGGGCGGCGTTCGTGCGCTGGGAGCTACGGGTGGCCGAGCCGATGCTCGACCCGCGGCTGTTCCGCCTGCGCGGCTTCAGCGCCGGCTCCCTCACCATCACGGCCCAGTTCTTCGCCGCCTTCGGGTTCTTCTTCATCGCCCTCCAGTACCTGCAGTTCGTGGTCGGCTACTCGCCGCTGCGGGCCGCCGTGGCCCTCCTGCCCCTGCCCGTCGTGCTGATCCCCCTGGCCCGCCGGGCTCCGTTCATCGCCCAGCGGGTCGGCTTCCGCCGCCTCGCCCCCCTCGGGCTGGTCCTGATGGCCTGCGGGTTCGTCGTCATCTCGCAGATCGAGGTGGAGATGACCTACTGGCTGTTCGCCTCCGGCCTGGTCCTGTTCGCGGCCGGCATGGCCCTGGCCGGCACCCCGGCCACCACGGTCATCACCGCCTCGCTGCCCCCCAGCAAGCAGGGCGTCGCCTCGGCCGTGAACGACACCGCCCGCGAGCTGGGCAGCGCCCTGGGGATCGCCATCCTCGGCAGCGTCCTCAACCAGCAGTACCGCGACGGCATGGCCGACGCCGTCAAGGGGTTGCCTGCCCAGATTGCCGAGGGTGCACAGAACTCCATCGCCTTCACCCAGTCAGCCGCGCTCGGCCAGCTCGGCGAGGTCGGGACCCGGCTCGTGGCCGCTGCCCAGCAGGCCTTCGTCGACGGCATCAGCGGCGCCGTCCTCACCGCCGCCGTCGTCCTCGTCCTCGCCGCGATCGCCGTCGCCATCCGCGCCCCGCGACCCGCCCCCGACCACCCGATGCAGGACAGCCGTAGCTCCGACGCCGACCTCGGATCCTGAACCAACCATCCGGTGCCCTTGACCAGTGGGGGCCGGTGCCGGCTGGTCTGGCGCCCGGTGGGCGCGTGGTGGCGTCCTTGGTGGCCGGGACCGGTCGGCCCTGGTCACCGATTCGTTCCTCTTCCCGCGGGCGGCGGCCATACTGGCGGGCATGGCAGGAGAGTTCCAGAGTTCGACGTTCATCGGCCGGGCGGTGGAGTTGCGCCGGCTCGACGCGCTGCTGGAACGCGCCGAGCAGGGCAGCCCGCAGGTGGTGCTGGTTGCCGGTGACGCCGGGGTGGGCAAGACCCGTCTGCTGCTGGCGCTCGCCGACCGGGCCCGTCAGCGCGGGACGCGGGTGCTGATGGGTGCATCCGTCGAGCTGGGCGACATCGGCCTTGCCTATCTGCCCGTGGTGGACGCCCTGCGCGAGCTCGCCGATGACCCGGAGGAGGCCAGGCTGCTGGTCGGTGCGGCCATGACCGCGCCCGGCCTGGGCCGGCTGCTGCCCGGGATCGAGCCGGCCGGGCTCCCCGGCGACAGCCTGGACCAGCTGCAGGTGCTGGACGCCGTGCGGGCCGTGCTGGTGGGCCTGGCCGAGCGGTCCCCGGTGCTGCTGGTGCTGGAGGACCTGCACTGGGCCGACCGCGCCTCCCGGGACCTGGTTGCCTTCCTGGCCCGCACGCTGCGGTCGGGTCGGGTGGCGTTGGTGGTCAGCTACCGGTCTGATGAGCTGCATCGGCGACACCCGCTGCGGCCGCTGCTGGCGGAGCTGGTCCGGCTGCCGGTGGTGGAGCGGCTGGAGCTGGCCCCGTTCACCCGGGCGGAGCTGGCCGAGCACCTGGAGGCACTGGCTGGTGCTCCGCTGCCGGCCGACCAGGTGGAGGGCATCTGGGCCCGCTCGGAGGGCAACCCGTTCTACGCTGAGCAGCTGCTGGCCGCCGGCGCCGGCGGCGGGCAGGTGGAGCTGCCGGCGACCCTGGCCGAGGTGCTGCTGGCCCGGGTCCAGGGACTGTCGGAGCCGGCCCAGCAGGTGTTGCGGGTGGCGGCGGTGGCTGGCCGGCGGGTGCCCCACCGGCTGCTCGCGGAGGCCGCCGGGCTGCCCGAGGCCGACCTGGAGCAGGGTCTGCGTGAGGCGGTCGGCGCCGGGGTGCTGGCGACCGACGCCGCCACGGGGGGCTACGCGTTTCGCCATGCGCTGCTGCAGGAGGCGGTCTACGGTGACCTGCTGCCGGGCGAGCAGATGCGGCTGCACGCCGCCTACGCCCGCCTGCTTGCCGCCGCGCCCGACGGCGCCGCGGCCGAACTGGCCCACCACTGCCTGGCCAGCCACGACCTGGTGGGCGCGCTGACCGCGTCGGTGCGGGCGGCCGAGGAGGCCGAGGCGGTCCTGGCCCCCGCCGAGGCGCTCCGCCATCTCCACAGCGCGCTCAGGCTGTGGGAGCGGGTGCCGGAGCCGGCCGCGGCCGCCGGCATCGACCGGGTCGAGCTGACGCTGCGGGCGGCCGCGGCGGCCAACGCCGCCGGCGAGCATCAGCGGGCGGCGAGCCTCGCCCAGGACGCCGCCAGGACCGCCGAAGCCGCCGAGGACCCGGCGCAGGCGGCCCGCGCCCATGAGCGCCTCGGCCTGTACCTCCTGGAGGCCGGCCGCGTCGAGGAGTCGTTGGCCGCCCGGGCCCGGGCGGTCGAGCTCGTGCCCGCCCAGCCGCCCACGCGACTGCGGGCCCGGGTGACCGCCGCCATGGCGCAGGCGCTCGTCAACGCCAGGCGCCGCGAGGAGGCCCGCCGCTGGTGCGACGAGGCCCTGGCGGCTGCCCGGGACGCCGGCAGCGCCGACGAGGAAGCCGACGTCCTGATCACGCTGGGCATGATCGAGCAGTACGACGACCCGGCAGGCGCCTGTGCGCGGTTCGCGGCCGCCCGAACGCAGGCCGCCGCCGCCGGCAACCCGGCGATCGAGCTGCGGGCGCTGTATGGCCTCGCCGAGGTATCGAACCAGCTCGGCGACCTGGCGTCCGCGTGTGCCGCCTTCGATGAAGGCGCCGAACTGGCCCAGCGGAACGGGCTCAGCTGGTCCGACTTGGGGGGCTTCACACGCCGCGGGCAGCTCAAGGCCCACTACCGGACCGGTGACTGGGATGAGTGTGAGCGGCTAATCGCGGCCGTTCCGGAGCTGACGACCCTGGCCGTCGCCGAGGTGGTCGCGCAAGGGCTCGGGGTGCTGGTGGCCCGCGCGCGACCGGCCGCCCCGGTGCGGCTGCGGCAGCTTGTCGGGCTGGCCGGCGCCGATCCGCTCCTCGACCGGGACGTCGCGGTGTGGGAGGCCGAGCTGGCCACCTGGCAGGGTGACCTGGAGCGGGCGAGGTCGGCCATCCGGCGCGGCCTTGCCGCCGCCGACGCGGTCGAGGTCTTCGACCAGGCGTTGGAGGGCGTCTGGGTGGCCATGAACGGGCTCTCGGTTGAGGCCGACCGCGCCGACCAAGCCCGTGCCGCAGGCGACTCCACGACGCTGGCCGACGCCGTCGCGGTCGGACGCGCGCTCCTGGAGCGCGTCCGCGCGGACGCCGAGCAGGCACGCGGAACCCACCTGGCGCACGATGTGCACGTCCGTGGCCGGCATGCCAAGGCGGAGGCCGAGTGGACCCGGCTGCAGGGTCGCTCCGACCCGGCGCGCTGGCAGGCCGCGGTCGACGCCTTTTCCTACGGCAACGTCTACGCGGTGGCGCGCTGCCAGTGGCGGCTGGCGGAGGCGCTGGCCGGCGCCGGCGAGCGGGAACAGGCGACCACGGCCGCCCGGGCCGCGCATGCGACCGCGACCAGGCTCGGGGCGGCGCCGCTGCAGGCGGCCCTGGAGGCGCTGGCCCGCCGGGGTCGCCTCGACCTCGGCGTGGGCCTGCCGGCGCAGCGGGCGCTGGCCGGTCTGACCCCACGTGAGCTCGAGGTGTTGCGCCTGCTGGTCGAGGGGCGCTCCAACCGCCAGATCGCCGAGCAGCTGTTCATCAGCGGCAAGACGGCCAGCGTGCACGTCACCAACCTGCTGGCCAAGCTTGGCGTGCACAGTCGCCTGGAGGCCGCCGCCCTGGCGCGCCGCCTCGGGTTGGAGCAGCCCGCGGGGCTCGAAAGTTAAGGCGCCCTGGGTCGGCGACCTAAGGTCTTCACCTCACGACTGGCCGGCCCCCTTACCCCTAGCGTGCGGACCGAAGCGGCGACCGGCGCCGCTCGACCGCTAGGAGCTGATCATGCCGCGCTACCTGGTCGAACGCAGCTTCCCGGAGGGGCTTGCCATCCCCGTCGACGAGGACGGGGCCAAGGCCTGCCAGGTCGTCGTCGACGGCAACGCCACCGAGGGGGTCACCTGGATCCACTCGTATGTGACCACCGACAAGCGGACGACGTTCTGCGTCTATGACGGCCCCAGCCCCGAGGCCATCCGCCGGGCAGCAGAGGCCAACCAGCTCCCTGTCGACCGCATCACCGAGATCCAGGTGCTGGAGCCCTACTTCTACCGCTAGCCCGGCCACCCAGCACCGAATCGGAGGAGGCATCCCATGCCCAAGCTCGCCCGCGCACTGACGCTCGCGGCCATGGTGGCGGCCCCGCACCTGGCCGGCACGACCGCCGTCGCCCACGCCTACCCCGTCGACCCGGCCACCGACCGCCCGACCACCGCGCAGCAGCAGTCCACCGGCGACGCCACCGTCCGGCGGCTGCTGGCCCGGGAGCGGTCCTCCATCCCCAACCTGGCGCCCGCCCAGGCCCAGGTGGCCGGCCCGATGCGGCCTGCCAAACCCAGCAAGCAGGCCGGCTGGCTCACCCCTGCCCTGAGTGTGCTGGCCGCAGTCCTGGCGCTGGTCGCTGGGATCGCCGTGCTGGCCGCCCGGCGCGCCAACCGCACCCAACGCGCCGGCCAGACGGCCTGACCGCGTCGGTCGTCCCGCGCACCGGGCCTCCCACCTCGCCTCTACCACCACAAGGAGTCAGCCATGCGACGCACCATCCTCATAGTCCTGGCCGTCGCCGGCGCTCTAGCCGCCACCGGCTGGGCGGCCCGAGGCGCCGTCACCGAACCCGCCCGCCCAGCGCCAGCCGCCCACCAGCACACCGGCCAGACCGCCCCCGGCACCAGCGACAGCCGCGGCCTGGCGGCCCAGCTCGCCAGGGCCCGGCTGGCCACCGCTGGGTACGCCACCGACCTGCGCGCCGCCAAGGCCCACGGCTACCAGATCATCACCCGAATGATCCCCGACATGGGCTGGCACTTCCTCAACCCGACCATCCAGGGCTTCGACGTCCGCAAGCCCCCCATCCTGGTCTACGAACGGCACGGCACCCGCTGGCAGCTCGGCGCCCTTGAGTGGGTCTTTACCGCCAAGCCCTCCACCCCGCCGCTCCCAGGGGCGACCTACGGGTCGTTCGGCGCCGCCTGCCACTACAAGGACGGGACCTTCGTGTTCGCGTCCTCGCAGGACCAGTGCGCCAAGCGCAGCCCCCAGACCGGCGCCGCCTTCAACTTCTGGCATCCGGACCTGGTGACCCTGCACGTCTGGCTCTGGTACCCCAACCCCAGCGGCCTCTACAGCGGCACCAACCCCTATATCCGGCCCTTCAACCGTGGCTAGACGACCCATCGGCACCAAGGCCGGGACCCGGGCCCGCACGAGCTCGGGTCCCGGCCACGACGATGGGGCGGACGAAGGAGGCCCATCGACGGGCGCCCGAGCAGCCAGACGGACCCTATCGAGCGAACCGAGGCGGCCCTCCGAGGCCAGGTGCAAGCGTCAGAGATGATCAACGATAGCCTCTGACCTGCTGTTTTGGAGCCCGAGGTCGGATTCGAACCGACGACCTTCCGATTACGAGCCGGATGCTCGGCGTCGACCTGACGGAACCAGACGGATGATCCTGGGGTTCCTCCCGTGGTCAGTCGAACAGGTGGCGGCGGATGTCGCCGCCGGCGGCGGCGATCTCGCCGAGCTCGTAGAGGAAGTCCATGGTGGCCAGGTCGGGTGGGGCCAGTTCGAGCGAAGGCCGGATGCCGGTGGCCCGAAACGCCATAGCATAGGTGAGCAGGCGCTGGACCAGGTCGTCGGCGGCGTCCTGGAGGGTGGGCCCGTCGCCGTGGGCCAGACCGCCCAGGCGGAGCCGAACCCGCCCGGGGGACTCCTGGACGGTCAGGGGCAGGGGGCAGTTGGCCACCATTCCTGTGTACACCCCATCGCCGCACGCGGGAAGCAGTGCCCGGTCGACCGGCTCGCGGGCCGACCTCAAGGCTGGGCCGCCTCACGCCTCCTACTGTTTGGCCATGGCGATCCGCAGGCGTTCCTCGGGGGTGATGAGGTGGTCGTGGTCGTCGACGTCCAGGTCGATCTGGACCCAACGAACCCGGCCGCTGAAGGCGCTGTCTTGGGGGCCGTAGTCGTCGCTGACCGGGGTGCCGCCGTCGCTGCCAACGTCGGTGGTCTCATCGGCCGAGAACAACATTGGCACGGTCGCCTCGACCCGGCCCTCCCCGACCTTGGCGCCGTCAACATACAGGGTCACGGTGCCGCCCTTGGCGAGCCCGCCGCCGTCGTAGGCGAACTCGGCGCGGACCTGGTGCTCGCCCGCCGGGATGGGCTGCTCGCCGTAGATCTTGAACCGCTGGAGACCGAACAGGTTGTAGCAGTAGGCCGGCCGCCCATCGGTGGCGTACAGGCTAAAGCCGCCGAAGGCGCCGCCCTGGGCCACGATCACCCCATTGGCGCCGCGATCGGGGACGACGAGCTGGGCGGTGATGGAGTGGGACTTGTTCTTGATGACCACCACCGAGTTCTCGGTGAGCCGCCCCATGCCGCCGAACAGCAGCTGGCTACGGCCGCGGATCAGCTGGGGCCGGCCGGCCAGATCGGCGTTGAAGCGTTCCACCCGCCGGTCGTCCAGCGGGAAGACGTTGTACTTGCTGGCTTCCAGCAGGAACAGCCGCTGCAGCTCGGCGAGCTTCTGTGGGTTCTCGGTGGCTAGGTCGTGGGCCTGGGTCCAGTCGCCGGGGCCGTAGAGCTCCCAGACGTCGTCGTCGAGGGCGGGCAGCTCGGGCACCATGACCCAGGGGGTGCTGTGGCGGGTCACCGCCGTCCAGCCCTGGTGGTAGACGCCCCGGTTGCAGAACATCTCGAAATACTGCGTCTCGCGCCGCTCGGCCGCGCCGGCGTCATCGAAGCTGTAGGCCATGCTGGTGCCGTGCAGGGGCTGCTGCTGCACGCTGTTGACCATCGTCGGCTCCGGCAGCCCAGCCACCTCCAGCACGGTCGCGGCCACATCGATCACATGGTGGAACTGGCTGCGGACCTCGCCCTTGGCCTGGATCCCGGCCGGCCAGTGGACGATGGTGCCGTTGCGGGTCCCGCCCCAGTGGGAGGCGACCTGCTTGGTCCACTGATACGGGGTGTCCATGGCATGGGCCCAGCCGACGGCGTAGTGGTTGTAGGCCTCGGGGGTGCCGAACTTGTCGATCCGGGCGGCCATGAACTCCGGCGTCTCCAACGCCGCCGCGCCGTTGAGGCTGAGCAGCTCGTTGAAGGTGCCGTTGACCGTACCTTCGGCCGAGGCGCCGTTATCGCCGATGATGTAGTAGACAACGGTGTCGTCCAGCACCTCCAAGTCGGCCAGCGCGTCGATCAGGCGGCCGACGTGGTGGTCGGTGTGCTCCAGGAACCCGGCGTACACCTCCATCTGCCGGGCCAGCACCGGCTTGAGCTCCTCCGGCATGTCGTCCCAGGCCGGGATCTCGGCCGGCCGGACGGTCAGCTCAGCATCCTCGGGGATGACCCCCAGCTCCTTCTGGCGGGCGAAGGTGCGCTCGCGCTGGGCGTCCCAGCCGTCGTCGAAGTGGCCCTTGTACTTGGCCGACCACTCGGCTGGCACGTGGTGGGGGGCGTGGGTGGCGCCGGGGGCGAAGTAGACGAAGAACGGCTTGTCGGCCATCAACGCCTTCTGCTGGCGCACCCAGTCGATCGCCCGGTCAGTCATATCCTCGGTGAAGTGGTAGCCCTCCTCGGGGGTGCGGTCGGGCTCCACCGGCACGGTGTCCTGGTAGATGGCCGGGGCGTACTGGTTGGTCTCGCCCCCCAGGAAGCCGTAGAAATGCTCGAACCCGCCTCCACCCGAGGGCCAATTGTCGAACGGCCCCATCGGGCTGGTCTCCCACACCGGGACCTCGTGGCACTTGCCGAACTGGGCCGTCGAATACCCGTTCAGCTTCAGCGTCTCGGCCAGCGGAGCACAGCTGTTAGGGCGCTGGGAGCTGTACCCAGGCGCGGAGGTGGCCAGCTCGGTGATCGCCCCCATCCCGACCGCGTGATGGTTGCGGCCCGACAACAACGCCGCCCGGGTCGGCGAGCACAACGCGGTGGTGTGGAACCGGGTGTACTTGAGTCCGCCGGCGGCCAGGCGTTCGGCGGTCGGGGTGTTGACCGGGCCGCCGAAGGCGCTGGAGGCCCCGAACCCGGTGTCGTCGATCAGCACCACCAGCACGTTGGGGGCGCCCGCGGGCGGCCGCAACGGCTCGATGGGCGGGAAGCTGGTCGCAGGGTCTTTGGCGTCGTAGGTGACCAACCCGACATGCGCCCGGTCCGGGATCGCCAGCACCTC
>Ga0209843_1000136_pt1 | contig 12220 bp, 12 predicted proteins | sample GWRWS1_20_30_FD_187222 | JGI IMG/M metagenome (GOLD analysis project Ga0209843, IMG submission 187222) | Riverbed sediment microbial communities from areas with vegetation nearby in Columbia River, Washington, USA - GW-RW S1_20_30 (SPAdes)... | ecosystem: Environmental > Aquatic > Freshwater >... | reverse complement strand
GAGGCTCGGCGACGCGTTGTGGGTACGTATCGTCGACCTCCCCGCGGCCATGGCAGCCCGGCGGTACCTAGCCGAGGTCGACGTTGTCCTCGAGGTCACCGACGATCTCGTCCCGGCCAACGCGGGGCGCTGGCGCCTGACCGCGTCACCCGACTCCGCGAAGTGCGTGTCCACTGTAGACTTACCCGACCTTGCCTGCGACATTCGAGCGCTCGGCGCCGCCTACCTCGGCGGGACTCCGCTCACCTCGCTCGCCGACGGTGGGCTGCTCCGCGAGTTGCGGCCCGGTTCGCTGGCGGCCGCGACCGTGGCGATGGGCTGGCACAGGTCCCCGACCTCGATAGAAGTGTTCTAACCTCAGCATCGAGGAGGTGGGACGTGACCGATCCGGTACGCCGTCGGCGGCGCGTGCGATCGCCGGGTGAAGCCCATGCGGACCGCACCACGGCCGAGCTGGCTACCCAGGGTCCGGCCGAGGGCAAGGCGTCCACCACCGGCGTCGCCGACGAGCCGGCAGCGTGGGCTAGGGAGTTCGTCAGTGACCTGGAGCCGAGCTCGGCCGAGCGGGGTCTGCGTGGGCTGGTCGGCGGCGGATCCTCGCAGGTGAGCCCCGCTATGGCTCTGCGCGCGCGGGACGCCGCCCGCCCCCGCCCAGAGGATCTGGCCCGCGCGGAGGCTGAACTCACGGTCACTCGCCGCCACTGGGCCCCTCGCGACTAACCCCCTCCCGTTGCCGTCGATCATGACCTGGAGGTCATGATCGACGCTGTTTTGCGACGGTCAGCTCATGATCACCGCGATCTTGAGGAAAGCAGTGGTGCGAGCAGGTCGCCGAAGGTATCGATTCGGCCCAACACCTCGCCCGGGGGGAGCGGGCGAACCGCGCCCGCCTCGACCTCGTCCCAGGTGAACGGGGCGGAGACCGTTGGAGTCGGCCCAGCGCGGAGCGAGTAGGCCGATACCGTCGTCTTCGCCGCGGCGTTCTGACTCCAGTCGAAGAAGACCTTGCCTGGCCGGAGGCTCTTCGTCATCTTCGCGGTGATGAGCTCGGGGAGCGCGCGCTCGAGATCCTCGGCAACCAGGCGCGCGTAGTCTGTGACCTCCTCGGAGGACTGGCCACCGGGCAGCTGGCACAACAACTGCATCCCCTTCTTGCCGGACGTCTTGGCGAGCGGCCGCATCCCATCGACCTCGAACCGGTGCTTGGCGGCCACCGCTACCAGACAGCATTCAGCGAGTCCCGCCGGGGGGCCGGGGTCGAGATCAGCGACGAGTAGGTCGGGCTCAGCCGCAGAGCCATTGCTCAGCCTCCACTGTGGCGTATGAAGTTCTATGGCGGCGAGATTGGCCAACCACGCCAGCGTCGCCACGTCGTCGACGACGATGAAGTCGAGTGTGTCCCGCCCCGAGCCGGATCCCGGCACGGGCAGCGTCTGGCGCCGTACCCATGCCGGTGTGCCCCCGGGTGCGTTCTTTTCAAAGAAGCTCGGGGCGTCGACGCCGTTCGGAAACCGGATCCGCGTCAACGGCCGGCCGCGCAGATGTGGCAGGAGAACCGGAGCCACCCGGACGTAGTAGTCGATGATCTCACCCTTGGTAAAACCAACGGAGGGGTAGAGTACTTTGTCCAGATTGGACAGCTCCAGCTCACGCCCCTCGATATGCACGAGGACCCGATCAGCCATCTTCGGCCTCCTCCGGTGACTTGTCGGGCCGAAGCCGCACGAATCGGGGAAACCGCAGTCTGCCGTCGGGGGTCAGGTTCCCGTACTTCACCTCGACCACGAGGGAAGGCTGGGTGTAGAACGCGCCCTTGGCATCTTCGCGAGGCAGCGCTTCGGCAAACGGCGAGTCGGGCAGCTGCAGCGGACCCAGCCGGGCGAGCAGGTCCTTCTCGGCCGCCGATGAGATGCCACCGCCCACCCTGCCGCGGTACCGCAACCCACCCGGGCCTGGGGCGCCGACGAGCAGCGCACCCAGCTCGCGGCGTCCCGCGCGCCACCCGCCAATCACATACTCGCCGGTCTGCTCTAGCTTAACCTTGATCCAGTCTGGCGATCGAATGCCTGGCCGGTATGTCGACGTCAGGCGTTTGGCGACCACTCCTTCCAGGGCGAGACTCCGGGCAGCTTCGACGGTTGCATGGCCGTCGCTGAACCGGGGTGGCACGACCCAACGGCCGTAGTCACCGATGCGCGGCGCAAGCGACTCCAGCCACTCCCGCCGCTGCGCATAGGGCACCGCGCGGATGTCGGTGCCGTTGGCGGCCAGTACATCAAAGATCATGTAGCTGACTGGCAGCGTGGCCGCGAGCTGCCGGGCCCGCCCCGACTCACGTACGTGCATCCGCTCGGCGAGCGCGACGAAGGACGGGCGGCCGTCCGAATCGAGCAGGACGATCTCGCCATCGAGCACCGCATCGGTGATGCCCGCCCCACCCAGCGCGCGGCCGAGGCCCGCCAGCTCCGGGTAGGCCCTCGTGATCTCGGCGCCCGATCGCGCGTACAAGCGGGTCCGATCTTGGCTCACGACGGCGAGCGCGCGCACCCCGTCCCACTTGAACTCGTAGGCCCAGCCGGACCCTGCCGGCAGCTCACCGGGGGTCGCCAGCATCGGTATTGGAACACCGGGCACCCGCTCACCCTAACGGGACTTGATCGACGCAGGCCGGCCAGAGGTGTAATGCTGGATCCGACGGCCGGTGAAAGGAGCAAAGGTGATGCGGGCCATCTGGAAGGGGGCGGTCTCGTTCGGGCTGGTCTCCATCGGGGTAAAGCTCTACTCCGCGACCGAGGAAAAGGACATCCGATTCCATCAGGTGCACCGTAGCGACGGAGGGCGCATCAAGTACAAGCGCACATGTTCGGTCTGCGGTGAAGAGGTCAGCTACGACGACATCGCCAAGGGCTACGACCTTGGCGGTGGCGAGATGGTAATCCTGACCGACGAGGACTTCGCCGACCTGCCGCTGTCGAGCAGCCGCGCGATCGACGTGCTTGAGTTCGTGCCGGCTGAGCAGGTGGATCCGATCCTCTACAACAAGGCGTACTACCTCGAGCCGGAGGGCGTGGCCACCAAGCCTTATGTGCTGCTGCGAGACGCGCTCACCGAGTCCGACCGGGTGGCGATCGTGAAGGTCGCACTGCGCCAGCGGGAGCAGCTCGCGACACTTCGGGTCCGGGAAGGCGTACTGGTCCTCAACACCATGCTGTGGCCCGACGAGATCCGGGCCGCTACCTTCGACTTCCTCGACGAGGACGTGACGGTACGACCGCAGGAGCTCGCCATGGCGTCATCGCTCATGGAGTCGATGGCGGCCGACTTCAAGCCCGAGGAGTTCACCGACGACTACCGGGCCGCCCTGCAGCAGGTGATCGACGCCAAGGTGAGCGGCAAGGAGATCGTCGCCCCGCCTGAGGCGGAGGAGGCGCCATCGGGTGCGATCGATCTCATGGCCGCGCTGCGGGCCTCGGTAGAGCGGGCCAAGGCAGCGCGCGAGTCCGGGGGAGCCGAGCCCGAGGAGCACGAACCCATCGCGCCGACCCCGATCACCGCGGCCAAGTCCGCGAAGAAAGCCGGGCCAGTGCAGAGGCCGTCTACGAAGGCCGCTTCACCGTCGCGGGCTGCCGACGGCGCGAAGGCTGCTCCCGCCAAGAAGGCGGCACCGAAGAAGGCGGCTCAGAAGCGCGCCCCGGCAGCAAAGGCCACCGAGGGCAAGGCCAAGAGCGACGCACCGGCGAAGAAGGCCGCCTCCAAGCGCGCCCCCGCCAAGAGCCGCCGCACAGCCTGACCCCGCCCTTCACCCTTGTCGATCTAGGGCGAAGTCGCGTGATGTGAGATCAACTCACGCGACTAGCCCCTAGATCGACGAAAGGGCGAGCGATCCGTCGGCGTACTGTGCCCGTACGCGCTTCTTGTCGAACTTGCCAACCGAGGTCTTGGGCACGGCGTCGATGAATGCCCAGCGCTCGGGCAGCTGCCAGTGCGCCACCGTGGCTGCCAGGAAGTCGCGCAGCTCCGCGGGCGTCGCGGACGAACCCTCCCGCAGCACGACCGTCGCGAGTGGACGCTCGCCCCAACGCTCGTCGGGCACTCCGACCACGCACGCCTCGAGCACGGCTGGGTGGGCCATCAGCGCATTCTCGAGCTCGACCGAGCTGATCCACTCGCCGCCCGACTTGATGACATCCTTGGCGCGGTCGCTGAGGCTCAAGTAGCCATCGGCGGACAGTACGCCGACGTCGCCGGTGCGCAGCCACCCGTCGCGGAACTTCTCCGGGTCCGGCTCGGCGTCGCCTATGTACCCCTGGGTGATCCACGGCCCGCGTACCTCAAGCTCCCCCACCGACTTGCCGTCGTTGGGCATCACCGAGCCGTCCGGCCCGACGATGCGCCCCTCGACGCTTGCGGGCAGCCGCCCCTGGGTGTAGCGGTACGCCCACGCCTCGGCGCCGGCCAGCCCCGCCGGCGGGCGCGACACCGAGCCCAACGGTGACATCTCAGTCATACCCCACGCGTGGATGATCTCTACGCCGTGCCGCTCCGAGAATGCGTGCATGAGCGCGGGCGGACACGCCGACCCGCCGACGACGACCTCACGCATGGATGAGACATCGGTGGGATTGGCGTCGAGGTGGGCGAGCAGATCGGTCCAGATGGTCGGTACGGCGCCAGCGAGCGTCGGCCGCTGCGAGGCGATCATGGCGGCCAGCGGCGCCGCCTGCAGGAACCGGTCGGGCATGACCAGCGAGGCGCCGGAGAGGAACGACGCGTACGGCAGTCCCCACGCCATCGCGTGGAACATGGGCACCACAGCGAGCACCTTGCTGGCGGGGCCGAGCCCGAAGGCCTCGACCGAACAAACCTGCATCGAGTGGAGGTAGATCGAGCGGTGGCTGTAGGCGACACCCTTCGGGTTGCCGGTCGTGCCGGACGTGTAGCACAGCGCCGCCGCGTCCCGCTCATCGATCGACGGCCAGCCGAATCTGTCCGGCTTTCCGCGCAGCAACTCCTCCCATCGGTGGATCGCGATGCCCCCACCCGACGCGACCTCGAGCGGCGCGGAGTCGCCACCGCCCACGACGACGATGTGGCGCAGTCTCGACAGATGGGGCAGTACCCCTGCTAGGAGCGGGATCAGCGTCGAGTCGACGAGGATGACCCGATCCTCGGCATGGTTCACGATGTAGATCAACTGCTCCGGGAAGAGGCGCAGGTTGAGCGTGTGCAGCACCGCCCCCATGCTCGGCACGGCGAGGTATGCGATCAAGTGCTCGGCGTTGTTCCACATCAGGGTGCCGATGCGCTCGTCGCCGGTGATCCCAAGATCATCGCGTAGCGCATGGGCTAGCCGGGCAGCGTCCGCGCCGACCTCTGCGTACGAGGTCCGGCGGGCGCCTTCGGCCGTCCAGGTGATTACCTCGGAGGAGCCATGCACCGTGCGACCGTGGTCCAGCAGGCGCGAGACCTGTAGCGGTGTGTCCATCATCGTGCTGCGCATGAAGGAACGGTACGTCCCGTTGGCGGGCCGGCAACAGCCCTCCGGACGACCCGACGATGCGGCCGCGGCCGCTTCCGAGAGGTATCGACGCGAAAAGGTGTCGACAAGAGGCCGTGGCAGCCTGCAGCATCCGAGCCCGTGAGCATTGGGCGGCGGTTCGGGATGGACCTCACCCCGCTGCGGACCTCGCGCGACTTCACGCTGGTCTTCACCGGGGCGGGCGTCTCGATGCTCGGGTCATTCATCACGTACGTCTCAATCCCGTACCAGGTCTATCTCCTCACCGACGATCCGCTGCTTGTTGGCCTGCTGGGGGTCTGTGAACTCGTACCGCTGCTGTTCATGGCGTTCGTGGGCGGCGCCCTCGCCGACTACGTGGACCGGCGGCGACTGGTGATCTTCGGAGAGCTGGCCTTCACCGCCCTCACGGGTCTGTTGCTGGTCAACGCGCTGCTCGGCTCGCCACAGCTGTGGCTCCTGTTCGTCGTCGCTTCGCTGTCGACCGCCGTCGACGGCCTGCAACGCCCGGCCCTGGACGCCATCGTGCCGCGGCTGGTCCCGCCCGAGCAGATCCCCGCCGCCAGCGTGCTCAACTCGTTCCGCATGAACGTCGCCTCGCTGGCGGGTCCGGCGATCGCCGGGGTGCTCTTGGCGAGCGTGGACATCGCGTGGGTGTTCGCCATCGATCTCGGCACGTTCGCGGTGAGCCTGGTCTGCCTGGCGTTCATGAAGGCAGTGCCGCCGCCGCCGGCTCCGCAACGCCCGTCCCTCCGGTCGGCTGTGGCCGGACTCCGGTACGCCCGTAGCCGCCCCGAACTGCTCGGCACATATCTCATCGACATCAACGCGATGTTCTTCGGCATGTCCCAGGCGCTCTATCCGTTCGTCGCCGAACGGCTGGGTGGGCCGGCCGTACTGGGTCTGCTCTACGCCGCGCCTTCGGCCGGGTCGTTGCTGGCCACGGTCACCTCACGCTGGACCGGACGGATACACCGCCACGGACTCGCGGTGACCCTGGCTGCCGCGGCGTGGGGCGTAGCGATCATCGGATTCGGCCTGTCGGGCACACTGTGGCTGGCGTTGGTCTGCCTCGTGCTCGCCGGTGGGTCCGACATGATCTCCGGCATCTTCCGCGGCATCATCTGGAACCAGACGATCCCCGACCATATGCGGGGGCGCCTCGCCGGCATCGAGATGCTGTCCTACTCGATCGGTCCAACGCTGGGCAACGCCAGGTCCGGCATCGCTACCCGGTTCGTCGGCGTCAGCGGCTCCATCATCTGGGGCGGCGTGCTGTGCGTGGTCGGCACCACGGGCCTGGCGGCTGCCTTGCCAGCTTTCCTTCGCTACGACGGCCGGGAGGGCCTGGCCCGCAAGATCGCCGAGGACGAGGCTTGGGCGGCCGGGGCCGGCGGCGCCACCCTGGCGTCACCGGGTGCGCCGGCTGAGGCCGCGGCCCCCGCCTGAACCAGCCTGTCCGCGTCGCCCACATCCCAATCACGGATCAGAGCGGACGGCGTCTGTCCGAGGGTGGCGGGCGCCCACACAGGCGCCTGCGCTCTCCCGCCCGGGGGAGTGCCGAGTCCCCGCGCGTACCACCCGCCGGCCACCCCCGCCGCCAACCCCGTGATCTCAAGCAGGAAGAGACCGGGGTTGGCAGCCGGATCACCGTCCGTGCGGATCCACCAGACCATCGTGAACAGAACGACCATCACAGATGTGGCCGCGCTGACAAATCCCAGCACCCGCCGGCTCGCAGTGCCGATTGGGGCGGTAGTGAGGGCTATCAGGAGGAAGGTCAGGACGACAAGGCCGACCACGAGGCCGGCGGCCAGGTCCCAGCGGGCGACTGCGCCAAAGAAGTCGACGCCACTGATAAGGGCACCGAAATCGAAGAGCACCACCGATCCGAGCAGGGCGATTGGCAGCACGGGCAGCAATGGATTGAATTGCTGTTCTGGTAACCATGTGCGGCTCTCCACGCCCACACCTCTCCGACAGACGCCATCGATGGCCGCCTCATGAATCGACACCCATGCGAATAGTAAGCCATCGCTGCGGCGCGGGCATTGGCGGGCTATCCCCAGGAAATCCATGGAGCCGCCTCGGGGAATCGAACCCCGGACCTACGCATTACGAGTGCGTCGCTCTATCCGACTGAGCTAAGGCGGCAACGTCGGCCAAGTGTACGCGAAGGCGTTTGTACGGCGCGCCGGGGTTACCTGCCGGACGATCATCAGTGCCCATGTGGCCGGTTAAATGCAAGGCGATCATGGTCTAACGTAGCCGGGCGTGAGCCACGTTGTCGGAGACGACCAGAATCTCAGTGTCGGAGACGACCAGAATCTCAGCGTCGGAGACGACCAGAATCTCTCTGGCGTTGGAGACGACCAAGACCACGGCACGGACGCCGCCGTAACCGTCCCCCGCCCGAGGAGCCTTGCCCCGCAAGAGCTCGGCTTCCGCCGGCGATCACCCGTTCGATGGCTCGGACCCGTGCTGCTCGCGGCGACCGGCGCCCGCGTCGCGCTGGCCGAGCAGTTCGGCGCCTATCTGGACAAGCGCGAGCTGCAGTACCCCTTCCTCAAACGGGTGCAGGACCACAGCCAGGCCGAGGAGTTCTGGTTCGACTTCGTCGCCGACGCGGGGGACGGATTCAACGCGACGTACTCGGTGGCCTATCTGTTGGCGCAGCGGGAGCTCGAGATCGGTGGCGCACGGCTGCCCCGGGGCGAGGCCCTGGTTCTCGGCGGCGACCAGGTCTATCCCACGGCCAGCGGGCTGGCCTATGAGGAGCGCTTCCGCGGGCCGTACCGCGCGGCGATGCCAGCGGTGGCGGACGGCGAGAACACGCCGGCGCTCTACGCATTGCCTGGAAACCACGACTGGTACGACGGACTGACCGCATTCCTGCGGGTCTTCGCGCGACGCGAAGGCAGTCACATCGGTGGCTGGAAGACCGCACAGACCCGAAGCTACTTCGCCCTCAAGTTGCCGCAGCGATGGTGGCTCTTCGCCATTGATGCGCAGGAGGGCGCGTACCTCGATGACCCGCAGCTTGAGTACTTCCGCGAGGTGGCGGCACAGGTCGAGCCGGGCGACCGGGTCATCCTGTGCACCCCACACCCGGCGTGGGTACAGGCGGCCGAGGTGACCAGACTCTACGACACCACCGACTACTTCCTGCGCAAGGTGGTCGCGCCGACCGGCGCCGAGGTCGCCCTCATGCTCTCGGGCGACATGCACCATTATGCCCGCTACGCCGGTGACGATGGCCGCCAGCTCATCACCTTTGGTGGTGGCGGTGCCTATCTCTACGCCACCCACGAGCTGCCGAGGAAGATCACGGTGCCCCCGAAGGAGACAATCGTCCGCCAGGCAAGCACCTCCGAGAAGTACGTCCTGGCCAAGGCGTACCCGTCGAAAATGCGCTCCCGGGCGCTCGGGTCGGGTGTGTTCACCCGGCTGCCCATGCGCAACTGGGGATTCCTCGTCATGCTCGGCGTGCTGCATACCCTGCTGCTGCTCGCGCTGGACAACGCCGACGGCCAACCTCTGACCCTGCCGGGTTTCATCATGATCGCCGTGATCTTCGGCCTGACACTCTTCTTCGCCGCGGGGCTCACCACCGGAAGGCGCAGCGCTAAGCACTACTGGCTGGGGATCATCCACGGGGTGATTCAGGTCGGGCTGGGTGTTGGCGCGCTATTCGTCTGGCGCATGCTGCCGTTCGACCGTCTGGACTGGCCATTGCCGATCATCGCGGCCGCCTTCCTCTATGGACCGATCCTCGCGGTCGCCGCCGCCGAGGTGGCTGCCATATACCTGGTCGTCGCAAGCCGGTTCGGGGTGAACCTCAACGAACTCTTCGCCGGACAGGGCATCCAGGGCTACAAGGGCTTCCTACGAATGCATGTCGGCGCGGACGGGACGCTCACGATCTATCCGATCGGACTCGACGGAGTCGGGAAGCGGTGGCGGGCAAATCCGGCGGCGCCGGCGCACGCGCCGTGGATCGAGCCGAGGAGGCCGCTACGCCCCCGCCTCATCGAGCCGCCCATCACTCTTGGGGCCGAGCCCACACTCATTGCTCGGCAGACGTCGAGGATCTGATCCGACAGGGCGCGGTTCAGGAGGCGGTCGGGCGCGACTCGTAGGCCTGGCGGGAGCCGCATACCGAAGCCCGGGAGCATGAACATCGCGAGCCGTCGGCGTCGAGGCGCACCATGACGGCGTCGCGTGGCACGCTGTGCCCGACGACCCGCCCTGGACCGTCGGCGGTGGTCACCCGCTCGCCGACGGAGGGAGCACTGGCCTGGAACCGCTGATAGAGCGGATGCTCGTACTTCAGGCAGCACATGAGCCGCCCACACGCCCCGGAGATCCGCATCGGGTTCAGCGGGAGTTCCTGATCCTTCGCCATCCGGATCGTCACCGGTTCGAAGTCGGTGAGAAACGTCGCGCAACACAGATCCCGCCCGCATGAACCGATGCCGCCCTGAACCCGGGCTGAGTCGCGAGCCGAGAGTTGACGCAGCTCAACCCGGCAGCGCAGGGTCGCGCCCAGGTCCCGCACGAGCGCGCGGAAGTCGACCCGACGCGGAGCGGTGAAATAGATCGTCGTACGCGCACCGGAGCTCGGGGGCGCTGAACTGGTCGCTGGGACGTGGTCCACAGCGACCACTTTCATCGGCAGGTCGTGTTCGCGGATGAGGCGCTTGGCAGCCACCTTCGCGTCGGCCTTGGCGCGTCTGATCTGCTCATCGCGCCGGACGTCGTCAGGGCCGGCGCGTCCGAGCAGACGCGGGAATCCGGACGTGTCCTCCTCGGTCCACTCCGGCGCCCACACACATTCGGCGACCTCTGGACCATCATCGGTTGGTACCAGCACCAGCTCACCCACGACGGGACGAAGATCCCCGGGATCGAGGTAGAAGAGACGGCCGTAGCGGTTGAAGCTAACCGCGCAGAGCTGACCCATGTCGAGCAGCCTACGCTGCTGCGCGCAGTCGGTCGTTCCGGAAGTTCCGGCAAACCTCGGCCACCTCCGCCGCCGCGGTGGGGGTTAGCGGCTTACGTGGATGGCCGCGTCGAATCGGCCCTTGCCGGCGACCGGCGCGGCAAATGGCAATTCCACGAGGCGCGGAGCATGCTGCGCCAGATCGCGCCCGCGGGCGAGGCACTCGGCGGCCAACTCCAGCACACTCGCGCCGATGTCGGCCGCGGCCGACACCGCCGCTACGCCACTGGATCCGCCGTCCGCCGCACCACCTCGCCCCCGGGCCATCTCGGCGACGCCGCCGACCAAACCCGGGCAGGAGCGAACTGCGACGGCCTGGGTCGAGTTGAGAATCTCGGCCAACGCGCGAGCCAGGCGCCACCGAGACCGTTCGAACCAGTCGGCCACGTCGTCCACATAGGAGGCCGTTGCCTCGATCCTGGCGGCCATGGTATCGCCACCGCCGCTGCCGCCTATGCCACCGCCACTGCCGCCGCTAAGGTGGCCGAGCACGGCGGACGCCTCGGCCGCGTATGCCTCGCCGGCCGCACCCTGCCATGGCACGCTGGCCGGGATCACGGCCGCCAGGTACGCCTCGGCCTGCGTTCGCAACGCTCCAGCCAACGCCCAGAAATGATCAGGTTCGATGTCGCCGAAGAACGCCACCGCGTCGGCTGGCGTCGCCCCAACGTGGCCCAAGAGGGACCAGACCCGGTGCTCGGGTGGCGCGCCGAGGTTCGCTAGCACGTTGTCAACATCGCGCAGCAAGGGGCGAGCGATGGGTTCCAGGCGGGCCAGCGCGTCCATCACGTCTCCTCCGACTGTTGGCGCCGCGCGGAGTCATCCATGTCGGAGTACGCGGCGGATGCTCGGGCAACGGCGTCGCTGATCTCGGTGAGGCGGGCGCCGTGTGCCGCTGCCTCCCGCACCCGGGCGTCGAGCGCACGCTGCCATTGGAAGTAGAGGTCCCGCCCCACATCGCCGAGGCGTCCCGGACCACCGGCGCCAAAAGCGGCCGCACTTGGATCGAGCGCCGCGAGACGCACACTCGCGTTGCCAAGCATCTCGCTGGCCTGCCGGAGCGCGGTCACCGCGCCGGATAGTGTTTCGCTCATCTGTCGCTCCTGCGGTCGGCGGAGTGTGAACTCCCAATCTCCTTCAACTCCCCAAACATGTCCTGGTGCAGCTTGGTGCGAGCCCAGCTCGCGGCGTCCGCCGCCGCGGTCACTGCCGCTTGCACGGCGCGCGATAGTTCACGCGTGGGCCGGCCCACGGCCAACTCGCTGATCACGACATCGCGGATACTTCCATCGGCCGCGACAACGACCTCGACCAGCCCGTCAGGTGATCGCACCGTGACGTCAATCTTGGCGAGAGCCTTGTCGAAGTCGGCCAGGAGGCGCTCGACGCGCTGATAGCGCTCGATTGCCTGCTCGATCCACGCCTCATCCACCGGCCCACCTCACCCGCTCTCCGCCACCGTCGCACGGCACGCTACCGCGAAGCCGGCCTCCACCGGCACCCCCACCCGCCGCCCTGTGGATAACTCCACCGCCCTCTCCGCCGATCAAGGACTTATGGCGGTGGATGGAGATCAAACCACCGGCATAAGTCCTTGATCGCCGGGGGAGAGAACCGCGGCGGCGGGGATTTCAGCCGCGCCAGAGCGTGACCATCATCGCCTCGACCGCGATTTGCGGCTTCACATTCGCCTCGATGGC
>Ga0209843_1000135_pt1 | contig 12234 bp, 7 predicted proteins | sample GWRWS1_20_30_FD_187222 | JGI IMG/M metagenome (GOLD analysis project Ga0209843, IMG submission 187222) | Riverbed sediment microbial communities from areas with vegetation nearby in Columbia River, Washington, USA - GW-RW S1_20_30 (SPAdes)... | ecosystem: Environmental > Aquatic > Freshwater >... | reverse complement strand
CGGTGCTCGCCCGCCTCCGGGTCCCAGGCGTAGGCGGCCAGGGCCGGCTGCCGGTTGGCGGCCGTCGGCACCAGACGGATCTGCTCGAGGTGCCCTTCGAGCGGAACCGCGCCGAAAAACGCGCCGATCGCCTCGGCGCCCCTGGCGTAGAACGGGTCAGGGGGCATCGCCATCATCGCGTCGCGGGCGAGCAGGCTGACGATCCGGTCGACGTCCACCGCGTCCCAAGCCTCCATGAAGCGCGAAAGCAGCGCGTGCTCGTCAGCGTCTCGGGCCGGTAGATGCTGGGGCGCTCCGAGTGTGCGCGCCCTGGCGAGGCCGGCGCGGGCGCGCTGGAGCGCGCTGTTCACGGCCGCGACGGAGTCCCCGAGCGCCTCGGCCGTCTCCTTCGCCGACCAGTCGAGCACGTCGCGGAGGATGAGCACGGCCCGCTGCTTCGGGGATAGGAGCTGCGCGGCGGTCACGAAGGCGAGCTCGACCGTCTCCCGCGTCTCGAGCTCGTCCAGCAGCAGGTCGGGGTAGGGCTGGAGATGCAGGAGCCTCTCGTTCCACGCCTCCTCTTCGTACTCCGCAACCGGAACCTCCGGCCGCCGGCGCCGGCGCGCGATCGCCGTCAGGCACACGTTCGTGGCGATCGCGTGGAGCCAGGCGGCGAGCGGAGCGCGCGGCTCGAAGCGGTCGAGACGCCGCCACGCGCGCAGCAGGGTCTCCTGGAGCGCGTCGTCCGCGTCGTGAATCGAGCCGAGCATGCGGTAGCAGTGGAGATGCAGCGCTCGGCGGTGCGGCTCCGTGAGGAGCCGGAACGCCTCCTCGCCGCCGCCCGCCGCCGCCACGAGCAGGGTGCCCTCGCTCCGGCGTGCCGGTGTTTCCGTCGTCACCTTCGGCACGCTAGCCGCTCGGGGGACTAGGTGGGTCCGCACCGAGCTCCGTCCACGCGCCCGGCGTGAACGCTCCGGGAGCACCGCCGAGCGCGACGAACCGGATCCCCCGCGGGCCGGGCACGATCCTGCGCATCTGCGCGGGACCGACTCTGGCCATCGCCCCCGGTTGCAGCTCGTACTCCTGGCCGTCGGCCACGAGCGTGGCGCTGCCCTCGAGCGGGATGTACACCTCCTCCTGGTTCGGGTCGTACGCGTCCACGGCGTGGTTGTGCCCCGGGTACCCGTCCCAGTCCGGCGGCAGCGTCAGCACCTGCATCCCCCACGCCGTCACGCCGAGCTGCGCCCTGGCGCGCCGGAGGAGACCACCGTGGATCGGCTCCATGTCGTCGATCGCCACGAGAGTTACGTCAGGCATCGGGCACCTCCGTCGTCGTCGAGAAGAACCGTCGTGAGGTCCAACTCGCGGATGCCGCGAAACTCATCGCCCCTGAGCCCTCGCGCGCGCGTCCACCGTGCTTCGCGCGCGAGGGCGAGTACGATCTTTACGATGGCCCGCCGCTCCCTCGCCACTGACTCCCCGGGTCTCTTGGAGCGCCTCGAGGCGGACGTCGTCCTCGGCGCCGAGGGATACCTGTTTGAGCTTGAACGGAGGGGCTACGTGAAGAGCGGGCCGTTCGTACCCGAGGTCGTCCTCGACCACCCGGAGGCGGTTCGCGAGCTCCACCGCGAGTTCCTGCGCGCGGGAGCGGAGGTGATGGTCGCGTTCACGTACTACGGGCACCGCGAGAAGATGCGTCAGATCGGCCGCGAGGCCGAGCTCGAGCCGCTCAACCGCAACGCTCTCGCGATCGCCCGCGAGGTCGCCGACGAGGGCGGTGCGCTGCTCGCCGGGAACATCTGCAACACCTGGGCCTACGACCCGGATGACCCTGCCGGCTCGAGCTCTCGAGTGCGGGAGATGTACCGCGAGCAGGTGGGCTGGGCGGTGGAGGAAGGCGCCGATCTCGTCATTGCCGAGACGAACGACTATCTCGGCGAAGCGCTGATAGCGGCCGACGTCGTCCGTGAAGCTGGCCTGCCGTGCGTGGTCACGTTCGCCTCGATCAGCGAGACGACGGTCGACGGCGTCCCGCTCGAGCAGGCGTGCGAGCGGGCTGCCGCGGCCGGCGCGGAGGTCGTCGGGCTCAACTGCTCGCGAGGGCCGGCGACGATGCTGCCGCTGCTCGAGCGTGTGCGTTCGGCCGTCGACTGCCCGGTCGCCGCGCAGCCGGTCCCCTTCCGTACGACGCCGGAGGAGCCGATCTTCCAGGCCCTCCGCGACGCGAGCGGCGAGCGTGCGTTCCCGCTCGGTCTCGATCCCTTCACCTGCACGCGCTCCGAGCTGGCCGAGTTCGCCGTCGCAGCGAGGAAGCTGGGCGTCGGCTACATCGGCGTCTGCTGCGGCGGCGCCCCTCACCACGTGCGCGCGATGGCCGAGGCCCTCGGCCGGACGGTTCCGGCAACCCGGTACTCGCCTGACATGTCGCTCCATCCGGTGCTCGGAGACGACGCCGGCGTGCACGCCGACCGTTTTGCCTCCTGGCTCGACTGAGGCCTGGGGTCCAGGTTCAACCCGCCCGACGAGACCCGTCCGTTCCGAGCTCGTCTCGGCGGGCGGGGTCGGCGACGATGCGGATGTCGATGCCAGGCAGCGCGCGCACGAGCCGCATCACGAGCGAGCCCTTGCGGACCTCCTCGCGGCGGCGGCTGTCCGGCGTGCCGATGAAGACGTAAGTCGTGCCCCGGTCGGCGGCGACCGCGCGAACGGTGTCGACGACGTCCTCGGACTCCTCCTCGAGGAAGTGCCCGCCGAGGACGACTGCCAGCCTCCTGAGCGCCGCCAGCTCCTCGCGCTCGGGCTCCGATGCGCTCCAGCTCCGCCTCGGGGATTCCCGGCCCGCGGTCGACGATGCGGACGAGCACCTCGCTTCGTGTCGACGTCACGCGCACGTGGACGGACTCCCCGGGCGGGGAGAACTTGAGCGCGTTCTCGAGCAGGTTGACGAGCACGCGCTCCAGCTGGATCGCGTCGACCTGCACCACCGGGGCGTCGTCGGGGAGGGCGAGCTCGACCCGGCGCGCCTCGGGGCCGAGCTGGTCGAGCGCCTGCGCGACGAGCCCGTCCACGGCCCAGAGCTCGCGGTTCGGCTCCGCCGCGCCCGCCTGCAGGCGGGAGAGGTCGAGGAGGTTGCCGACGACGCGCTCCAGCCGCTCCACCTCGTGCCGGACCGTCTCCAGCAGGCCGGCGCGATCGGCGTCGTCGAGCGAAAGCCCTGGATTTCCGAGGCTCTCGGCCGCGACTCGAATCGCAGTCAGAGGCGAGCGCAGGTCGTGGCTCACGGCCTGGAGGACGGCCGTCTTGATCGTGTCGCTCCGGCGCAGCGCCTCGGCCTCGACCGCCTCGCGGCCGAGCCGCTCGCGGTCGATCGCCACCGCGACGAGGGAGGCGAGCGCCGGTAGGAAGCGACGGCGGATCGCGAGGCTCGACTCCGAGCCTTCGCGGATGTAGAGGGTTCCGAGATGACGCCCGCCGACCGCCAGCTCGAGGGGCGACTCCCCCGGCGGAGGATCCGATGGCCGGCCGAGCGCGACCCGTGCGCTCTCGGCCCGCAGGACCTCGGCGATCGCCGGCGAGAACCGCTCGAGCTCGGAGGCGGCGCTCTCCGCTTGGAGGAAGGCGGTCGCCATCTGCGCGAGGAGCGCCTCCTCCCGCCCTCGCTGCTCGGCCTCGGCCGCCCGCTGGCGGGCACGCACCGCGAGATCGCTCGCGACGATGCCGACGGCGAGGTAGACGGCCAGCGCGAACCAGTTCGCGCTGTCGGCAAGGGTGAGGGTGTAGAGCGGCGGGAGGAAGAGGAAGTTGAAGAGCGCGACGCTGGCGACGGCGACCGGGACGGCGTACGCACGGCCGAAGAGCACGGCCACGGGGAGCACCGCGAAGAGGTAGAGGACGCCGAGGCTGAGCACGGGGACGAACGTCTTGCAGAGGTAGATCGTCCCGGTGACGAGCGCGAGCGCGGCCACGCTGACGAGGATCCCGGCGCCGCGACGCCCCCTCCTCGAGCCGCCCAGCAGCTCCTCCACCCGGTCGAGCGCGCTCACCGGCTCAATCTAGCGCGGCCCTCAGCGGGCTGCGGGCGGGAGGGAAGCCGGTTCCCAGGCCGCTTGCCGGCATTGAAATGGCCGGCTCAACGACGTACCATCGACAAGAGGTTAGGGCAACAAAACGCCGTCGCCAGCCCAGGTTGAGCTGTGCCGCACCCCTCCGAGCGTCACTACACTAACGTCGCGCTGGCACTTCGAAACGGCGACGTGGTGCCGTTTCTCGGCGCGGGCGCCAACCTCAGCGGTCGATCCCTCGACGTTCCGTTCCGGCCCAAGCAAGATCTTCCTAGCGGAGACGACCTCGCGAGGTATCTCGCGGAGGAGTACTACGCCGAGGAGCACGCCGCCGACCTTCTCCGCGTCGCGCAGTTCATCGCGACGATGAGCGGATACCCACGTCTCTACAAGACGCTGCACGAGCTCTTCGACGCCGACTTCTCACCGACCGGTGTCCACGTCTTCCTCGCGGGCCTTCCAACGCTGCTGTCGGGCGCCGCCTACGCCGACCGGAATCCGAGTTTCTCCTGCTATCAGCTCATCGTCACGACGAACTACGACGACACCCTCGAGCGGGCATTCGAAGCGGTCGGCGAAGCCTACGATCTCGTGACGTACAAGGCTGAGGGGGCGCAGCAAGGACGGTTCCTTCATTGGCAGGCCAGCGAGGAGCCGGCGGTGATCGTCGATCCGAACGCCCACCGTCTCCCTCTCGATGAGCGCACCGTCATTCTCAAGATTCACGGTCTTGTCGTGCGGGTAGCCGACAAGTCCGAGTGGGAGAGCTTCGTGATCACCGAGGATCACTACATCGACTACCTCGCCCACGATCTCGCGAACTTGCTCCCGGTTCAGATCGTCGAGCGGCTGAGGAACAGCAACCTCCTGTTTCTCGGCTACGCGCTTCGCGACTGGAACCTGCGCGTCATTCTGCAGAGCATCTGGAAGGAACGCGATCTCGAGGTGCCGTCCTGGGCCGTCCAAATCGCGCCGGACGATTTCGACGAGATCTTCTGGGGCAAGCGAGATGTCACGATTTTCGACGAGTCGCTCGACGTCTACGTGCAGAAGCTCGACGTCCGCCTGCGGGAGATGGCGCCGAGGAGCCGCGTGTGAGCGCCGTTCGCGCGGAGGTGCGAGTTCGAGACTCGCCGTATCAGGGCTTGGTGCCCTATTCCGAGGCGGACGCGGACCGCTTCTTCGGTCGTGATTCAGAGCGCGAGATCATCATCTCGAACCTCATGGCGCGGCGCCTGACGCTCCTGTACGGAGAAAGCGGCGTCGGCAAGAGCTCGGTGCTCCACGCAGGCGTGGTCCACCATCTCCAGCTCCGCGCGCGTCGTGACCTGGCGGAGCGCGGAGCCGCGCGCGCCGTCCCGATCGTCTTCAGCTCTTGGCGGGACGATCCGATCGCCGCCCTCGCGGGAGCGCTTCGTGAGCAAGGGAAGGAGTTCGTCCCGGGTGGCGGCGATCTCGACCTCCCTCGGTCGGCGAAGCTGGACGAGCTCGTTGACGACGCGAGCAAGGCCCTCCACGCGAAGATCCTCCTCATCCTCGATCAGTTCGAGGAGTATTTCGTCTACCACGAGTCGGAGGACGGCGAAGGGACGCTGGCGACGGACCTTCCCCGCCTCCTCTCGCGGCCCGAAGTCCGGGCGAACGTCCTCATCGCGATCAGAGAGGACGCGCTCGCGAAGCTCGACCGCTTCAAGGGGCGGATCCCGCACCTGATGACGAACCGGCTGCACATCCACCACCTGGACCGCGACGCCGCCCGCGCGGCCATCGAGAAGCCCGTCGACTACTACAACGAGATCCACGGAACCGCGATCTCGCTCGAGCCGGAGCTTCGGGAGACCGTCCTCGACCAGGTCGAGGCGGGCAAGGTCGTGCTCGCCCCGGGAGGCGCGGGCATCGTCGACGGCGGTGAAAGCTCCGGCAACGGCCGTGGCCGCGTCGAGACGCCGTACCTGCAGCTCGTCATGGAGCGGTTGTGGGACGAGGAGATGGCGACAGGCTCGAGCGAGCTGCGCCTCGGCACACTCACGCGCCTCGGTGGAGCCGACCGGATTGTTCGCACGCATCTCGACGAGGCGATGAGCAAGCTGCCAGCGACGCAACGGGACCGCGCCGCCGACCTGTTTCGGTTCCTCGTCACGCCGGGAGGCACGAAGATCGCCTTGACCGCCAGAGACCTGGCGGACTACACGGGGCATTCGCCGGACGAGCTTCAACCGATCCTCGATCATCTCCGCGAGACGAGGATCGTGCGCCCCGAGTCCGGGCCCGACGGCAGGCCGGACTCGACTCGCTACGAGATCTTCCACGACGTTCTCGCTGCGGCGGTCCTCGACTGGCGGGCGCGCCATCAGCACACTGCCGAGCAGCGCGAGCTCGCGAAGAAGCTCGAGGAGGAGCGCGAGCGGAAGCTCGACGCCGAGGCGGAGGCCCGTCAGGCACACGAGCAAGCCGCGCGAGAGAGGCGGCGAGCTCGGATCTTTCGCCTCGTCATGGTCGCCTGTGCCTTGCTCGCGGCGGTAGCCGCGGGGGCCTTCGTCTACGCCCTCAACAAGCAGAACGAGGCTGAGGAACGTTCGAAGCGAGCCGAGTCGATCGCGATCGCGAGCACCGCCGCCCTCGACGATCCCAACGCGGCGCTTCTCGCAGGGGTCGAGGCGTACGAGCTGGGAGGATCGTTCGAGGCCCGTAGCCTGATCCTCGGGACCTTGCAGCTCAACGCCGGGCTCCCGCAGATCCTTGCCGGACAGGCGCGCTCGGTGAACGGCATCGTCTTCTCGCCCGACTCGGCGATCATCGCAACGGGCGGATCCGACGGCGTCGTCCGGCTCTGGGATGCGCCGACCGGCCGCCCGCTCGGGAATCCGCTTCGGGGCCACGACGGGGTCGTGCTGTCGGTGTCGTACAGCCCAGACGGCCAGACCCTGGCCTCTGGGGGGGATGACGCGATCGTCCGCCTCTGGGACGTCTCCGACCCGGCGAACGTCCCGAAACCTGCCGAGCTGACGGCAGTCGGTCTGGAGTCGGTCAACGTCGTCGCGTTCAGCCCCGACCGGAAGACGCTTGCGACAGGGCATGAGAGTGGAGCGGTGCAGCTCTGGGACGTCTCAAACCCCGAGGACGCGCGAAGCCTCGGGCCGCCGCTCAGGCCCCGACACGGCGGCGCGGTGTGGGGGCTCGCGTTCCGCCCGGACGGCGCCCGACTCGCGTCCGGCGGAGCGGACCCGAGCGTGCGACTCTGGGACGTGTCAAACCCCCGGCGGGCGCAGGCGCTTCCGCCGCTCGCGGACACTTCCGGCGGCGCCGTCAGCAGTTTGGCCTTCGGGCGCAAGGGCGAGCTCCTTGCCGCCGCGCGGGAGGATGGGCTTGTCTCTCTCTGGGAATTCTCCGGCTCCGCCGAGCCGCGCTATCGAGAACTCCGCGGCCACACGGATGACGTCTACGGCGTCAGCTTCAACGCCGACGCGTCCGTTCTCGTTTCCGGCGGCGCGGACGACAAGGTCGTCTTCTGGAGCCTGCAAACGGATCCTCCGCGGCCGTTCGGACCCCCGCGTACTCATTCGGATGACGTCCGCGGTGTCGCAATCAGCCCTGACGGGAGAGTCGCCGCTTCGGCGAGCGCGGACACGACCGCGAAGCTGTGGCCGCTCGCAGACACGGGCGCACTGGCGGCGGCTCTCGGCTCCAGCGAGGATGCTGCGCCGGAGTTTCGAATTGGGGCGGGGGACCTTCTCGTCTCCGCGAGCAGCGCCGCCGGCGTTCGGCTCTGGAACCTCCGTGGCTACGGTCTCGGATCCGAGACGCTTTCCGCGCCCGCTCCTCGGGAGCCGCTCGAGTCGCTTCCCCTAGAGGCGGCAAACGGCTACTCCCTCGACTTGCGGGGAGACCTCCTGGCGACGACCAGCGGGAGTACGTTCACGCTCTGGAACGTGCGGACTGCGTCGAGGCCGCAGGAGCTGGGCAGTCCCGCCTCCGCCCACGACGGGGATGTCTGGGTTCTCGCTCTCAGCCCGGATGGAAAAACGCTCGCGTCGGGGAGCCTCGACAAGACGGTCATCCTCTGGGACGTCTCCGACCCGGAGGAACCCCAGCGCCTCGCCACCATCGACGACCACAGCGACTCCATCGACGACATCGAATTCAGCCCGCAAGGCGGGCTGCTCGCCACCGCGAGCGACGACGGCGACATCCGTCTCTGGGACGTCCGTGATAGGCGGCGGCCGAAACAGCTCGGGCAGCCGCTCCGCGGTCACGAGGGCGCAGAGGTTTACGAGCTGGCCTTCGATCCGAAGGGCCGCGTCCTCGCTTCGGGCGGGGCCGACCAAAGAATCGTTCTGTGGGACGTGACTGAACCAGCGCGGGCGAAGCGGATCGGACTCCCGCTCGGTCCGCACACCCAGAGCATCCTCGCCCTCGCCTTCGATCCGGACGGGAAGATCCTCGCGGCAGGGGACGGCGACGGATCGGTCGTTCTCTGGGACGTGAACGCGCGTCGCGGTCTGGGACTCGATCTGCGCGTCAACGCATACACGGAGGGCGGGGCGATCGACTCGGTGTCCTTCGACCGGCGGGGAAGGTATCTCATCTCCTCGGGGCGCAAGAACCCGATCGTCGTTTGGAGCTCGGTCCTCTGGAGCAAGGACGAGGACGTTCTCCGTAAGTACGCCTGCAGGATCTCAAGGCGGAATCTCACGGCTCTCGAGTGGCGCACGTTCTTCTCCTCTACCGAGCTCGCATCGAAGCGGCAAAAGACGTGTTCCGAGTGGCCTCTTGGCGACTAGTCACTCGCGGACACCGAAAGGGCCGGCGCAGAGCCGGCCCTCTGTGATCCGTCCTGCGGGTCGCGCCTAGAAGAGCAGGATCAGGATGACGATGATGAGAATGATGACGAGCGTGCCAACGCCGATGTACATGTGACCTCCTTCCGGCGCCGTACGTACCCCGGGCGCCGAAAGGAAAACGTCCGATGATCACGTGGAGAGCTCGATCTCCGCGGGCAGCTCGTCGGGGTCGGGCTCGCTCGCGAGCTCGTCCCGGACTCTCGTGTCGAAGTAGACGTATGCCGTCGTGAGCGCGACGAACGGCATCGTCAGGGCGTAGACGACTCCTGCGACTCCGTTGAGCACCCAGAACGGTGCGCTCGTCACGATGATCAGCAGCGCGCCGACGAGCGGACCGGCGACGAGAGCGAGCGCTCCCGCGACGACGGTGAGGGACGCGACCTTCAGCCACTCTTGGCGGACGAGCCGGGCGCTCCGACGCAATGCGCCGATGGCGGAGAGACCCTCGAGCTCGACCGCCGGGACGATGAGCGCCCAACGGACGGTCAGCCAGATCGCGACCGGTACGAGGAACAGGGAGGTCACGAGCAGCGAGACCGCGACGGCTCCGATCATGAGCGCGCCGAGGAGCGGCACGATGCTGTCGCACGTCAGACGGTAGGCGCGCAGCGGCCCGATCGCCCGGCCTTCGTCGATCTCGACGAGGGCCCGCGCGGTCGCGGCCTGGACGAAACCGACGCCCAGTAGTGTCAAGGTGGTCCCGATCGCGAGCACGAGGAGCACGAGCAGCCCGCCGCCCTCGCCCTCGGTCTGGATGCCCGCGACGCTCGAAGCCCGGACGAAGATTCCTTGCAGGAGGGCCACGAGCAAGGAGATCGGCAAGAGCAGGACGCCGATTCCGACGAACAGGGGCACCCGCCTCACGTACATGCGCGCGGCGGCTGCCAGGATCTGGCCCCACGCCCGACGACGTGCGACGCGGAAGGGCGCGGCGGGGCGCCACGTCGCGCGCGAGAGTCCGTACACCACGAGCGCGACGAGCGCTCCCAGCGCCAGGACGACCGGGAGCGGGTTGTCGATGAGTCGCCGTAAGGCCTTGGAGCCGCCGGCGACGGCGCCGCAGAAGAAGTCCGTCGCTCCGGTCCCGAACGCGCCGCCCGCCGGGACCGCGTAGCTCCGGTCGCGCCAGTCCTCCGACCACCGGATCGGCTCCGTCCACTGCGTCTTGAGGTTCGGGCCCGTCGGGCCGTTGAAGAACGCCTTCTGGAGCTCGCCCCAGCGTCCCTCGAACTCGATCCAGGGAAACGCAGCACGGGCCTCGGTCGGGTCGCTCGGGATCGTCAATACCGTCGGCCTGATGTCGAAGGTGGGGCCCGACGTGTCGTCGCAGCCGACGCCCTGCTCGGCCGAGCGGCCCAGATAGAGCGCCTCCTCGAAGAAGTTCGCGTGTGACCCCGCAGCCGGGCGGACGACCGGATGGGTCCCGTCGACGAGCTCGAGCGGGTCCTCGCCCCAGGTCGCCCGTTCCGCCCCCTCGTGCTGGCTGTAGCCGACGGCGACCGGCTCGCGCGAGAGCGCTTCGCGCGCATCCGCGGCGTCGAACACGAGCTGGATCATCTCCCAGTCGCCCTCGTGCAGGTTGTTCCAGTCGTTGAACGCGTAGAAGATCCAGTACTGCAGCGCGAGCTTGCCCGGGTAGCCGGGGTCGGTGGCAACGTGCGCATAGACGGCCGGTGCGTGTCCCTCGGTGAGGCGGCCCGCCCACTGCTCGTAGTCGCAGCCGGGATCGAGCGCGTTCCCGGGGAAGTCGAGGTGGTACTCATAGAGGCCGCCGGGGAGATCGCTCGCGCTCGGGCCGACCTCGATCAGATCTCCGCCTCCCCACGGCCCTCGCAATGCAACCGTGGGCTCGTCGAAGAGAACGTCGACGTCCATCGGTTCGTACGGCTCTCCGGGGCCACATTCCTCGGCCTGCTCGACGAGCCGCACGACCGGGGCGTAGCGCTCGGCGAGCACGGTCTCGTCGGCGACGTCGGCTGAGGCGGCTGGCGACCAGGCGAGCGCGGCGACGGTGAGCACGGTGAGGAGTGCCCGGCGAGACGCCACGATCATCGAAACGAACCGGAAGACCGGGGCGACACGACGACGAGTAACAGCAGCAAGGGCAGTCCGAGCTTCCAGTAGTCCCCGAAGCGCTACCCGCCGGGGCCCATCACCGTAATGTTGACGGGAATGGCGGCCGGTGTGAGGAACGAGGCGGCCGCCGCCACCGTGACCGTCATCAACAACGGCCGTGCGGACACGTCGCTCTCGGTAGGCTCGAGAGGAGCGATGAGTTTCGGGCCGAGCCCCGGTCTTAGGGGTAGGTAGAGGCACCAAGGCGCCGCAACGCCGGCGCTGAAAGGAGAGAGAATGGGACAGCCGGTCGTCCACTTCGAGATCGTCGCGCAGGACCCGGAGACGCTGAGGGCCTACTACACCAACCTGTTCGGGTGGGAGTTCGACTCCAGCAACCCGATGAACTACGGGATCGTGCCGCGTGACGCGAACGTCAACGCAGACGGCGTCGGAATCGGCGGCGGCGTCGGGCCGGCGCCCGAGGGCTACCCGGGCCACGTCACCTTCTACGTCGAGGTTCCCGACGTGGAGGCCGCGCTCGCGAAGGCCGAGAGCCTCGGCGGGTCGCGGATGATGGGCCCGGAGCAGGTGATGGAGCAGGTCGAGATCGGCCTCTTCAACGACCCCGAGGGTCACGTGGTCGGTGTCGTCAAGTCCGCGTCCTAGCAGTGCCGACGCCGCTGCGTCAGCGCGGCGCCCGGACCGCCTAGGATGACGGTCGTGCAGAACGCGTCGCTCGCCGCCACCCCTGCCGTCGAGGACCGCCTCGAGCACCACCGGGTGGAGCTGACTGCCTTTTGCTACCGAATGCTGGGATCGGTCGAGGCGGAGGACGCCGTCCAGGAGACGTTCATCCGCGCGTGGCGAAGCTTCGACCGGTTCGAGGGCAGGGCGGCGCTGCGATCGTGGCTCTACCGAATCGCCACGAACGTGTGCCTCGACATGCTGGAGGGACGGAAGCGCCGCGCGCGGCCGATGGACCTCGGTCCGGCGCGTGAGCCCGATGCAGCCAACCTGAACACGCTCCCGGAGGTCACCTGGATCGAGCCGATGCCCGACAGCCGCGTCGTGCCGGAGGGAGACCCGGCAGAGGTCGCCGTCGCGCGCGAGACGGTCCGGCTCGCGTTCGTCGCCGCGCTGCAGCACCTGCCGCCGAAGCAGCGCGCGGTGCTGATCCTCTGCGAGGTGCTTCGCTGGAAGGCAGCGGAGGTCGCGGAGCTCCTCGACACGAGCGTCGCATCGGTCTCGAGCGCGCTGCAGCGGGCGCGCGCGACGCTCGAGGCGAGCAAAATGTC
>Ga0209843_1000134_pt1 | contig 12234 bp, 11 predicted proteins | sample GWRWS1_20_30_FD_187222 | JGI IMG/M metagenome (GOLD analysis project Ga0209843, IMG submission 187222) | Riverbed sediment microbial communities from areas with vegetation nearby in Columbia River, Washington, USA - GW-RW S1_20_30 (SPAdes)... | ecosystem: Environmental > Aquatic > Freshwater >... | reverse complement strand
CCCGACGCCGGGCTGCGCGCCGACTGGCGCCAGATCACCGGGCCCAACTTCCTGCACGCCGACGCCCACCGGCTCCCGTTCAACGACAATCAGTTCGACGTCGTGGTCTCGGTCGAGGTGCTGGAGCACCTCACCGACCCGGAGGCGGGTCTCCGGGAGATCGCCCGGGTCGCCCGCCGTCACATCATCCTGTCGGTCCCGCGCGAGCCGATCTTCCGGTCCTGCAACCTGGTCGCCGGTCGCTACGTGCGGGACCTCGGCAACACCCCGGGCCACCTCAATCACTGGTCGACGGCGAGCTTCCGGCGGTTCGTCTCGTCGGTGGCCGAGGTGCGCGAGGTCACGAGGCCTTTCCCCTGGACGACGATCTGGGCGACCCTGCCGAGCTGAGCTGCTGACGGCGCCGGTCGAGTAGCAGGGCGGCGACCGACCAGGCCACGTCGCCGAGGGTGAACAGCAGCCTCGACACCACCGCGAACACGGTGGCCTGCGGCCGAGGCACAGTGGCGGCGAGCAGGAGGATCAGCGCACCCTCCCGGACGCCGGCACCGGCCGGCCCGAAGGGCAGCATGAACTGTAGACAAAACGCCGCGGCGAAGGCTCCGGTAAGGATGGCGAACAGGCGGCCGTCGGCGGGGGTGCCCAGCGCCTCGACCAGGATCACGGCCTGCACTCCGTAGGCCACCCAGGCGACGACCGACCAACCGGCCGAGCGGAGCACACCGGCCAGGGTCATCGGCTGGGGCAGCGGCGGCCGCCGCGTCAGCCTGAGGGCCAGCCCGATGAGCCGGTTGGTGATCGGCGGCAGCAAAGCGACGACGGCGAGCGGCAGCACGGCCAGCGTCAACCAGTACGCCGCCGGCAGGTCACTGGAGAGCAGGGGCAAGGTCGGCACGGCGACCACCAGGCCGGTGCCGAAAATCGTCAAGAGGAAGATGACGACCGCCGCGCCGGAGGCCCGGGGTGGCACCTGGTAGGCGCGGCCGAGCTGCATCTGCGTGACGGCGGGCCAGATGGCGCCGGGAACGTACTTGGCCAGCTGCCCGACGAAGAAGATCCGCATCCCGCCGCTGACCGGCGGCGTGGAGCCCAGCGCCGTCAGGATCGCCCGCCAGCAGAGGAACGTGCCGAAGATCCCGGCGAGGACCGCCACCGCGGCGGCGAGGACCGCCGGAACGGACAGCTCGCTCAGCAGTGGCCGGACCTCGCGCCACTGCGATGCGACGATGACGACGATGAACAGCGCGAAGGCGCCGGCGACCGCCGTCCGGAGAACTCGCCACCACCGGCTCCGCCGGCTGACCTCGGTTGGCGCCAGCGAGCCGGACAGCCCGGCCGGGCCGGGCGGATCGGGCGCCGCTGGCACGCCGATCTCCGTCGCCAGTCCGTTCTCATCCTGTCGTCCGGGTGCGACGCGACCCGTCACGTGTCCCCTCGCGACCGCACAATCAGGTCGGCCAGCAGGGCGACCGCGGCGATGATCAGCCCGGTGACGACGAGCAGGACGGCGTTGGTGCTGATGTAGAACCAGAAGCCGTCGGTGATCGCGTACCGCACGACGTCGACTGCCGCCTTCACCAGGCCCACGCCCAGCAGGGTCAACGCCAGCGGCATCAACACCTTGATCGGGTTGAAGTACATGATCATCCGGAGGACCTGCAGGATGTACCGGTAGGCATCCCCGACGAAGTGGAACTTCGAGGTGCCCGCGCGCTTCGCATAGTCGATCGGCACGTACTCGACGGGGTGCTGGTTGGCCAGGAACGCCAGCGTGATGGTCGTGACACAGCTGAAGCCAGGCGGCAACAGCCGAAGGTAAGGCAGCGAGACATCGCGACGGAAGGCGCGCAGGCCGGAGTTGAGATCGGGGATCTTGGTGCCGGCGAGCGTCTCCGCGACCTTCCTGATCGTCCACTTGGCGGGCACCCGCAGGAACTTGTAGGAGCCCTGCTCGGTCGTCCGGGCGCCGACCACCTGGTCGACGTGCGGCCGGTCGTGCAGGTATTGGACCAGCTCGGGAATGCGCTCGTTGGGGTAGGTCATGTCCGCGTCCGTCCAGACGACGATCCGGCCGGCCGCGTCGGCCGTGCCGATCCGCCGCGCGGTGCCCGAACCGCCGTTGCGCTGGAACGCCATGAGCCGCATGTCGGGGAACCGGGACGCCGCCTCCTGCAGCACGGCGAGGGTGTCGTCGGTCGACTTGTCGTCGATCACCACCAGCTCGTAGCTAAACCCGCTGCCGTCCATCGCCTTGGTGATCCGCTCGAGCTCGAGCAGGACGTGGTCCTGCTCGTTGTAACAGGGCAGCACAATCGTGACATCAAGGGTCCGACCATCGTGAGCAGCGCCATCGGACGTCGCCCCCGCCGTGGGCTGACGAGGCGGCGAAACTGTCTGCCAGATTGCTTGATTCGAGGTCATGTGTGGCACCAGGGGGTTGTGCGGGCGCGCCGCGGTGGGTGAGAGCTCGGACGGAGCATACCCGCCGCGGGTTCGGCCGACCGGTGCGGGATCAGGCCGGGTCGACCAACTCTGTTTGACCATGGAGCCGGCCGGATAAGCAAAACCGCACACTATTGTGAAGTTATTTCAAAGCCACTACACTAACGACCTCTCGCCGCTAGGTTTCTCACCTTGCTGCCTCGGCGTCGTTAGCTTCGCCGAGCGGCTTTCATCAGCCTTTGGACTTCGACGCCGACCACCCCGTGGTCGGCGTCGAAGGATCATCCTGATGACGTTTGCGGTCGCCACCTGGACGCGCGGATCCGCGCGCTTCGGCCTGTTGAGAGCGGCAGGCCAGTCGAGGGACCCAGCGACGAAGACGATGGCGCCGTTCGGCTTCTCATAGACGCTGGTGTTCTGAACCAGATCGTCGCCATTACTCAGCCGGTAAGGCGACCTTGAAAGAATGGTCTGGGTTACGTCGACCGGCAGGGGGAACTCAGGATTCATCCCATCGGCCTCGCCACCGACCAAGTCGTCAATGCGGTCTCCGTTCACGACACCCGTCCCCGCCCAGAACCAATGATCGGCCGACTCCACGACTAGCGGCACCGGTGGCCGGGTGATCCCGTTGTACTGGACGCCGAGGAGCCTTTGCTCAGAGTCATCTGGTCCCGGCTTCTTCCGACGCCATTCCACCGTCGTGCCACGATCGTCGGGCTCGGGATCGAAGTCGGCTTTCCCCTTGTAGCACGTGACGACGCGGTCGGGGCGTCCGTCGAGGGAGGGCTCGGTGCGTATGTGCCAGTAGACGTTGTTTGCAGTGAGGAATGCGAGGCTCGTTCCCTCGGCGACAGCTGCTTCGGCGACATCACGCATAGGTCCGGACCAGTATTCGTCGTGCCCGGGGAAGATCAGACCCGCGTATTTCGAGGGATCGACGCGTCCAGCGTGCAGGTCGATGCTGGTGGTGTACGTGAGGTCGTAACCCTCCCGCTCCGCCCACTGGATGAAGTCGTGATCGAATTCAAAACGGTTTGGAAGGCCGTCGCGATGGTATGGCCGATCGAACGAGACCTTGAATGCGCGCCGCTCGTGATCGTTACGTCCCGCCTCGTCAGGATCGTATCCGTAATAGACGCTCTTGCCACGTTTGCCGTCCATCGGCCACATGTTGTAGGCCTGGTAGGTCGTGAAAGACATGACAACGCATAGACGTGCCCTCCGCTTGTCGTCGCGTACGACGAACGGCGCGAAGCAGCGCCAGGCTGATGCGCTGGTGAATACGGCCATGTAGGTGCCCGATGTCCAGTTACTGGGGACATCGAGTGTCCAGCCTGGTGACCAGTTGCACGTGATCAGTCCAGTTGCCGGGTCAATGTCGGGGTCCGGCTGCATCACGCCGGCAAGGACGGGGCTAAGCCGGAGTAGGCGGGCTCCGCTGCCGTCGTAGTAGCCGAGGCGATAAATGGCGATGGTGTACGTCTGGTTGTCGCCGACCGTTACGTGGAAGGTTATGGTCTCGCCGAGGTTGACGCTGGTGGCCGAGGCGTACGCGTTGATCTGCATGTCGGCGTCGTTGGCTGACCTGACACCTCTCTTGCGACGCCAGGCCGGTGAGCCTTGCAGTATGTTCTCCGCCACAACCGCGTTGATCTGCGATGAGCCGAATGACCCAAGACTTGCGATCTTGCGAACTACTGCGCTTGCCACAATTCGGACGTACCTTTTTCTGTGCGCCCAGATTGTCCGTTTGATCAAGGTAACGCGCTCCTCGAGTAATGCTAGATGCTGCGGCGACACCCGCGCTTGTTGCCGTCGCCGTCGCCGGCGACGAAGGTCCGTCCGAAGTGCACAGGCTACCCTTCGCGCGGCGGCTCCACTGCCCTGCCGACAAGCCTCGATTCTCCGTTGCGAATGCCAGAATTGTGAACCGCTGCGACGAGCGTGCGTCGAACCGCCTACATCCGACAGACCCTCCGGTTTCGCGCATTGGTGGTCGCCATCGGCATCCGCGGATCTTCGCGCGCCCGACAGCGGTGTGTGCCGCCGGCCCGTCGTTGGAAGTAGCTGTTAGCTTCTGCGGCACGCTGGTGCTGCGAAGGCGCCGATATCGTCACGGCATAGGCTTCCTTGACCTGCTCGATATATGGGACTTCGTCGAATCACGAGGCGCCGAACTCGTCCATCGATACGACGCCCGATATTTGCAACAGTGGCGGTGGCGCTGCGGCTTTCCGCCCCAGCTCGGGCTGCCAGTCAATTTTCGCGAACCAGGCTATTCCTTCTCGACGGAATACGACCGTCGAGCGATGCCGGCTGGACAATTCCACCTCCATCCGCGTAAGCGCTGCCCCAGACGCAGCGCCTGCTGAGCCGACCGTGCGCATGCGTGCAGCGGGCGCGACGGTGCACACCTGGCGGGGAGGGTGGAGCATGTTATCGTCCTCGTCATGCCCGCAATCGATCCGGCCGAGTTGCCTGCTCTCACGATCAACTTCGAGTATGGCGACACTGACGATCACACCTGCGTCAAGGGTCCGCTCGACTTGTACAAACAGTTCACCGCGCCGAACAAGACATACGAAGGATACGGATTCCTCGAAGTGAACGTCAGCGTCCTCCTTATACCGGACGATATTGAGCGTGACTGGTGGGGGTCACCCGATTCGTATTGGATGCGGCAGAAGGTCCGCCGGGCGATCAAGCTGGGATACAGCTTTGCGGCGTTCGATCACAACGAATACATCGATGACATTCATGAGATCAACATTTCGCTGGACGTTCGGCAAGGGCGGCCCATGACCGAGTCGTACCGCACGCGCCCGACCGAGCAATCACCATTTGGTGATCAGCCATGCCCTCGCCATCGGCACGACTACTTCGGTGTGTTCAAGGATGGGAAGCTATTCGCTTATGCGCTTGTGCCGCAGTGTGGCGAGATGATGTTGTTCTCGCGGATTCTGGGCCATGGCGATCGCATGTCGGACGGCATCATGAACCTCCTGGTGTACGAGGCCGTCAAGCACCGGCACGAGAACTCCAATACCCGCTATGCGGTGTACTTCCTCCACAACAGCGGTACGACAGGCTTGCAGTTCTTCAAACGTAAGATGGGGTTCGGCGGCTACACGGTCCGCTGGGAGCTCGCCCGGCCGGGCGTTGTCGTCCCCAGCCAAGCCTCGTCCCGATTGCGCGGAGTTAAAGAATGGTGGCGCGGGAGATTCGCCCGCAGCCCTAGCTAAACCAGGTGGCGAGGCTCCTGGCGGCTAACGCCGCCGTCGTACCAGGCGAGCGAGAACCCGGCCTGGCGTGAGAGGCACAACGGAGATCATCAGTGCCCCCGAGGGATCCTTGGTCGGGGTGATCACGAACAGACGTGACCCTCGTCTGACGACGCGTGGCCTGGGCGGCCGGAACCGGGGAGCCCGCAGCGCGGCCGTCCCCGTCCCGCCAAACGCGTTCACCCCGACCCGCACCGCCCGCCGTTGACCCGTCGCGGCGCTGGCGGCCAACACCTCCGCGACGCTGAACCTGGCCCGCACCGTTGTCGTGGTGCCGTCCACGGTAGTCGACAGGACGGTGCCGTCTAGCTCGCCGGCCCTCACGCGAACAGAGCTGGCGCACAGTGAGACAAGGTCGTGCCTTGGGCTACGCGCGGTCACGGTCATTGCCAGCTGGCCAGCCGTGCCACGCTCCCAACCTACGGCGGCGACGTCAAGCTTCGCGAGCCAGTCCGCCGCGGCTTCCGTCACGTCGAAGACACCGTCCGGAAGGGACGATCGCGTCGAGCGGAAGCCCGGGTACGCCGCATACCATCGACCGTCCTCCTCGACCGTCGCAGGGACTCCCTGCTCCGCGTCGTGCCGAATCATGGCGAGTAGGTCGTCGACGCCTCCTTGGCCGGCGACGGATAGTCGTAGCCGGGTCTCGATGTCCAGTCGACCGGCGATGCCCTCGGTGAGGTACTGCTCGGCTAGTGCGCGAACGCCGGAGTGCACCCTTTCCTGCGTGGTGCGGTCCAGCCTTACGAAGTCATCCCGGACGAGCGCGGCGACTTCCGTCGCGAAATGCCGCCGGAGTACAGCGTCGCGTTTCGCTCCCGGCTCGATGAGCCCTGCTACGAACGCCACCAACCTCTGCGCGCAGCGGAGCCGATCTTCGACACTGCTGAGATAGGTGATGTTGCGGGCGTTGAGTCGACGCACGGCGTAATAGAAGTCATAGCCGGCAAGCACCGAGATCCGGCGCGCGCGAAAGCAGGCCTCGATCGTGAACGGCTGGTCGCTGAGAATCGGCATGTCCTCGGGATAACGGAGCCCGTACTGCTCGATCAGATCCCGGCGAAACAACTTCGTGTTGGCAAGTGACCACGGCAATGCCGAGTCGAACAGGCTGATGTCCAGGGCGTCGCGGGCGAAGACCTCCTGGTGAAACTGGCGGCTGTTGACGCCTACAACCTTGCCGAGCACCACGTCCGCGCTGTACTCGTCGGCTGCGGCAACCAGCCGTTCAAGCGCCTCGCGGCCAAGATAGTCGTCGGAGCCGACGAAGAACACGTAGCGGCCGGTTGCCCGCTCCAGGCCACGGTTGCAAGGCCCCGCCGGCCCCCCCGAGTTTCGTTGGTGGATCACCTCAATTGCGCCGGGGTAGCGACTGGCGAAGCGACCCAGCTCCCGGCTGCTTCCGTCTGTGGAGCCATCATCGATTGCGATGATCTCCATCCGACCCAAGCCAATGCTCTGCTCCACGAGGGAGGTGAGGCACTTGGTCAGGTACGGCATCGTGTTGTAGACCGGCAGAACGACGCTGACATCCGGCGCGCTCATACGATCGCTCCCACCTGCCGACTGGCGATGTCCGGCAGCAAGCCAGTTCCCAAAGACCTAGTCAGCCGAGCGTACGAGCTGATGGAGCGCCGGCTGCGGCTGGGATCTTCACCGTGCTGCCGCTCTTCGCGGACTGGATGACCGCGGCCGAAACCTCGACGGTGCGAAGGCCCTGGCGCAGTGACACGATGTCGCTCTGCTTGCCTTCTACCGCGTCGCGGAACCGCTCGTGCTCGACCAACAGCGGTTCACGCTTCGGAATCGCGTAGCGGATCATGTCACCCTCGGCCACACCGCGGAACGCGCGCAGCGCCTCCCATTCGGTGTCGATCGCGGCGTTGGCGTAGAACGTCAGGTCGGCCGTGAGCGTGTCGGCGACGAAGCAGCCGCGGTCACCGGTGATCACCGTGGATCGTTCCTTGAGCGGACTCAGCCAGTTGACCAGGTGGTTGACCATGGTGCCATCGGCCAGCTGACCCACCGCCGCCACCATATCCTCGTGGGGGCGCCCGCTTCTGCTCACGGTATGGGCCGACACCGAGACATAGTCCTGACCCGTTACCCAGCTGGTGAGGTCAATGTCGTGTGTAGCCAGGTCCATCACCACGCCCACGTCGGCGATCCGGTGCGGGAAGGGGCCTTGGCGGCGCGTGACGACCTGGAAAACCTCTCCCAGTTCGCCCGCCTCCAACCTCGTACGCATGCTTTGCAACGCGGGGTTGTAGCGCTCGATGTGTCCGACGCCGGCCACCAGGCCACGCGCTTCGAAGGCGTCGACCAACCGGCGCGCGGCGTCGACGGATGAGGCGAGCGGCTTCTCGATCAGGACGCACACATCATTCGCGGCCAGCTCGAGGCCGACCTCCTCATGTAGTGCCGTCGGACATGCCACCACCGCATAGTCGAGGCCAAGGGCCAGCAGGTCGGACACGGTCGGCACCACGGGCACGCGAACCTGTCCCGTGGGGTCACCTGCGGGGTCCATGACGCCCACCAGGGCGACACCGTCCAGCCCGGACAGCACTCGTGCGTGGTTGCGACCCATCGCCCCGAGCCCGATCAGACCCGCGCGGAGCACGCGCGCAGATGCACTCGCACTCACAACACACCCTCCAGGTTGTTCGCGGCGTCGGCGATTCGCTCAAGCTGAGCGCTGGTCAAGGAGGGGAAGATCGGCAGCGACAGCACCTCGGCCGCTGCCCGGTCGGTCTCGGGCAGGTCCCAGGGGCCGGGCTTGCCGTCGGCCGTCAGGTAGGGCTTGAGCCGGTGGATCGGAGTCGGGTAGTACACCGTGCTGCCGACGCCCCGCTCCTGCAGCTGCCGCTGCGCGGCGTCTCGGTCTCCGGGCACCCGGACGGTGTACTGGTGGTACACGTGCCGAGCGGCGTCGGCGACGGGCGGCGTGATAACACCGGTGATCCGGGAGTCGAGGAATTTGGCGTTCGCCCGACGCTGCTCGGTCCACTCGGCCAGCCGCTTGAGCTGCTCCCGGCCAATGGCGGCGGCCACGTCGGTCATGCGCATGTTCGCGCCCACGATCTCGTTGGCGTAACGCTGTTCCATGCCCTGGTTGCGCAGCAGTCGCAGGGTGCGGGCCAACTCCGGGTCGGCGGTGGTGACCATGCCGCCCTCGAGCGAGTGCATGTTCTTCGTCGGATAGAAGCTGAAGCAGCCCGCGACGCCAAAGGTTCCGACCGGCTGCCCGTTCAGGGCCGCGGCGTGCGCCTGGCAGGCGTCCTCGACCACCGCGAGGCCGTGTCGTTCGGCGAGCGGCATCAGGCGATCCATCGCGGCAGGGTGCCCATAGAGGTGAACTGGCATGATCGCCACCGTGCGCGGTCCGATCGCTGCGGCGACCGCTTCCGGGTCGAGGCAGAAGCTGCCCGCGTCGATATCGGCGAAGATCGGCTCGGCGCCCACCAGTCGCACGGCGTTGGCGGAGGCCGCGAAGGAGAACGACGGCACGATGACCTCGTCGCCAGGGCCCACGCCCATCGCCATCAGCGTCAGATGCAGCGCCGATGTGCCGGAGTTGAGGGCCACACAATGCCGACCAGCCACGAGCTCCGAGAATTCCTGCTCGAAAGCTGCGACCTCCGGACCCTGCACCACCTTGCCGCTACGCAGAACCCGCACGGCGGCTTCAATTTCCGCCTCGCCGATGACCGGTCGCGCCGGTGGGATCGACTCTGATTGCAGCCCGTTCATGGGCAACCTCTCCTTCACGTTCTGCAGCGCAACGGCGAGGAGATGCTAACGCTCTCGCCTGCCCACCGACCATTCGGGCAATTACCTCTAACCGCCTGAAGTCGGCTGTGCTGCTGTGCCGATTGTGTGCTTGCTACGTGCTACTGATTAATGTGTGGCCGACGCGGCGTGGGGACGCGTCACGCCGGCGCACGACTGTCGACGTCCCGCTCGGTCGGGGCAGCGAACCCAGCCACGAGCGCGGCCGCGATGGAGGCCGCCAGGCGGGACAGGTATGCGTCAGGCAGCGGTGCGCGAGCTACCGCGAGCCGCCAGTACAGGGGGCCGACGATCAGGTCGACCGCCGCCTCAGGATCCGTTCCTGGCGGTAGCTCCCCCCGCTCGACAGCCCGGCCGATCAGCCGGACGCCGATCTCCCGCTGGTTTGCCAGCAGTGCGTCCTGCAGGGTATGTGCGATCTGTGGATTGCGGGCCGCCTCGGCGAGCAGGTCCGGAATGATCTGGGAGGCCATAGGATGGCGTAGAGCCCGTGCCGCTATCCGAAGGACGAACTCGAGATCGCCGCGAAGACTGCCGGTGTCTGGCATCGGCAAGCTCTGTCCAGCCACGTCGGTAACCATCTCCAGAACCATGTCCAGCTTTGAGCTCCACCGCCGGTACACCGCTGTCTTGCCGACGCCCGCTCGCCGCGCGACCGCCTCTATCGACAGACGGCCATATCCGGCAGCGGCGAGCTCTTGCACAACTGCTTGCCTGATGGCGGTTGTGATCTCCCCGCGGAGCAATGCCGCTCCGGCCACAGGTCGTCTATTCTCGGTCGTCACGCCGCCGAATATAGCGCAGCGACGCTACGGTTGCGTCGCGACGTACCCAGAGGCTAACGTCAACAAGGCGACGGTACGGTAGCGTTCTAGCGCACGCAGCCCACGTCGCGCCCGCACTCAATCCACAGAACGACGACGGAGTAGCCACCATGACCGACACAGCGGTCAGCAGACCGGACTCGGCGCAGTCCCCGACGGCTCTCGCGGCCCGCTTCGGTCTGCGCCCAGCCGGCCAGAGGCCCACGCTGGCCAATTACACCCGTCAACTGTGGTCCTACCGGCACTTCATCGCCTCCTTCGCCAATGCCAAGCTCGTCGCCTCCTTCACCTCAGCGCGCCTGGGCCGGCTCTGGCAGGTGCTGACGCCGCTGACGAACGCAGCCATCTACTTCGTGATTTTCGGCGTGGTGCTCAACACACGAGCGGGCATTCCGAACTTCATCGCGTATCTCTGCACCGGCCTCTTCGTGTTCACCTTCACCCAGACGGTTGTGCAATCTGGTACTCAATCGATCACGAGCAACCTTGGTCTGATCCGGGCCCTCCACTTTCCGCGGGCCAGCCTGCCGATCGCCGTAACGCTCACCCAGTTCCAACATCTGATCGCATCCATCGCCGTACTGATAGGTATTGTCCTCGTTACCGGCGAGCCGGTGACCTTCCTGTGGCTACTGGCCGTGCCCGCACTGCTCCTGCAGTCGGTGTTCAACGGTGGACTCGCGCTGGCGGTGGCCCGCCTCGGCGCGAAGGTCGCGGACTTGAAACAGATCATGCCTTTTGTGATGCGTACCTGGATGTACGCCTCGGGCGTTCTGTACAGCGTCGACATGTTCGCCGACAACCTACCGCCCGCTGTTGCCCAGCTGATGCAGTTGAATCCATTGCTGATCTATATCGAGCTCGTGCGCCACGCCCTGCTCGAGAACGCGCCGCTGGCTTCCCCGCCAACGCAGCTGTGGCTGCTTGGCGCGGGATGGGCGCTGTTGGCTGGCATCGGCGGGTTCGTGTACTTCTGGCGCGGAGAGGAAGAGTACGGCCGTGGCTAAGCAAACCGAACCCATTGCCGACGTCAACGCGACGACGTCAGCCGTTGATCACCAGCGGATTCCTACCATCGTCGTCGACGACGTGCACGTCATCTATCGCGTACACGGCGCCAGTGCTCCCGGCAGCGCCTCTATGGTCACGTCGCTCAGGCGGATCGTGTCCGGCACCCGCTCCCCCAATATTCGGGAGGTGCACGCCGTCAAGGGCGTGAGCTTCACCGCATATCGGGGTGAAGCGATCGGGCTGATCGGTAGCAACGGCTCTGGCAAATCCACCCTGTTGCTCACGATCGCGGGGCTTCTTCCGGTCGACCGCGGTGCAGTCTACACAGCAGGACAACCGTCCCTGCTCGGCGTGAACGCGGCGTTACTGAACGACCTCTCCGGGGAACGCAACGTCGCGCTGGGCTGTCTGGCGATGGGAATGAGCCGCGCGGAGGTACGCAAACTCACTCCGGAGATCATCGACTTCTCCGGCATCAACGAGAGCGGCGAATTCGGCTCGCTGCCCATGCGTACATACTCCTCGGGCATGGCCGCGAGGTTGCGGTTCGCCATCGCCGCCGCTAAGAAGCACGACGTGCTGCTCATTGACGAGGCGCTCGCCACGGGAGACGCACGGTTCCGGCGGCGCAGCGAAGAGCGTCTCCACGAACTTCGCGAAGGAGCCGGCACGGTCTTCCTCGTGAGCCATTCGATCGGCACGATCACCGACACGTGCGAGCGGACGATATGGCTGGAGGCTGGCCTCATCCGCATGGACGGCCCGACCCAAGCCGTGGTCACGGCGTACGAGGAGTACATGACCAAGTGATGCCGCAGTCGCGGCCGTAGGGTCCGCCGAACCTGGAGTGCGGGCGTCTGGGCCGGCAGCTGTTCTGATCG
>Ga0209843_1000132_pt1 | contig 12274 bp, 14 predicted proteins | sample GWRWS1_20_30_FD_187222 | JGI IMG/M metagenome (GOLD analysis project Ga0209843, IMG submission 187222) | Riverbed sediment microbial communities from areas with vegetation nearby in Columbia River, Washington, USA - GW-RW S1_20_30 (SPAdes)... | ecosystem: Environmental > Aquatic > Freshwater >... | reverse complement strand
CCGATCAGCGTCGGCACGTTCCCTGATGAGGTGCGCCGCTACTGCACCGGGGGCTGACCACCCTCGTCCCGATACCGTGCTACCACCCCTCGGATCTCCCCGTAGGCACGGTGGGATCGGGCCGCAGCCCTCCGTAGCTTCTGCCCCTAGACGGGAGCGTGCCCCGGTGTGAACATCGGCCGGCAGACACAGCTCGCGCGAGCCTGAGAGGAAGGGAGGCTCACATGCGGAAGCTCTTGATCGGCGGCGCACTCGGGATCGTGGTCCTGTGCCTTGCAGCCTGCGTGGACTCCGGCACGCCCTCCGCGACGGAGCAGGCCTTGCAGCGGAAGGCCGACCTCTACGAGATCGACCAGATCGAGAAGAGGTTCCACCAGGCGACGACGCTGAAGGACATCGATCTGATGATGGGTCTGTGGGCGCCGACCGCGACCCTGACGGTGGGCCCCGGCAAAACCGCAGCCGGTGTTGAACAGATCCGCCGGTACTGGCTCAACAAGTCGACAGCGTTCATGCCGGAGACCCAGTGGGTTTCGGACCACCCGGCGTACAAGGTCGAGATCACGGTCAACGGCGACCGAGGCACCCTCCACTTCGAGTGCCACTATGTCGACTACCGGACCCATGAGGTCGCCCTGGTGACCGTGGCCGACCAGGACGTCGCGCGGATCGACGGACGGTGGCTGATCACCAACATGGTTGCAGGATCGACCACGCTGGCCCCCTGAGTTGTCGTCGGACGGTTCCTTGTCGGACGCTCGTCCACCCGAGCGAGAAGAGGCGGCCGCCGTTCAGGATCGGGGGCCGTTGCGTCGTGGGTACGCCCCGCTCGTCCGAGCCGTCGCCCGCCTACCGGCCAAGGTCCACACCAAGCTGCTCGTCGCGTTCGTCGGTACTTCCGTGCTCCTCGTCACGGTGGGAGTGCTCGGCTTGCGCGTGCTCGGGGAGTCGAACGACCGCGTCGGGGACCTCGGAGCGCTTCGGGAACGGGCCTTCGCGTACGGCCAGCTCCAGCGTGACGCATGGCACGTCCGCGCTCTCCTCTCGCAGAACGTTGGAGACGACTTCTACAAGGTGTGGCCCGGCGCGGATCCGGGAGACGCCGCCGACCCTATCGCCGTGGACCTCCTCGTCATGGACGCCGTCATCGGCGTCGGGGCCGAGACCAACGTCGATCGCTTGGGATTCGTACCTCCCACGGACGACGCGGAGACCCTTCGATCGATCCGTTCGACGGCGGAGGGTCTGTCCGAGGTGATGGAGAACACGATCAAGCTCGACAAGGAGATCATCCGACAGCTCGCGAAGGTGGACGCCGAAGAGCCTCCTCCCGGCGGCGACCGTTGGCTGGTCCACCGCCAACGGGCGGAACGGCTCGCGAACGACCTGTATCAACTCGCCGCCGAACTCGCCAACAGGACGACCGCTCAGATCGATGACCTGATCGCACGGAACGCGAGCTCCTTCCAGTACTCGCGGAACCTCTTCATCGGTGTCGCGGTGGCGGCGATGGTCCTCGCGTTGCTGCTGGGGTTCATCCTGTCGTGGTCGGTGATCGGACCCATCCAGAGGATCGACGCTCGGCTGGCCGCGATCGCCTCGGGAGACTTCTCGGGGCACGTCGAGGTCGAGAACCGCGACGAGCTGGGCGCACTCGGGGCCAACGTGAACCGGATGAACGACGAGCTCAGGCGTCTCTACGGTGAGCTCGAAACGACGAGCCAACACAAGTCGGAGTTCCTGGCCAGCATGTCCCACGAGCTGCGGACGCCGTTGAACGCGATCATCGGTTTCTCGCAGGTGTTGCGCGAGAGGTTGGTCGGCGAAGTGAACGAGAAGCAGGAGGAGTACCTCGACGACATCATCTCCTCGGGCAACCATCTGCTCTCGCTGATCAACGACGTTCTCGACCTGTCCAAGGTGGAGGCCGGACAGGTCGAGCTCGAGATCGCGCCGTTCTCGCTGAGAGAGACGCTCGAGCGTGGAGTCCTGATGGTCAAGGAGCGGGCGACCAACAATGGGGTCGGCGTCACGCTCGAGGCCGACCCGCACGTCGAGCTCGTCGAGGCCGATGAGCGCCGAACCGGTCAGGTGGTCGTCAACTTGCTCTCGAACGCGGTCAAGTTCACCCCTGAAGGCGGGAGCATCAGCGTGAGCGCGGCCCGGGTCAACGGAGAGGTCCACGTCTCGGTCGCGGACACGGGGCCAGGGATCGCGCCGGAGGACCAGGCTCGGATCTTCGAGGAGTTCCAGCAGACGGAGCTCGGGGCAAAGGCCCGCGACGGGACCGGACTCGGGCTTGCCCTGTCGAAGAGGCTGATCGAGCTGCAGGGGGGCCGCATCTGGGTCGAGAGCGAGCCCGGCAAGGGGAGCAGGTTCACGTTCGCGATCCCGACGAGGACGAGCTGATGGCGACCGAGCGCATCCTCATCGCCGAGGACAACGGGTTGAGCATGAAGCTCTTCCGAGATGTGCTCCAGGTGAGCGGCTACGAGACGCTCGAAGCGACGACCGGCGAACAGGCGATCGCGCTGGCGACCGGCCATAGACCCGACCTCGTCCTGATGGACATCCAGCTCGCCGGGATGGATGGCCTCGAAGCCCTTCGCCGGCTGCGCGATGACGAGAGAACGGCAGCCATTCCCGTCATCGCGCTGACGGCGCAAGCCATGGCGGGGGACCGCGAACGCTTCCTGGAGGCGGGTTTCAACGGCTACCTGTCCAAGCCGGTGAACGTCGTGGAGTTCATCGGCACGGTCAAGCACTACTGCGGGGGCCGGGACGATGGCTCGTGATGGCTCAGGCAAGATCCGACCGCGACGCCTGTGAGCGCCATCGGGGACACGGAACGCTGCCGCCGATCCGAAAGATCGCGGCCGATCCTGACCCGCCTCTGCACCGGACTTCTCGGAGCCGCCCGATACTGTTTTCGGTATCGCGTCGCGCTCGAACGTCGTGGCTCGGCGTCGGGATTCCGGTGCTAGGCTCGCGCGGCGATGGCGCGGCCCTTCCGACCGCTCCGAACCCAGACGTCCGCGACCTCGAAGGCGTCGCCGGAGGTCGTGTACGACACGATCGCCGACCTGCGAGCGCACCTCGAGTGGTCCGGTGAGCGCGCGAGCAGCGACACCTTCAAGCTGCTCGAACTCGACGCACCGGCGGGGACGGCGACCGTGGGCACGACGTTCACCTCGAGCGGTGCCGCGGACAACAGCACGTTCCACGATCGCTCGGTCGTCATTGAGGCCTCGCGGCCGACCCGGTTCACGATCGAGACCGACCCCGCCTCGAACGCAAGCGCGGTGAGCGCTGGGAGGCGCACTTCTCCCATCGGTACGACTCGGTACGACGTCGAACCCGACGGGGCCGGAACCAAGATCGTGTACACGGAGACGGTCGAACGCGCGAACTACACGCCCTACTGGCTCAACGCACTGGTGCGGCCGATCTTCCGCCCGCTCGTCAACCGCGCCGACCGGAAGCAGCTCCAGAACCTCGCGCGGCTCGCCGAGGAACGCTCGGCCGGCTGATCGGAGCTCGCCGGCCCCGAGGGGCGTGGTGCGCGCCCGGACCCCGTCCGGCATAGAGTCCTTCTCCAACGGTCCGGGCCGGAGGGAGGGGCGTGTCCGAGCAGCCGCGAACCGCAGGATTGCCGACGACCATCGCCGCCGGCGTGATCATCGGCGCGGTCGAGGCGCTCCTCGCGATCTCGTTCGCCGCCCTCGTGTTCGGCGGGTACCTCGCGGACTTCATCGCCGACGGCATCAGCCTCTATCTCGGAGCGGCCGCGCTGACGCTCGCGATCCTCGCCTTAAGGGCAGGCACGCACGGCGTGGTCGGCGGCCTGCAAGCAGCGACTGCGGCCGTGCTCGGGGTCGTCGCCGCGACGACAGCCGTCAGCGCGTACGGAAGCGTCGAACGGGCCTTCCTCACCGTCATCGCCGCCACCCTGGTCGTGACGATGCTCTGCGGAGCCATCTTCCTCGTGCTCGGGATGCTCAAGCGTGGCAACCTGATCCGCTTCGTACCGTACCCGGTGGTCGGAGGGTTCCTCGCGGGCGCGGGCTGGCTGCTCCTAAAGGGCGGCATCAATGTGGCGGCGGATGTGCCGCCGTCCCTGAGCACGATCGGCGACCTGACGGAGTCCTCCGTGCTGCAGCTGTGGGTCCCGGCCCTCGCCTTCGGCGTGATCCTGCTCGTTACGACACGAGTCGTGAAGCGGCCGCTCGTGATCCCCGCGGTCCTCGGGATCGGGGTCGTGCTGTTCGTGATCGGCATGCTCGTCACCGGCTCCTCGGTCGAGAGCGCGCGAGGGGGCAACTGGCTACTGCTCAGCGTGTTCGACGAGGCCCAACCGTGGGAGCCGTGGACCCTGCGAGCGCTGACCGGCGCCGACTGGTTGGCGGTGCTCGAACAGTGGGCGGGGATCGCCGCCGTGGTGTTCGTCGCCGTGGTCGTGATCCTGTTCAACATCAGCGGGACCGAGCTCGTCCTGCACCGGGACCTCGACACGAACGAGGAGCTCCGCGATGCCGGCGTTCTCAACGTCGTCTCGGGCGCCGTCGGCGCGATCCCCGCGTACCACGCGCTCAGCATGAGCGCGCTCGCCCAAGGCATGGGCGTCAGCGCGCGCTGGGCGGGGCTCATCGCCGCGCTCGTCCCGCTCGCCGCGGTCGTGTTCGGTGCCTCCCTCATCGAGCTGATCCCCCGCATGATCGTCGGCGGCGTGTTGGTCTTCCTCGGCCTCGCCTTCATGGTCGAGTGGGTGTGGGACAAGCGGCGGTCGCTGCCGCCCATCGAGTACGGGGTCGTCCTGGTGATCCTCGCGGTGATCATCGGGCTGGGGTTCCTGCCCGGCGTGGTGATCGGCCTGGTGCTCGCCGTCGTCCTGTTCGCGGTCAGCTACGGCCGGATCGAGCTCGTGCGGGAGGTGGCGTTCGGTGAGACCTACCACAGCAACGTCGACCGGCCCTCCGGCGAACGCACGGCACTGCGGGCACGTGGCGACCTGGTCCACATCCTCCGCGTGAACGGGTTCGTGTTCTTCGGATCGGCCAACAGCCTGCTCGAGCGCATCCGCAAGCGAGTCGAGGCAGGAGTACCACGGTTCCTGCTGGTCGACCTCCGACGCGTGACGGGCGTGGACTCCTCGGCCGTGGTGTCCTTCGTCAAGGTGGTGCACCTGGCGGAGGCGGCCGGGTTCGAGCTCGTGTTCACGGGTGCCTCGGACCGGGTGCGAAAGCACTTGGAGCGCGGGGGGGTGGCCGAGGCCGAGGGAGTGGTCCGGTTCGAGCCGGACCTGGATCGCGGGTTGCAGTGGTGCGAGGACCGTCTGCTCCGGGTCGAGGGACCCGACGTGGGTACGCCTGAGCGGGGTGCGGTCGAGGAAGGTCCGGCCGAAGTTGGCGCCGGGCAGGTGTCCCCGGACGGCCAGGGCGACGCGCTCGCCGGTATGCCGCCCGGCTTGCGGACCTACCTCGAGCGCGTGGAGCTCCCGGACGGCGCCGTGCTGATCCGCCAGGACGAGCCGCCCGACGACGTGTTCGTGTTGGAGTCGGGCCGGCTGAGCGTGGAGATGGTGACGGCCGAGGGGATGCGGATGCGCCTGCGGTCGGTGAACGCCGGTGTCGTCGTCGGGGAGGTCGCGTTGTACACGGGGGTCCCGCGCACGGCCGACGTGGTGGCCGAGGCCCGGAGCGTCGTCCTGCGGCTCAGCAAGGCGTCGATCGAGCAGATCGAGGCCGAGGAGCCCGAGCTTGCCGCGGCGCTGCACCGGTGGCTCGCGGGGATCCTCTCGGAACGGTTGCGAGACACCCTGCGGGAGTTCGACGCCCTGCTCGACTAGAAGGAGGGATCGTGTCCGAGGTGCGACGGCCGGTGGGCTGGTTGTCTTCGCTCGCCGCCGGACTGATCATCGGCGCCGTCGAGGCGGTGCTCGCGATCGCGTTCGCCGCCTTCGTGTTCGGGGGCCTGCTCGTAGGTCGCCTGGGCGACGGCATCGGCCTGTACCTCGTGGCCGCGGTCCTGACGCTCGGCATCCTCGCCTGGAGGGCGGGCTCCCGGGGTGTCGTCGGCAGCGTGCAGGACGCGGCGGTCGCCGTGCTCGGCGTCGTCGCTACGACCACCGCCGCGAGGGTCGCGCTGCTCGCCGCCGAGACCACCACCGGCGACGCCTTCGAGCCCCCCGACGTCTTCCTCACCGTGATCGCCGCGACCCTGGTCGTGACGGTCCTCTGCGGTGTCGTCTTCTTCGCGCTCGGGAAGTTCAAGCTCGGCAACCTGGTCCGGTTCGTGCCGTATCCGGTCGTCGGAGGGTTCCTCGCGGGTACGGGTTGGCTGCTCCTGAAGGGCGGCATCTACGTCGCCTCGGGTGTGTTGCCGGGCCTCGTCTGGTTCAACACGGGGTACCTGCGCAAGATCGAAACCCTGATGCACTCCTTCGTCCTGCAGCTCTGGCTCCCGGCATTCGCGTTCGGGGTGATCCTGCTCGTTGCGGTGCGCCTCATCAAGCGGCCGCTCGTGATCCCCGCCGTGCTCGGGATCGGGTTGCTGCTGTTCGCGATCGGCATGCTGGTCACGGGCTCCTCGATCGAGAGCGCGCGGGAGGGGCGGTGGCTGCTCGGACCGCTCGGGTCTGCCCGGTGGCAGCCGTGGACGCTCCGAGCCATCTCGGGCGCGGACTGGTCGGCGGTGCTCGGGCAGTGGGCGGGCATCGCAACCGCGGTGTTCGTGGCCGTGATCGCCATCTTGTTCAACGTCAGCGGGACCGAGGTCGTCTTGCATCGGGACCTGGACACGAATCGGGAGCTGAGCGACGCCGGGTTCCTGAACGTGATCTCCGGCGCGCTCGGTGGGATCCCCGGCTATCACGCGCTCAGCCTGACCGCGCTCGCCGAGCGCATGAGCGTGAACGCGCGTGTCGCCGGGTTGATCGCCGCGACGGTCCCGCTGGCCGCCGTAGTGTTCGGAGCCGCGGTGATCGAGCTGATCCCACGGATGATCGTGGGAGGCGTGTTGGTGTTCCTCGGTCTCGCCTTCCTGGTCGAGTGGGTCTGGGACAAGCGCAAGACCCTGCCGCCGCTCGAGTACGGGGTCGTCCTGGTGATCCTGGCTGCGGTCATCGCCCGCGGGTTCCTGCCCGGCGTCGTTCTCGGGCTCGTGCTCGCGGTCGTCCTGTTCGTGGTCAACTACGGCCGGATCGAGCTTGTGCGCGAGGTCGCGTTCGGGGAGACCTACCACAGCAACGTCGACCGTCCTCCGGCAGAGCGAGCGGCGCTCAGGACGAGTGGCGACCTGGTCCAGATCCTGCGCGTGAACGGGTTCGTGTTCTTCGGATCGGCCAACGGCCTGCTCGAGCGGATCCGCAAGCGTGTGGAGGCGGCGCCGCTTCGGTTCCTGGTGATCGACCTCCGACGTGTGACGGGCGTGGACTCGTCGGGGGTGGTGGCGTTCGTGAAGGTGATGCACCTGGCCGAGGCGAACGGGTTCGAGCTCGTGTTCACGGGTGCGCCCGATCAGGTGCGGAAGCAACTTGGGCAGGGCGGGGTCGTCGAGTCCGAGGGGATCGTCCGGTTCGAGCCGGACCTGGACCGCGGCCTGCAGCGGTGCGAGGAGGGTCTGCTCGAGGGCGACGCCGCCGAACCCCTCGTCGTCGTGGACGGGTCGAGCGATGGGCTCGCCGACGTGCCGCCCGGCCTGCGGACGTACCTCGAGCGCCGGGAGCTCCCCGAGGGGACCGTCCTGATCCGTCAGAACGAGCACCCCGACGACGTGTTCGTGTTGGAGTCGGGCCGGCTGAGTGTCGAGACCGTGACACCCGAGGGGACGAGGATGCGGCTGCGGACGCTGCGCCCCGGTGTGGTCGTCGGCGAGATGGCGATGTACACGGGGGTCCCGCGCAGCGCGGACGTCGTGGCCGATACGCCGAGCGTGGTCCTGCGGCTCAGTAGGGAGTCCATCGAACGGGTGGAGGCCGCGGATCCCGCGCTCGCTGCAGCGCTGCACCGATGGCTCGCGACGACGCTGTCGGAGCGGTTGGGTGAAAGCCTGCGGGCGTTCGACGCGCTGTTCGACTAGGACTCGCTATCCTCACCGCCCATCCGAGAGGAGCGCGAGCATGGGTGGTGTGCGGGTCGGATCGGTCGTCATCGACTGCAACGACTTCGGCCGGATGTTCGCGTTCTGGCGGGACGCGCTGGGCTATGTGCCGCGTGACGAGCCGGAGGACGACTGGGTCGTGCTACGCGACCCCTTGGGTTCGAACGTGAACGTCTCGCTGCAGGTCGTTCCCGAGCCCAGGGTCGGGAAGAACCGACTCCATCTCGATCTCTACGCGGAGGACCGAGACGCCGAGATCGAGCGCATCGTGGGGCTCGGTGCGACGATCCACCCCAGGACCCCCGAGCCCGACGAGGACTTCGTCGTCCTCGCGGATCCCGAGGGCAACCTGTTCTGCGTCATCCAGAAGGACGGCTGAGGGGTCCGCGGCTCCACGAGCCCGGCGATACCGATCTCGGTATCGCCCCGTCGGCCGAGTGCCATCGCCTTCCACTCACGGATACCCTCGTCGATCTCGGCCGGCGGTCCGAAAGGGGTTGCCATGAGCGATGCGACGCGCACGGGTTCGAAGCAGGACCCCTGGGTGTTGACGACGCCGCCGGGGACCTCCGAGTACCTGATGTGGCGCGACGAGGTGACCGACCCCCCCGCGCTCGTGTGTCAGGTGGGCATCCCCAGCTGAGTTACCAGCTCCGGTGCATCGACGATCTGCACGCGATGCTGAAGGCCGAGGGCGACTGGTGCCCCTCGGCAGCGCCGACGAGCAGAAGCCGGCGGCTTAGGGCACGGTCGAGGCGTGGGGACGCTCGCCCGACAACCCGGTCGGCGGTTGGTACGGCCTGAAGAAGGGCCTGCGAGGGCGTTTCGGGATGTACGTGCCGCCGCTGCTCGAGGCGCTCGGCCTCGCCGAGCTCGAGCACAACCCACGCAGCAACCGCATGAGGGCTCGATAGGGCCGTCGAGGTGGTCGCGGGAGGCGAACCCCGCGACCACCTCAAAGGGCTACATCACCTCGAAGGCCTCGTACACGGTCACGCTGCCGCCGCCCTGCAGGACGGGTGAGCCCTTCGCCAGGCCGGTGGCCGCCTGGAGCGAGTCGGCCTTGACGATCGTGTAGCCGGTGAACAGCGGCGCCGAGGCGTCGCTCACCTTGCCATCGGCGCCGATGGTCTTGGCCGCCGGGGCGAACGGGTTGCCCCCGTCCTTGATGGCCCCGCCGAGCTCGGTGTACCAGCCGTCCCATGCCTTCATGACGCGAGCCTTCTCCTCGTCCGTCTCGGGCATGTTCCCGCCGCTGTAGAGCAGCACGAAGTCCGACATCGACACCCTCCTTCCGGCCTCTCGGCCTGTCCGTCCGTCACCCCTACGACGAACGGGGGCGGCCGCTTTCGACAACCGAGGCTTCCGGTAACGTCATGAGCCATGACCGTGCGACGGATCATCGTCGACCACGTGCTCTTCGTGGTCGGAGACCTCGACGCCAGCCGGCGGCTCTACTCGGCGGCCCTCGCTCCGCTCGGTCTCGAGGAATTGCACGTCCAGGAGGACGGGGTGAGCTACGGCGCCGAGGGGCTGGACGACTTCACGATCTCCCGCGGCGCCCCGGTCACGACGGCGGCACATGTGGCGTTCGACGCCGAGGACCGAGCTGCGGTGGATGCGTTCTTCGAGGCGGCCCTGGCGAACGGTGCGACGATCCGTGGCGAGCCCGGCGTCTGGACCCAGTATTCCGAGAGCTACTACGCGGCCTTCGTGAACGACCTGTACGGCAACAACGTCGAGGCCGTGTGGCATGCGCCCGAACCGGTGACCGACGCTCCTCGACGCCGGGGCGTGCCTTGACGGGTCTCGGTCGTCATCGGTGACGGAGAGGTTCCCTAGCTTCCCTCGAACCCGTCGCAGACCATCGCGAGGGCATCGTCGACGAGCAGGTGCAGATCGTCCTTGCCTTCGCTCGAGCACCATGCGGTCACGGCCGTCGAGTACGCGGCGAGCCCGACGGCGGCGATCAACCTCGGTCGCCGATCCTCGACGGGATCGACACCGAGGCGGGCGGAGAGCTCCTCGGTCACCCCGTTCTCCCACCGGGCGTGCTTGTCCAACAGGCGAGCCCGGATCGCCGAGGTGTCGTGCGCGAGCCGCTTCGCAGCCACGACGCGATCCTGCTGTTCCTCGTACAGGTCGATCAACGATCCGAGTGCGCCCCGCAGCGCCGTGAACGGCGGCTCGTCCGGGGGTCGTTCCGCCAGCATCGCGCGGAGCTCCAGTCCCATGTCGTCGAAGAAGCCGATCACCACGTCTTCCTTGGAGTCGAAGTACCGGAAGAACGTCCGGGGTGATACCTCGACCTGTTCGACGATGTCTTCGATCGTCGTCTCGTCGAAGCCGCGCTCCGCGAAGAGCCGGAACGCGGCGTCGGAAAGCTCCGCCCGCGTCCGCAGCTTCTTGCGTTCCCTGAGGCCTACCGTCGTATCCACGGGCACAGCATAGCACTTGGCGGCCACTGTAATCTGGCAGGAGTTGCCAAATGGCACGGAAGCACGTAGGGTAGAGCCAGGATGGGTCAGAGGCAGAGCGAGAAGACGGGCAGGACGGCAGAGGGAAGGAGCTCGAGGGTCATGACGGCATTCGTGCTCGTGCAGACCGCCACACAGGACGGCGGGATCGCCCGCCGGCTTCGGGAGGTCCCGGGGATCGTGTTCGCCGAGGACGTCCGCGGGCCCTACGACGCCCTCGCGCTCGCGCGTTCGGACGTGATGGGGGACGCGTTCAAGACGATCCTCGATCAGATCCGAGGGCTGCCCGGTGTGATCCACGCGCTCGCGGCTCCGGTCGCGCGTGAGCCGGCCGGCATGTCGAGCGTCAACGCGGCCTGAGATCCCCTCGCCTGAGATCGCCCCGAACGGATCTTCGTCCGGCAGGGCATGCTGTCGGGGACGGTAGCCATCGTCGGCGACTTCGACCTGACGCAGACGTGGCTGGTGATCGGCTACGTGACCGCCGCGCTCGTCCTGGTGACCGCGTTCGTGTACCACGTCCCGACCTCCACCAAGTTGAAGACGCTCGCGGACGCGAGCCCCGACGATGAGCCCTCGGCCGAGCTGAGAGCTTTCGTCGATGCCCCGATCGGCCGCGAGCCGAACGTGATCGACGGTGTGCTGTGGCTCGCGCTCATCTATGTGATGGTCGCCAAGCCGTTCAGCTAGGCACCGATCCGGGTCACGTCGTTCTCGGACGGTCCGCGTCTCTCATCCGGCTCTCATCGGCGAGGCCTACGCTGTGGGCGATGCGCGTGCTCGTGGTGGAGGACGAGGTCAAGATGGCCGGCCTGCTCAAGCGTGCGCTCGAGGAGGAGGGCTACGCGGTCGACGTCGCCGGCCGCGGCCAGGACGCCGTGTGGCTCGGGACCGAGAACCCCTACGACGCCATCGTCTTGGATCTGATGCTGCCCGACCTCGACGGCTTCGAGGTGAGCCGGCAGCTGCGCGAAGCGGGGCGATGGAGCCCCGTCCTGATGCTCACCGCGAGGGACGCGGTGGCCGATCGCGTCGCGGGTCTGGACGCGGGCGCCGACGACTACCTGACCAAGCCGTTCTCGTTCGCCGAGCTGCTGGCTCGCCTCCGCGCGCTGATGCGACGCGGGGCCGCCGAGCGCCCCCCGGTCCTTCGCGCCGGCGACCTCGAGCTGGACCCGGCGGCGAGGAGCGTCGCTCGAGACGGGACCCCGATCGCCCTCACGGCGCGGGAGTTCTCGCTCCTCGAGTACCTCATGCGTCACACGGGGGAGGTCCTGACGCGGACGCAGCTGATCGAGCACGTCTGGGATTTCGCGTACGACGGCGACTCCAACGTCGTCGACGTCTACGTCCGGTACCTGAGGAACAAGGTCGACCGTCCGTTCGGGCGCGATCAGATCGAGACCGTGCGCGGAGCCGGGTACCGGCTGAGGGACGAGCCGGTCTGATGCGACTGCGGACGCGGGTGACCCTGGTCTCGGCGGCGCTCATGGCCGTCGTGCTCGCGGCGACCGGTGCGTTCGTGTACCTGCGGCTCCAGACCGAGCTGCGGCAGGCGATGGACGAGACGCTGCGCTCGAGGGCGGAGGCCGAACGCCTCGTCGTGGAACGCTCGGGCGCACTCCCGAGCGACCAGCCGGACGACGCGTTCGCGCAGCTGATCGGTTCGGACGGCTCGCTGATCGAGTCCTCGGGCAGCA
>Ga0209843_1000131_pt1 | contig 12284 bp, 10 predicted proteins | sample GWRWS1_20_30_FD_187222 | JGI IMG/M metagenome (GOLD analysis project Ga0209843, IMG submission 187222) | Riverbed sediment microbial communities from areas with vegetation nearby in Columbia River, Washington, USA - GW-RW S1_20_30 (SPAdes)... | ecosystem: Environmental > Aquatic > Freshwater >... | reverse complement strand
GCACTTTCTCAGAGAAATCGCGGTAGCGGGGCGCGAACTGATAGCCAAAGATATGCAGGAGGCCAAAATTGACCTCGTTGGTACCATGGGTATCCGTGGCATGGACCTCGGGGCGGATCTCCGTCGTATTATTCAACAGCAAATCTCACACATAGTGACTTTCGTGCTCGTTCGCGCCAATCACCGTGGCATTGATCGGGATATGGTTCGCCACCAGGGTATAGGCGACAATCCCTTTATAGAAAACCCTTTCAGGGGACTGCCTGCTTGAGCTGGCAGGGGAAGGGTTGCTGCACAGCAGCAATTCCCCCTGCTGCCAGCGGCAGCATAAAGCTACTTGCACAGGTTACAAATAAACTACTAGACTCTCTTGTCTTCCAGCTATGGCCCAAGGGAAACGGCGCCTTCGGGATGCCTCCAAGCCTCGGTGTGTCCTCCGCAGACGTGGAGCCAGCACCAGCCGATAGCGAGACATGCACCGGTCGGCAAGGCGAGCAGCGATGCCCCCGGCCTGCCACTGCGGATGGGCCGTCTCTCCGGTGTGAGTCGCCAACTCGCGCTGCCGCAGCGCGGTCAACCGGCTCTCCGTGCGCATCGGATACGGGGGAACAGGCTTCACCGACGAGTTCTCCTGGAATGTGACGCGGTATTCCTAGGCGGCAAACGCCCTGGGCACTGGCCTCCGCAGTCACAAGCTGCCTGCTTGAGCTGGCAGTCGTTGACTGAGAACGAAGCTGTTCCGGCTCCTTTGCCGCTGGTGACAGGTTCGCTCATTCCGGGCCGAGTAAAAACGTACGATGCACCGCGACACATCAGAACCCTACCACCGTTTTCTGCGCGCTTGATACTCACACCCCACGACCACGACGCCAGGCGCGGCACATTTTTCCCACTCCCGCAGGAGGGAAAGGACGATGGCGGGGAGCATACCCACCACTCCAGGTCAGACTCCCAGGTAACATACACGATGTTCCTCAGACGGCAGCTTCTGTCCTAAACACCATGGCTCTCGTGTGAGGACGGGTACATATCAAAGGTGACTCAGATCACAGGTCCTGGCGCTCCTCAGGGGTATAGTCTACTCCGCATAGGGTGCACAGGGTGAGGCGGCCACGCAGGGCGCCGCCTGGTTCCAGACCACCCTGAATGCGGAGCTGCAAGGTGGCGCCGGCGCTGCGGACCTGAGCCCCGCAAGGCGGTTCCATCCGACTCACCAAAGGAGGCTACGTGATGAAGATTTGGCCCCAGCAGCAGCCGTCCTGCGGCTTCCCGGCTGCCTGCGCAAACTGCGCCCTGACTTCCTTGACGTCCGTGTCACCTTGTGCTGACCGTACTCGCTATCCAGCGCTTCGACAAGCAATCATGCGGGGAAGCGGCAGAATAAGGCCGCCGATGCATGATAGGCTATATATTGATATTGCAGGACTTACGTCGATCGAACACGGTCGACAGATGTGCACACTGAGGTAAACACGGTCGTAGCACGGTTTGGCCTGCGGGTCGCCCCGCCGGCCGGCCGCTGGCGCTCCGGCTGGGGGGTGGCTCCCGCTGGCGTGGTGGGAAAAGTGCTTTCATGGCAAAAATGGCAAAAACATGGAGATGTGCGCGATGCCTGGACGCCTCCGCAGTAAAAGCAGGTCGATGACAGTAGAAGACGCGAAAAACTCTCGTCGAGGTCACGCGCCATCTTCGCCGCAGCATAAACGGCGGGCGTCCCGCAACCGCTCGCTCGCTCTGCTGCTCGGCAGCGTACTTGTTGGCGCCATGCTGTTCCCCGCCCACGCATTGGCTGAGACCAGACGGATTGCCACGCCTGCGGACGCACGGCGGCTGGGCTTGGAATCGCTGCGTCGGGCTGTACGGCAGGACGGCGGCGTCCCCTTGCCAACCAATCTCGATGAGTTCATCACGGACCGTGAGGCCGCCGTGCAACTTGGGAAGGCATTGTTCTGGGATATGCAGGTCGGTAGCGACGGCGTGCAGGCCTGCGCCAGTTGCCATTTCCATGCGGGAGCCGACAATCGGCCGGAAAATTCGCTCAATCCAGGGCTGCGCATGCTTTTTGACGACCACGACGGTGATGTCGAAGGCTACTTCAACGCGGACTTTGCCGTTGCCCATGCTCGCTTTGAACTTGCGCCACCCAACGCAACGTTGACGCGAGAGAACTTTCCTTTTGTGAAAACGCTCCAGTCTCTCCAGCGCTCGCCGGAGGGTGTAATCGAGCCGGGACCGGGTAACAGCAATGACGTCGCGGGATCGATGGGCATGTTCCGCACCCAATTCGGTGGCGTCCGCCCAGGGGTTCAGGTTGATTTAGGTGCGCCGCTATTCGACCCGATTTTCAATGTCGGTACACAGACCACGGTGCGCGCAACTGTGAGCAGAAACTCACCGACGGTCATCAACGCCATCTTGAACTTCACGAACCTATGGGATGGACGTGCCTCTCCAAATTTCAATGGGATAGGCACGTTCGGCGATCAGGATCGAGGTGCCGTGATTGTCGTTAACCGGCCAGACAAGGGCTTGGTTAACGAACGGATTTCTCTCCATAACGCCAGCCTGGCTTCACAAGTCCTGCAGCCACCTCAGAGTCCGATCGAAATGTCCTTTGACTTTTCGGCTGGAGGCCTGTTGCGGAGTCTGCCAGAGATCGGGCAAAAACTGTTGCGCCCCTCGCCCGAAACCGGTCTCCCGTTGACCCCGCTCGGATTGCAAGACGTCCATCCCCAAGACTCTGTGCTGGGCGCCTTGTCCAACGCACCGTCTCCAGGGGTGTCCACGACGTACGAAGCGATGATCAAAAAAGCCTTTCGGGATCAATACTGGAACTCAACCAGACGATTCGAGTTGCCAAGCACGCCGGATGTTACAGAAATTACCCATATGGAAGCCAACTTCAGCTTGTTCTTCGGCCTCTCGCTTTTGCTCTATCAATCGACCCTGGTTGCCGACCGCACACCCTTTGATCGGTGGATGGAAACAGACCGCTTCAACCGCGGTTTTGGCAAAAAAGAACTGGCGGGATTGAATCTCTTCGTCAACGAGGGAAAGTGTATTACGTGCCATGCTGGCCCGGAGCTCACCAAAGCGTCGGTCAGAGAGGCGCGGGGCGGGAAAAACCTGATCAAGGCGATGGCGATGGCAGATGGTGGTCACGCGCTCTACGACAATGGCTTTTATAATACAGCGGTCACCCCTGCCACAGACGACGCGGGCCGCGGCGACTTGGACATCAACGACCAGCCCATCGCGTCTGCTCGCCGGGTTCTTTTCAAGCAGTTAGGTATTGATGAGATCGACTTGCCGATCATCGGCGGTGACTTCATACCTGCTCAGGCCAAAGATGGTTCGCCGGTATGCGACGATACCAACGCGAATGGCGTGTGTGATCCAGATGAGCCGATTCTTCCCGCGTTCCAGCGGGTGGCGGTGGATGGCGCCTTCAAGACACCGGGCCTTCGCAACGTCGAACTCACGGGTCCCTATTTTCACAACGGGGGGACGGCCACGTTGCGGCAGGTGGTGCAGTTTTACAACCGCGGCGGAAACTTTTGCCGTTTCAATTTTAGGGACCTCGATCCGACTATCGCCCCTCTTGGTCTGACCGAGGATCAGGAAAATCAACTCGTCGATTTTCTGGTATCGCTCACCGACGAGCGGGTGAAATATCGCCGAGCCCCCTTCGACCATCCTGAGCTCAGGATTCCTAAGGATGGACTCGCGACTCCGACATTCGCTCTACGCCAGATTAACGCCGTTGGCGCAGCGGGTTCCGATCGTCCCTTGGGTACCTTCCTCGACTTAGATCCGCAAGACGCGATCTATACCCCGGTGGGAACGTGTTCGAAGGAGCTGCCCGTCTTGCCAATGACGAAGTAAGCGAGAGTGTTCGTCGACCGCAGGGATCAAAACCGTCCAGGCTTATCCGTTCAGCACATGCGGCCAACATCGGGTTGGCAGATCAACGCGCGATGGGCGCGGAGTTCAACCCAGAAACGCAAAGGCTACTCTCATGCGCGTTAAATCCAATGTTCGTGCAGCTCGCAGCTACACCAACTACCGTGAGGCTGTTGCTCTGGTGTAATGTGAGTGTTTAGGTAACGTGGGGGGAGGGGCAATCGTCCCTCCTCCCGTTCTCCACCACGCAAATCGTTTGCATGCGGTCATCTCACTGAAGACTGGATTAGCCTACTTGATTTTGCGGGGTTATATCATGGGCAACCCGTTTTCACGTCCCTCTCGTACTTTGGCGCGTGATACGTCGTGTTCCGCCCTCTGCTGCCTGCAGTGCTGGCCCGCCACTGACCTGCTGGACGGGAGGTGGCGCTCGGTGGCACGGTGGGAAAAATGCTTTAAGGAAAAGTGCTTGAAAATTTCTAACCGATACGACCGGGCTCCGATGCAACCAGGCGGTCCGAGCTGCCAACGACCATAAACTCCTCAGAGGCGAGGGGGTCCACGGGGTCCCTCGCCACCTTGGGGTTACAAGTGGCAGTGTCGAACACGATTGTCCACCACGGCATTGCACGCAATGCGTCAGAAAAACCCCCACATCCATAGCATGCTGCCGATGGCACCTTCCGGTGCGATGATATGGCCTGTGGCGTCTGATGCGATCCATCATACAACGCGTCGTGCCCTTTGCGAGCCGCAAACTCGAGCATCCACACACCTTGTCCATCGACTATCGTCCGGAAGGAGGAGCCTATGGCAGTAGCCTTTGCACAATCCATGCGGGCCCTGGCAGCCGACAGGGGGCGGTGGTCATTGACCAGCCTGCTCCTGGTCTGTGCGCTCCTGGGGGGCTGGGGCGCCTGGTTCGTGGGCGCCCGCGTCGCCGTGTATGAAGTCACCCAGACCGCCCGGTTGGAAGTCGACCAGGCTGTGCATCCCATCGCCACCCCGGTGGCTGGACGAGTCGTGACAACCCACCTGGTGGTGGGCCGGGCGGTCCAGGCGGGGGAGGTCCTCGCCGAACTCGATGCCGAAGCGCCGCGGTTGCAGTACGAAGAAGCGCGCGTCCGCCTCACAGCCCTGACGGCACAACGCCAGGCGCGCCGCCAGGAGCTTACCGCCGAACAGGGCGCCCGAGAGGACGAACGGCAGGCCGCCCGCGTCGCCTTAGACGAGGCACGCGCTCGGTCCCGTGAGACCGAGGTCGCCGCACGGGCCGCGGCCGAGCAGGCAGACATCTTCACGCGTCTGGATGCCCGCGGGCTGGCGTCCCGGCTCGAGATCCTGCGCACCAAGGCCGACGCTGACCAAAAGCGAGCGGCGGCCGCCACCCTGCGTCTGGCGATCAGCCGTCTGGAACGCGACCAGCGCACCAAGGATAGCGACCGCACCGCCCGCATCACCCAATTTTCCCGGGAGGTTACCCAGCTTGACGGCGACATCCGCACGGCCGAAGCGACACTCGCCCGCCTGGCTCATACCATCGACCAAACCCGCGTGCGGGCCCCTATTACGGGGCACCTGGGGGAAGTCGCCACCCTGCAACCAGGCGCCGTGGTCCGCCAGGGTGACACGCTGGGCGTGGTGCTACCCGCCGGCGCCCTGCGGGTGGTGGCCGCCTTTCTCCCGGCCATCGCCTTGGGCCGGGTGCAGCCCGGGCAACTCGCACGGCTGCGGCTAGACGGCTTTCCATGGGCGCAATACGGGAGCGTAGAGGCAACGGTCACCAGTGTGGCCACCGAAGCCCGCGACGGGGTGATCCGGGTGGAGTTGGGTCTGGAGCCCGCGACGCCGACGGCGATTCCGCTCCAACACGGCCTGCCCGGCACGGTAGAGGTCGAAGTCGAACGGATCAGCCCGGCGACCCTGGTGCTCCGTGCAGTGGGCAAACACCTCGGCGTACCCGACCAGAACGCCGCAGCGCCCGGACGTCAGGACGGCGCGTCATGAGGGCCGCCCGACCACGACCCCGGCGCCACCTCTTCGCCCCTGAGGTGGTCCAGACCTCCGCCATGGACTGCGGGCCCGCAGCGCTCACCTGCCTCCTGGCAGGCTATGGCCTGTCGGTGAGCTACGGACGCTTGCGTGAAGCCTGCCAGACGGATGTGGATGGGACCTCCATTGACATGCTGGAGACCATCGCCGTGCAGCTCGGGCTGCACGCAGAGCAGATCCTGGTGCCGGTGGACCATCTATTTCTCCCTGAGACCAGGGCTTTGCCGGCTATTGTCGTGGTGCAACTGCCCAACGGGGTGACGCACTTTGTGGTGGCGTGGCGCCGCCACGGGCGCGTCGTGCAGGTCATGGACCCCGGCACGGGGCGGCGCTGGCCGACCTGTCGGCGCTTCCTCGACGAACTCTACGTGCACACCCAGTCGGTTCCTGCCACCGCCTGGCGTGCCTGGGCCGAGACGGATGCATTCCTGGGCGGGTTACGCCGGCGCTGGGCAACCCTGGCGATCGGTGGGGCCGAGGGAGAGCGGCTCCTGGCGGAGGTGCTGGCGGATCCGACCTGGGTGCCCCTGGCGGCCCTGGATGCGACCACGCGCCTGCTCACGGCGCTTGTCCACGGGAAGGGACTCCGCCGTGGCCAGCAAGCGACACGGGCGTTGGCCACATTTTTTGCCCGGGCCTCCCAGGAAGACCCGACCATGCCATCCACGGTCCCAGCGGCCTATTGGATGGTGCGCCCGGCCCCCCCTGATCCGGACGGTACGCCGTCCCTCCTGGGACGCGGCGCTGTCCTGGTGCGCGTGTGCGGGGAGCCGGCGTCCTCATCTACTACGGTCGTCGAAGACACGGCTCCCTCCCAGGATACCCCCACACCACTTCCCCCCGACCTCGTTGCGGCTCTGGAAGCCCCCCCGAGTCGGCCGGGACGGCACCTGTTGCGCCTGCTCCGCGCCGATGGGCTCCTTACTCCCACGACGTTGGGACTTGGCGTATGCCTCGCAGCTGGCAGTGTGGTCGTCGAGGCGCTGCTCTGGCGGGGACTCGTCGACCTCCACCGCCATCTGGGCTCGGGAGAGCAACGCCTTGGGGCCCTCGGGGCCCTCCTCGTCTTTGTGAGTGCCCTCCTGCTCCTCGACCTGGGAAATGCGCTGGGGCTCGGGCGCCTGGGGCGACGCCTCGAAGCCCGGCTCCGCATGGCCTTTCTGGAAAAAATACCGCGTCTTGGCGACCGCTACTTCCAAAGCCGCCCAGCATCGGACATGGCCGAGCGTAGCCACAGTGTGCACCGTCTGCGTCTGCTCCCTCACTTAGGTGGCCAGCTCATCCACGTGGCCATCGAACTCGGGATGACAACCGCAGGCCTGGTGTGGCTCGCTCCCTCCCAGGCGCTCCTGGCAGTGCTCGCCGCGGTGGGGACGCAAGTGCTGCCGCTGGCCATGCATCCCCTGCTCACGGAGCGGGATCTCCGCGTCCGTACCCATGCTGGGGCGCTGAGCCGTTTCTCGCTCGATGCGCTCTTGGGGCTCACGGCCGTACGCACCCACGGGGCCGAGCAGGCCATGCACCGCGAGCACGAGAGCCTCCTCGTGGAGTGGACACGCGCCGGGCTACATCTGCAACGCGCCGTCGTCAGCGTCGAAGGCGTGCAGGGTCTCCTGGGTTTTGGGCTCGCCGCCGGGCTCCTTGCTGCCTATCTGGCCCGTGGGGGAGAGGCGAGTGGGGCTTTATTACTGACGTACTGGGCCCTCCGCCTCCCTGCACTCGGGCAGGAGCTGATGCTGCTCGCCTGGCAATACCCTGGCCAGCGCAATATCACCCTCCGCCTCCTTGAACCCCTGGGAGCACGGGAGGAGGGGGACGCCGGCGCCCACGAGCAATCCTCGGGGCAGGCATCCGCCCCGCCCAGCGCCTCCGGCCAGGGGATTGCCATTGCCCTGGAGGGGGTGAGTGTCCGGGCAGCAGGGCATACCATCCTCACGGATCTCACCCTCGCGCTGGCGCCTGGGAGTCATGTGGCGATTGTGGGGCCTTCCGGGGCGGGCAAGTCGAGTCTCGTGGGGCTGCTCCTGGGATGGCACCGGCCGGCCACCGGGCAGGTCCTGGTCGAGGGACGCCCCCTTGACGACCAACATCTGGCCTGGGTGCGCCAGAGAACCGCCTGGGTGGATCCAGCCATCCAGCTCTGGAATCGTCCGTTGCTCGACAATCTCTGCTACGGGGTGGCAGACGCTCCCGCCTCACTGGCCGCCCTGGCGCTGGCGCAGGCGGATCTACGGGGCGTGCTCGACCGCCTCCCCGACGGCTTGCAGACGCCCCTGGGGGAAGGCGGGGGACTCGTGTCGGGTGGTGAAGGCCAGCGCGTGCGCTTTGGCCGTGCGCTGGCCCGGCGGGGCGTACGGTTGGTCATTCTGGACGAACCGTTTCGTGGTCTGGATCGCGAGCAGCGGCGCATCCTGCTGCAGCGTGCACGCCAGGTGTGGAGCACCGCGACGTTGCTGTGCATCACGCACGACGTGGAGGTCACGCAGACGTTTGATCGCGTGGTGGTGGTGGAGGGCGGGCGGATCATCGAAGACGGCACCCCGGCTCGCCTGGCGTCGTGTCCAGAGACGCGCTACCGGGCCCTGTTAGATGCCGAGATAGCGGTACACGAAGGTCTGTGGTCCAGCGGTCTTTGGCGCCGGCTCCAACTGGTCGAGGGTCGCGTACGCGAGGAGGGTGCCTTTAACCCACGCCTGGTGGTCCCAGGCACCGCACGGAAGGAGGCTAGCAGATGGAAACCCTCGACGCCCTGGCCTGGCCAGTCGGACGCCTCGGTGAGGCCATAGCGGGACTCGCACGGTTACGGGGTTGGCGTCTGCGGAGCACGGAGGCTCCTGTCTGGCAGACAGGATGGGGGCACGACAATCCGGAGGCGCTGTCTGGGTGGCTGGAAGCGGCGGCAGCCTGGCTGGGAGTGGAAGCCGAGCTGGTCGAGGTGCCATACACCGAGGTCGCAAGCCTGGTACACGGGGCGGGTCCAGCGCTGCTGCGCCTGCCCGGCCGGGAAAAACCGGGCTTTCTGGCCTTGCTCGGGCGCCAGCGGCGCCGGGTCCTGCTGCTTGGGCCGGACCTGGTGGTTCACCGGATCCCCGCGGAGGTGCTGTGCACGGCCTGCTGTCACGCCGTCGAGGCCCCTCTGGTGGCAGAGGTGGAGCACGTGCTCGACGCGGTCGGCGTGTCCAGGCGGCACCGGCAGAGGGCACGTCGCACGATGCTGGGCGAGCGGCTCAGTGGCGCACGTCTCGGGGAATGCTGGGTCTTGCGCCTGCCAGCGGACGCCTCGTTCTGGCAGCAGATGCGCCAGGCGCACCTACCACACTACCTGCTCGGGCTGCTCGGGGCCTATGCCACCCAGTACCTCTGCTGGATCCTGGCGTGGGGGCTGCTGGGGCGGGGGGCGTTACACGGACGCCTCGATCCCGCCTGGCTGATGGCATGGGGGCTGCTCTTAGTGACGGTGATCCCCCTCCGCCTGTGGAACACCTGGGTCCAGGGCCGCTTGGCGCTCGGGGTCGGTGGGCTGCTGAGGGCCCGCTTACTGGCGGGTGCCCTGCGCCTCGCCCCAGAGGAGATACGCCACCAAGGGGCCGGGCAGTTTTTTGGGCGGGTGTTGGAGGCCGAGGCGGTGGAAGCGCTGGCCCTGAGCGGTGGGCTGCTGGGCCTGCTGACCGGGATCGAAGTGGTGATGGCCGCGCTTGTCCTCGGGAGCGGTGCTGGGGGCGGGCTCCAGGTGGGCCTGCTGGTGGGCTGGCTGGGGGTGGCAGGCAGCCTCGGCTGGCACGCGCTGCGCCAGCGTCGACGCTGGACCACGGCTCGCCTCACTATGACCCACGCCCTGGTCGAACGGATGGTGGGGCACCGTACCCGGCTGGCCCAGGAGTCTCCCAGCACTTGGCATCTTGGCGAAGACCAGGAGCTGGCCGCCTATCTCGCCCTGTCACACCGCCTCGACCGCACGACCGCGTGGCTCATGGCGCTCATCCCCCGTGGCTGGCTCCTCGTGGGGCTGCTGGGTCTTGTGCCCGCGCTGGTGGCGGGCCGCGCCACGACCGTCACGGTGGCCATCGGCGTGGGTGGGACATTGCTGGCCTATGAAGCCTGTAGAAAGTTCGTCATGGGTCTGGGGCATCTGGCGGGTGCCGTGCTCGCGTGGCACCAGGTGGCCCCGCTCTTTGCGGCAGCCACACGTCCGCAGGTGGTGACCCTGCCGGCGTATGCCATGCCGCCAGGAGAGCCCCTGGACGAGGCGCACGGTGCGCCCTTGCTGGAGGCGCACGCCCTGGTCTTTCGCCACCGTGTACACGGGGCGCCGGTTTTGCAAGAGTGTAGTCTGGAGATGCGGATGGGGGAGCGTCTCCTCTTGGCAGGGCCGTCGGGGGGCGGGAAGTCCACGCTGGCGTCGCTGCTCACCGGATTACGGCAGCCGGAGTCCGGGCTCCTCCTCCTCGGCGGTCTGGATCTGCCAACGCTTGGGACCGCAGGCTGGCGGCGGCGGGTAGTGGCCGCGCCACAATTCCACGACAATCACGTCTTCGCCGGGACTCTGGCCTTCAACCTGCTCATGGGCCGCCGTTGGCCACCCGCTCCGGCAGACCTGCAGGCGGCGGAGACCCTGTGCCGCGCCCTGGATCTGGGGCCGCTCCTCGACCGCATGCCCGCCGGACTGTGGCAGATCGTCGGGGAAACCGGCTGGCAGCTGTCGCATGGCGAGCGCAGTCGGCTCTACATCGCCCGCGCGCTGCTGCAGGGGGCCACCGTCCTCATCCTGGACGAGAGTTTTGCCGCCCTGGATCCCGAGACCCTCCACCGCGTGCAGCAGTGTGTCCTGGAACACGCCCCGACCCTGCTGGTCATCGCGCACCCCTAGCAGTCTGTCGGAGAGAAAAATCTCACAGCGGCCTGAGCCGACCATAGACCAGGCAATGGCTGCCGCCTTCGAGCATGATGATTTCACGTAGAGTCTATCCGGAAAGTTTTACCAAACCCCTGCTACCGGCGAGCTCCCAGGCCATGGCCTGGGGGAGTTTGTGTTCCGGGTCGGGAAATAAATGGCTGAGCGTAGGCAAGGCGCCCGCTGGCGGCGCTGGGTGCGTATGCCACGCCAAACGTGCCCCTGACGCCAGGGCAAAGCTGCTACCGATGCCTCACGCCACGCGCCGCCGCTGGGACCGGCGCACAGGCCCCAGGGGGGAAGCAGTGCTCCCCCATCTCCTCGGCGGCCTGTCAGGAGAGGACAAGATCCGCCGCCTGCGCACGCTTCAGCTGGCTGGGCGGCCATATGCCTGGGACACCCCTTCCCCGCCTTCCCCGCCAGGGGCAGGGGCAAGAAAGCGGTACGCGCCGCCTCGCCGCTGCTGGCCCCCCGTGGCCGCGGCCCACGCGTTCAAGGTACCGCGGCGCCTTTGCCGCTGCCATCCGCTTCCCACAGGGGACTTGGCGGTGTGCCGCCCCGGCGGGCGGGCGCGGCGGTTCCCCTGGCGGCGGCGGCTGGCCCTGGCGCTCAAGCGCAGGGACGCCAGGCCGCGCCGCTCCGGATGGCCCTGGAGCAGCTCCCTGCGCTGGCGTCGCGTGGACCGCTGGCGCGCTGGTGCGGGGCAGTGGCAGGCACGGCGCAGGCAGGGCAACGGCGCCTGCTCGTGCCTGGCGAGAGTGCGAGGTTGGCGCGTGGTGTGCACTGTCGGCATGCGCTCCGCGCCTTTCGGCCCCCTCTGGCGCCTACGCTCAGCTCCGCTCGAAGACTCGCTACGCTCAGCTTCGCCGCCATCTCCCCCAGGGAAGTTGTAAGGTGTGGGGCCAGCTCGCCGACTCGCTCGCCCCACGAGGCAGTCAGCGCCGCTATCACCTGCATGGCAACGCAGCGCTGATGAGGCGTCGCGCTGGGTTGCCATTCCGGCTCTGCGGGGCGGCCAGCCCATTGCTGGGGATCATGGGGGCTCTGCCCCCAAACCCCCGGGCGCCGCAGTCCCTCGCGGGTCGGCGTAGGTGGGGAGGTGTGAGGACGCCACTGCGGCGCGGTCCAAGGCAGGCGCGCTGTGCGGGGCTCCCTCGCGTTGCCGGGTGCGGTGGTTGGCGTAGGTGCCTCGCGTTGGCCGAGTGTGACCGCGCGCCAAGACCTGGCCACTAGGGGGACGAGCGGGCGGCGGCGGCGGCCAGCCTGGCCCGGTGGCGCCTGGGGTGGCGCGGCCCAGCTGGGCTGGCGGCTGACGCCGCCAGGCGCCGCTGCACCTCGCGCGCACCGCGTCGGTAAACCGTCACGACGACCAGTTCTGCGCCATCGTAGAGCGCCCAGTGGCGCGTGTGTTTGTAGCGTTCGATCCGGAGCGTCATGC
>Ga0209843_1000129_pt1 | contig 12360 bp, 13 predicted proteins | sample GWRWS1_20_30_FD_187222 | JGI IMG/M metagenome (GOLD analysis project Ga0209843, IMG submission 187222) | Riverbed sediment microbial communities from areas with vegetation nearby in Columbia River, Washington, USA - GW-RW S1_20_30 (SPAdes)... | ecosystem: Environmental > Aquatic > Freshwater >... | reverse complement strand
TCGGTCGCGACGCGGGCAAGCTCCAGGCGCTGGCGGCCTCGCATCCGGGGCTCGAATACCGGGTGGCGGCGGTCGACGATCCGACCTCGCTCGACCAGGCATTGAAGGGCGCGGCCGCAGCCATCAACTGCGCCGGCCCGTTCGCCTCGACCGCGGCCCCCGTCATCGAGGCCGCTCTGCGCACCGGCGTCCCGTACGTGGATGTGGCGGCCGAGATCGAGGCCAACCTCGACACGTTCAGGCACTTCGCCAACTGCGCTCAGACCGCGGGCGTCGCGGTGGTCCCGGCGATGGCCTTCTACGGCGGACTCGGCGATCTGCTGGTCACGACGGCGATGGGTGATTGGACGGCGGCCGACGAGGCGCACGTCGCGTACGGACTGAGCAGTTGGCACCCCACGGCCGGGACCCTCGCCTCCGGCGCCGTCTCCCGAGAACGGCGTGATGGCCGACGCGTCCGCTACACCGGTGGCCGGCTGGAGTATTACGTCGACGAGTCCGACCTGCCGACCCTGGAGTGGGACTTTCCCGCTCCGATGGGCCCCCGGACCGTCCTCGGCGAGTTCACGATGGCCGACGTCGTCACCGTCCCCAGCCACCTGTCCATCCCCGAGGTGCGCACGTACATGACCACTGACGCGGCCAAGGACCTGGCCGCTCCAGACACGCCCGCACCGACGGCGGTCGACGAGCGCGGCCGGTCCGCGCAGATGTTCACCGTCGACGTCATTGTGCGCTCCGGCGACAAACAACGACGCGTCGCCGCCAGCGGCCAGGACATCTACGCCATCAGCGCACCGCTGGCGGTCGAAGCGGTCCATCGCATTCTCGGCGGTCAGACGAGGACAAGCGGCGTCGCCTCCGCCGGCGAAATCTTCGACGCGCCCGACTTCCTCCGCGCGCTGTCCGCGCACATCGCGTTCGAACCGTGCCACGAGGCTCGCGCGCCACAGCTCGCCTGATCGCCCGGCCACGGGTGACAGCCCGGGATAGTCCCTGATGGCTCTGGCGCGGCTCCAACGTCAATCCTGCGCACACCCAGCGCACATGCACGGAGCCGATGGATGATCCACGGGACAGGCCCCTAGCATGGCGGCCATGAGTGCGTACGACGAACCGGAGCTCAAGGAGCCGCCGGTCGCGGGCAGCGAGACAGACACCTGGATCGGGTCGCTGGAACGGCAGCGCCGCACGTTCATCTGGAAGGCCGGCGGGTTGTGATGATTCGCGTACCCGAGACGGTGCGTGCTAAGGCGGTGGCAGCCGGCGCCGTGCAGTGGCTTGACGATCTGCCGTCGTTGGTGGCCGGCTTGGAACAGGATTTGGTCGATCACCGTCGGCCGCACCTTCGATGGCGCGACTGAGGCGGTCGTCATGGAGGCGACTTTTGACGATGGTGAGCCGGCGGTCCTGAAGCTCCTTGTTCCGCGCGACGGTAATGCGGCGTCGAATGAGATCACCGTGCTGCGCCTTGCCGACGGTGCGGGCTGCGTAAGGTTGCTGCGCCACGACGCGGCGAGGAGCGCGTTGCTGCTGGAAAGGTTGGGGCGATCCTTGTACGAGCTCGCGCTGCCGATCGGTCTACGGCAGGAGATCCTCTGCTCGGTGGCGCAACGTGTGTGGCGCCCGGCCCCTGACTGTGGACTGCCGACCGGTGCGCAGAAAGGGTCGGTGGCTTCGTGAGTTCATCGCGGCGACGTGGGAGGAGCTGGACCATCCGTGCTCGCCGCGTACTGTCGAGCACGCGCTCGGTTGCGCGTCGCGGCGCATAGCCACTCACGACGACGAGCGCGCCGTGTTGGTGCACGGTGACGTGCACCAGTGGAACACCTCCAGGCGGGTGACGGGTTCATGCTTGTCGACCCGGATGGCCTACTGGCCGAGGCCGAGTACGACATGGGCATCGTCATGCGCGAAGACCCTGTGGAGCTGCTGAGCGGCGACCTGCACGAGCGGGCCCGGTGGCTGGCAACGCGAACGGGCCTTGATGCGACGGCCATCTGGGAGTGGGGTGTTGTTGAGCGAGTCTCGACCGGTCTGCTGTGCACCGTGGTCGGCCTGCAACCGGTCGGCCAGCAGATGCTCGCAGTCGCCGACCGGATAGCGCGGGATTACCCCGGGTCCCCGTGACGCCCGGGGAACGCGGTTGTCTATCAAAAAACGAGGAACACGCCAACCCACAACCTCCACGGCGGATGTGCCCGCCTCGCTTCGAGAGCCCCGCCGGCCTGTTGGCGAGCGGAAACCAGAGACTCGGGCAGGTCGGATCCGGGCGGGCCGGCATGCTCGCGGACAACCTCGGCCCTACGAGGTGCTGCAGAAGGCGATTGTCGTGGTCTTCGTTGTCGGTTCAGCGGTCATCGACGCACTGCTGCCAGCCGGCCCCGCGCCGCGATGATCCTCACCGCCCGGCCCCGTCCGGTGGTGCGTGCGTACGCGGTGCCGGCGTTCCAGCGGGTGACTCGGGGCCGGGTCTGTTCATCGGCGCCGCCTATTACCTGACCGTGCCACGTACCGCTCACCGATACTGAGCGATTGTCGGCGACCTCGATCACCTCGTACGCACGTTGAGCGCTCCGCTCGGGCAGCATCGACCCGGCCAACGGCTCGGCCGACTTGATCATAGATGCCTGGTCCCGGTGGCACGGGCGGCGTAGCGTCGTTGCAGGTTTGCCTTTGTCCGATGAGGAGGGTGACTTGTCCGGTCCGCTGGCACTGGTGGGTTCTGGGGAGTACACCCCTTCGATGCTCGAGGTCGAGCGTGCCCTGATCGCCGGCCGCCCGCCACGTTACGTGCAGCTTCCGACCGCCGCTGGCGCCGAGGGACCCGATCGTCTGTCGTACTGGATTGACCTGGGTCGGGCCCAGGCCGACCGGCTCGGTGTGGAGGCGGTGCCGTTGGTGGTCACCGACCGCGATCAGGCCGAGGATCCGCAGATTGTCGCCGAGGTCGAGGGAGCCGGGCTTATCTACCTATCCGGCGGCAGCCCGGGATTGCTTGCCGACACGCTGCGCGACACAGCGCTGTGGCGGGAGATCGTCAAGACATGGGAGGGCGGCGCCGCGCTGGCCGGGTGCAGCGCGGGCGCTATGGCGATGTCCGACTGGGTGCCCGACCTGCGGCATCCCGCCGGCAGAGGTCGGCGAGGACTTGGTCTGTTGCCGCATATGCGGGTGTTGCCTCATTTCGACAAGATGCTCGGTTGGATTCCGGACCTGCTCACGCGCCCGTTCCTGCGCGCGCCGGACGGCGTGAGTCTCGTCGGCATCGACGAGGAGACCGCGTTGGTGGGTGGGCTGGAGACCTTCACCGTGGAGGGCCGGCGATCGGCCTGGTTGCTGGGCGATGGCCGTCGCCAGGAATTGAAGCCGGGCACGAGTGTCCGTTTTCCGCTGCCGGAGGCGTCATGAGCGCGGCAACCAGGTTATGGAGAAGAGCCGTGGGGTATCAGGCGTTGGTGGCCGTGACCTACGACCCGCACCTGAGCTTGGTGCGGCCAGTTGTCCCGCTGACCCCGCGGGGCTGCCAGGAGTGCCTGCGGATCGGGTCGCCATGGGTGCACCTGCGGCTCTGCCTCACCTGTGGCCACGTCGGCTGCTGCGATTCCTCGCCGAACCGCCACGCGCGCATGCACGCGGCCGCAGTCGGTCACCCCATCGTCCAGTCGCTCGAGCAAGGAGAGGACTGGCGCTGGTGTTTCATCGACGAAACCTTCGTCTGAGCACGCGACCATGAGCACCCCGCAACGGCACAGTTTCCGGGAGACCCCAGACACCGCAGGCGCGTATCCGCGGCTGACTGCGGAGCAGATCGCCGCGCTGACCGCGGGCGGTGAGCGCCGATCCACCGACGTCGGGGAGGTCCTTTTCAGGGAGGGCGAGCGAACCTCCGACTTCGTCGTGGTGCTCGACGGGGCAGTCGCGATTGTCGAAGGGTACGGACGGCCGGACGAGCGCGTTGTCAGCGTCCACGGCCCCGGACTGTTCCTCGGCGAACTCGGCGTGCTCACCGGCCAGGCCGCGTTCGTAACCGCCACGGTGCTCGAGCCCGGCGCTGTGCTCATCGTGTCGGTTGACCGACTGCGTCAGGTGGTGACTCAGGACGTCGCGCTGGGAGACCTCATCCTGAGGGCGTATGTCCTGCGCCGCCCGGTGACGTGCGTAGCGGCTCGATCAAGCGGATGGCATCCGCCGTGGGAGAGGGCGCCATCGCGGTACGCCTTGTCCACGAGCGCACTCACCTAGAGTGACTGCGTCACCTGCACCGACACCGCGACTACGCTATGCCGACGCAACATCAGCCACCACGACCGTGACGTTGTCCGGGGCGCCGGCCTCTAGGGCGAGATTCACCAGCTCTTGGGCGCATCGCCGCGGATCCGGAGTTGATCGCAGCACCTGCGCGATGGACTCGTCGGCGACGACGTCCGACAGACCATCGCTGCAGAGCAGGAAGCGGTCGCCGATGCGGACCGGCAGCAGGGTACATGTGGGTTCGAACTCGAGCCCCTGCAACGCCTGCGTGACCACCGAGCGCCGTGGATGGCTGCGCGCCTCAGCGGCGGTCAGCACCCCCTGGTCCACCAGCGACTGGACAAATGTGTCGTCCTTCGTTAACTGGGACAACTCTCCGTCACGCATCACGTAGCCGCGCGAGTCACCGACGTGCAGCAGCGCTATCTGGTGGCCGGCCAGCAGGAGGGCGGTCGCGGTGGTGCCCATGCCGTCGTTGGCTTCGTCCGACTCACCAGCCGCCCGGATCTGCTCGTTCGCAGCCTCGATCGCCTTTCGCAGCGCGGTCAGCGGCTCGATGTCGGGCGGCGCGGCCTCCAGCGGCGTGAGCGTCCGAATGGCGATGTCGCTAGCCAACTCGCCGGCCGGCATTCCGCCAATGCCGTCGGCAAGGGCGATGAGCCGCCGGCCCGCGTAGGCCGAGTCCTCGTTGTTCGTCCGGACCCGACCAATGTCACTGACCGTCGCTGCGCGCAGGATGAGGCTCATACCGTGCAGCCTGCCAAGAACACGGGCCCTTGTCTCTACGCAACACTACGTATCGTGGGCCCATGATGCCGGTGTCCATGGTCGGCCGGGTCGACGAGCTCGGTGAGCTCGTTCGCGCCTGGTCGCTGGTCGCCGCGGGCCGCACCGCGACGGCACAGACGGCCGTCCTCACCGGGGGTGCCGGAGTCGGCAAGAGCATGCTGGTCGCGGCCGCGCTCGACGCGTTCGCGCCCAGTCCCCGTACGGTCCTGTCCGGCACCGCGAGGGTGCACGCGCCAGCGCCGTACGACTGGTTGGCCGCGGTCCTGAGCGGCCGCGACACCGCTGACCTGCCGATACCTCCGGACGCGTTGGCCTGGCTGGCCCAACACCCGGACGCGCAGGCGGAGCGGTACGCGCCGAGCGCCCTGCTCCGGATGGCCGTCCGCACGGTCCGGGCGCTGGTGGACCGTGGACCCGCGGCACTCGTCGTGGAAGACCTGCATGCGCTAGATCCGGCCAGCCTCAACCTGATCGGTGAGCTCGCGGCGTCGCCCGATCTTCGCATCCTACTCCTGGTCACCAGTCAGCCACCAGACGCGGCCGTCTCGCCCAGGCTCGCCGCCCGTACCCTGGCGCGACTATCCGGTGTCGGCGGCGCGATCCGGCAGCACTTGGGACCACTGGGAGTCCCTGACATTGCGGCGATCCTGGCGCAGGTCTATCCCGGTTCATCGGTGCCGCCGGACGTGGTCGGCGCCATCCGGGAGCGAACGGGCGGCAACCCGTACTGGCTCCGGGAGCTGCTCGCGGCCTCCCGGGGCGTGGGGCTCGACGCGCTCACCCGCTGGCCGCTGCCCGGGCACCTTCGCCTCGCCGCGACCCTCGGTGCGAACCTCGGCCCGCCTGACGCGGACTGCGCGCCCGCGGAGTTGACCGCGCGGGAGCGGGAAGTGCTCTCCTGCCTGGCGGTTGGGATGTCGAACAAACAGGTCGCCCGCTCCTTGGGCATCTCGATCCGGACCGTCGCCGTGCACGTGTCAAACCTGCTGCGCAAGACCCGATCGGCTTCGCGCACCGAGGCCGCGTTGTGGGCGGTCCAGCACCAGCTGATCGGTCCGACCGCGATCACGTAATCGGGCTCCGGTGGAGACTGTGTCAGTGGACCTGCCGAAGGACCTGCGCGAGGCGTTGGACGGGGCGGTCGCCGGTATCCCGGTCACGGACGTCGCCGCGGCCCTTGTCACTGGCGGCATCGCGCCGGGTCGCGTGCTGCGCCACCCCAGCAGCGCAAGGGCCTCGTATCGCCTCAGGTCCGCTCAAACGCGGGTCAGCCGCGGCCGGGTTCGAAGCGGCGGAGCGCCCACCGGGTTGCCGCCGCGAGCACGACGATCTGCAGCACGAGGATGATGACCCCGCGCCACCAGTTGACCGGAACGTGTGACCAGAGGGGATCCGGGAACGGGAAGCCCACCAGGTTCGTCGTGGCCGCGGCCGAGGCGAACCCCCACCGGCTCGGGTCGGCCCAGGCGATGATCTCGAGCCCCTTCTGCCCGGTGATCACGAATAGCCCGCCGGAGAGCACCAGTTGGGCCATGACGCTGACCACGAGGATCGGCGTCGTCTGCTCCGTCGTCTTCACCAGCGCACCCGCGAGCAGGCCCAGCCCGGTGGACGCGATCGCTACCAGGGTGACCGCGATGACAATGTCGATGAGCGGGTCGGCCAGAACGAGGCCTTCCGGCGGCGGGTTGCGCTTGAGCATGGAGAGGTAGATGAAGAGGCTGACCTGGATTGTGTCGATGATAATGAATACAAACAGTTTTGATGCGAGGTACGCGGTGGGAGAGAGCCCGATCGCGCGTTCCCGGCGATAGATGGAGCCTTCGTTGACGATCTCGCGGATCGCGACCGCGACACCCATGAACGCCGCTCCGATGACAAAGACCACGAGCAGGCGCTGCGCCTCCAGGCCGAATCCGGCGGGGTCTGGGCCGAGGCCCTTCTCGCCGGGGACGGTGTAGCTCAGCAGGGCCAGGGCCAGCGGCAAACCAACGAGGAAGGCCGCGTATCCGCGGTCGGACAAGATAACCGTGATCATCCGAAGGGACAGGGTCAGGAACTGGCGTAGCGGCGCCACGGGATGCAGGGCGCGGTGCGTCATCGACAGTTCCTGAACACCCGATGGGGACGGTGTCGCCGGAGGCGCGCCGTTGGTGGCGTCTGCGAAGACCGCGTGCGCTGTTTCTAGGGCTGCAGGATCCGCCGCGGACGCGGAGTCGGCTGCGGTGGCCGCTGGCTCGACAGCATCGGTCGACTCGTCCTCGGCAGGTTCGGAAGGTTCGGCGACGGCTTCCTCGGCCGGAAGGCGCGGTGTCGGCAGTTCGGTGATCTGTGCCTGCCGGAAGTCCCGGGAGGCTAGTTCGAGCGCAACCTCGCCGACATACCTGCGGTAGATGTCCGAGTTGCGGTAGAGCTGCGCCCAGCGTTCGGCATCGTTGGTGACCTTGTCGAACACGTCGGCGTAATCTTCCGATCCGAAAAATCCGAGCAGCTCGTCGGGCGGGCCGAAATAGCCCATCCGGCCGCCCAGGCACATCACCAGCACGTAGTCACATATGTCCAGGTGGAGGACGCTGTGGGTCACCACGACCACCGTGCGTCCCCGGTCGGCCAGCAGGCGCAGCTCCCGCATGACCTCCTTGTCCAGGGCCGGGTCCAGTCCGGATGTGGGTTCGTCGAGGGCGAGCAGGGACGGCTCCGTCAACAACTCAAGCGCGACCGAGGTGCGTTTGCGTTGGCCTCCGGACAGCGTGTCGATGCGCTGCTTGGCCCGAGCCGTGAGCCCGAGCAGCTCAACGACCTCGCTGACGCGCTCCGAACGCTGCTTTCGCGGCACATCGCTGGCGAAGCGTAGGGATGCGGCGAAGCGCAGTGCCCGGCGCACCGTGAGCTGGCGATGCAGTACGTCGTCCTGCGGCACCATACCTATCCGGTAGCGCAGCTCCGAGTAGTGCTCGTAGAGGTCCTTGCCGTCGTAGAGCAGCTTTCCGCGCGACGCCGGGCGAATGCCGGTCATGGCCTTGAGCAGCGTGGACTTGCCACAGCCGCTAGGCCCGACGATGCCAAGGAGCGTTCCGTGCCGCAAGGCGAAGCTGACGTCGTCGAGGAGCACGGTCTTGCCGATCTCGACGGTGATGTCGTCGGCGATGATCGACGTTGGCCCCTGGTCGTCGTGCTGGTAGAGGTGCAGCCCATCGAAGAGGAACTCATGCCGGCCGATGCTGAATCGATCGCCGGGCGCCAGCAGCCCGCGTGGCACCCGCCGACCATTGTGGTGCAGACCGTTGCTGCTGTTCAGGTCGACCAAATGGTGCTCGGAACCGAGCTTGCGGACCTCGGCGTGCTTCCGGGAGACCCAGAAGTCGGGCAGCACGATGTCGTTGTCGGCGTCTCGGCCGATCCGGATAGTGCCGCCCGCGTCGAACGTGGCGACCGGCGTGCGCTCCTGCGCAGCGGTGCGCGTGCCAGACTGATCGCTCATCCCCACGGCCATCATCATGCCGGTCCTGTCGACCCCGCGTCTGCCGGCCCGAATGGAGGATGCCGGTCGGAACCTTCGGGTACGGGTTGCGGGGTTTCGGTGGACGCCGGGCGGCTGCGCGGGATCTGCCAGGGTTCCAGGAGCCGGTACGGCGTCTCCTCTCCTGCCTGGGTTGGCGTCGTCGTCTCTGTCAACAGACGTCCGAGGCCGGTGCGCGTGGCGACCACGACGAGCGTGTCGGTCCGCAGCAACGGTCGGCCATCGGAGGGTCGCCACAACACGTTGTTGCCGTCGCCGGTCCGTACGGCGAGGAGGCGGACCTCGTGGTCGCGGTTGACCGTCGACACGCGCTTGTGCTCGAGCGCGGAGTCGGCCCCGATGGAGAGCTCCGCGACGAACAGGACGCGACGTTGCACCGGAATCGTCGCGATGACCTGACGTCCAAGCATCGCCGCAGCGAAGGCGGGGGCGGCCAAATAGGACACGCTACGGGAGATGTTGATCGAGAACGCACGCTGCACCCGGTCGGCGAACTCGCCGTCGAAGAGGCGAAGCACGACCCGCAGGTCGGGCTTGGCGGTACGGCCGAGCAGAGCCGTCTCCAGGTTGGTCACGTCATCGGTGGAGACCACGACGAGGGCCCGGCACGTGCTCACCGACGCGGACTGCATGATCTCGCTGCGGCTGGCATCACCGATGACCACCGGAATGCGCAGGTCACGGGCGATCTGGACGCCCCGGGCCTGGGGGTTCTGCTCGATCGCGACGATGTCCACGCCCGCCTCATTGAGGGCTCGGATCACCCTGGTGCCCACATCGCCCAGCCCGACGACGACCATGTGGTCGGAGATCGCATCGGCGAGCCCGCCGGCCTCCAGACGCAGACGCGCCTTCACGACGGAGTCGACCACCGCGGCAGTGAGCGCGGGAATGAGCGCGATGCTTACGACCGTCAGCAGGATCAGCGTGACCCTCTCCACGCCCGAGGCGCGTGGGTCCGGATCGGCACCGCCGAGCTCGGTAAGCATCGCGATGTAGGCCGCTTGCGCCCAGCTGATGTCCTTGACCAGTGCCAAGGTGGCAGTGCCCGCGGCGAATAGGCCAACCAGGACGGCCAGCACCAGCCGCAGCTTGGCACCCAGAAGAACGGGGAGAACGTGCAGGTTGCGCTGGCGGCGGTAGGGCCGCGGCGGCCGTGCGGGCTTGCTTCGCGCCAGCACGAGGTCGGCCCGCGCCTCGTCCGCCAGCGCGGGAAGCGTCTCCGGTTCGTCGCGATCCGCCGTGATGGCTATGCCGCAGACGATGTCCTCGGCTCGGGCGGACGTGCGCGGGGTCGCGACAAGCGTACGATCGGCGACCGTCATCGGCGCGGACGTCGTCTCGTCGAGCGCGGCCGCCACGAACGCGGGCGCCGCGATCGCGGCCGCGGACAGCACAACGCTGTTGTTGAGCAGTTGCCCCATGCGCTCGCCCAGGCTGAGGTTGAACATGCGGATCACGATGTGCAGATTTGGGTTGATCTCCTGGGCGAGCAGCGCGGCGTCGATGTTGCCCGCGTCCTCCTGGTCCACCAGGGCCAGGGCGTCGGCGTGCTCCAGTCCGGCCCGGCCAAGGCCGTCCCGGTCCAGCCGCGCCTCGACCACCACGACTCCCGGCACCCGGCAGATATTGGGAGCCCAGTTGGCCTCCACCGACGGGAGGACGACGGTGACCTGGGCGTCGTACCGGGTCACCAGCTCGTCGATGAGCCGGTAGGCCAGCGGGTTGTCGCCACAGACGACGAAACGGCGGCTCCCGTCCTCGGGAAGCTCCACCGTGGTTTCCGGTCCAGGCACCTCTTCGCTCACGCCAGCGAGAGTATCGATGGTCGCAACACCGTGTCGATCTAGGGCGTAGTCGCGTGATTGGAGATCAACTCACGCGACTGAGCCCTTGATCGACGATAGGGTGGTGCGATGCCCCCCGGCGATGTACACAAGGCCATCTCGGTCGGCCGGATTGTGCCCGTCATCGTGGTGGACGAACGCGGATCGGCGGCGCACCTGTCCGACGCGCTGGTGGCCGGCGGGCTGCACTGCGCCGAGGTGACCTTCCGTACGCCGGCGGCGGAGGCCGCCCTCAGGATCATGGCAGCCGATGGCCGCCTGCTCGTCGGAGCCGGCACGGTGGTCAACCCCGAGCAGGTCGACCGGGCACTCGCGGCCGGAGCCAGGTTCATCGTCTCGCCGGGATTCAGCCAGGCCGTCGTACGACACTGCACCGCGCTGGGCGTCCCCGTGTTCCCTGGGGTCGCCACTGCCTCCGAGATCATGGCCGCCCTGGACGAGGGTGTCGAGCTGGTCAAGTTCTTCCCCGCGGAGGCCCTCGGCGGACTCTCGATGATCAACGCCTTGGCAGGGCCGTTCCCAGGGCTGAGGCTCATTCCGACCGGGGGAATCACCGCTGCTCGGCTGCCCGCATACCTGGCCCACCGGTCGGTGGTCGCCGTCGGTGGATCCTGGATGGTCGCGCCGGGGCTCGTCGCCGCCGGGCATTGGGCCGAGATCACCCGCCTCACGGCGGAGGCGGTCGCCGTGGCCGCGCTGGCCAGCTGAACCGAGGGAGAGGTATGTCGCTGCTGACGCTGCGTGAGGCCGACGAATGCCGGTTCGACGCCGTGTCGCTCGGCGAGGTGATGCTGCGCCTCGACCCGGGGGACGGGCGGATCCGTACCACCCGGCAGTTTCGGGCCTGGGAGGGTGGCGGCGAGTACAACGTCGCCCGCGGGCTGCGCCGCTGTTTCGGCCTGCGCACAGCGGTAGTCACCGCGTTCGCCGACAATGAGGTCGGGCGACTCGTGGAGGACCTCATCCTGCAGGGTGGGGTGGAGACGTCGCTGATCCGTTGGGTCCGCTACGACGGAGTCGGCCGAACTGTCCGTAATGGAGTTAACTTCACCGAGCGGGGGTTCGGGGTGCGCGGCGCGGTCGGGGTCTCCGACCGGGGTCACACCGCGGCGAGCCAACTACGCGCGGGGGACGTCGACTGGGATCACATCTTCGGTGCGCTCGGAGCGCGCTGGTTCCACACTGGAGGGATCTACGCCGGGCTCTCGGACACCACCCCGGACGTGGTTGAGGAGGCCATGGCGGCGGCGAAGCGCCACGGCACGATCATCTCGTACGACCTCAACTACCGGCCCAGCCTGTGGCAATCCATCGGTGGCAAGGCCCGCGCACAGGAGGTCAACCGTCGCCTCGCCGGCTATGTCGATGTAATGATCGGAAACGAAGAGGACTTCACCGCCTGCCTCGGCTTCGAGGTGCCCGACACGTCCGCCGACCTGACGTCGCTCGACGCGGCGAACTTCCAGAAGATGATCGATGAGGCCGCGGCCACGTACCCGAACTTCACCGTCGTCGCGACCACGCTGCGCGGCGTACGCAGCGCGACCGTCAACGACTGGGGTGCGATCGCGTGGTCCGCGACAACCGGCTTCGTTGAATCCACCCACCGGCCGGGGCTGGAGATCTTCGACCGTGTCGGTGGGGGTGACAGTTTTGCCTCAGGCCTGGTCTACGGCCTGCTGACCACTGGGGACCTGGCCGTGGCGGTGGAGTACGGCGCGGCGCATGGGGCGCTTGCCATGACCACTCCCGGCGATACGTCGATGGCGACGCTGGCCGAGGTAGAGAGCCTGATGCAGGGCGGCACCGCCCGCGTCCAACGCTGACCTTCTCTGCGCGCACCCCTGGCGCCGATCATGAGATAGCGCCGGGATAAACCGGCATGAAGAAGGAGATGAGAGAGCTCTACATCGAAGGGCTAGCGACCCACGGTGGCCCCGAGTCATGCGT
>Ga0209843_1000128_pt1 | contig 12362 bp, 12 predicted proteins | sample GWRWS1_20_30_FD_187222 | JGI IMG/M metagenome (GOLD analysis project Ga0209843, IMG submission 187222) | Riverbed sediment microbial communities from areas with vegetation nearby in Columbia River, Washington, USA - GW-RW S1_20_30 (SPAdes)... | ecosystem: Environmental > Aquatic > Freshwater >... | reverse complement strand
CACCAGCGACTCGCAGCCCGCCGCGGCGAGTCGCTTCACCGCTTCACGCACCGCCGGCTCATCGAGCGGCGTTACCTCGGCGAGCCCGTCTGCGGTTGCGGCCGCTAGCCCCCTCTCGGCGCCCAGGAGCGGCGGGTCACCTCGAAGTCGTGCCGCTCGACGTGAAGCCTAGGCAGCAGGCGCCGGGGGCAGCTTCTCGGTCGGCCGGTCCTCGCCCGGGCCGAGCTCGGCCACGGTCACGCGCCGGAAGGCCTCGAACCCCAGAGCGGTGAGCGCTCCGAGAATAAGCACCCCGACCCACTCGCGAAGCGCCGGGACGGAGCCCCACAGCACGAGCAGCAGGTAGACACCGGCCAGCACGGCCCAGGAGAGCTCGGGCCGGTCGCGGAGCGTCGGCCCGATCGCCTCGCGTACGCGACGCGCGGGCCGGGTCGGGCCGGCGAGCCACGTGCCGGCCAGGATGACGACGCCGTAAACGATGAGCGCCCAGGCGACCTGGGCGAGCAGGCTGGTGCCGATGATCCACGTCGAGCCCACCGCGTCGCGAACGGACACGCCCGAGGCAAGCGAGTCCACGATGTACGAGCCGAGCACACGGCGGATGACGAGGAGCAGGATCCCGACGAGGAGGAGGGAGATGCCGACGTCGCGGAGCATCTCGCGCCTCCCGCGCGCGAGCCAGACGGCGCCTGCGAAGGCGGCGAAAGCGACGAGGATGATCAGCCAGCTCAGGACCTTGATCACCTTCACGCCCGTCTGCGCCGCCTCGAGCTGATCCGACTGGAGGATCGTGATCTGACCCGCGGTCTGCGGCAGCCTCGCGTCGAGCTGCTCGCCGAACCCGAGCTCCTCGCCGATGGACACGATGAGCGTGCGCAGGTCGAGGGTCACGGTACCGCCCGCGGTCGAGACCCCGGCTCGCGTCTCGTCGTTGAGAATCCGCAGCAGCGCCTCGTGGGCGGCGCGGTTGACGCGTTCCCAGAGCTCCTGCACCCGCGGCCGCTGGAGGAACTCGTCCACGGCGCGCTGGGCCGGCTCGCGCAGGGCGCCCGAGATCGGGCCCGCGAGCCCCTGGAGGTTCTCCGGCAGCTCCTGCTCGAGGGTCGCCTGAGGGTCGAGGTTCGCGTAGAGCTGATCGACGATGTAGACGGAGAGCGCCTGCCGGACCTCGTCGTTCTCGAGGAGCTCCGTGCTCGTGTCGACCCAGGCGTCGGTGTCCAGGGCCTGTCGCTTCACCCAGACCGTGAGCGAGCCGACGAGCACGACCAGCGTCCCGACGACCAGCAGGGTCCAGACGAGGATCGTTCGCGTCCGCGGGCTCATCGGCCCGACAGCATACGGGGTCGGAGGGCTACTCGACGAGCCGTCGAACCACGCGCGCAAGCACCCGCGCCCCGAGCTCGCAGTACTCCGCCGCCGTGAACTCGTCCGGCGTGTGGCTGAGCCCGCCACGGCTGGGGACGAAGAGCATCGCCGCGGGAACGTGGTGGGCGAGCACCATCGCGTCGTGACCGGCGCCGCTGGGAAGCCGGAGGGTGCTCGCCCCCTCCTCCCCCGCGGCCTCCTCGAGCAGCTCCTGGAGACCGGGGTCGAGGGCGACGGGCTCCTTCCGGTGCGTCTCGCGGAGCTCGAGCCCGAGCTCCTCCTCGGCCGCGATGCGCTCGAGCGCCTCCCGCACGAAGGGCTCGAGGCGGGCGAAGCCATCGGCGGTCGGCGAGCGCACGTCGATCGTGAACTCGGTGGCGCCGGGCACGACGTTGAAGCCGCCCGGTTCGACGCCCATGACGCCCACGTTCGCCGTCATATCGCCGCGGGAGCGCGCCTCCTCGCGGAGGGCGAGCACGGCGCGGGCGGCCCCGGCGAGGGCGTCGTGGCGCAGCTCCATCGGCGTGGTCCCCGCGTGATTGGCCTCGCCGAGGAAGCGGGCGCGGAAGCCGAGCATCCCCGTGATCGCCGTGACGACGCCGAGGTCGACGCCGGCGCGCTCGAGCACCGGCCCCTGCTCGATGTGGAGCTCGAGGTAGGCGCCGACCTCGTGGAGACGGCGTGCCTCCGGCAACTGCTCGAAGGCGAACCCGGCTTCGGCCATCGCCTCCGGGACACCGCGGCTGCTCCAGTCCTCGAGGTCGCAGTCGCCGCAGAACGCGCGGCTCCCCAGCATCCCCGTCTGGAAACGTGCGCCTTCCTCGTCGTTGAAGGACACGACCCAGAGCGGCCGGCGCGGCTCGACGCCGTCGGCTTTCAGCCGCCGGACGACGTCGAGCGCCGCGAGCACGCCGAGCGCACCGTCATACCGCCCGCCCCGCGGCACCGTGTCCAGGTGGGAGCCGATGAGCACCGCCGTCCCCTCCCCCGCCTGCCAGCGCCCGAGCACGTTGCCGGCGGGGTCGAGCTCCACCTCGAGGCCAAGCTCGGCGAGGCGCTCCATGAGCCAGTCGTTCGCTTGCGCGAGCTCCTGCGTCCAGGCGAAGCGACTGACGCCGCCCCGTTCGTCGGCGCCGATCCGCGCGGCGGCCCCAAGGTCAGCTGCCAGCGACGACACGGCGCTTCCTGATCCAGCGGTAGGCCTCGACCGCGCCCGCGACAAGGAGCGCGACCACGAACGCGAGCAGGAACCCCTTGAACGGATCCTCCTTGAACGTGCTGCCGCCGAGGTAGCCGAGCATGGCCGCATACGTCGCCCAGAGGAGCCCGGCGGCGACGTCGAAGGCGATGAAGCGGCGCCAGGGCATCTCCAGCATCCCGCAGGAGAGCGTGATCACCGTCCGCCCGCCGGGGATGAAGCGGCCGACGATGATCAGGTAGCCCCCGCGCTGCTCGACCTGGCGATGGGCCCAATCGACCTGTTTCCGGCGCTCGCCCTTGAAGAAGCGATCGACGATGCGGTGGCCGACCTTCCGGCCGATCCAGTAAGAGACGTTGTCGCCGAGGATCGCGCCGGCGGCCGCGAACGCGATCACGAGCACGAGGACGAGGTCGCCGGTCGAGGCGAGCACGCCGGCGAGGATGACCGACGTCTCGCTCGGGACGAGCGGGATAAGGACGTCAATCGCCGAGACGGCGAAGAGGAAGGCGTACGTCCACGGGGAGCCCGAGACGTACTCGGTCAGCGACTCGAACACGCTTCCAGGTTAGTGCGAGTGCGCCTCCGGGACGCCGAAGCGGCGGGCTGTTCCCTCCTCGGAGTCGAACTGGATGAGCACTGCCTCCTGGTCGCCGACGACCCAGGCGTCGTGGCCCGGCTCGATGGTCACGACCTGCGGGGCGACGTACTCGAACGTGCAGCCGTCCGCGTACTCGCCCTGGATGTGTCCCCGCGCGAGGAAACCGATGTGCGCATGCATGCAGAGCTCGCTCTTGACGGTCGGCTGCATGTGCGTCGACCAGCGGAAGCCCGGCGGGTAGACGGCGCGCTTGACCCGGCCGTTCCCGGCGCGGACGATCTCGACCGTCGCGCCGCCGACCTCGCGTCGGTCGGCGCCTTCGATCGGCTCCGTGAGCGGATCCATGCCGGTTAGCTTATCTCGCGCAGATAGTCCGTCTCGGTACCGATCCGGCGGTAGCCGAGGCTCTCGTTCAGGTGCAGCATGCCCGCGTTCTCCTCGTCGGTATCGGTGAGGATGGCCTCGAAGCCCTCCGCCCGCGCCCAGGCCGTCGAGGCGAGCTTGGCGAGACGTGCGAGTCCGCGACGGCGGTGGTCCCGGCGCGTGGCAGTCATCTCGTGGGCCGCCAGGCGGGCGGGCGGGTCGACATGGAGGAGCGAATGCGCGACAGGAAGGTCGCCGGCGAGCACGACGAAGCTGCCCTCGCGAGAGAGCTGCGGGTGCCCGAGAGCCTCCTCCAGCCAGTCCTCGAGGCGGACGTCGTCCTCGACATGGACGTGCGGGATGTCGGCGATCGCACCGGCGTCGAGCTCGTACAGCTCCTCGGCGCGGTCGACGACCGCTCCGAGCGGCACGAGCGAGTAGCCCTCGGCCTCTTTCGCAGCCCGGAGACCGGCGAGGCGCGACGTGTCGGCCGAAGCGAGGTCGAGCCGGAGTATGTGCACGGCGCGTTCGGCCCGGAATCCCCGTGCAAGCAGGAAGCGGCCGCTTTCCTCATCGCGGGACCAGGACTCGAGGACCCGCGCGCCAACCGCCTCGAGATGGGCGATCGCTGCGCCGCAGAGGCCGGCTCCGAGGCCGCGGCGGCGCCATGTCGGTGCGACGAAGGCCCAGACCTCGGCGACGCCTTCGGCGCTCGTCGCCCACTGGAGCCGAGCCCGTACCCAGCCGACTACCTCGCCGCCCTCGATTGCCACCCACGACCTGGCGAGGGCTCGATCTGGCTGGCTTACGACCCAGTGGCGGATCCCGGCTCCGGTGACGGCATGCGGGATCTCGTCCTCGCGGAGGAAGGCGGCGATCGCGGCGGCGTCCGCAGGTCGAAACTCGCGGATCATGCAAGCCGCTCCGCCGCGAAGGGGCCGGAGTCGCCCTCGGCAAGCCGCCGCGCCAGGCCGGGCGCCGTGAGCATCCCGATGGACGAGAGCCCGCCGAGGACGTCGAGGCCTTCGATGTCCCCTACACGGCCGACGACAGGAAGCCCGTCCGGCGTCATCGCCCGCCGGCCCGACCAGGAGGCGACGACCGGCACCGCGGCGAGGTGCGGCGCCACCCGCACGGCGCGCTCGGCGAGGCGGCGGACGGTGCCGGGGCCTTCCGGCTCCTCCAGGAGCGAGCGCGCGAGGGACGTCCCGATCAGGCAGTGACCGGCCGGGCGGCCGCCGAGGAGGAGCGAGACGAGGCTCGGCTCGTTGACCGCGCTGGCGGCCACCTCACCGAGCGTCGGGTCGAGCGAGAGCGGCGCCATCTCGGCCTGCTCCGGCCAGGCCGCCTGCTCGATCGCGTAGGGCGGCGGCGGATCGACCCTGCCTGTCTCGAGCAGCCAGCCGCGCGAGGAGGAGACCGGCAGGTCGGCGCCGGCCGTGCGGAGGAGGAAGCGCAGGCGCGGCCCAGTCGCCACGACGACGCGCCCGCAGCGAATGACTCCCTCGTCGGCCACGAGACCGCTCACGCGCCCGCCGGCGACGAGGATCCGCTTTCCCTCGCAGCCGAGCAGGAAGAGGGCGCCGCCACGGCGCGCGGCCTCGGCGGCGGCGGTCGTCGCGCCCATCGCGTCGAGCGTGACTCCGCCCTCGACCAGGAAGCCTCCCGCGAGGTCGTCGGCGAGCCAGGAGTGCTCCCTCAGGTCGACCTCCTCGCCGCCCACGGCCGCCGCGTACGCGCGCGCGTGAGCGAGCTCCGCCTCCTCGACCGCGAGCAGGAGCATCGGCCACGGGCACAGGTCGACGGGCACCGGCCCTTCGTCCTCCAGTGCCCGATACCAGCCGATCGCCTCGTCGAGCAGCTCGGCGATCCAGGGAGCCGGCTGGCGGAAGAGGAACCCGCCGTTCCGCCCCGAGGCGCCGGCGCCGATCCCGCCCCGGTCGACGACGAGGACGCTCTCCCCTGCCTCCGCGAGGAAGCGCGCCACCGCGCAGCCGGCAATGCCGGCTCCGACGACAACGGTGTCGGCGGTTCCTAGCCCTCCGTCGACTCCGCGCTCCCCGACCGGCGCTTCCGCCAGAAGACGAGGCCTCCGACGGTCGCGCCTGCCGCCGCGAGAGCGGCTCCGCCGGCGATCCTCTTCGTCTTCGACGGCGATTCCTTGCGCAGCTTCAACCTGACGAGCAGCTTGCCGACCCTGTACACGGCGTATCCGATGAGCGCCTGGCGCTTGTTGAGCATGTGCTTCCTTTCCTCAGGCCTTGGCGGCGGCTCGTTTTCTGTTCGGGAGGTGGATGGCGCGGCCGAGCGCGACGAGTCCGGCCTCCTTGACCGCCTCCGAGAGCGTGGGGTGGGCGGCCATGCCGTCCGCGACCGTCTCCACGGTCGCCTCGGCGTCGAGCGCCACGACCCCGGCCTCGATCAGGTCGGTGACGTGCGGTCCCACCATGACGATCCCGAGGAGCTCCCCGTAGTGGGACTCGTGGATCGACTTCACCCAGCCCACGGTCTCGTTCTGCATCATCGCACGGCCGTTGACGGAGAACGGAAACGAGCCCACGAGCACGTCGTCGCCGTACTGCTCCCGCGCTTCCCGCTCGGTGAGCCCCACGCCGGCGATCTCGGGATCCGTGTAGATCGGCCGCGGGACGCCGCGGTTGTCGACCACGGCCTCGTGGCCCACGGCGTTCTCGGCCGCCACCTCGCCCTCCCGGAAGGCCGTGTGGGCCAGCTGCCAGTACCCGGCGCAGTCGCCGATCGCATAGATGTGCGGAACGGTCGTGCGCCGATGCTCGTCGGCGGCGATCCCCTTCTTCGGGTCGAGCTCGACGCCGATCGCCTCGAGCCCGAGATCCTGGGTGACTGGGCCGCGGCCGGTGGCAACGAGCATGAGGTCGCAGTCGACGGACTCACCGCCGAAGTGCACGGTGAGACCGCCGGCGGTCTCCTCGATCCTGTCGCACTGCGACTCGAGGTGGACGGCGATGCCCCGCTTCTTGAACTGCTTCAGCAGCTCCTTGGCCGCGTCCTCGTCCTCTTGTGGGATGAGGGTCGGCAGCATCTCCACGATCGTCACCTCGCTCCCGAAGCGCTGGAGGATCGAGGCGAACTCGCAGCCGATGATCCCGCCGCCCAGGATGACGATCCGCTTCGGCACCTCCGTCTGGGAGAGGAGGCCCGTCGAGTCAACGCAGCGCGCCGAGTCGATGCCCTCGATCGGCGGTCGCAGCGAGTAAGAGCCGGTGGCGACGATCGCGCTCCTGAACGTCACGTCCTCCCCGCCCTCGACCGCGATCGTGTTCGCGTCCTTGAAGCGGCCGGCCCCTTTCACCCACTCGACGCCGTTCGCCTTGAAGAGGCCGGCGACGCCCGCTGTGAGCTGGCCGACGATCGCGTCCTTCCATTCGTTTGCCTTAGCGAAGTCGAGCTCCGCCGCGCCGACGTTGACGCCCAGCTTGGCGAAGGTCTCCTCGGCCTCCTTGAGCGCGAAGGCGGTCTGCACCCACGCCTTCGTCGGGATGCAGCCGACGCGAAGACACGTGCCGCCGAGCCGGTCCTCCTTCTCGATGCAGACGGCCTTTCCCCCGAGCTGCGCGGCCCTGATCGCGGCCGTGTAGCCGCCCGGGCCGCCGCCGAGGACGGCGACGTCACATTCCATGGTCAGGCCCTTTCCGTTCGAATCGCGTTCCTAACCGCGATCCTATCCGGGCCGCTGCTTGCGAAGGGTGAGCTCGCGGCCTAAGACTAGGGGACGTGGTTCCCGAGATTCGGTACGCGAAGACCACGCACGGCGTCCACATCGCCTATCAGGTGCTAGGCGATGGCCCGATCGACCTCGCGTACGTTCCGGGGTTCGTTTCCCACCTGGAGTTCGCGTGGCAGCACGCCGCCGTCGCCCGCTACTACCGCCGGCTCGCGACGTTCTCCCGCCTCATCCTGATCGATCGGCGCGGCACGGGAATGTCGGACCGTGTGCCAGATCACGACTTGCCGACGCTCGAGCTGCGGATGGACGACATGCGGGCCGTGCTCGACGAGGTGGGCTCCGAGCGGGCGGCGCTTGTCGGCGAGTTCGACGGAGGGGCGATGTGCGCCCTGTTCGCGGCGACGTATCCGGATCGGACGAGAGCGCTGGTCCTCATCGGAGCAGAAGCCAGAGGCTCCTGGGCGCCCGATTACCCGTGGGCGTGGACGGACGAGGAGTGGGACGAGGAGGATCGGCAGGCAGAGGTCGACTGGGGCACCGAGAGCTACGTCCGGCGGCAGACCGCCGTCTGGGCGCCGAGCCTCGCCCGGGACGAGTTCGTCGGCTGGTACGCGACACTCCTGCGACTCGGCGCGAGCCCCGGCGCGGGGCTCGCGATCGGGCGGATGGAGCGAGAGATGGACGTCCGGCACGTGCTCGACGCGATCCACGTGCCAACGCTCGTCGTCCATCGCAGCGAGGGGAGTGCATTCCCGCGCGAGGAGGCCGCCTTCATCGCGGAGCGGGTCGCCGGCGCGGAGCTCGCGGAGGTTCCCGGCGCTGACCAGCTGCCCTGGGCCGGGGACCAGGACTCCCTGCTCGAGGCGATCGAGCGCTTCCTCGCCTCGGCCCGGGAGGAGGAGACCGAATTCGATCGCGTGCTCGCGACGGTTCTGTTCACCGACATCGTCGGCTCGACCGAGCGGGCCGCAACCCTCGGCGACCACGGGTGGCGAGCCGTGGTGGACCGCCACCACACGGTCGTGCGGGGGTTACTCGCCCGCTATCGCGGAACCGAGGTCGACACCGCCGGCGACGGGTTCTTCGCGACCTTCGACGGCCCGGCACGCGCCGTTCGCTGCGCCGAAGCCATCGTGTCGGCCGTGGAGGCCCTCGGGCTCGAGGTGCGGGCCGGCGTTCACACGGGCGAGGTCGAGACGATCGACAACAAGGTGGGCGGCATAGCCGTCGCGATCGGCTCCCGGGTCGCCGCGCTGGCTGGCCCGTCGGAGGTCCTCGTCTCGAGCACGGTGAAGGATCTCGTCGCGGGATCGGGACTCGTCTTCGAGGATCGCGGGGAGCACGAGCTGAAGGGTGTGCCGGGCCCTTGGCGGCTCTACCGAGTCGTTCGCCCCGCTGATAAACACGGGAGGGCGGCCCCTGTGCCGCCCTCGCCGCTGACCCGGGGTTGAATCCGGCTCGGAGGAGGAAACGGCAGGCGGCGGGCCGATCGCGATCCCTCGGACGGGGGACGGCGAACCCAAGTAACAGACTGTTACTTTGTCAACGGTGCCGCCGCTCACTGAGGCGGCTCGGGAGGAAGGACGCCCGCGAGGCGCTCGCCGAGCACACTCGGCGGGCGGACGCGGAACGCGACGTCGAGGAGGACGTCGCCGGTGGATGGTCGCCGGCCTCGTCGCCTTGCCTCGTGGACGAGCGTCCTAACCTGCTCGTAGCTCGGCCTGGGGAGGCCCAAGGCATCCGCAACCGTGCCCACCCGCCGGTTGGTCTCTGCGATCCGTACAGTCCGGTCATCGAGCCTCTCGATCGCTGCGACGAGCCGTGAGTCGATCCGCGGAGCCGAAGGCGTCATCAGGAAGACGATGGAGCAGATCTTCGAACGCGTTCGTCACGGGCCTGCGCCGAAATTTCCCAAGTAACAGTCTGTTACTTGGAGGAGCTTCCGCCCTGCCCGAGCCCTGCAGAGGTGGAGGCCGCTAGATGTCCTGCGAGAGCTGGAGGCGGTTACCGTCGAGGTCGAAGACGTCGAGGAGGCGGATCGTCCCCGGGATCTCGAGGACGGTGCCGACCTGGACGCCGGCTTCGCGCAGGCGGTCCGCCTCGGCCTTCACGTCCTCGACGTCGAGCGTGAGGATCGTCTCCTCCTCCTGCGGCTCACCTTCGGCTAGCGCGACCTCGGCGCTCCCGCGCACGAGCCTGGCCCAGCGGTCCTCCTCGTCCACGTAGGCCTCCTCGAAGCCGAGCGTCTCCCGGTAGAAGGCCCGTGCCGCCTCCAGGTCCCTGACGCGGTACCAGATGCCCATCAGCGTCCCTGGGACACCGCTAGAGCGCGAGCCCCGGCTCTTCGAGGAACTGCTTGACGGTGCGCAGGAACTCGGACGCGGTCGCGCCGTCGACCGTGCGGTGGTCGCAGGAGAGCGTCATCTCCATGATCGGCCGCGCGAGGAGCTCACCGTCGCGGGCGACGGCGCGCTCCTCGATCGCGCCCACGGCCAGGATGGCGGCCTGCGGCGGGTTGAGGACGGCGACGAAGCGCTCGACGCCGTACATGCCGAGGTTCGAGATCGTGAACGTGCCGCCCTCGAGGTCCTCCTGGCGAAGCTTGCCCTCGCGCGTGCGGGCGACGAGGTCGGCGCGCTCGGCGGCGAGCTGGGGGATCGTCTTCCCCTCGCAGCTTCTGAGCACAGGGACGAGGAGCCCGTTCGGGACGGCGACGGCGATGCCGACGTTCGCGGTCGGCTGGAGCTGGATCTCGTCGCCGCCGAAGAGCGCGTTCACGCCGCGGTGACGCATGAGCGCGACGGCACAGACCTTCGTGAGGATGTCCGAGTAGGTCGGTTTCGCCTCGCCCTCGCCGGTGCGCGCAACGAGGGCCTGGCGAAGGCGGATCGCCGCGGTCATGTCCGCGGTCATGGCGATCTGGAACGCGGGCGCCTCCCAGGCCTCCGTCATCCGGCGCGCGATCGTCTTCCGCATGCCGGTGAGCGGGATCGTCTCGACCTCGCCGGTGGGCGCCGCCGGAGCGGCAGCGGGCGCCGGGGCGGCGGGGGGCGCCTTCTCGGCCCGCTCGACGTCCTCGGCAACGATGCGGCCCTCGGGCCCCGTCCCGCGGAGCGCCGAGAGATCGATGCCCCGCTCGCGGGCGATCCGGCGTGCCAGCGGGGACGCCTTGACCCTGCCCCCGTTCTCCATCTGCTCCGCAGCCTGCGGCCGCGGAGCAACACGAGCCCTCTGCTCAGCCTGCTGCTCGACCCCGGCCGTGGCCGTGAGCTCTTCCTCGCCGTCCGAATCGGCTGATTCGGGCGGCGAATACTCCTCCCCCTGCTCGCCGATGACGGCGATCGCCTTGCCGACCTCGATCTCCTCCCCCTCGCCCGCAAGGATCTTGAGGAGAACGCCCGAGGCGTCGGCCTCGACCTCCTGCGTCACCTTCTCCGTGTCGAGCTCGTAGAGGGCGTCGCCCTTCTCCACCCGATCGCCCTCGGACTTGAGCCAGCGGACGATCGTCCCGGACTCCATGCCCTGGCCGAGACGCGGGAGCGTGACCTGGCTGGCCATCGGGTGAGCCGCTTAGTCCTTCCCCATGGTGCGTCGCACCGCCGCGAGCACGTCCTCGGCGTGCGGGATGACGTACTCCTCCATGACCGGCGCGAACGGGATGGGCGCGAACTTCGCGCCGACCCGCTCGACGGGTGCGTCAAGGTAGTCGAAGGCCTGGTGCTGGACGATCGCGGCCACCTCGGCGCCGAAGCCCATGCGGACGACGGCCTCGTGGGCGACGACGCAGCGGCTCGTCTTGCGGACGGACGCGACGATCGTCTCCTCGTCGAGAGGGAGCAGCGTGCGCGGGTCGACCACCTCGACGGAGATCCCGTCCTGCTCGGCCTCCTCCGCGGCCTTGAGCGCCTCGTGCACCAGCCGTCCGGTGGCGACGATCGTGACGTCCTCGCCCTCGCGGTGGACGCGCGCCCTGCCGAGCTCGATGCCGTCGATCTCCGCCGGCACGTCGCCCTTCAGGTTGTAGAGCGTGCGGTGCTCGAAGAAGACGACGGGGTTGTCGTCGTAGATCGAGCTCCAGAGGAGGCCGCGCGCGTCCGCCGGGGTCGAGGCGAAGACGACCTTGATCCCCGGGACGTGGAGGAACCACGCCTCGAGCTGCTGCGCGTGCTGGGCGCCCGGCGACCAGCCGGCGCCGCCCTGCGTGCGGATCGTCAGCGGCACCTTGATCTGACCGCCCGACATGAAGCGGTGCTTCGCCGCCTGCTGGACGAGCTGCTCCATCGCCAGCGTCATGAAGTCCTGGTACATGACCTCGACGATCGGGCGCATGCCGGAGACGGCCGCCCCGATGCCGGCCCCGACGATCGCCATCTCGGAGATCGGGGTGTTGCGCACGCGGTCGGGCCCGAACTCGTCGAGCATCCCCTGCGTGACGCCCATCGAGCCGCCCATCTCGGCGATGTCCTCGCCCATGACGAAGACATCGTCGTCGCGCCGCATCGCCTCGCTCATGGCGTCGCGGATCGCCTCCCGGTAGGTCAGCGCCGGCATTAGTGCCCCTCCAGGCAGGGCTGGATTGCCTGAATGGGCACTACTAGGCGTACACGTTCTTCAACGCGTCCTCGGGCCTCGGGTCGGTGCCCTTCTTCGCGAACTCGACGGAGTCCTCGGCGATCCGCGTCGCCTCGCGGTCCATCTCCTCCCAGTCCTCGTCGGCGAGCTCGAGCCGCGCGCGCAAGAGCTCGATCGGATCGCGCGACTTCCGCAGCTCGAGGATCTCCTCCTTCGGGCGGTAGACCTGCGGGTCGCCGACGTAGTGGCCGGTCAGCCGGTAAGTGCGGAGGTGGAGGAGCACGGGGCCCTTGCCTGCGAGCGCATGATCGCGGGCCGCGAGCGCCGCGAGGTAGACGGCCTCGACGTCCTGCCCGTCCGCCTCGATGAGCTTCATCCCGTATGCCGCGGCGCGTTTCCCGAGCTCCTCGACCGGAAGCGGAAGCTGCTGCACCGCCGGCGTCGACTCCGCCCAGCCGTTGTTCTCGAGGACGAAGATCGCGGGAACCTTCCACAGCTGCGCGAGGTTCAGCGACTCGTGGAACGTGCCCGTGTTCGTCGCGCCGTCACCGAAGAAT
>Ga0209843_1000123_pt1 | contig 12430 bp, 10 predicted proteins | sample GWRWS1_20_30_FD_187222 | JGI IMG/M metagenome (GOLD analysis project Ga0209843, IMG submission 187222) | Riverbed sediment microbial communities from areas with vegetation nearby in Columbia River, Washington, USA - GW-RW S1_20_30 (SPAdes)... | ecosystem: Environmental > Aquatic > Freshwater >... | reverse complement strand
CCGCCGCCACCACCGCCCCAGCCCCCGCCGTACCAGTCGCCCGGGCCCGACGAGCCCCAGCCGCGCCGGCCGGCGGTGTAGCCGCGCTGGTGCGAGGCTTCCCACGCGAGGCCGCCGATGGTCAGCGCCGCAAACGCCAGAAAGAGCAGCAGGTAGAGCCGCGCCGTGCCCTCGCTCTCCGACTGCCGCCGTCGCCAGGACTCGGCCTCGCGCTGCATCTGCTCGGGCGATCTCGGGCTCGACGGCGCGATCCGAGCATACACGGCGCCGACGGCGGCCTCGAGCCCCGCCGCGTAGCGCTGCTCGCGGAAGCGCGGTGAGATCGCCTCGCGGATGATCCGCCCCGCTTCGGCGTCCGGCAGCACGGCCTCGAGCCCGTAACCCACCTCGAGTTTCAGCTTTCGGTCCTGGACGAACACGACGAGGAGAACGCCGTTGTCGAGGCCTTTCTGGCCGAGGCGCCACTTCTGGAAGAGCGCGTTCGCGACGTCCTCCAGGCTCTCGCCCTCGAGCGATCGAAACACCGCGATCGCCATCTGCGTCCCCGAAGCTCGCTCGCGCTCGGCCAGGAGCGCTTCGAGCCGCTCGCGCTCGGCCGGTGCCAGGAGCCCGGCGTAGTCGTTCACGCGGCCGGTCGGCGCGGGCGGCAGAACGAGGGCAACGGCGAGGACAGCCGCGAGGAGCAGGCTAGAACTTGACCTTGGGGACGGTTGCCGCGTCGGGCGCCGCTTCGAAGAACGCCTTGGGCTGGAAGCCCGAGAGGCCGGCAATGAGCGAGCCCGGGAAGAGACGCAGGCGGGTGTTGTAGTCGCGAACGGCTTCATTGAAGCGCCGCCGCTCGACGGTGATGCGGTTCTCGGTCCCCTCGAGCTGGGTCTGCAGGGCCAGGAAGTTCTGGTTCGATTTGAGGTCGGGGTAGCGCTCGACGGTGACCAGGAGCCGGGAGAGCGCCCCGGAGAGCTGGTTCTGCGCGGCCTGGAACCGCTCGAGCGCTTTCGGGTCGTTGAGCGCCTGGGGCGTGAGCTGGATCGAGGAGGCGCTCGCCCGCGCGCGCGTGACCTCCTCCAGCACCGTACGCTCCTGCGCCGCAAAGCCCTTCACGGTCTCGACGAGGTTCGGAATGAGGTCGGCACGCCGCTGATAGACGTTCTGCACCTGGGCCCACTTCTCGTTGACGCCCTGATCGAGGACGACGAGCTGGTTGTTCACGGAAATCGCCCACGCGGCGATACCGCCGACGAGGACGACGATCACGACCAGGGCGATCAGGAGTCCACGTGACATGACCGGGATGATTATATACTTGCCGGCACTGGACGGCGGTCAAGGAGGCGGATACGGATAACAAGGAGCGCCTGCCCGAGTATCACGTCAAGGCTCGGAACACGTCGGCGAGCTCCGAGAACAAGATCCACGACGATCAGATCGCGCGTCAGTACGGGTTCCGGGGCGCGCTCGTACCCGGCGTGACCGTCTACGCGTACCTCACGCATCCCCTCGTGGAGGCATTCGGTGCGGCCTGGCTCGAGCGCGGGACAGCGAGCGTGCGATTCGTGAAGCCTGTCCACGACGGCGAGGAGGTCCTCGTCTCTGGCGCGGTGACGGCGCACGACGCCAGGAGCCTCACCGCGACGGTCTCGGCCTCCACCGTGTCCGGCGGTGAGTGCGCGACCCTGACGGCGACGCTCCCGGCCGGCTCTCCAGTGCCGCTGAACCTCGCCCTCTATCCGCCGGCGCCACTGCCGGCGGAGCGGCCCCTGGCGACCCGAGAACAGTTTGCGAGCCTCGACGCCCTGGGCACGCCGGTCAACGCCTACGACGAGGTGCGCGCCGCCGAGTACCTCGAGCGCGTCAGCGACGCGCTCGCGCTCTATCGCGGCGCGCGCGGCTGGACCCACCCGGGGTTCTTCCTCGACCAGGCCAACAAGGCGCTCTCTCAGAACGTCCGGATGAGCCCGTGGATCCACGCCGGGAGCGTCGTACGGCACCTCGGCGGCGCGCGCGTCGGTGAGACGCTGGCGACACGCGGTCGCGTCCGCTCGCTCTTCGAAAAGAAGGGCCGGCAGTTCGTCGAGGCGGACCTCGCCATCGTCGCCGGGGACCGAGCTCGCCCGGTCGCCCACGTGCTGCACACCGCGATCTATTGCCTCCCTTCCGCGCGTTGATTCGAGCCGGCCGGCGTGCTAGAAACGTCCATTCACAGGAGGCCGACCGATGGACCTGAACTACGCGCCTGAGGACCGGGAGTTCCGCGCCGCGACCCGGCACTGGCTCGAGGCCAACGTCCCCAAGGAAGATCTTAAAACCCTCGGCGAGCGCAAGGCGTGGCACCGGAAGCTCTACGAGGCGGGGTACGTTGGGATGCTCTGGCCTCGCGAGTACGGCGGGTGGGGCACGACCCCGATGCGGCAAGCCATCGTGCAGGACGAGATGGCGCGGATGAGCGCGCCGCCGCCGATCAATGGGCTCGGCATCGGCTTCATCGGCCCGACCATCATCGTCCACGGCACCGAGGCGCAGAAGCTGCGCTACCTCAAGAAGATGCTGACGGCCGAGGAGATCTGGTGCCAGCTCTACTCCGAGCCGAACGCGGGCTCGGACCTCGCGAGCCTCAAGACCCGGGCGGAGGATCAGGGCGACCACTTCCTCGTGAACGGCCAGAAGATCTGGACCTCCAGTGGGCCCATCGCCGACTGGGGCATCTTGCTCGCCCGCACCGACCCGAAGCTGCCGAAGCACCGGGGCATCTCGTGCGTGCTCCTCAACATGCGCCAGCCCGGGGTCGAGGTCCGCCCGCTCAAGCAGATCACCGGAAGCTCGCTCTTCTCCGAAGTCTTCATGACGAACGCCCGCGCGGAGAAGGCTGATCTGATCGGCAACGTCAACCAGGGATGGGAGATCGCGCAGACCACGCTCGGCTACGAGCGCGGCGGCAACTCGCTCGGGCGGGTAACGCGCTACGCCACCGCCTTCAACCAGCTCGTGAAGGCGACGAAGGAGCTGAAGCGGGGCGGCCGGCCGCTCATCGAGGATGCCGCCGTCCGCGCCCGGCTGGGCCGGATCTACGCGGATCTCGAGGTCCAGCGCTACGCGGCGCTGCGTGTCCTCTCGGCCCTCCAGAAGAGCGACTCGCCGGGCGCCGCGTCCTCGATCACCAAACTGTCGTATACCGAGTTCGAGAAGCGCTACTACGAGCTCGCGCTCGAGATCCTCGGGCCCTTCGGCCAGCTGATGGTTGCGCGCGAAGAGTTCGAGGAGGTCGACACCTCCTCCGGCGAGCCCGGGACCTTTGCGACCGCCTTCCTCTGGTCGCGCGCCGGCACGATCTACTCGGGCTCGTCCGAGATCCAGAAGAACATCATCGGAGAGCGTGTGCTCGGCCTGCCGAAGGAAGTGCGCGCCGACCGCCTGAAGGTCTGACGCCATGGACTTCTCGTTCAGCTCCGACCAGCAATTGCTGAAAAACTCGGCCCGCGCGTTCCTGGACGAGCACTGCAAGCCCGCCGCCGTGCGGCTCCTGTGGGACGACCCGCGGGGCGAGAGCGACACCATGTGGAAGGAAATGGCCCAGCTCGGCTGGCTCGGGCTCTCGCTGCCTGAGGCCTATGGCGGGAGCGGGCTCGGCATGGTCGAGACGGCGATCTTGCTCGAGGAGCTCGGCCGCGCCGCATATCCCGGTCCCTACTGGCCGACCGTGCTGGCCGCCGAGGCCGTCGAGGCGGCGGGAACCGACGCTCAGAAGAATCGCTGGCTCGCCGCGATCGCAACCGGCGACGCGCGCGCGACCTTGGCGCTCCTCGACGCGGACCTCGACTGGGACCCCGTGGCGATGTCGGCGCGCGCCGAGAAGACGCCCGGGGGCTGGGCGCTCTCCGGGACAAAGCGCTTCGTCCCCTGGGCCCACGTGGCCAACGTGCTGCTGATTCCCGCGCGCGCGCCGGAAGGGCCGACCCTGTTCCTCGTCGATCCTTCGGCGTCGGGCCTCACCCTCTCCCCGGTGCAGGGCATGGATCTCGCGACGCGCTGGGTGCAGATCGACATGGACAAGGTGCCCGCGGCGGCCGACGCCGTGCTCGGGACCGTCGGGCAGGCTGCGCCGCTGCTCGCGAGCCTGGTGCGCCGCGGCGCCGTTGGCGCGGCGGCGGAGATGCTGGGGGCCGCGCGCCGGTGCCTGGACATGGCGGTCGGCTACGCCAAGGTGCGCGAGCAGTTCGGCCAGCCGATCGGCTCGTTCCAGGCGATCCGCCACAAGTGCGCGGAGATGCTCCTCGAGGTCGAGAACTCGCACTCGGCCGTCTACTACGCCGCCTGGGCGCTCGACGCGAAGGCCGAGGACGGCGAGCTCGCTGCCTCGGTCGCGAAGGCGTACGTCGGGGACGCCGCGCGCAAGGTATGCGGCGAGGCGATCCAGGTGCACGGCGGTATCGGCTTCACGTGGGAGTACGACCTGCACATCTACATGAAGCGCGCGAAGGCGCTCGAGCCGATGTACGGCGACGCCGACTACCACCGCGAGCAGATCGTCCGGCGCGTCGCGAGGTAGCCGGAGACTCGCGCGAGCCCGTGCCCGCTCCCCCACCCCCGCTCGACGGCGTCCGCGTCGTCGATCTCACGAGCTACATCGCCGGCTCGTACGCCGCCATGCAGCTCGCCGACCTCGGCGCGGCGGTCATCAAGGTCGAGGCTCTCGAGGGCGACTCGTTCCGTGAGCTGCCCGGCTTCTTCGGCTGGAACCGGGGGAAGCGCTCGCTCGCCGTGAATCTCAAGACACCTGAGGGACGCGAGATCGTCCACAAGCTCGCCGAGCGCGCCGACGTCGTCATGGAGAACATGCGCCCGGGCGTCGCCGAACGTCTCGGCGTCGGCTACGAGCGGCTCAGCGCGGTCAACCCGCGGTTGATCTACTCCTCGGTCACGGCCTTCGGCTCGACCGGACCCGACGCCGACCGTCCTGGCTTCGATCCGATCTTCCAGGCGCTGGGCGGCCTGATGACGCTCCAGGGCTTCGGCGGACCGCCCCAGTACCAGCGAACCGCGCCGACCGACTACTACACGGCAGCGCTCGCCACGCAGGGGATCCTCGCCGCGCTCTTCACGCGCGAGCGCACGGGCCGGGGCCAGCGCGTGGAGACGTCGTTGCTGCGAGGTGTTCTGGCGTTGCAGGCGGGCGTGGCCATCGACTATCCGAGCAAGCCGACGCTGATCCGCGACAACCCGACCTACCGCCTCTACCAGGCGGGCGACGGCGCCTGGTTCTTCCTCGCGGTCGGCAACCAGGCCTTCTGGGTGAAGCTCTGCAAGGCGCTCGAGCTCGAGCACCTCGCCGACGATCCGCGTTTCGCCTCGTGGCTCGCGAGACTCGAGAACAACCAGTCACTCCTGCCGCTCATCGACGCCAAGTTCAAGTCGCAGCCGTGCAGCCACTGGCTCGCGGTGCTCGCGACGCACGACATTCCGGCGGCGCCGGTCCAGACCGTGGCGGAGTTCATGCGGCACCCGGCCGTCCAGCACCACGACATGGTCCACGAGTACGAGCATCCGGAGGTCGGACGCCTGCGCATGATGGGACAGCCGATTGCCTTCGCCGGGACGCCCACGCGCGACCCGGGACCGCCGCCGACGCTCGGCCAGCACACCGACGCCGTGCTGCGGGAGCTCGGCTACACCGACGAGGAGATCGCCGGGCTCGTCGCGCGCGGCGTCTGTCGCCGACCACCCCAGACCTGAGCCGACCGGGAGGCACGCGATCAATGGCGTACGAGGCGATCCGCTACGAGCTGGCCGACGGAGTCGCGACGATCACGCTCAACCGCCCCGAGGTCCACAACGCCATGAACGAGCGCATGCGCGAAGAGCTGACGCGCTGCTTCGGCGATCTCGCCCAGAGCGCTGAGGCACGCGTCGTCGTCGTGACGGGCGCCGGCGACCGGGCCTTCTCCGCCGGCGCCGACATCCGCGAGTTCGTCGCGCCCCAGGTGCCCGTCCAGTTCCGGGCGCAGCGCCAGCGCGTCGACTTCCGTGCCGCGATGGACCGCTGCGGCCAGCCGATCATCGCCGCGGTCCGCGGCTTCGCGCTCGGGGGCGGCCTCGAGTTCGCCCTGGCGTGCGACATCCGGATCGCGAGCGAGGACGCCCAGCTCGGCCTCACCGAGGTGAACCTCGCCATCATTCCCGGCGGGGGCGGGACGCAGCGCCTGCCTCGGCTCGTGGGCCGCGGCAAGGCCCTCGAAATGATCCTGACCGGGGCGCGCATCGACGCGCGCGAGGCGCTCAGGATCGGGCTCGTCGAGCGTGTGGTCCCCGCGACCGAGGTCCTGTCCGCGTCGCTCGCACTCGCCCGGACGCTCGCCGAGCGGGCGCCGGTGGCGCTCCGCTATGCGAAGGAGGCGGTCGTGAAGGGACTCGAGCTGCCGCTGGCCGAAGGGGTCAGGCTCGAGAACGATCTGGCGACGCTGCTCCGCACGACCGAGGATCGCATCGAGGGCGCGAAGGCGTTCCTCGAGAAGCGAAAGCCCCGCTTTACGGGCAAATAGAGCGGTGCCGTTCGCGTACTACGCGCGGCTCTCGCGCTCGCAGCAGGCCGTCTACCGCAAGAGCGACGCCATCGTCGAGATTCGCCTCGAGGACCCGGTGGCGCTCCATCCGAGTGTCGCGGCGCTCGAAGCCGCGCTCCGGACCGAGGAGCGGGCCGCCACCGAGCGGGCGAGCCGGGAGCTGGTCGCCGGGCTCGCGGACGCGATGGGGTTGCCCGCCGTGCGCGTCGAAGTGCTCGCCGCGCGGCCCCACTCGCACTGGGGCGAGCTCCACGGACTCTACACCCACGAGCGCGGCCGGCAGCCCAAGATCCAGCTCTGGATGCGCACCGCCAAGCAAAAGCGCGTCGTCGCGTTCCGGACGTACCTCCGGACACTGCTCCACGAGATCGGCCACCACGTCGATTACACCGGACTGCGGCTGGGCGAGTCGTATCATACGCAAGGATTCTACAAGCGCGAGTCGAGCCTGTTCCACCAGCTGGTGCACGACGCCGAAGGGAGAGCCACGATGCCGACCATGGAAGAGTACGCGAAGCAGCCGGCCGAGGAACGTATGAAGCGTCTGGCCCGCACCGCCGACGAGCTCGCCGCCGCGATCCGGGGCCGCGACGATGCGACGCTGTCGCGCCGCCCGGACGGCAAGAACTGGGCGGCGAAGGAGGCCGTCTGCCACCTGCGCGACGTCGAGGAGATGTTCATGGGCCGGTTCGGGATGATCCTGGCGATGGACAACCCGAAGCTCGCGTTCGATCCCACCACGCCGGATCGCTGGGCCGAGGAGCGTCAGTACCTCAGGAACGACGCGCCGCTGGCGCTGGCGGCCTTCCGCGCGCGTCGCGACGAGTCGCTCGCGTTACTTCGCACTCTCACGCCCGAGCAGTGGAAGCGCGCCGGTGTCCACGCCACGCGCGGCGCCGTCACGATCAACGACTTCGTCACGCTCATGGCGTGGCACGACGACAACCACCTCGACCAGCTCAAGCGCGCGCTCGAGGGCAAAGCCTGAGCGAATCGCGGGTCCCTTCGAGGGCTACAACCCCACGGTGGCTCGGGTCGGGTGCATCACGACGATCTCGTTGAGCACCCCGACGACGCCCGGGATCCGGCCCACGACGTCCGCCGCCAGGGTGCGCTCCTCGTCCGCGCGGACCGCGCCCCTCAGCGACACGTGGCCATCCGTGCACGTCACCAAAAGGCTGCGCGCTTCCACCTGGGGATGCGCTATGAGGGTGGCCCGGGCGAGCGCAGCGAGGCTCAGGTCCACGACCTCCTTGCGGCCGGTTTCGATCGACTGGAAGCGCTCATCCCGCAGGGTCTCGCGGATGAGCGCGGCGCCCGTCTCGACGGCGAGACGCTCGGTGTTGAGCACGAGGTCGTAGAGCAACGGGTCGTCCACGTCGATCTGATAGAGGAACTTCACGCGGGCCGCCCGCTCGCGGTCGCTATGCCGCACGTAATCGAAGCTCGCCGCATGGGTCAACCCCTGCTGGTACTCGAGGCGTTGCGCGCGCGTGCCCTCGGGCGCCGTCGTGCGCACGCGCACCACGTGCGGGATCTGGCGCAGCACGATCGTGGACGAGCGCCCGGCCAGCACGACGTTGTCGCGCGCGGCCATCTCGAGCATGATCGCCTCGATGTACGCCTTGTAGCGATGCTGCGAATCGCTGAAGCGCTCCCAGAGCGTGGGCTTCTCCTCGACGCTGTGGCGCAGGTCCATCACGTCCTCACCGAACTGCTCGGAAGCCTTCGCGATGATCTCCCGGTCGGCGAACTCCCAGCCGAGGCCCTCGGCCAACTTGCGTCCGATCTCGATGCCGAGGCTGCCCGCGGTCTCAGAAATGGCCACGATGCTCATTGCCCACCTCCTGTCGCGAGTGAACGCTCGAAACACAAATACCCCCGCGAGCCACCGGGTGGCCGACGAGGGCAGCGAAGGGTTGTCCAGACGACTGATCCAGGGGCATGTCGCCTTCCTAGAACGAGCGCTGGAACGACGATCCAGCGCGCAGTCTAGGCGTCGCCGAAATGGCTGTCAAGGCGACTGGCCGAGCGAGCGCGACAAGAGCCCGCCGGCCGGGCGTTACTCCGGCGACTATCCGCGGCGCTGGCACGGGGGCCGACATCCCCGCCTTGCGGCGCTGGCCGCAACGCCGCCGCTTCACCCGCCGCCTCGGGGCGGCGCGGCAGGCCCCTAAGGAGTACTACCGAGCGGCCCGGAGAGGAAGTCGCGCAGACGCTGCCTGACCTCCGGCGGCATCTCGACCCGATTCACCTTCGCCGCCAGCTCCGCCGCCCTCTTGTAGGTGGCCAGGTAGGCGCGACACGGCGCGCATTCGCGCAGGTGCGCCTCTAACTTCTCCAGCTCGGCCGGCGTCAGAGTCGACTCGATGTAGTCGGCGAGGACCTCGATGGCTTCGCGGCAAGTCATGCCCTTACCCGCGCGCGCCGGCGCGTCTGCCCGAGGAGCGTGTCGTATCCGCTCATCGCTCGCCGCTCTGCTGGAGCAGTTTGGCCACGAGGCCCGTCCAGCCCGTCTGGTGGCTCGCGCCGATGCCGGCGCCGTTGTCGCCGTGGAAGTACTCATAGAAGAGGAGCAGGTCGCGCCAGTGGGGATCGCGCTGGAACTTTTCAGCGCCGCCGTAGACCGGCCGGCGGCCATCCGCGTCGCGCAGGAAGATGCGCGTGAGCCGCCGTGACAGCTCCGCGGCGACCTGCCAGAGGTTGAGCGCGGTCTCCGAGCCCGTCGGGCATGGGACCTTGAGCGTGTTGCCGTAGAAGTGGTGGAACTTCTGCAGCGACTCGACCAGCAAGTAATTCACCGGGAACCAGACCGGGCCGCGCCAGTTCGAGTTGCCGCCGAAGAGTCCGCTGGCGGACTCGGCCGGCTCGTAGTCGACGCGATGCTCCATCCCGTCGAGATGGAGCGCGTAGGGATGATCCTTGTGGTAGCGCGACACCGCGCGGACGCCGTACGGCGAGAGGAACTCCGCCTCGTCCAGCATGAACCCCAGGACGCGCGGGAGCTGCTCGCGCCCGACGATCGCCAGGAGCCGGCGCGTCCCGATGCCGGGCTTGGACAGCATCTCGACGTGTTCTCGGAACTCCGGGTGGTTGTCGATGAACCACTGCATCCGCCGCTTGAAGCCCGGGAGTTTATCCACGACCTCGGGCTCGAGCGTCTCCACCGCGAAGAGCGGGATCAGCCCGACCATCGAGCGCACTTTCATCGGGTGCGCCGTCCCGTTGCCGTGGAGCACGTCGTAGTAGAATCCGTCCACCTCGTCCCAGAGGTTGATGCCCTCGCCCGGGTTGTCCACGGCGTGCGCGATGTAGACGAAGTGCTCGAAGAACTTCGACGCGACGTCCTCGTAGGCCGAATCCTGCTTCGCCAGCTCGAGCGCGATCGCGAGCATGTTGAGGCAGTACATCCCCATCCAGGAGGTGCCGTCCGACTGCTCGATGTGGCCGCCCGTCGGCAGGGGCGCCGACCGGTCGAAGACGCCGATGTTGTCGAGGCCGAGGAAGCCGCCCTGGAAGATGTTCTTGCCCTCGGCGTCCTTCCGATTCACCCACCAGGTGAAGTTCAGCAGGAGCTTGTGGAAGACCCTCTCGAGAAACTCGCGGTCGCCCTTGCCCCGCAGGCGCCGCTCGATGCGGTAGACGCGCAGCGCCGCCCACGCGTGGACCGGTGGGTTCACGTCCCCCAGCGCCCACTCGTAGGCCGGAATCTGCCCGTTCGGGTGCATGTACCACTCGCGCAGGAAGAGGATGAGCTGCGCCTTGGCGAAGTCGGGGTCGACGAGCGCCAGCGGGATCGTGTGAAACGCGAGATCCCACGCCGCGTACCACGGGTACTCCCACTTGTCCGGCATCGAGATCACGTCTTCGTTGTAGAGATGCTGCCACTCGTGGTTCCGGCCCTTCGACCGCCCTGGCGGGGGCGGCGGGCACGCGGGGTCGCCTTCGAGCCAGCGCCGGACGTCGTAGTGATAGAACTGCTTGGACCAGAGGAGCCCGGCGAACGCCTGCCGCATCACGCTCTTGGCGTCGTCAGAGAGCCCCTTCGGGACGACCGTCTGGTAGAACTCGTCGGCCTCTCGCACCCGCTGACCGAGGACCGTATCGAAGTCCTTGCCGAACGGGCCGGCCGGAAGCGGCGTATTGGAGAGCCTGAGCCGCGTGACGACGCTGTGGCCGGGCTCAAGCCTCAGCCGATAGTACGCCGCGGCCTTCGTGCCGAGGCGCCCGGGGTTGACGGCGTCCTTTCTCCCTTCGACGACGTAGGCGTTGATCGAGTCCTTCACGTACGGGCGCGCGTTCGGCACGTCGAAGAGACGCGCAGTGTTGGTGTCGTTCTCGGTGAACAGGAGCTCCGGCCCGCCCTCACAGTAGAGCCACCGCGCGCCGAGCGACGGGTGCTCCGCCTCGATCACCGCGTGGCGGCTGTCCCGGCCGGCGCGCAACGTGGGCCGCTCGGGGCCCCCGGTGTCCCACGACCACGTGTTGCGGTACCAGAGAGTCGGCAGCAGGTGGAGCTCGGCCGCCTCGGGGCCGCGGTTCGTCGCGGTGATGCGAACGAGGACGTCGTCGGGCGCCGCCTTCCCGTACTCGACGACCACGTCGAAGTATCGGTCTCCGTCGAAGGCGCCGGTGTCGATCAGCTCGAACTCCGGCGCTCGACGGTCGCGCCGCAGGTTCTCCTGCACGAGGCGTGCGTAGGGAAACGCCGCCTGGGGGTACTTGTAGAGGTACTTCATGTAGGAGTGGGTGGGGGTCGAATCGAGGTAGAAGTAATACTCCTTCACGTCCTCGCCGTGATTCCCCTCGCTGCCGGTGAGCCCGAAGAGGCGCTCCTTGAGGATCGGATCGCGACCGTTCCAGAGCGCCAGGGCCAGGCAGAGCCGTCCGTGGTTGTCGGTGATCCCCGCGATCCCGTCCTCGCCCCACCGGTACGCCCTCGATCGGGCGTGGTCGTGGGGGAGGGAGTCCCAGGCCGTCCCATGGGGGCTGTAGTCCTCGCGGACGGTCCCCCACTGGCGCTCGGCCAGGTACGGCCCCCACCGCTTCCAGTGGGCCGTGCGGTCCTGGGCTTCGTGGAGTCTCAGCTCTTCCCGTGTCATGGCCTTTCGTGTGCTCAAAGCTTAGACACGCGGCAGGGGCCGAGAGGAGCGGCCAGGAGGGCTACCGGGGGCTCCGGGCACGGCGAGCCCCTGTGGCGGCCCTGGACAGGAGCGATCTGGCGATAGCGGCCGCACCGAGGAGGGCCGCGCGAGGCTCGAGTACGAGGTGCACGGGAATCGTGGCGATCAGATCGGCCAACCGGCCCTTGTCGCGGAAGGCCGAGACGAACGTCCCGTCCTCGAGCTTCGCCCTGATCTTCGGCGCGATGCCCCCGCCGACGAAGACCCCCCCGACCGCGAGCGCCTTGAGCGCGAGATTCCCGGCTTCCGCGCCGTAGATGGAGACGAACAGGTCGAGCGCCTGGACGGCACGTGGATCATCCCGGTCGAGAGCCGCCTCGGCGACCACCGCGCTCGGATCGCCGCTCTCCATGCGCGCGCGGAGCCATTCGGGCTCCGACGACCCGTCGCTCGCCAGGAGAAACCGGTAGACGTTGTGGAGTCCGGGTCCGGAGACTACACGCTCGTAGCTGACGCGCCCGAACTCGCGGCGCAGGAACCGGAAGAGCTCCATCTCGAGATCGGTACGCGGCGCGAAATCCGCATGGCCTCCTTCGGAGCCGACCACGCGGTGCCGCCGGCCGTCCCAGATGAGAAGGACTTCGCCGAGCCCCGTGCCGGCCGCGATCAGCACCATGTTCCCCTTGCGCGGCGCGCCGGTCTGGAGCGGTACCAGCGCCGACCGCGAGAGCCCGAGGATCCCGTAGCCGGTCG
>Ga0209843_1000120_pt1 | contig 12486 bp, 9 predicted proteins | sample GWRWS1_20_30_FD_187222 | JGI IMG/M metagenome (GOLD analysis project Ga0209843, IMG submission 187222) | Riverbed sediment microbial communities from areas with vegetation nearby in Columbia River, Washington, USA - GW-RW S1_20_30 (SPAdes)... | ecosystem: Environmental > Aquatic > Freshwater >... | reverse complement strand
TGCTTCGCGGTTCGGAGGTCGTAGACACCTCCGAGGAAGACGCCGTCCTTGATGAGGTCCACCCGAGATCGCGGCACGCCTTCGAAGTCGAAGGGGAGACCGAGGGTCCCGTCGGACAGGGCGTCGTCGTAGATCGTGACGAGGGGAGCGGCGACCTCCTGGTTCTGCTTGCCCGAGAAGCACGAGCGTCCCTCGAACAGAGAACGTCCCCCGAACCCGATCCACGCGAGGAACCCGACGAGCGTCGAGACGGCGGCCGGCTCGAGGACGACCGTGTACCGACCGGGGTCGATGTCACGGGGCGATCGCGATGCGACCGCTTTGTCCGCGGCGCGCTTGCCGATCGCCGTAGGGTTGAGCTCGTCCGTGCCCGCAGCGAACACCTCGGCGAAGCCGCTCCCGCCGTCACTACCCGTCACGACCGTGTTGATGGACGCCTGCGACGATGGTGCCCAGCAGAACTGGCTCTCGGTGTTCGCGACGGCGACCTCGCTCGCAAGCGTCTCGTAGGCGCCCGCCGCGGTGAACCCCTGCGGACAGTGCGCGACGAGCTCGGCAACGGCTTCGGCACGCTGGTCCGGGGTCGTGGAGGCCGTGGGCTCGTCGAACGCATGGTGCTCGGACGTCGGCGCCGGCGGCGCCAGCCCGGGGAACATCGGGTCGGGTGCGACCACGCTGGCCATCTCGAGCGCGCTCTCGGCGGCCCGGCGCGCGCCTTCGAGCGAGAAGTCGTTGGACGCGGCCACGCCGATCCGCCCCTCGGTGACGACCCGCACGCGGATGCCCGTGTCCTCGCGATGCGTGCTCTGGTGGATCGAGTTCGACGCGAAGCGCGTGAGACCCCCCCACTCGTGCATGAACAGGACCTCGACGCCGTCCGCTCCTGGCACGCTGAGGGCGGCGTCCGCGACGCGACGGACCTCGTCCGGCCCGATGAGGCCCGGCATCAGCGCGCCCCCGTCGGCATCAGCCGCGCACCCCGAGCTGCACGTCCCGGAACCTCGCCGGCGAGGCGCCGTGTCCGACCCTCGCGACCTGGCCCGGCTGGCCCTTCCCGCAGTTCGGTGTGCCCCACAACGTCCAGTCCTCCCGTCCCCCCACCGCGTCGCACGATCCCCAGAACTCGGTGGTGATGCCCGTGTAGTTCGGGTTCCGGTACATCGTCGTGAGACGCCCGCCCTCGATGCGCCAGGCGATCTCGCACCCGAACTGGAAATTCACCCGATGGTCGTCGATCGACCAGGAGGTGTTCGTCGACATGAACACCCCGTCCTTCGTGTCGCCGATGATGTCGGCCAGCGAACCCTCGCGCGGTTCGATCGAGATGTTCGTCATCCGGATCAACGGGAAGTTCGCCCATCCGTCCGCGCGCATCGCACCCGATGACTCGATCCCCAGGACGCTCGCCGTCTCCCGGCTCGAGATGAAGTTCTCGAAGACCCCGTCGACCAAGATCGGCACCCGCTGGGCCGGCACACCCTCGTCGTCCCATCCGAACGAGCCGAGACCCCCGGGCAAGGACGCGTCCGCCGTGATCGAGACGAGCGGGCTCGCGTACCGGAGGGTGCCGCGATCGTCCGGCCGGACGAACGACGAGCCCGCGTACGCCTCCTCCATACCGAGGACGCGATCGAGCTCCACCGGATGGCCGATCGACTCGTGGATCTGGAGCTCGACCTGTCCGGAGTCCAGTACGAGGGTCGTGGCCTCGCTCGGGCACTCGTCGGCGGACAGGAGCTCGACCGCCTCGGTCGCCGTCCGCTCGGCCTCCTCGATCAGGGCAAGCTTCTGGATGTGTTCCCACCCCGCGGCCGAGATGTGGCCCCGGAACGAGTTCGGGAACGAACGGCGCTGGAGCTCGCCGTCCCCGAGCGCCGTCGCCTCGATCCCCGCGCCGGATTGCACGGTCGTCTGCTCGATCGCCGTGCCCTCGCTCGTCGCGAGGAACGTGCGACGGCGGAACAGGTCGAGCCCGCCTTCGCCGAACGCGAGCCCCTGCACCGATTGCATCCTCCGGGTGGCCTCCATGAGCATGGCGACCTTCTCCTCGAGCGGGACGTTGAACGGGTCCACCTGCATCGACGAGTGCCACGTACCCGTCACGGGCTCGACGCCCGCGAGCACGACCGGCTCCATCGGCAATCGGGCGGCCGCACGTGCGATCTCGACGGCGAGCTTCGCCGTGCGCTCGACCTCCTCCGGCTCCTGACGCGCGGTGGCGGCGAACCCCCAATACCCGTTCACGAGAACGCGGATCCCGAGGCCCTCGGAACTCGAGCGGTCGATCCCCTCCATCTCCTGGTTCCGAACCGTGATCGACTCGGTGTCGTCGGCCACGACGCGACCGTCGGCGTAGTCGGCCCCAGCAGCTTTCGCCGCTTCGACGGCCTGTTTCGCGACGTCGAGCACTTTTGGATCCCTTCTCCGGAACGGCGGCCCAGGCGGACCGGCGGACAGCCTACCGGAGCAACCTCGACGGGGCATGGGTGAGGCTGGTCTCGCTCGGAGGGGGAGCCTACGCTTCGGTCGTGCTCACGTGTTCGACCTGCGGCCGCGAGAACCCGGACGACGCCGCGTTCTGCATGTCGTGTGCGACGCCGCTCGTTTCCGGTACGCCTGCTCGTGAGCAGCGGAAGACGATCACGGCCCTGTTCTGCGATCTCGTCGGCTCGACCACGCTCGCCGAACGGCATGACCCGGAGGTCCTACGACCGCTGCTGCAGCGCTACTTCGAGGCGATGCGCACGGCGGTCGAGCGGCACGGCGGTCGGGTGGAGAAGTTCATCGGCGACGCGGTCGTCGCGGTGTTCGGGATGCCGCAGATCCACGAGGACGATGCTCTGCGGGCGGTCCGCGCGGCGAGCGAGATGCGCGACGGTCTCGCGGCGCTCGCGGAGGGCTCGGCCGTTCAACTCGTCAGCCGCATCGGCATCACGACCGGGGAGGTCCTCGTCGGAGGCGAGGACCAGCCCGTGGTCGGTGACCCGATGAACACGGCTTCCAGGCTCCAGACGGCGGCGGAGCCCGGGGAGATCCTGATCGGTGAGCCGACGTACCGGCTGGTGCGGGACGCCGTCCTCGCCGAACCCGTGGCTCCCCTGACGCTCAAAGGCAAAACGGGGTCGGTTCCGGCGCACCGCCTACTCCGGGTGGCCTCGCTCTCGCCGATGCGCGCCCGCCGTCTGGATGCCCCCATGGTCGGTCGAGAACGGGAGCACGCGCTGCTGCGGCAGGCCTTCGAGCGGACGGTCTCGGATCGCGCCTGCCACCTGTTCACCGTTCTGGGCGGCGCCGGCGCAGGGAAGTCCCGACTGGTCGAGGAGTTCCTGGCACCGCTGGACCATGCGGACGTGATGCGAGGGCGATGCCTGGCGTACGGCGACGGGATCACCTTCTTCCCGGTCGCCGAGGCGATGAAGGAGACCCTCGGCCTCGGCGATTTCGACGACGAGTCAGCCGTTCACGACAGGATCCACGCTGCGCTTACCGGGGAAGAGCACACGGAGGAGATCACCGCGAACCTCGCGAAGCTCCTCGGCGCGGGGGCGGGTGGTGCCGCCGAGGAGACCTTCTGGGCGATCCGTCGGTTCATCGAGGCTCGCGGGCGGGCGCGGCCGGTGGTCGTGGTGTTCGACGACATCCACTGGGGGGAGCCGACGTTCCTCGACCTGATCGAGCACGTGGCGGACTGGTCTCGGGAGGCCTCGATCCTGCTCCTGTGTATGGCCCGGCCGGACTTGCTCGACGAGCGCCCGGCCTGGGCGGGCGGCAAGACCAACGCGACGACGATCTCGCTGGCGGCTCTCTCGGACGGGGAATGCGCCGAGCTGATCGACCACCTGCTCGGCTCGAGCGGTCTGCCGCTCGAGGTGCGTGACCGGATCACGATGGTGAGCGAGGGCAACCCGCTGTTCGTCGAAGAGATGCTCCGGATGATGATCGACGACGAGCTCCTGACGCGCGAGGGCGACCGATGGGTGCCGGCCCGCTCGCTCGAGGACGTCTCGGTGCCGCCGACGATCTCGGCCCTGCTCTCGGCGCGACTCGATCGCCTGTCGGAGCACGAGCGGGACGTGCTCGAGCGCGCCGCCGTCTGCGGCAAGGAGTTCCACCGGGGAGCGGTGGTCGAGCTCCTCCCCGAGAGCGTCCGCCCAGACGCGGACGTGTTGCTGCGATCGCTCGTGCGAAGAGAGCTCGTCGGACCCGAGCGCTCGCTGCTCCCCGGGGAGGAGGCCTACCGTTTCCGCCACCTGCTGATCCGCGACGCCGCGTACGACGCGATCCCCAAACACGAGCGGGCGGATCTGCACGAGGTCTTCGCGACGTGGCTCGAGCGCGTCGCCGGAGACCGGGTGGTCGAGCAGGAGGAGATCCTCGGCTACCACCTGGAACAGGCCTACCGCCTGCGGGCCGAGCTGGGCTCGATCGACGAACGCGATCGTGCGATCGCCCGGCGAGCCTCCGAGCGGCTGGGATCGGCCGGCAAGCGGAGCTACGAACGCGGCGATACCGCTGCCGCTATCAGCCTCCTCTCGAGAGCCGTCGACCTCGCGCCGCCTGAGGGTGACGATCGGGTACGGCTCGGGCTCGACCTCGGACGGAGCCTGATGTGGGCGGGACGAGAAGTGGCGGCCCTCGAGCTCCTGGAGGAGAACGAACGCGCCGCGGCAGCGATCGGCGACCTTGTCCTGCAGATGCACGTTGCGCTCGCCCTGGGGGAGGCCCGCGCATGGCGCGATCCTGCGGCCTGGGTCGAGTGGAGATCCGCGGCGGAGAGCGCGCTCGCAGTCTTCGAGCCCGCAGGCGACGAGGTGGGCCTCGCACGCGCGTGGAACGTGCTCGCTTGGCATCACATCGGCCGCAACCAGTTCGCGGAGTCCGATCGTGCCGCGGATCGCGGGCTAGTCCATGCGAGGGCGTCGGGAGTCCGTAGCCTGGAGCTCGACCTGCTCAACCAGCGTCTATCCAATGTCGTTTGGGGACCGATGACGGTTACCGCTGGACTGGCTCGTTGCGACGAGCTGCACGTCGCGGCCGCGGGCAATCGATCGCTCGACGGCATGCAGATGGCCCATCGCGCGTCGCTGATCGCGATGCGGGGCGACTTCGACCAGGCCCGCAGGGCGTATGCGCAGGGGAAGTCGATGACCGACGAGCTCGGCCGGCTCACCGAGAGCGCGTTCGCGGTCCAGGAGGGCTGGTACATCGAGATGCTCGCACGGGACTTCTCGCGCGCGGAGGAGCTGACCCGCGCCGAGTACGAGCGGATGCTCGAGGCGAACTCCATGGGGCTCATGGACATCACGAGGGACATGATGGCGGTCGCGATCTGTGCTCAAGGACGGTTCGAGGAGGCGGATGCGCTCGCGCGGGAAACCGAGCGGCGGCCGCTCACGCCGGAGGACGTCACCGGCCAGAACGTCTGGCGCCGGATCCGTGCGAGAGCGCTCTCGGTCCGAGGCGAACATGGGGAGGCCGTGCGCCTGGCAACGGAGGCCGTGGCGCTGTTCGAGGGAACGGACGCACTCGTCGATCATGGTGAGGCTCTGCTCGATCTCGGCGGCGTGCTTCGCTCGGCCGGGTTGTTCGATGAGGCCTCAATCGCCGGGACCGAAGCGCTTGCCCTCTACGGGCAGAAGGAGAACCTCGTTGAGTCGGAGAGGGCGAGAGCGTTCCTCGCCGACATCGAACAGTAGCGCGCGTTCTCTGGGCGGCGTGGTCGGCTGACTATGCTGCGGCGGCCAACCGAATGAGGAGCACACCATGACGATCCTGAGGTTCGACGACGCTCCGGTGTTCGACCTGTCGGGGGTGCGGATCCGAGGCCTCTCGTCTCCGGCCCGGGGCGCGACCGAGACGATGACCTACCTCGTGGAGCTCGGCGAGGACCAGCGCGTTCCCGACCACACGCACGATCACGAGGAGGTGTCCCACCTCGTCTCGGGCCGGTGGACCGTCTCGATCGCTGGCGTGGACTCGGAGCTTCGGCCCGGCGACACCGCGGTCATCCCCGCGGGCGTCGTGCACGCCTCGTACACCCTGGACGGAGAGGAAGCCGTGATCCTCACGTCGATGCCGGTAGGAACACTGTTGATTCGGGCGAACGGGGAACGAGTCCCTCCGCCCTGGGGTGCGTGAGGGCGTGGCGACCTACGTCTCCGACGTCACGCTCTTCGACGGCCGTTCGGTCAAGCGGAAGGCCGGCGTGCTGGTCTCCGAAGGACGTATCGGTTGGGTGGGCCCGCACGCTCGTGCGCCGCGAGCGGTCCGAGACGCGGACGAGATCGAGGGGCGCGGGAAGACACTCACGCCGGGGCTGATCGACTGCCACGTGCATCTGTGCTTCGACGGGAGCGCCGACTTCGCCGGCGAGGCGCGCGAGATGACCACCGACGCCGCCGCGACCGTCAAGGCCGTGCGCAACGCGGCGCGAACCCTCGACCACGGCGTGACGACGGTCCGGGACATGGGAGGGCGCGGCGACTCGGTGATCCAGGTCGCGCGCGGCGTCGAACGCGGCCTGTTCGCCGGTCCGAGGATCCTCGCGGCGGGCCGCGCGCTGACGATCACGGGTGGGCACGGCCACCAGATCGGGTTCGCACGCGAGGTGGACGGACCGGACGGGCTCCGGCGCGCGGTGCGCGAGGAGATCCGCGCCGGCGCGACCGCGATCAAGCTGGTGGCGACCGGCGGAGTGCTCACCCCGGGGATCACCCACGACTTCACGGCGTTCACTCAGGAGGAGCTCGATGCGGCGGTGGACGAGGCGCATTCGTGGAGCCGGATCGTCGGCGCGCACGCGATCGGGCCCGAGGGGATCGTCCGGGCGGTCCGCGCCGGGGTGGACTCGATCGAGCACGGATCGATGCTGTCGGCCGAGGGTGCGCGGCTGATGAAGGAGCGAGGGACCTTCCACGTCCCCACGATCTCGGCGATCCGCGGGATCGTCGACCATCCCGACGAGGTGCCGGCGTACGCGGTCGAGAAGGCGACCGCGCTCGTCGGTCTCGCGCGAGAGGGGTTCCGGCGCTCACTCCGGGGCGGCGTGAGGACCGCGTGCGGGACCGATGCGGGAACGCCGTTCAACCCGCACGGCTCGGCACCCCTCGAGATCGTCCGCATGGTCGAGTGGGGGATGACGCCGCTGCAGGCGATGCGTTCGGCGACATCGAACGCGGCGGCCCTGCTCCGCCTCGGAGCCGTCGGATCGGTGACCGAAGGTGCCGCGGGGGATCTCGTCCTCTTCGGCTCGAACCCCATCGAGGACATCAACGCGGTTCTCGAGCCCGCTCTCGTGATCATGGACGGCGAGATTGTCGCCGGTTCGGGGGCTTAGGGATCCCTCGGCAAGGATCCGACCTCGTGGCACGCGCGCCGAGGTTTTGTCACTCCCCCTCCCTACGCTGCCCAGGACAAGGAGGGACGGATGACCCAGCTCGGCTACGCGGTGCTCGGACTCGTACTCGGCGCGGCGCTCGGGGCGGTCGTGTTCGGAACCTGGCGGCGGGCGGCTTCGACGCCCTCGACCCGTGTCGAGGCTCGGCTGGAGGTGCAGGCAGCGGAGCTCCGCAGGCTCGCGGACGCCGCAGCCGCCCGAGAGGGCTCGGCCGAGCACCTGCGTTCGGACCTCGCCGGTGCCCGGCGCGTGCTCGAGGCGCTGGCGCTCCAGGGGGAAGAGCGCAGGGAGCGTGAGACCGAGTCTTGGGAGATCGTCCGACGGCTCTCGACCGTCCTCGTCGGCAGCGCCTCGAAGGGCCGAGCCGGCGAGAACGTGCTCCGCGAACATCTCGCGCAGCTTCCGCCGGGCATGCTGGTGACCGATCTGCGGGTGAACGGACGCGTGGTCGAGTTCGGGCTGCTCCTCCCGGACGGCCGCCGGCTGCCCGTGGACTCGAAGTGGTCCGCCGTGGCCGAGCTCGAGGCGCTCGAGGCGGCCGACGACCCCGCGGAACGCGAAGCGCTGGCGCGCGAGGTGGAGCGCCAGGTCGCGCTCCGGGCTCGCGAGGTGGCGCAGTACCTCGATCCGTCGCTCACCGCGCCGGTCGCGGTGGCTGCGGTCCCCGACGCGGCGTACGAGGTCCTGCGCCGGGCGCACGCCGACGCGTTCTCGCGCGGCGTGGTGATCGTGCCGTACTCGACCGCGCTGCCGGTGCTCCTGTTCCTCTACAGCCTCGCCCACCGGTTCGGAGACGCCGACGACGCGCGTTCGGCTCTCGAGGAGGTCGTGTCGGTGCTCGACGCGATGCAGCTCGTCCTCGAGAACAAGGTGGCGCGGGCCGCGACGATGGTGTCGAACGGGGTCGACGAGCTGCGTTCGGGTCTCGGCAGGGCCCGTGGCTCGATCGCTCGCGGCCGGACCGCGGCAGCCCTCGACCCCGAACCGGAGCTCGAGCTCGTGGACGGGGTGCTGAAGGCGGTTAGGTAGACGCGGGATAGGCTCCGTCCGTGGACTTCGAAGAAGCCCTCCTGAAGTTCGGGTTCCATCCCGCCACCGGCCGAACGCCGAAAGGCGTACAGGTGCTCGCCGCCGAGCCGAACCCATTCCTGACGTACACCGTGCAGGCGTTCGATGACGGGTCGGCCCTGTTCACGTGGGAATTCGCGGTCGGCGAATACCTGCGCACCAAGGGAATCCAGTTCGGTTCGGACGAGACGCTGAACCAGTTCATGTTCCCGCGCGAGGACGCGCGTGGTCCGCAGGACGGTGCCTGGCTCGCGGATGCGATCGAACGGGCGCAGGCGCAACTCGCGTCGCTGCGTTTCGACCGTCCCTAGCGGCATCGAACGACCGAGCGACCAAAGGGGACACCCAAACCACGGCGACGCTCGTAGCCACCTCGGCGAGATGCGGAACGTCGATCACACGATCGAAGGCCGGGCTCTCAGCTTCGAGCCCGGCCTTCCGGTGCTCCTGCCGTTCGATCAGGCCTAGCCGAGGGGGCCTCCATGCGGTCGGTGACCAACCTCCTCGGCCAGCTGGCGGCCCTCCATCGCCTCGAGCTTGCCGGCGTCCCAGACGACCGCTGAGCCAGCCTCGCTCCGGAACTGCTCGGCCAGCTGGCGGCCCTCCATCGCCTCGAGCTTGCCGGCGTCCCAGACGTTCGCCGATGCCAGCCCGGTGAACCGCTCGGCGAGCATCGGGCCCTCGATTGCCTTCGAGCCATTGCCCACGTCCACAGCCGTAAACGCAGGTGTCCCTCGCGCAACGAAGGTGGATGAACGTGACGTCCCACCATCGCTGTCGATCGCGTGGGTGACGAGGCTTCCGACGAACGCCCCGATCGACAACGCGACGACGACCACAATCACGAACGATCCGCCGAGCGTCCCTCCGCGGATGGGCGGCGACTCGACCCTTGCGCTCATCGCGCACCTCCTTCCGGTTCTCCTCCGATCGTTCGATGAGCCTGCTCCGGTCACGCCGCCGCCGCGGTGGCGGCGCGCACGGTCTCGGCGTGACCCTCGTCACGGGCGATGGAGCCGTCGGTGTGCGATAACGATCGCGTGTCGATACGTCTCACGAGACGTGGCGTGTGTCAGACCACGCGCTTCTCGTACACGTCCCACGCGCGGAGGGTGCGCATCCCCACGCCTTCGTAGAGGCGCACGGCCCCGGTCGAGTTCTCGGAGTCCACGTTCAGCATCACCCGAGCCAGCCCGCGGGACGCGAACGTGGCGAACGCGCGCCGTAGCAAGGCCGAGGCGATCCCGCGTCCGCGCCAGGGCGCCAGCACGCCGAGCTCACCGACCCAGCCCCGGTCGCCCCATACGACCCCCGAGAGCGCACCGACCGCCTCGTTCCCGTCGGTCGCGAGCAGCCACAGGCTCGGGTCGTAGCTGGGCGTTTCGACCTCCAGACCGACCCACTCCTCGAAGGGGATCACGCGGTAGCCCCACTCCCGGCTGAACGCCTCCAGGAAGATCGCGTGGACCCGGCGGAGGTCGCGTTCGGGTTCGATCCCGCGGATCTCGATACCGGCCGGGGGCTCGCCCGGATCCCGCGTCGATCCGTGGAGGTCGATCTGGAGGTGTCGGAACGTCCGGACGTGCTCGAACCCACGGGCTCGCACCAACGATGCGGCTGCGGTGTCCGTGTCGGTGAGGCCGATCTGGAGAACGGCGGATGCCATGCCGCGAAGGCGCTCGGTCGCGCGGGCCTCCAACCGATCGAGGAGTGCAGCGCCGAGCCCGAGCGCGCGGTGCTCGGGATGCACGACCCCCCACGACTTCACCTTGCCCTCGCCGTCGGGTGAGAGGTTCGCGTGGGCGACGATCGTGGCGTTCGGGTCGGTGATCACCCACGCGTCCTCGGACAGGTCGACCCCCGGCGCCGACCACTGGTTGCGGACGAAGTCGGCGTCGACGTCGGACTCGCCGACATCGGCGAGGTCGTCGGCCAGCAGGATCTCGGCGACGCGCTCGACGTCCTCGAACGTGGGTGGCCGGATCTCGTAGCCATCGGGGAGGCGCCGCATGATCGGAGCCTACGGGTTGCAGTCGCGTGCGGGTCGCCGATGATGGGTTCGTGACGACGAGCGTTCGACCGCCCGGTCCCGACCTGTCACGGCTCGCGGCATTGCGGGCATTCCGCAAGGAGCCACTCGGTCTCCTCGAACGGCTGACCGCCTACGGCGACGTCGTTCGGATCGACGTGCCGGGCTCCGCCGCGTTCCTGCTCAACCATCCGGATCTGGTGCACGAGGTGCTCGTCGCCGACCACCGTTCGTTCCACAAGGGACCGACGATCCAAGCCGCGAAGTTGCTGCTCGGGGAGTCGCTGCTGACGAGCGAGGACGAGACCCACCGCCGGCAACGCCGGCTGATCCAGCCGATGTTCCACCACGAGCGGATCGCATCCTACGCGGCGTCGATGGTCCGGTTCGCCGAGCGCGCCGCCGATCGTTGGAGAGACGGGGAAGAGGTCGACCTCCAGGCGGAGATGGCGGCGCTCACGCTCGCGGTGGTGGGCGACACGCTCTTCGGGACCGACGTCGACGAGCGACGGAGCGCGACGGTGCGACGGGCACTCACGGACACGCTCGGGATGTTCGACCGCGTCTACTCACCGTTGTTCCGGCTCCTGGTACGTCTGCCTTCGCCCACGATGCGCCGCTACCGGCGGGTCGAATCGGACCTGAACCGTGTGATCGCCGAGATGATCGCCGAGCGCCGGGAGGCGGGCGCCACCGGCGACGACCTCCTCTCTTTGCTGCTCCGAGCGCGCGAGGACGGAGCCGGCATGAGCGACGAGCAGGTCCGCGACGAGGCCCTCACGCTGTTCCTCGCGGGACACGAGACCACGGCGATCGCACTCACGTGGACATGGTGGCTCCTGTCGTGGAACCCGGAGGCCGAGGCGCGGCTCCACGCGGAGCTCGACGCGACGCTCTCGGGGCGCGCGCCTTCGATCGAGGACCTGCCGAACCTCCCCTACACCCAGGCCGTGGTGTCCGAGTCGATCCGGCTTCGCCCCCCGGCCTGGGCGATCGGCCGGACCGCCGTCGCCGACCATCGGGCGAACGACGTCCTGATCGGGGCAGGCTCGATCGTCGTGGTTTCGCCCTGGCTCCTGCACCACGATCCCCGTTGGTGGCCCGAGCCGGAGGTCTTCCGGCCCGAACGCTGGTTCACCGACGCGACCGAACGTCCCCGGTACGCGTTCATCCCTTTCGGCGGAGGCCCGCGCGTGTGCATCGGCGAGCCGTTCGCGCGACTGGAGGCGACGATGCTGCTCGCGTCGATCGCTCGGCGGTGGCGGTTCGCGAGCGGGTCCGACCGGGTCCCCGAGATCCAGGCCGCGATCACGCTCCGGCCGCGCGGTGGGCTGCCGATGGTCGCGGTTCGACGCTGATGCGCGGGGATGCTCTTAGCCGACGCCGGACGAGACGCGCGCGTCGCGAGCCTTGAGCAGCTCGAGGTACTCGGCGCGCGCGCGGAAGGTGTCCTGGAGCTGCTGGGTGAGCCGCTCGACGAACTCGTCCCGGTAGGTTGAGTCGACCGCGGAGGCCACGGCGTAGTACAGGGCCGAGAACGACGCAACGCCCGCGGCGGTCCGGACCAGCTCCTGGGTGATCCCGAGCTCCTCGCCGAAGAACGGGACCGTGAACAGCAGACGACCGGTCGTGCCGATCCAATCCTCACGGATCTCGGGTGTCACCAGAAGCGCCCCGAAAACCATGAAGAACAGCCAGATCGCGACGCCGACGAAAGCGATCTGCAGCGCCTGCGCTAGGAAGATCACGAGCGCGACGTTCACGCGCTGTCGGCGACGGAGCGGCACCTCGAGCGTGCTCGCCTGCTCGAGGTCGCGCACGCTGCCCGGGAGCCGAACGATCAGGAAGATCGCGGTGATCAGCGCGAACATCCCGGCGCCGGCGTAGAAGATCACGTCGCTCGCATCGCCGAACAGCTGCCAGTACTCGTTCGTGAAGAAGGTAACGAGCGAGAAGAAGAGCAGCAGGGGGAGCGCGCGGACCAACAGCGTGA
>Ga0209843_1000118_pt1 | contig 12529 bp, 12 predicted proteins | sample GWRWS1_20_30_FD_187222 | JGI IMG/M metagenome (GOLD analysis project Ga0209843, IMG submission 187222) | Riverbed sediment microbial communities from areas with vegetation nearby in Columbia River, Washington, USA - GW-RW S1_20_30 (SPAdes)... | ecosystem: Environmental > Aquatic > Freshwater >... | reverse complement strand
CAGTGCCGCCCAGTACGCCGCCACTGTCAACGCCGGCACCGTCGAAGACCATATCGGCCGCTTCCGGGAGCTGGCCGAAACGGGCGTACAGGAGGTGATGGTGCGCCTACCGGATTTGGCCGATGCCAGTCCACTGGAGCGGATGGCCAAGGTGATCGCGGCGTTCCGGTAGCTACGGTCGGCCGTTCGGCGTCACTCTGAGTGAACGCGAGGCCCTGATCGATTCTGTTTGCGCCGCAAGGCCCCACGGCGCTACCGTCCCATGTGCACCACCAACGGAGGCCTAGGAGGACCTGGTGGCTCAGACCCAGCTCAACCAGATCGTCGCCCTTGAGAAGGGGGTGAAGTCACGCTCGTACGCGGACTTCACCGCCGCTCATCACCAGCTGCAGAAGGCGCCGATGCTGTCGGGCATCTCGCGCACCTACAAGCCGAAGGACGACGAGGGTGAGCAACTGCCGCCGGAGTCGACCCGTGTCCAGGTGCGTACGACCGAGGTTCTCCTGGAAGCACAGGTTGCGCTGGCGCGCCTCTTCGACGTCACGCTCACAAAGGACGTGGCCAACGGTACGGCGAAGGCGAACATCGTCGTCGATGGCAAGACACTAGCCGCCGACGTACCGGTAACATACCTGCTCTTTCTCGAGAAGCAGCTCACCGACCTTCTCACGTTCGTGAACAAGCTGCCCGTCCTCGACGCGGCGGAGACCTGGTCGTACGACGAGGCGACCGACGCGTACGCGACCGCGCCCACGCAGACGACGCGCTCGAAGAAGGTGCCGCGCAACCACGTGAAGGCTGAGGCCACCGAGAAGCACCCGGCGCAGGTGGAGATGTACTTCGAGGACGTGCTTGTTGGATACTGGACGACGGTGAAGTTCTCCGGCGCGCTGCCGCAGGCGCGGGTCAACGAGCTGAAGGCGCGCGTGGTCAAGCTGTCGGAGGCAGTCAAGATCGCGCGGGAGGAAGCGAACTCAACCGTCGTGACCGACAAGAAGATCGGTGACAAGATCTTCGGCTACCTGTTCGCGTAGCCGAGCAAGCGCCCCTTCGGGGGCTGGACACAAACTCAAATTCATAACTGAATAGTCACAACATCCGTTCAGTGCAGGTTCGAATCCTGTCCGGGGCACCACGGGCCCCGGTAGCCCATTTGGTAGAGGCGTCGGGTGCGCAAACTCAGGCTCTTGTCCAAACCTCAATATTGCCGCTGATCGCCAGATCGACCGGACGCCGCCCGCTGCACGAGGTTGCGGGTTCGACCCCCGTCGGGGACGCCACATGTCCCCGTAGCTCAATAGGCAGAGCGCGTGCACTTTGATCTAAGTGGTGTCCTTAAACGCCGCTGGCGTACGCAATTCGGCGGTGGCCACAGGACCACAAATCCTTTGGTAGGCCCCGGGTCGCAGGCTACGCGGCCCGGGGCCGCACTAGTTCGCAGCCCCTGACCGATAGCGGTCCCTTCCGGTCCCCTGGGTTACAGCTCCGCGATCGCCCGCTCGAGTCGGCGGTCGAAGGTCTCCTCGGACTCGGTCACGTAAACACCACCGATGCCGAACTTGTCGTGTGACTTGGCTGCGCTGACGACCTCGTCGCTGATGGTGAGCAGCCAGCGGCGGTACGCGGATGCGTGCGCCGGGGCCTTCGCGACCATGATCGCGACCGCCGCCTGCGCATGGTCGATGACCGCCGCCAGCCCGGACTCGGTGTCGGCGTCGGTGAACGAGATGCCGGCGTCCTCCGGGCGCCCGCGTGGTTGGTCGAATACGCCCATCGTCTGCTGTGCGATCTCCTTGACGAGATCACTGCCCAATGTGCGGCCTTCGGCGATCGATAGGAACCCGGCCTCGACCTCGATAAACGTCCGCCTGGCGTTGTCGCGCTGCGACGCGCTCGCTGCTCGTACAACCCACCGAGGTAGATTCACGAGAAGGTTCCACTCCTCGTCTGAAAACGTGGCCCTGCCCGTCATGTAGACCAGTCCCTCGAAAACGTCCCGTGCCCTCGTTGGGCTGAGGTTAGCGGACCGGACCGGGTGTGGCACATACCCGCCACGCCGGGTTCGACGGGCCTGATGGCCTTAGCCGCTGGCCTGGTTGCGCCAGGTGCGTTGCGGCTCGTAGCCCAACAATCGGCGGGCCTTGTCGATCGAGAGCAGCGTCTCGTGGGTGCCGAGTTCCCTCGTGACAGGCACATCAGGGTAGACCTGTGCGGCCAGATCGGCCGAGGGCGTTGTCATGACCGTATCGGCGTTGGCGATGATGAACATCTCAATACCGGTCGCCTCGTACTCGAGAGCCCGCCGGACAGCCTGGGCGCCGTCGCGCGCGTCGATGTAGGACCACAGGTTCCACGCGCGCAGCCGAGGATCCGTCTCGAACGACGGGAACGCCGCATAGTCGGCCGGCTCCATGACATTGGAGAACCGTAGGCCGATCATCTTCAGGCGCGGATCCCAGCGGCAGAACTGGGCAGCCATCTGCTCGTCGAGGTGCTTGGCCAACGAGTAGGCGGTCTCCGGGCGAGCCGCATACTCCTCGTCGACCGGCACATAGGGCGGCGGCGTCCGGAAGGGGAGGCCGAGCACCGTTTCGCTCGACGCCCACACGACGTTAGCGATGCCGGCCGCACGGGAGGCGGCGAAGACGTTGTAGCTCGAGGTGAGGTTGTTGGCGAACGTCTTGGCGTTGGCGGCCATGCCGGGACCCGGGATCGCTGCCAGGTGCACGACCGCATCCACACTGGTATAGCGATCGTCGATGGCAGTCAGAGCCTCGACTGTCTGCCCGTAGTCAGTGAGATCGATCCGCGTGAACCCGGGCTGGGTTTCGCGGGGCGCCGCCAGATCGAGGTTCACCACGTCATAGCCGTGGCCGACGAGTTCGTCGATGACTGCGCGGCCGAGCTTGCCGCTACCGCCGGTGACCGCGACCAGGCTCATGGCCTCTGACCCTAGTGTCCCGTCGGAGAACACAACGAGCGCGTGGCACGGCTGGGCCCACTCGACATTCGGACATTCAGGTCGTGTATCGGACTAAAGAACATGAAACCCGTTCGTCTATTTCAACCCGATGGGATACGATTTGCGGCTTGCAACCATTGCCAGCTGCGATCGCGGCAGGAGGGTTGAGTTTTGTGAAGGTTCTGACCAGACCGGACATCGGCCCGGCGCGACCGCGCCTGTTCCTGGCCTACACCGTCGGGGTGACGGCGCTGGCCACGGCGATCACGGTCAGCCAGCTCGGACAGATCGCTCAGACGGCGAGAACGGAGCCCCGGTTCTGGTTGTTGGCGGCGCTTGCGGTGTTGGTCGCCTGGCTGGCTTTCGTCACCCCCCGGCCAGGAGGTGCCTGGATAGTCCTGTGTCCCACGGTGTGTTTCACGTTCGCGATCCTGCTGTGCTGGGGCCTCGGTCCGGCGATCGTGGCCCAGACGGCCGCGGTCGTGGCGGTGGCATGGCGGGTCCGCCAGGCGCCGCGGGACGCCGCGGTGAGTGGCGGGGAGTTCACCTTGGCATTCACCGGTGCCTCTGCCGTGGTCTACCTGGGCGACCCCGATCCGTTCGGAAAGCACGGGCCCGTCAACGTTTTGGGCGACGCGTTGACCGTGGTCGGCGCGGCGACAGCCTGGCTGCTGATTTTCGGCGCTCTGCTGGCCGTGTCGGCGTGGCTTCGGCGCGGGGGCCTGCCGCCGCAGGCGGCCACCGGCACGATCGGCTACCACATCCTGTTCAAAGCCGCTCTGCTGTTGCTCAGCCCGGTGCTGGCCGTGACGGCCCACGTCAACATGGCCTTCGTTCCGCTCGTCTTCGTGCCGCTCTTCGCGGTTCAGCGGATGGCCCGGCTCTCCAACGAGCGCGAGCGCGCGGCTGGTCTGGATCCGCTGACGGGGCTAGCGAACCGGGCTGGTCTGAAGGCCCGGTTCGATGATCTCGCGACCTGGGCCGGGCGGCGAACCGCGGATGTCGCCGGCCGACGCCTGGCGCTGTTGGTGCTCGACCTCGACCGATTCAAGCACGTCAACGATGCGCTCGGTCACGACATCGGGGACCAACTGCTTGTCGCGGTGGCCAACCGGCTCGCGGCCGCCGAGGCCAAGGACGGGGTCGTGGCCCGGTTTGGCGGCGACGAGTTCGCCATTCTGGTCCCAGTGCTCAACGTGAAGGATGCAAACAGCTTCGCCAGCCACGTCATGGCCGCATTGGCCGACCCCGTGACACTCGATGGATTGGCAATGGACGTGACCGCCTCGATCGGGATCGCGGTGCACCCGGACCACGGCGAAGATTTCCCGACCCTCATGCGCCACGCCGACGTGGCCATGTACGAAGCGAAGGCACGTGGCGATAGCGTCGCCCTCTACGAGCCTAGGGCCGACCACAACACGCCAGAGCGGCTTGGCCTGCTCACCGATTTCCGGCACGCCCTGGAAGCCAAGGACAGGGACCAGATTGCCCTGCACTACCAGCCACAAGTATCGCTCGACAACGGGCGCGTCGTTGGCGTGGAGGCGCTACTGCGATGGCGGCACCCGAACTACGGACCGGTCCCGACCCAGGACCTGCTCCAGGTCGCAGAACACACATCGGTCATGCAGATGCTCACGACCTACGTCATCGACGAGGTATTGGCCCAGGTCGCTGCCTGGAACAATGATGGCATCGGCCTGCGGGTGTCGCTCAACGTGAGTGCCCGCGACCTCTACAGTGGAGACATCGTCTGCTACCTGTCAGAGCAGCTGACCCGGCAACACGTGTCGCCGGATCAAATCCAACTCGAGATCACCGAGAGCGCGCTTATGGCCGATCCCGCCCGTGCGCTTGCGACAACGTCGCGCCTCGCGGACATTGGCGTGGCCATTTCGCTCGACGACTTCGGCACTGGCTACTCCTCGCTGCAGCACCTGCGTAAGCTACCACTGAGCGAACTGAAGATCGACCGATCGTTCGTGGCCGGCATGGCACGCAACACAGACGATGCCACCATCGTCGCTTCGACTGTCGAGATGGCCCGCTCGATGGGCCTACGCACGGTGGCGGAGGGCGTTGAGGACGAGTACACCCACCAACTCCTCGCCGACCTAGGCTGCACGTTGGCCCAAGGCTGGCTCACCGCCCACGCGATGCCTGCAGACCGGCTCCCCACCTGGCTCGCCGCCCACGACGGCGGTCTCGCGCGCGTCCGATAGCGCGTGACCGCCCGCGTTGGCCCGCGAGCCTATGATCGGTCTCTGATTTGTTGCCTCGGCGTGTAGGGGAGTTCGCATGCGTGACCCGTTGATCATCGCAGTTGCCCAGCCGCTGTGCATACCTTATGACGTTGCGGCGAACGCGGTGACGCATGCGGCGACAGTTCGCTCCGCACGCGCCCGGGTCGTGGTCTTTCCCGAACTCTCCCTCACCGGATACGAGCTGGATACACCAGCGATCATAGCCGAGGACCCGCGGCTGACGCCTATCGTCGAGGCCTGTGTCGAGGCGGGATCGATGGCGCTGGTGGGCGCGCCGGTGCATGGCGAGGCGGGCCGCTCGCACATAGCGATGCTGGCCGTTGACGGCACCGGGGCCACCGTGGCCTACCACAAGTTGTGGTTGTCGACGACTGAGTCCAATCGGTTCACGCCGGGCAACAAGCCAGCCGTGCTCGACGTTGACGGCTGGCGGCTCGGTCTTGCTATATGCAAGGACAGCGGCGTTCGACAGCACGCGGCCGACACCGCCGTCTTGGGTATCGACGCCTACGTCGCTGGCACCCTGAAGTCCGTCGAAGAGGCAGACATCCAGGATGAGCGCGCTCGTCGCGTCGCTACCGAGCACCGCGTATGGGTGGCAGTGGCCAGCTTCGCTGGTTCAACTGGCGGCGGCTACTCCCAGGCCGCTGGCCGTTCAAGCATCTGGACATCCGATGGGGTCGTGATGGACCGGGCAGGACCCGAGACCGGCGCCATCGCCCGCGCGACGCTCGGGACGGCTTGAGCCAGCGCATCGCGGCACTGCTAGGCCGTCCCACGCACAGTCCACGCCCGCGCCACTAGAGCAATCGAGCCGTCGGATGATGCCGGCAGGTCGGCGCGGAGTCGCTCCCGGAGCATGGTGCGCCGGTCCTCCGTCAGCGCGGCCACGTAGCCCGGCGCGGGTCCTTGGCCACCAAGGAACGGAACCCAGTAGTCGTCGAAATCGGCAAACGTCGTCGGCACCTCGATCGCAGACGTTGCCACGGCGGAGAGGCCGCTGGCCTCGAACAGAGCCTGCAGTCGTTCCGGTTGGCAGAGGGCAAATCGGCGCGCCTCGTCCAGTTCCTCGGCCGCGGGATCAAGGGCGACGACGGCGTCCCAGAAATACCGCATCAGTTGCATCCGACCGGCATAGTCCCAGACATAGGCGGCCACGGTGCCGCCGGGCGCCGCGGCGCGACACATCTCCCTTACCGCAACCAGTGGATCGGCGAAGAAGTTCAGCACCAACCCGGACACAACACGCTCGAATGCGCCACCGCCAGCCGGGAGCGCCAACCCGTCGCCCACGGCGAAGACGACCCGATAATCGGGCAGACCCGACCGTGCATGGCGGATGAACGGTAGCGATGGATCGATGCCAACGACAAGCGCTGGGTGGGCACCCGCGGCAATAGCGGAGGCGAGCGCGCCCGTCCCGGACCCGACGTCGAGCCACCGGCCGCCATCCTGGGCCGCCAGCCACTCCACGAACGCCGTCGCGACCAGCCGACTCCAGCGGCCCACGTACGGTTCGTACAGGTCGCCGGCGGCCCAGATATCCCTCACCACGGAGTGATTGTCGCGCGCCCGGTCAATCCCCGACGTCGGCCCACCGGTGTTCACCGCAGCTGGTTGGAACCGATCGCGTCCGCAAGGACGTTGGCCGCCGCCGCCCGCATAGGGTCGGGGTTGGACCAGCTCCAGTTCGGGTGGGCGCGGTTAGTCAGGAGGACGAACACCAACTGGTGGCGCTGGTCGACGAGCAGAGACGTGCCCGTGAAGCCGGTGTGTCCGAACGTCTGTGGCGACGCGAGCCGGCCCATGAACCAAGGTTGGTTGAGCTCCACGCCTAGTCCGTGATCCGATGAGCGGCCGGGTCGATCAGGGTCGATGGCGGGCCGTCCGACGTTGACGTTGGTGAGCATTCGCCGCACGGTCGACTCGGCGAGTATTCGCGCACCCCGGAAGTGGCCGCCGTTGAGCAGCATCTGTCCGATCGCGGCGACGTCGTCGACGGTGCTGAAGACACCGGCGTGCCCCGCGATTCCACCGAGCATGTTGGCGACTTCGTCGTGCACTACGCCGCGCAAGAGTCCGCGCGACGAGCGCGCATCCGTGGCGACCAGCCGGGCCGCTCCCTCGGCCTTACTCAACCAGGTAGATGGCCGAAAACCGGTGTCGCGCAGTCCCAGCGGACGGGTCAGGCCGGCCCGCAGCGACTCGTCGAGCCGCCCGCCGGTGATCTTCTCTACCAACTGGCCCAGGACCATCAGGCCGACGCTGGAGTATCGGAAGGTGTGCCCGGGGCTCTCGCCCGCGATCAAGGGAGTCGCCAGCACAGCCGCGCGCCGCGCGGCGTCATCAGGCAGTCCACGCACGTCGGCGCCAACGCGCAATCCGCTGGTGTGCGCCAGCAACATCGATACCGTGATCGTCGTCTTTCCGGGCCCGTCGAAACCGGGCAGGTAATCCACCACCGGCGCGGCGAGATCGATGCGTCCGCGGTCCACCTGCTGCAGCGCCAGCACGGCCGTGTATACCTTCGTGATCGAGGCAAGATCGAAGATCGAATCCGCCCGCATCGCCGCCCGCTGCGCCTTCGGGAGTTCAACCGGGCCGGCACCGTAGCGCAGCGCGTCACCCACCGCCGTTCGCACGGTCACCGAGCCGTTGACCGACACCAGAGCAGCAGCACCCGCGTACGTCGGGTGGTTCGGGTTCTCGACGGTTGGCTTCAGAAATCGGTTCAGCGTTTCGACCAACCGGTGGCCATACGCCGGCATGTCGGCGCCCGACGTCGCCGTCGCGCTAGGGGACGGGCGGACAGATGTCGGCTCGGTCCAGGTCGCGGCCGTGCGCTCGCCACAACCGGACAATCCTGCCACGCCTGTTGCCAATCCGACCCCGAGGACGGTGCGACGAGACAACGACACGGAACCATGATGCACCGTCGGCGAAATTGCGCGATGGTCAGCGACGCCGGACTCAGCGAACGCTGACGGACTCATCCTTGCCGGACAGGAACGTGACCACGAATTCCGCGAACAGGGCGGGCGCGGTGTCGATGGCGACATGCTGCTGGCCAGGCAGGACCTCCACCCGGGCGTCGCTGAGGGCACCGCGGATCACATCGGTCGTCTCCGCGGCCCACGGTGGGCTGTCGCCGCCGAGCAGGAGAAGCGTCGGCGCTGTCACCGACGTGAGCCAGTCCGGTTCAGGATGGAGGTCACCTTCGGCGTACAGCTCGCGCGGGATCGTGTGGGCGGCGGCCAACCGCGCCTGCCAGGCGGGCAGCGCGCGTAGCAGCTCCAGCTCGGCTGGAGGCATCTCCACCACCTCGCGGAAGAAGGTATCGAGCACCTCGGCCGAACGGCCCGCCGCGGACGACTCCTCGAGCCGGTCCATGAGGTTCGCGGGAGTCTTGACCGAAAGCGCCGGCTCATAGAGCACCAGTCGCCGCAATGCGTCGCCGGCCAGCCGTGCGCCGCCGAGGGCGCAGGTCGCGCCGTACGAGTGACCGAGCACGTCCACAGGGCCACCGGTGGCCCCGGCGACGGCGTGGACCACCGCTGCGATGTCCTCGAACTCCCGGTCGATCGAGTAGTCCGGGCCGTCGCCGCTGTCGCCGCGGCCGCGGCGGTCGACCGCGTGCAGGGTGGCGTGGGGCTCGAGCAGCGGCAGAATCTGACGCCAGCGCGTGTGGTCCGCGGTCGTGCCGTGTACGAGGATCAACGGCGGGCCGTTGCCGCTGGTCCAGTACGCGATGGTTGTGTTGTCTGCGGAGCTAACAGTGTGCTTCCTCATGCGTATCAGCGTGTGCGTAACTCGCCCGGCCCGCATCGGTAGTGCTACCTATAGCTGCGAGGTCGCGGTCCTCGCCCGCCGCGAACGCCTGGATGAGTTATGGGTCCGGCATCATTCGACGCAGAACTCGTTGCCCCCTGGATCCTGCATGACGGTCAGGTCGTCACCACCGCTGACCAGAGTCGCGCCGAGTGCCTCCAAGCGGGCCACCTCGGCCTCGACGGCCCCGGGCGCCCGCAAATCAAAGTGCATCCGATTCTTGGCGGTCTTGGGCTCCGGCACCCGAACGAACCACATGTTTGGGCCACCCCAGCCGGCGGCCTCAACGTAGGCGCGATCCGAAGTGGACTCCTCGTCCACATCCGTGCCCAAAGCCGCTGCCCAGAAGGAGGCCACGACCAGCGCGTCGGCGCAGTCGAACGTCACTGTCTTGATATAGCTTGGCATGGTTGGACCATAGGTCCCGGCGCCTATCGCGGCCCACCTGGCTGGCCGGTTACCCTGTCGAGGTGCTGTAGCAGGTCGTGTGCGGCCAGCTCGACATCCTTGTGCCGCCATTCTGACGCGCGATAGACGCAGGCGATCAGCCCGCTGCGGTGAACCCGCCGGAAATCGCCATAGACGAACGCATACCGCGCCTTGGTCTCGTCCGTGGCACCGTCGGTCAGCCCGAGGTGCCAGTCGGCGTACTCCTGCCACGAGTGCGACCTCAGGAAAGCATTCTGAGCATCCGCGCCGGGCTGCACCTCACCCCAGTCGCTGTTCAACACGTACTGCCGGGCGTCGATGAGCTGCCGGGCGCGGGCCACAGCCCCCTTGTTAACCGAGTACGAGGCCATGCCAGCCATTTTCCCACGCGCCGAAACATCATGCCCGATCTGACAGCACCTCGTGGAGCTTGGCGGCGAATGCCTCCGGCTGGGCTCCGAAGCCGCCGTGGTCGCCGGGGAACACCGCGGGCTGCGTGCCCAGCCGTTCGGCCACGGCGATGGCGGCCCGGTAGAACGGCGCCTCGCCCTCCGAGGTATCGCCCACTGCCGCGACGACGCGCGCCGAGGAAGCCTGTAGCGCGGCGATGTCTGGCGCGTACCTCGCGAACGGCGGTACCTCGTACCCGATGAAGAACTCCATGTTCCTCTCGATGCGCGCCATCGTCTCCAGCATCTCCGGGTCCGGCTCGCCCTGCGGCGCCTGTCCGCCTCCTGGAAGCCGGCCCTGCAGATTGTCTGCTGCGCCGCCATCAGCCTCGGCGTCGCCGTCCGCCGGCGCGTCGCCGTCCGCCTGAGCACCGCCGCCGAATCCGGCGTTGAGGACCTGCCCAGCGGGGCCGGCACCTTCCTTGCGGAACGTGTCCTCGACGGATTGGATGACGCTGCGCCAGTGGTCACGGTCGGTCAGGATCTGGAAGATAGGTGGTTCGTGGGCCACCAGGATGCGCACCTGCTCTGGGTGACGGGCGGCCAGTTCCAAGCCGATGATCGCACCGGAGCTGTTGCCGAAGACGTACGCGGGTGTGTCCACCGTGACGCCGACCGTCGCCAGTACGCGGTGTGCGTCGTCGCCATGGACCTCGATGCTCTGGTGCGCCGGCGGGCCGTGCAGCGGGCTGCGGGAGTTGCCACGCCGATCGTATGTCACCACCGTGTACCGATCTGAGAGCTGATCGGCCAGGCCTGCATACCCGGCGGCGTCGTAGACCCCGCCGCAGATCAGCAGCAGGACGGGACCGGAGCCGCGGACCTCGTAGTACAGGGTCGCGCCAGGCACCGTCAGGGTATCGGTACTTGTGGGTGGCATGATTGTTACTCCTTGGGATCGTCGTCTGTTCCGGTTTGGCTGATCGGCCCAGCGTCCCTCGTGGACGACCGTCACAGATGGGTCGGAGACACGGACGCGGTCCCGACATCGCACCCGGAGAAAGTCGAGGAAATCTCCCGCTCCAGTGGGATCGACCGGTCTCGCGCCCGTTTCAAGGCCTGTCGCGAACCCGCGGGACACTATCCGTCGCCTCGTTGAGGTGGGCTGCCCGGGCCTCGAGATAGCGCCGCTCAGGCAGGCTGGTTGTGCGGCGCGCGGCTTGGTGGTAACACGCCTGGGCGGCCGCGCCCTCATTCGCCATCTCCAGCAAATGCCCTCGCACCGCATCGAGCCGATGGTGGCCGGCCATCCGGTCATCGGAGTCCAGACTCTCGAGCATGTCCAAGCCAGCCTTCGGCCCTCGTACCATTGCGACAGCCACCGCGTGGTTAAGGGTGACCATGGGGTTGGGCAACATACGCTCCAGTACGTCGTACAGAGCCAGGATCTGCGGCCAGTCGGTGTCCTGCGCGCGGGGGGCTTCCATGTGGACCGCGGCGATTGCGGCCTGGATCTGGTAGGGCCCAACTGGGCCCGCGGCGAGGGTACGGGTAACGAGCGCCTGACCCTCTTGGATCGACTCGGCCTTCCACCGGCTGCGATCCTGCTCAGCGAGCGGGATCAGCGCACCATCACCCCCGGTGCGTGCGTGACGCCTCGCATCAGTGAGCAGCATGAGCGCAAGCAGGCCCAGCACCTCGCCGTCGTCGGGCAGCAGCCGGCGAACGGCTCGGGTCAGCCGAATCGACTCGGCGGTCAGCTCGCTGCGTTGCAGGTCCTCACCCGAACTGGCTGTGTACCCCTCGTTGAAGACCAGGTACAGCACATGCAGCACCACCCGCAGCCGGTCATCCCATTCGGATGGCGGGGGCATCCGGAACGGGACGCCGGTGTCCTTGATGCGCTGCTTCGCCCGCCTGATCCGCTGAGACATGGTGGCCTCTGGGACGAGGAAGGCGGCGGCTATCTGTGCGGTTGTGAGGCCACCAACCGCGCGTAGGGTGAGGGCGATCTGAGCCGACGGGGGTAGGGCCGGATGGCAGCACATGAAAAGCAGGGTGAGCGTGTCGTCGTGCTGCGGACGCAGGATGCTCGGGTCCGCCGCCATGGACTCGTCGGCCGGCACCATCGCGGCAACGGTGGCCTCACGCCGCCGCCGCGCATGTTCGCTGCGCCACTGGTCGGCCAGCCGCCGGGACGCCACCGTTGTGAGCCACGCCCGGGGATGATCGGGCACTCCCTGGTCGGGCCATTGCATGGCGGCGTCGAGCAACGCCTCCTGCACCGCGTCCTCGCATGCCTCGAACTGACCGTAGCGTCGTACAAGCGCGCCGAGGACCTGCGGCGCCATCTCGCGCAGCAGGTCCTCGACGCGGGCGTCGATTTTCGGCGAAGCTTGCGAGCCCAACATCAGGCAATTCACATCTCCATGCCGGCCGTGTCCATGACCGCCCGGACCTCCATCGCGCCTGTTCGGGCGTCCGGCCAGCGGGCGGCGATCTCGACTGCTCTGTCGACGCTCTCCACCTCGACCATGGCGTACCCGGCCAGAAGCTCCTTGGCCTCTAGGAAGGGTCCGTCCGTGGTCGCGAGTACGCCAGCATGCGAGCGGATGGTCTTGGTGGTGGAGGGATGGGCCAGAGCCTCGCCGCCC
>Ga0209843_1000117_pt1 | contig 12537 bp, 10 predicted proteins | sample GWRWS1_20_30_FD_187222 | JGI IMG/M metagenome (GOLD analysis project Ga0209843, IMG submission 187222) | Riverbed sediment microbial communities from areas with vegetation nearby in Columbia River, Washington, USA - GW-RW S1_20_30 (SPAdes)... | ecosystem: Environmental > Aquatic > Freshwater >... | reverse complement strand
CCCGCCACCCTGCACCTGGAGCGGCTGTGGATCCGCAACGTCACCATCACCACCGGGCTGGTGGACACCTCGTCCACGCCGACGCTGCTGCGGCTGGTCGCGGAGGGGCGCCTGGACCCGCGGCCGTTCGCCACCCACCGTTTCACCCAGGACCAGATCCTCGACGCCTACGGGGTGTTCGCCGACGCTGCCAAGACCAACGCCCTCAAGGTGGTCCTGACCAAGTCCTGACCGGTCACCGATCCAGCAGCGCCGTCGCAGCGTGCCCGCCGAGCCACAGCTCGGCCGTTGTCCGATGACCGGGTATCGAAGTGCGGCTGGAGCATCAGGGGAGGAACTCGACCAGCAGGCGGTTGAGGCGCTCGGGCGCGTGGACGGGCACCCAGTGGCCGACGCCGTCCAGCCGCTCGTAGCGCCAAGGCCCGGTCACGAACCGCTCCGAGCCGGTCATCTGGGACTCGGTGAGGGCGAAGTCGTCGCTTCCCCACACGCCCATCGTCGGGCAGGTGACCGGCGGCAGGGAGCTGCGGGCGGCCGGGTCGCTGGTGACGAAGGTGGCCGGGTCGATGTTGGCGCGGTACCAGTTCAGCCCGGCGGTCAGCGCACCCGGCCGGGACAGCTCGGCGACCTGACGGTCGCAGTCGGGATCCTCGCCCGGGCCGATCCCGTCCCAGGCCCAGCGGCGGAACACCGCCCAGTCGCCGGCGGGCAGCACCCGCTCGGCCACGCCCGGGAACTGGAACCACAGCATGTACCAGGACCGTTGCTTCTGGGCCATGCCCGCGGCCGCGAGCGACACGGGATGGCCGACCGAGATGGCGACCAGCCTGCTCACCCGCTCGGGCGCGAAGGTCGCCAGCATCCAGGCCAGCCCGGCGCCCCAGTCGTGCCCGACGACCGCAGCCCGGTCCACCCCGAGCGCGTCCAGCAGGCCCACCGCGTCGCCGACCAGGGTGCGCATCCGGTAGTCCCCCACGTCGCCCGGCTTGTCGGTCTCGCCGAAGCCCCGCAGGTCCGGCGCGATGACCCGGTGGCCGGCCTCGGCCAGGGCGGGAAGCTGGTGCCGCCACAGCCGCCAGCCGTCCGGGAAGCCGTGCAGCAGCAGCACCGGCGACCCGGACCCCGCCTCGGCCAGGTTGAAGGTCAGCCCGTTGGCGACCAGCCTGCGTTCCGTCACCGACGACACCGGCAGGACCCTCCATCCGCAGCCGGGACTCGAGGGACTCTCACCACCGCGACGGCGCCACGTCAAGGGTTCGGGCGGCGCCGGGCCGCTAGGATGGGCCGCTCGGGGACCGCCAGGCTGGAGGTGAACGGCATCGACGAGCCACGGGTCGCCCTGTTCGGGCACGGGTACTGGGGGCCGAACCTGGCCCGCAACCTGCATCTGCGGCTGGGCAGGGCGTGGGTGGCCTGCGTCGACCCGGACCCCGAGCGGCGGGCCGAGGTGGCCCACCGCTACCCCTGGGTGCGGGTGCTCGCCGACCCGGCCGAGGCGCTGGCCGACCCGGAGGTCGACGCGGTGGTGGTCGCCACCCCAGCCCGCACCCACGCCGCGCTGGTCCAGGAGGCCCTCGGCGCCGGCAAGCACGTGCTGGTCGAGAAGCCGCTGGCGCTGTCGACGGTGGAGGCGGTCGCCCTGGCGGAGGCGGCCGAGCGGGCCGGCAGGGTGCTGCTGGTCGGCCACACCTTCGAGTACAACCCGGCCGTGACCCGCATGCGCGAGCTGCTGGACGCCGGCGAGCTCGGCGAGCTGTGGTACATCCACTCCCAGCGGGTCAACCTCGGGCGCATCCAGCGCGACATCAGCGCGCTGTGGTCGATCGGCCCCCACGACGTGTCGATCGCCAACTACCTGGTCGGTGCCGCGCCCCGCTGGGTCGCCGCCCGCGGCGCCCGCTACCTGCACGCCGACGTCGAGGACGTGGTCTTCGCCACCCTCGGCTACGACGGCGGTGTCCTGGCCCACCTGCACGTCTCCTGGCTGGACCCCTCCAAGCTGCGCCGCACCACCGTGGTCGGCTCCAGGCGGATGGTGGTCTTCGACGACCTCGACTCCGAGGCCAAGCTGCGCGTCTACGACAAGGGCGCCGACCCGGTCGCCGGCGGCTTCGGCGAGTTCCAGTTCCGGCTGCGCCGCGGCGACCTGCACGTGCCCCGCACCGACCTGACCGAGCCGCTCGCCCTGGAGCTGGACCACTTCCTGGAGTGCTGCCGGACCGGCGCGCGGCCCCGGACCGACGCCTGGAACGGCGTGCGGGTGGTCGCGACCCTGGAGGCCGCCCAGCAGTCCCTCGACAAGGGCGGCGTCCAGGTCGAGGTGGACGCCGCGGCGAGGTAGGCTTCGCCGCATTGCGTCTAGCACCTTGACGGCCAAGCGAAAATTGGTCACTGTTATGGTCATGAGTGAAGCGATGCCGCTGGCGCAGGTGAAGGCCCACCTCTCGGAGGTCGTGGACCGCGTAACCCGGTCCCACGAGCGCGTGGCCATCACGCGCCATGGTCGGCGAGAGGCTGTGGTCATCGCCGCCGATGACCTGGACGCCCTGGAGGAGACGCTGGACCTCCTGTCCGACCCGGCCGCGATGCGCGACATCACTGAGGGACGCGAGGCGGCGGCTCGCGGCGAGGGTCTCGACGCCGACGCGGTGCGACAGCGGTACCTGCGTGGCCGAGGCTAAATACGCGCTGCTGCTGACGGCTCCGGCGCAGCGCGGCCTCGACCGACTACCTGCCAACGCGGCTGCGGCCGTTGCCGAGTTCCTGGTCGGGGGACTCCTGGAGGCTCCGACGCGTGTGGGTAAGCCGCTGCGTCGGGACCTGAAGGGACTGTGGTCGGCAAGACGCGGTCCTTACCGTGTGGTCTACGAGATCGACGAGGCCGCCAGGCGGGTCGTCGTCCTCCGCATCGACCACCGCGCCGACGTCTACCGACCAAGACCCTGAGGACCACGTCGAGCGCCCATCCCGGGTAATGTTCGCGACGTTGGTGCAGATCGCGGCAAGGGGGGCTCGTCGTGCTTCGACGTCTGCTGGTCACGTTGCTGTTCGGCCTGGTCGTGGGCGGTGGAGCCGTGCTCACCTGGCACGCCAGGAACCAGGCCCTGCTGGTCGAGGACGACCTCGCCGCCGCCAGGACGCTGCTGGCCAGGGCCGGCGGCTTCCAGGCCGGCAAGCTCACGGCCCGCCTGGACCTGATCGACCAGGCCGAGGCGCACGCCGCCACCGCCGAGGCCCCGCCTGCGGCGCGCGCCGCTGCGCCAGCTCGGCGCCCTGCCGCTGCTCGGCCGCGACGTGCGGGTCGCCAGGGCGGTGACCGCCTCGGCACGCAGCACCATCAAGGGCACCCGCCGGCTGGTGACCGCCCTGCAGCCGCTCCAGACCGGTCCGCCCACCAGGACCACGATCCTGGAGGCGGCCGACGCCCTGCTCGACCTGGGTAGGAAGCTCGTCGACCTCGGAGGGCCGGTAGTAGGCGGGGTCGACGAGGATGTGCCGGCGCCAGTCCAGGCCCACGTGGGCGAAGGCGATCTCGCAGAATTCCTGGACAGAGTGGCTCTCTCCTGTTGCGATCACGTAGTCGGCGGGTCGGTCCTGCTGCAGCATCCGCCACATCGCGTCGACGTACTCCGGCGCATAGCCCCAGTCACGACGGGCCTGGAGGTTGCCGAGGTACAGCCGGTCCTGCAGGCCAGCCTTGATGCGTGCCACCGCACGGGAGATCTTGCGGGTGACGAATGTCTCCCCGCGCCTTGGGCTCTCGTGGTTGAAAAGGATGCCGTTGACCGCGAACAGCCCGTAGGCCTCGCGGTAGTTCACGGTGGTCCAATAGGCGTAGACCTTGGCGCAGCCGTACGGGCTGCGTGGATGGAACGGGGTCATCTCGTCCTGGGGCGGCGGCGCCGCCCCGAACATCTCCGATGAGGACGCCTGGTAGAAGCGAGTCTGGATGCCGGAGGCACGGATCGCCTCCAGCAGGCGGGTCGTACCGAGGCCGGTCGACTCCCCCGTATACTCGGGGATCTCGAACGACACCTTCACGTGGCTCTGGGCGCCCAGATGGTAGACCTCGTCGGGGGCGACGTCGCGGATCAGGTTGACCAGTGCGACCGCGTCGGTCAGGTCGCCGTAGTGGAGCTGTAGGCGCGGGCCGGGCTCGTGCGGATCCTGGTAGATGTGATCGAGCCGCCCGGTGTTGAACGACGAGGCCCGCCGCACGATGCCGTGAACCTCGTAGTCCTTGCCAAGTAACAACTCAGCGAGGTAGGAGCCGTCCTGTCCGGATATGCCTGTGATCAGGGCGCGCATCCCTACTCCCCCAAGATACTCGTAGAGTCTGATCGTATCGAATATCTCGGATGGAGCCTACCCTGATCAGTGCTCCGATCGCCAGCCAAGTTCGGTGGCGAGCCCGTCGCCCGACTCCTGGGCCTGTAGGCTGCGACCCATGAGGCTGCTGGTGCTGGGCGGCACGCGGTTCGTGGGGCGCGCGATCGTCGAGGAGGCGCTGGGGCGAGGACACGATGTCACCACCTTCAACCGAGGCCAGACCGGCTTGGACCTCGCCGGCGTCGAGGCGGTCCGTGGGGATCGTGAGTCGTCGGCCGACCTACACCGGCTGGTCACCGGGCGCTCGTGGGACGTGGTCGTGGACACCAGCGGCTACGTGCCGCGTGTCGTGGGGGATGCTGCGCGGGCCTTGGTCGGGCGCGCCGGACGGTACATCTTCCTCTCCACCATCTCGGTCTACCCGGACTGGCCGGCGAATGGTGTCAGCGAAGCATCCCCGGTGTACGAGTGCTCGCCGGACGTGGGTGGGTCGGCGGCTGACGAGGCGAGCTGGAGCGCGATCCAGTACGGCGGCTACAAGGCGGGGTGCGAGCGTGCGGTCGCCGAGGTGTTCGGGGACCGTGCGCTGGTGCTGCGCCCCGGGGTGATCCTTGGCCCGCACGAGAACGTCGGGCGGCTGACCTGGTGGCTACGGCGGATCGCGCGTGGTGGCCGGGTGCTGGGGCCGGGGAACCCCGATCGCTCGATCCAGCCGATCGACGTACGGGACGTGGCCAGCTTCGCGCTGGACTTGGCGGGGTCCGGCCGTGCCGGCGTACTCAACGTGGCGGCGCCCAAGGGGCATGCGACCTTCGGGTCGATGCTCGCGCACTGCGCCCACGCCACCGACTCCAACAGCGAGCTGGTATGGGTCGACGACGGGTTCCTGGTCGAGCAAGGGGTACGGCAGTGGACCGAGATCCCGCTGTGGCGCCTGCACGCTGGCACCTGGGACGTGGACACGACCATGGCCAGGACGGGCGGTTTGCTGTGCCGACCCTTGGCGGAGACGGTCTGGGATACCTGGGCCTGGATGGGCGAGCGCGGCGGACCGGCGCCCTACGGCCGCCAGGCACAGCACGGCCTCAGTCCTGAGCGGGAGCAACAACTGCTTGCTCTGTGGGAGGCACAGGCCGGCCAGGGCCAGAGCTAGGACGACGAGATAGCGGTACCGGGCAATGCACGCGAGACGGCAGCAGCGGCGAACCCCTCGACCTGTTGCCCTAGGCGTCGCCCATCGGGAGAGCTGATGTAGCGCGGCTGGCTCAGCAGCCGCTGCACGTTGCCGAGCCGCTTCACCAGGCCTTGAACCCGCTTGTCCGGCGATAGGGCAAACACCGGCACAAGCGCTTCGCGAGCCCCATCCAACTCGCCTCGCAGGAGGCGTGTGGCAGCCAGGTCGGTGCGGGCGCTGCACTCGGCGCCGTACCAGCGCTCCCCCACCGGGCCTGCTTCGTAGAGACGGACAGCGCGCTCGCACTCCTCGAGCGCTCTTCTGATATCGCCAAGCTGGAGATAGGCGCTGCCGCTGCAGAACGCCTGCCTCGCCTCGTTGAAACCGAACTCGCCACCGATGTGGTCGTGCAGCTCGTTTCCTCCGTCGGCGCGCTCCCGCTCCGTCCGGCAAGCTGCAAGCGCCTCATCGGTGTTGGTCCTGCTCCCAAGACGCGCCCATGCACGGCCCTGGATGCACAGCAGCCGCACGCGCGGGCTGCCTCGAGGGGCACTGGCCAGTCCGACGTCGATCCGGTCGATCGCCTCCTGCGGTCGTCCTGCCCACAGGGCGATCGTCGCCTGCATGCCGGCGGCCCAGGCAAGCAGCTCGTCGTGCTCGGCGATGGCGCCGTAGGTCCAAGCGGCACGGGCTTGCGCGGCAGCCGCGCCTGGGTACCCCAGGTCGAAGCTGGCGCTGGCGAGGAGCCCGCAGAGCTGCCCGGCAACCAGGTACAGGTGGCGTCGTTGCCGAGGCCGCTGCGTTCGGCTGAGCAACAGGTAAGCGCGGTTCCGAACCCGTGATGTCTCGCGGAGCACAGGAAACGGCGGGGTGCCGACGTACGCTCTCGCCAGCCAGACGACGTCGTCGTGGAGCTGTTCGAGGGTTGTCGCTCCCAGGCTCACCGACTCCGTGAGCGCAGCGTGCTCGCTCGACTCATGCGCCACCGCCACGACCGCGTCCCGCTCGGTGCCCTCGGACCCGCCTACGGAATCCCACAGCCCTTGATCAACGGGCAAGCGCGGCGGAGCAGTCTGGACGGCACCCTTTCTCGTCTTGTGCCGGAGCGCGGGAAAGATCAGCTCGTCGGCACGAACTCCGAGCGCCCGCGCGTAGTAGTACTCGTAGAACGGGCTCGGGCGGCAATGCCCGTTCTCCCAGTAGCTGATCCGGTTCTTGTTGCACGCCGTGTTGTGGCCGTCGGCACCGGCCAGCGAGTTGATCCGCTCCGCGAGCTGGCTCTCGCTACAACGCTCCCGGTGCCGAAGCTGCACGAGGTTCGGCGATCGATCCGCCACGGTGGTCCTCTTTGTGACGAGTGGCAACCGCAGGAGTTTCGCACACTCACTCACCGCGAGGGTCCCCGCACGGGGACCCCTTGCCACGGCGAGGTCCCTGTTTGGGTAGTCGAGACGGCCATCGTCGCGGCAAGGTGCGTTGGCCATGCCTTCCCGACACAGGAAGTCGTACGCGGATGATGCCGACGTCGACGCTCGTGCTCGCCGCTGTTGTCGGCCTCCCGCTGGTGAGTCTGCTGGTCGACCTGGCGTTGCTGGAGGTGGCACGCAGTCGCCAGCGCATCACCACCCTCGCCCAGACACTCGCGGACGAGCCCATGCCGCCCACCCAGGCACCAACCCACCACGACGCTTCGCGGCAAGGTCATCCCGACGGGTGGTGACCGAGACGCCGGGCCGACGCGACGCGGCCGACCCGGCGGGGCACGGGCTGGTGGCCAGGTCGAGCGGCGACTCCCTGGCCGCCGGTTCCACCCCAACCCAGGCAGCTCGCCGGGTCCGGGCGCTCCCCCACGCCCGGACCCGGCGAGCTCGGGTCGCGTGATGGCCTGGTGGTCTACTCCCTCACGTGGCCGCTCACGACGACATCAGCCTGGTCGTGCGGTCCACTGCTCCTGGAGTCGCCGAACACCGGGATGTCGGGGCTCAGCCCAACCCGGCGGCTTCAAGCCTGACGGGGAAGGCCGCCGCGGCGGACGCGTCGAACTGGTGCAGCTGGGTGCGGATCTGGTCGGCGGCAGACGGGTCAACGCCGTCCAGGAGCTCCCATGCCCGCCGCCAGGCCTGGCGGGCAGCGTCGGAATCGCTGGCGGCGTAGTGGCTGGCGCCCAGGTGGGCGAGGGTGCTGGCTTGGCCGTAGCGGTCGCCGAGCTCGCGGAACAGCTCCAAGGCGTGCCGGTAGCAGTCGATGGCCTGGGGCTGGTTGCCGAGGCGCTGGTAGGTGTCGCCGAGGCATGACCACGTGTGGGCCTGATAGGCGCGGTTGTCCAGCTCCTGGTGCAGGGCGAGCGCCTGCCGGCAGAACGCCAGGGCCTGCTGGTGGTTGCCGAGCCGGCCGTGGTACCAGCCCACGTCGGTCAGCGCCATCGCCTGCCCGACCCGGTCGCCGACCGTGCTGAACAGCTCCAGGGCCTGTTGCGCGGCGTCCAGCGCGTCGGCGTCGCGGCCCTGCATCGCATACACCAGGTCGCGGTGGTGGTGGGTCCATGCCTGCCCGGCGGGGTCGCCGGCACCATACAGCTCCAGGGCGCGGCCGAGGTGAAGGTGCGCGTCCTCATAGCGGCCGAAGTCGGCGTCGGCGAAGCCGAGGTTGCGGTGCGCACGGGCCTGTTCGATCCGGTCGCCCTGCCGCCGTGCGGCGTCCAGGGCGGCCTGCTGGGTCGCGGCCAGGTCATGCCAGTGCCCCCGCCGGTGCTGGAAGACGAACAGCGCCCCGGCCAGGTGGCAGATGTGGCGGTCAAACCCACTGCTGGCGGCCTGTTCCATGGCTGCGAGCAGCACCGGATGCTCGGCGATGAACCAGGCCATTGCCTGGTCGGGCTGGGTGAGGTCCGCGGTGGAGACGCCAGGTTGGGGCGCGGTGAGGGTGATGGTCTCGCCGTGAGGGTAGAGCAGCCGGGCGGCGGCATGGGCGGTATGCAGGTAGTGGTCCAGGAGCCGGTGCAGCGCCGCCCGCCGAACCGATCCGTCGTCATGGGCACGGGTGAGCTCGGCGGCGTAGGCGCGTAGCAGGTCATGGCAGGCGTACCGGTCGGGCGTCTGCTCGACGAGCAGGTGGGCACGGACCAGGTCGGCCAGCAAGGGCCGCACCTGGAGGACGGGCATGCCGGCGAGGCTGGCCGCGGCGCCGGTAGCCATGTGGGGGCCTGGGTGGAGCCCCACCAGGCGGAACAGCCGCGCCACCGGCGGCTTGAGGAGCCTGTAGGACCAGGAGAACACCGCCCGGGCATCGGCGGCTGTGTCTCCCCCAGCGAGCATCCCGAGACTGGCGCGGACGTCGCGGAGCTGCCTGGCGAAGGCGGAGAGCGAGCTGGCGGGGTACGTGGCGGCGCGGGCGGCGACGATGGTCAGCGCCAACGGCAGGCCCGCGCACCGGTCGATGATCTCGTCGGTGGCCTCCGGTTCGGCGCTGACCCGGTCATGGCCGAGCCGGCTGGCCAGCAGTTGCCGGCCCTCGTCGTGGGCGAGCACATCGAGGCTGATCGGCTGCGCGCCGCGAGCCACCACCCCGGCAAGCTCGTTCCGGCTGGTGACCAGGACCAGGCAACCCGGCGTGCCGGGCAGCAGCGGTTCGACCTGGTCAGCATCACGGGCGTTGTCCAGCAGCACCAGCATGCGTTTGCCGGCCAGCAGGCTGCGATACAGGCCTGCCTGTGCCGCCAGGCTGGCCGGGAGCTGCTGCGGCGCCACCTGCAGCGCGTCAAGGAGCCCGCTGAGCGCCTCCGCCGGCTCCAGCGCCCGGCCGGACGGGTCGAAGCCGCGCAGGTTGACGTACAGCTGGCCGTCGGGGAACCGGTCGGCGACCCGGTGTGACCAGTGCACCGCGAGGGTGGTCTTGCCGATCCCGGCGGTACCGGTGATCGCCGCAACCAACACCGCTCGCGGGCCAGGCTCGCCCTGCTGGCTGAGCAGGCCGTCCAGTGCCTTCAGCTCCGCGTCCCGGCCGGCGAACCCGTCGACCGTGCTGGGGAGCTGGCGTGGCAGCACCCGGTGGGCCGGGGCCGGTGCACCGCCGGCGAGCAGATCGGCGTAGAGCCGTTGCAGCTCGGGGCTGGGGTCGGTACCCAGCTCCTCGGCGAGGCGAGCCCGAATCGTCTCGTACCGCTGCAGCGCCTCGGCCGGCCGGCCTGCCCGCTCCAGGGCCCGCAGCAGGCGGGCCCACAGCGACTCCCGCAACGGAAACCGGGTGGCCAGCTCGTCCAGCTCGGCCACCAGATCGTGGCCGCGCCCGAGGCCCAGGTCCATGTCCAGGTCCACGCGCCGCTCCAGCCCGGCCAGGTAGCGCTCCTGAAGCCAGGGGGACACCGTCTGCTCCAGCCAGTCCGACCGTACCCCGTCAAACGGTGTCCCGCGCCACAGCGCCAGCGCCTCGACGAGCCGAGCACGCTCGGCCGCCCGGTCCGGCGCGGCCGCCGCCTCCTCCAGCAGCCGGACCATCCGCAGCGCATCCACCTGGTCCGCCCCGATCCCCAGCACGTAACCGCTGCGCCGGGTCTCGACCAGACCGGCATCGAGCACCCGCCGCAGCCGTCTGACGTTGGTCCGCACGTTGGCCCGGGCGTCGCCGGGTGGATCCTCACCCCAGAGCGCGGTCGCCAGGCGATCCGCTGAGACCGTCAGCCCGGGTGACATCGCCAGCACCGCCAGCAGCGTGCGCACCCGACCGGCCGGCAGCTCGACCGGCCGGCCGGCCATCGAGACCAGCAGCGGTCCGAGCAGTCCCACCGTCAATGCCTTGGCCGGTTCCCCGCCTGTCGCCTGGATCACCTCATCCGATGCCGACGCGCTCGTAGGGAGCGTGACATGGGACTGACACGACGTTGACAGCCCTGGCTGCAAGGCTGGCAGCATAGCCGAGCCGCTGCACGGAGGGCGGCTTCTGTTGCCGTTCGAGCTGTCAGGAGCGCTGCATGACCAAGGTGATCTTCGACATCAGCATGTCGCTGGATGGGTTCATCACCGCGTCGAACCAGACACCGGAGGAGCCGCTGGGTGACGGCGGGGAACGCCTGCACGAGTGGGCGTTCAGCGCGGCCGACGACCGCAGCCGTGAGGTCCTTACGCGTGGGGTGGAGACCTCGGGAGCGGTCATCACCGGGCGGCGGACCTACGACGACTCGCTGCCGTGGTGGGGCGCGGACGGCCCGACCGGCGCGGCCCGCCTCCCGCTGTTTGTCGTCACCCACAGCCAACCCCAGGACGTGCCTGCCGGCGGGGTGTACCGATTCGTGACCGATGGCATCCACAGCGCCCTGCAACAGGCCAAGGCCGCCGCCGGGGACAAGAACGTCGTCGTCATGGGTGGCGCGAACATGGGCCAGCAGTTCCTGCGGGCGGGGCTGCTGGACGAGATCCAGATCCATCTCGTTCCGGTGCTGTTCGGGAGCGGTACCCGCATGTTCGAGCAGCTGGGCGACGGGCACGACCAACTGGAGATCGCCGAGGTGATCGGGACCTCCGAGGCCACCCACCTGCGCTACCGCCTCGTCAAGCCGTCATCCTGACACGCAATGGAACAGCACCAGGACCCGGGAGCGGTCGCCAGGTCGATCATCGCCGCCAACCTGTACATGACCCTGGGAACAGCCGATGGCGAGGGCCACCCGTGGGTCTCGTCGGTGTTCTACGCCTCCAATGGTGACAGGGAGTTCTATTGGATCTCCTCCACGGAGGCAACACACTCCCGGAACCTCGCCAGCCGTGCACGCCTCAGCATCGTGATCTTCGATTCCCGCGTGCCTGCCTACACCGGCCAGGCAGTGTATATGGCAGCGGTGGCCGAGGAGCTGGCGGGGGCCGAGGTCGACCGAGGGCTTGAGGTCTACCCCGGCCCCAGCGAGCGCGGCGGGCGCGCGCTGGCAGCGGAGGAGGTCCGGCCACCAGCCTTGCATCGCCTGTACCGCGCCACCGTGTCGCAGCACTGGATCCTCTGCACGAGCAGGGAGCCGGGGTCACCGACGTGCCTGCTCCACGGGCGCGCCTTGGACCATCGGATCCCGGTGGCGTTGTAGTGCCAAGCACCACCCCTCCGCCTAGTGCTCCTGGTCGTGGTGGCGGGCCCAGGCCTGCTGGAGGCGGCGCTGGCCCTGGACGTAGGGCTCCAAGTCGGAGACCTGGACCAGCTCGACCGACTCGACCGGTAGGTCGCGGCCGTGGAGGGTCAGCGCGCAGTCGCTCACCTCGGCCCGGGCCACCCAGTGGCGACCCTCGGCCAGCCACTGGAAGGCGACCGGCCGGCCGTCCACCGGGATCGTGACCTGGGACCAGGCTAGGTCGGGCCGGCGGCGCGCGGCGGCGAGCTGGTCGAGGTGCCCGGCGAGATCGTGAGCCGGCGGCGTGGCCCGCAGCCACAGCTCCTCGGCCAGCTCGCGCCGGCTCTGCAGCCACGCGGTCGTCGCCTGCTCGGTGTCGACGTGCTCGGCCCGGACCTCGACCCGCAGCTCTGGCCCCTCCTCGGTCAGCGGGTCGCCGTGGCCGAGGCTGAGCGCGGTGGTGACCGATCCCCGCCGCCCCTTGGCCCAGCCGCTCTCCCACCCGCCGAGATGGCGTGGCCCAGGCCAGGTTGGAGGCAGGCCGTACAAGGGGAAGGGAGCGGCCCGGAACCGCTCGACCTCCTGCCGGTGGTCGCGTTCGATGGCCTGGCGTGGGCGCACCACCCGCAGCAGGTCGGTGGCAAGCGGCTGGCTCGGCCCGCCGGCGCCCCAGAACGCGGTGGAGGCAAAGAACAGCCACACGGTGGCGACGACCGCGGCCGCCACCAGCCACCAAGGCCAGCCGAACAGCAGCTGCGCGGCCACGCCCACTACCGCCCCGACCATCGTCGCCGCCAGGTAGGTGGCCGGAACCGGGATCATGCTGCGGCCCCGGCGCAGCGTCTGGACCAGCTGGATCGGCACCGACCACCAGCCTCGCCGGGCGGCGCCAAACTCTCCAAAGCTGCGGGAGTCGCTGGCGTTGCCACACTGCCGGCAGACCCGC
>Ga0209843_1000113_pt1 | contig 12658 bp, 13 predicted proteins | sample GWRWS1_20_30_FD_187222 | JGI IMG/M metagenome (GOLD analysis project Ga0209843, IMG submission 187222) | Riverbed sediment microbial communities from areas with vegetation nearby in Columbia River, Washington, USA - GW-RW S1_20_30 (SPAdes)... | ecosystem: Environmental > Aquatic > Freshwater >... | reverse complement strand
AGGGTTCCGAACCAATGGACGGCGTTCGCGACGGCCTGCTCCGGGTGCTGGCGACCGGCCGCGGTGGCGAGCACGAACGCAGGTCCGCTCCCGGCGGCCTCGACCAGGATCCGGTCCTGCGGTTCGTTGCCGGGCTTGAGCTCGTCGCCTCCGACGAGCGCGAGCGGTCCGGGTCCGGCCCTTGCCATCAACGTCCGTCCAGGAGCGTCAGGACCTCGCCCATCGTCCGGATCGATCGCTCGGTGATCGGCGACAGGACGAGGATCGCCTCGTCGGCGCCGGCCTGGGCGAGCTCGCGGATCCCGTCGGCTACGCGCCCGGCGGTGCCTTCGAGCGGGACGACGCCCCCGTCGATCGGACGTTCGCCGGCGTCGCGATCGAGCACGACGAGGGCGCACGCGCTCCGGGTCACTTCGCTCGACGCACGACCCACCTCCTCCGCGAGGTCGCTGATGCGCTGGTTCAACGCCGCGAATCGGTCGGGCGCGTTGTTGTAGCCCGCGTACCACGTGTTCCACGCGTCGACGTGCGGCAGGGCGGCGCGCAGGACCCGATCGCCGTTCGAGCCGATCATCAGCGGGACCCGCCGCGCGGGTTCAGGGAGCAAGACGGCATCCTCGACGCGCGAGAAACGACCCTCGAAGGTGACACGCTCGCCCCCGAGCAACCGGCGGACGATCTCGAACGTCTCCTCGAACCGCGATGCGCGCTCTCCGAACGCGATCCCGAACGCGTCGAACTCGGTCTGGTTCCATCCGGCACCGATCCCAAGCACGAACCGGCCGCGGCTCACCTCGTCGATCGTGGCGGCCATGCGAGCGAGCATCCCCGGCGGGTGGAACGCCGAACACGCGACGAGGGGGCCGAGGCGCACCTGCTCGGTCGAGGCAGCCAGGGCGGCGAGCGTCGTCCACGCGTCCCACGGTCCGCGTTCGGGACGGCCGTCGCCGCGATAGAGCAGGTGGTCGCCGAGCCAGATCGAGTCGAAGCCGACCTCCTCGGCGGCGCGAGCCATCGCCACGACCTCGGGCCATCGCACGTCGCGTTCCACCTCGGGGAGCTGCACGCCGACGGACAGCGGTCGAGCCATCGCCGGAGTGTACGCTCGGTGCCTCGCTCCGAGGGGTGACTCAGGCCTTCTCCGCCACCGAATCGAGCGCGGCCTTGAGCCGCTGCACCGGTCCTCGGAGCGCAAGCTCGTCGGCGAGGGCCGTGAGGCCGTCGTCGTCACGCTCACCCCGCCATCGGTCGACCGGTGCGATGGCGTTCACCGGCACGAGCCGCAGCATCGTTGAGATGTACTCGGCGCTCTCGACGAGTCGCGCTCGGAGCGCCGGCTTGCCCTTGAGCGGTCCCGGTCTCGGCTCCGACGAGCGAGCGTCCCCCAGGAGCTCGTCCAGCGATCCGTAGGTCTGCACGAGTGCCCGGGCCGTCTTCTCTCCGACGCCGCGCACACCCGGCAGGCCGTCGCTCGCGTCGCCGCGCAGGATCGCGAACTCCATGTACCGGGCGGCCGGGACTTCGTACTTCTCGAGCACCCCCACCTCGTCGAGCTCGAGCAGCTCCGAGACGCCGCGGATCGTGAACAACAGCTTCACGGCCGGGTCGCGCACGAGCTGGATCAGGTCGCGGTCGCCGCTGACGATCTCGATGCGGTCGGCCGGATCCGCGTTCGCGCAGATCGCGCCGATCGCATCCTCGGCCTCCCACCCGCGCGTCATCGCCTGCGACATTCCGGTGAGGTCGAGGACCTGGCGCAGCATCGGGAACTGCTCGGGCAGACCCTCCGGGTCCTCGGGCCGGTTCGCCTTATAGCCCGCGTACATGTCGGTCCGGGCGACGGGACGCCACTCATGGTCGTACACGTGCACGATCTCCTCGGGCCGGCGCGTGACGAGCAGGCGCGTGACCATGTCCAGGTAGCCGTGCACGGCACCGACCGGCCGGCCGCCCGGCGAACGCAGCTCCTGCCCCCAGGCGAAGAAGGCTCGGTACATCAGGCTCGAGACATCGAGCAGCAACCGGTGGGCCACGAGCACAGCCTAGGCCACCCGGGACCTCGGTCAGCGGGACGTTTAGACGCGGCGCATCTGGGTAGCGCCGAAGTCGCGTTCCCCGGTAGCGGGGGAAGGAGGTACGAGAACGGCCTCGAGTACGACAGCCCGTGGTCGGTCGAGCGCGCGAAGAGCACGGAGTTGTTCCCCGACTGGAGACCGTGGTACTGCGACCAGGCCGTGTAGACGTTGCCGGCGAACTCGCCGTCGGTCTGGTCCGCGGTCAGGTTGATCTTGTCCTGGAACAGCCCCGCCCCGAACAGGCCCGAGGGGCTCCCCCGCTTCACGAGCACGGTCCGGTCGTACGTCGCCCCGTGATCGGTGTACTTCGCCACGTACACCCCACCGTTGATCGGCTTCGCTCGGTTGAAGCAGATGAACGCGTAGAACAGGTTGCCCTCGCCGTCGAACGACTGCGTCGGGTCGCCGGACGCACCGCACGACCCATGCACCGGCGACGCCTCGCCGGCGTCCGAGGTGTCGTCCGGATACCCGGGCAGCAGGCTGAGGGACCACGTCTCCCCACCGTCGGTGGAGCGGTAGTAGCCGGCCCAGACCTCGTTGTTCACGATCGTTGCGCAGTAGTCGTTGGAACCGGCGACGACGACCTCGGTGTCGGTCGGGTCGACGGCGACGGTCGGCTCGTTCTGCTGGCGCCGCCCGGTGCTACACGCGGTCATCGTGTCGTCCGTTCCGCCGCCTGCGAGCTGGTAGCTACCGGCCGTGTCGTCGCCGGTGACCTTCGCCTCGGTCACGGCCCGTGCGGGCACCGCGAGGCCCATCACCAGTCCGAGGGCGACGAGCGACAAGAGTGCTCGACGTCTCATCTAGGTCACGCCGAACGAGCACGGGACGGCGTCCTTCGCCGACCTGGCGGTCGGTCCCGACGGCGCCGTCTACCTCACGTACCTGACGTACCCCTCGAGCAGCCGGCCCACGGCCGACGTGTGGCTGCTCAGGTCCGATGACGGCGGTGTCTCGTTCGGAGCGCCGTCCCACGTCGCCTCGATCGAGCTGTTCGACTCCAACCAGTTCGCCGGCGCCACCGGGACCGTCGACTGCGGCGACGGACCGTTCGTCTGCGAGAGCGGCTTCACGTTCTCGAGGTTCTTCAGCAACTCGGCGGTGGCGGCGGACGAGGACGGGGTCCACGTCGTGTGGGCCTCGGAGCTTGCGAGCGGTCAGAACAAGGTCTTCGTGCGCAACTCGACCGATGGCGGGGAGACGTTCGACGACGCAGCGACGTTGGATAACGTGGAGGTTGGCCACCAGTGGTTCCCCGACGTCGCTTCGGCCGATGGGGTGCTGTCCGTCATCTTCTACGACTCGCGCAGCGACCCCGAGTACGACGTCGCCCGGCCACCGGGGAACGATGCCGACGGGGTGAACTCGGGCGACGTGGTGCAGGCGCGAGTCGCGCAGTCGTCCGATGGAGGCGGGACGTGGTCCGAGCAGGTCGTGAGCACGGCCGGCAGCAACTTCGGGTGGATGACCCACGGGTCCCGGCGCGTCGGGTTCTGGGGTGACTACCTCTACGTCTCGGCCGTTCCGGGAGCGGTCAACGTCGTGTGGACCGACTCGCGCGACCTGGTTCCCGGGATTGATCCAAGGGACGGGGCCGCCGACAACGGTTTCAGCGTCTTCCAGGACAACTGCGTCTACGACCCCAACGACATCAACGCGCCCGAATACATCACGCCGACGATCGACGACCCATGCCTCGACGAAGGAGGTCTGGACCAGAACATCTACCGCGCCCGCCTGTAAGAGGCGTCATCCACGTATCACGCGAAGGGGCGCCTGCCGCGGCCGGCGCCCTTCGCTCACTCTGAGCGCTCGGTCCGGCGCCACGCCTCGACGTCCATGCCCTCCCACGGGTCGTAATCGACCTCGAGTGCCTCCTGCGGCGGCCGCTCGGCCTCGGGGACGTTGCGCAGGTTCACGCGGATCCGCGTCCACGTCGTGGAACGCCCTCGCATCGGGTCGACCATCACGTCGGCGGGTTCGAGGTAGGACGAGACCGTCGGGTGCCGCGCCTTCCAACGCTCCAACCCCCGCATCGCCTCGGCTTCGCTCGCCGCGCGGGCGATCTCGATCAGCGGGGCCTTTGTCCGCCGGCGGCCCGTCGGGCCGGTCTTCTTCCCCGGCGCCGGCGGAGGCACGATGCCTTCCTTCTGCGGGGTGCCGCGCCGGCGTTTCGACGGCTGCACGCGGGCCGGCTCTCCCTCCTGTTTCGCGTACTGCGGGGGCCACGGCGCGTCCCCGAACCCGGCCGACTCGTGCTGCCCGGCGAGCTCCAGGAGCGGCTCGAGCGACCCCGCCGCCTCATCGATGCCCTCGGAGGGATCGCCGATCTCCGAGTATCGCCCCGGCACGGTGTCGATCGTGAAGGTGTCCGGCTCGGCCCCGGGAACCTCGTCCCACCCGAGCGGCGCCGATACGCGCGCATCGGGGGTCGGGCGGATCGAGTACGCGGAGGCGACGGTTCGGTCCTTCGCGTTCTGGTTGTAGTCGAGGAAGACACCGTGGCGCTCCTCCTTCCACCACCGACTGGTGGCGAGGTCCGGGGCGCGCCGTTCGACCTCTCGCGCGAGCGTGAGCGCCGCGCGTCGGACCTCGGGGAACGTCCACCGGCGTTCGAGCCGCGCGTAGACGTGGATCCCCCGCGAGCCCGAGGTCTTGGGCCACCCGACGAGGCCGAACGTCTCGAGCACCTCCTTCGTCACCACGGCGACGTCGCGGATCTGCGGCCACTCGATCCCCGGCACCGGGTCGAGGTCCACCCGCAGCTCGTCGGGATGATCGAGATCGTCCGCCCGCACGGGGTGCGGGTTCAGGTCGATGCATCCGAGGTTGACGATCCAGACGAGCTGGGCTGCGTCGCGGACCACGATCTCCTCGGCGGTTCGGCCCGAGGGGAAGCTGAGCTCCACGGTCTCGATCCAATCGGGCCGCGATGCGGGCGCGCGCTTCTGGAAGAAGAACTCGCCCTCGGCACCGTTCACGAACCGCTTCAACGCCATCGGTCGCCCGGAGACGCCGCGCAGCGCTCCGTCGGCGACGGCGAGGTAGTAGCGCACGAGGTCGAGCTTGGTGTGGCCGGTCGTCGGGAAGAAGACCTTGTCGGGGTTCGAGACCGTCACCTCACGCCCCGCGACCTCGAGCACCTCCTTGCGAGCTGCCATAGGGACACGATAGGAGGCCGGGGCCGCCCCGCGCGACCGGGCGTCGCCGACCGGGTATCCTATGCCCGTGGACTTCTACCGCACGGAAGAGGGCAAAACGCTCCGGATCGGGGAGTCCGACGACGGGATGCTGAGCGTCGAGATCTTGAAGGACGGAGCCTGGACGGCGGCCCCGCTCGGCATGATCGGCCTGCGGCTGTCACCCGAGACCCGCAGGCTGAAGGCGTCGGAGATCAAGACCCTGCCCAACTGAGCGACACGCTCCGAGGCTGCATCGCAAGGGTAGCGCTGGGCGAGCGCTCGATCGCTCTCGTCTAACATCGCGCGCGCGATGCGGATCCTCCTGTGGCACGGGTGGCTTCTCGAAGGCTCGGGCTCGAACGTGGCGACCGCGCGCGTGGCCGAACACCTGCGAGCGGCCGGTCACGACGTGCTGCTCGTGTGCCAGGAGCGTCATCCCGAGCGGTACCCGTGGATCGACGCGTTCGGGGCAGTGGATGAGGGCGGGCCGTCGCAGCTGACCGACAACGCGGCCGCGAGCTCGTTGGGGCGGTGCGTCCTGCTGCGGCCACGGATCGGATCCATGATCCCGGTCTTCGTCATCGATCGGTACGAGGGGTTCGAGCGGGTCCGTCGGTTCGTGGATCTGTCGGAGGACGAGCTCGAGTCCTACCTGCGAACGAACGTCGACGCGTTGCGGGCCGCCGCGGCGTGGCACGCGACGGAGATCACCTTCACCGGTCACGCGATCCCGGGTGCGGCGATCGGCAAGCGCGCGCTTGGGCCAAAGCGCTACGTGGCGAAGATCCACGGCAGCGACATCGAGTACGCCGTTCGGATCCAGGAGCGGTACCGGGAGTTGGCGCACGAAGGCCTCGAGGCGGCGCGCGCCGTCGTTGGACCGACCGCCGACGTGCTCGCGCGATGCTCGGCGCTGGTCCCGGGGATCCAAGCCCTGGTTCGAACGGTGGCGCCGGGCGTGGAGATCTCCGCGTTCCGACCGAGGCCACGCACCGAGGCCCTGATGGAGGCGGCGGATCTGCTCGACGCGGACCCCGACACGGCGCGAGGCAGACCGTCGTCGATCGACGCCGAGGTGGAGCGCGCGCTCGACCTGCGGGACGCCGGGGCGCTCGATGCGCTCGCCGAGACCTACGACCAGGCCGTGCCCGAGCCGGACGCGGCGCAGCGGCTTCGCCGCCTCGCCGGAACGAGCGGGCCGATCGTGGGATACCTGGGCAAGCTGATCCCGCAGAAGGGCGTGGAGCTGATGCTCCAGGGACACCGCCGCGCGCGGCACCCGGCGCACGGCCTCGTCGTCGGGTTCGGCTCGCACCGCGAGTGGTTGGCGGCGCTCGCGATCGCGCTCGAGCGTGACGACACCGCCGGGCTCGACTGGCTGCGAGAGGTTCGGGGGATGCCCATCGAAGAGGTCGGGCTCGGTCCGCCGCATGAAGCCGGCGAGCGAGACGTGACGTTCACGGGCCGCCTCGATCATCGCTACGCGCCGGAGGCGCTCGCCGCGATGGATGTGATGGTGACGCCGTCGATCCTGCCGGAGGCGTTCGGCATGGTCGCGGCCGAGGGAGCGGCGGCCGGCGCCCTGCCGCTCGTGGCCCGGCACTCGGGCCTGGGGGAGGTGGGGGCGGCGCTGGAGGCCGCCATCGAGCGCCCGGATCTCCTCACGTTCGAGCCGGGACCCGGAGCGGTCGCCCGCCTGGCGGCCGGCCTGGATCGGGTGCTCGAGCTCCCGCCGCCCGAGCGCGCCGAGCTCCGCCGGGCCGTGAGCGCGTTCGTGGGTGCCGAATGGACCTGGGAGCGTACGGCCGGGGGCCTGCTCGCCGCCGCCGGATCCGGATGACGGCCGGGCGGACCCTGACCGAACGCCAGCTGAACCGAGCGCTCCTCGCGCGTCAGCTGCTCCTGGAACGCGCGAGCTCACCGATCTCGAAGGCGATCGAACGCATCGGCGGGCTGCAGACGCAGTACGCGCCCTCGGCGTACATCGGTTTGTGGTCGCGGGTGGACGGGTTCGGACGCGATGATCTCACGCGCGCCCTCGAGCGCCGCTCGGTCGTCCAGGGCACGCTGATGCGCGTGACCATCCACATGGTCTCCGCACGCGACTACTGGCCGATGACCGAGGCGATCCGGCGAGCTCGTCGCGAATGGTGGCTGGGGGCGACACGTCGCAGGGCCGTCGAACGCGACGCGGTCGAGGTTGCGGAGAGGGTTCGCGCGCTGCTCTCCGACGGTCCCCGCCGGCGCGAGGAGCTGATGAAGGAGCTCGGCGTCGACAGCACCACGTGGAACGGCGTCGGGATGTGGCTCGATCTCGTTCGCGTCCCTCCTTCCGGGACCTGGGACCGGCGCTCGGCCAACCTGTACGGGCTGGCCGAGGACTGGCTCGGCCCGTCGGAGGCTACGCAGGAACAGGGGATCGAGCTCCTGATCCGCCGCTACCTGGGCGGGTTCGGGCCGGCGTCGCGCAAGGACCTCGCGAGCTGGGCCGGGCTGCCGCCCGCTGCGTTCGCGCCGGCGGTGGATCGCATGAAGCTCCGCCGTTTCGAGGACGCGGACGGTGGAGAGCTCCTGGACCTGCCCCGCGCGCCGCTGCCCGATCCCGGCACGTTCGCGCCGGTCCGGTTCCTCCCGACGTGGGACGCGGCCCTGCTGGTGCACGCGCGCCGAACGCAGATCCTGCCCGAGCGGTTCCGATCGCGCATCTTCAACACCAAGACCCCACACTCGCGACCGACGTTCCTGGTCGACGGGCAGGTTGCCGGGACGTGGCGCGTGGAGCGGGGCCGCTTCGAGATCGAGCCCTTCGAGCGTCTGTCGCGGGAGACGAAGCGGGCGCTCGACGACGAGGCGGATCGCCTCGTCGCGTTCCACGGGTGACTAGGGCTTGGCACTCACGGCCTTTCGCGTTCGCGAGGCGAACCCGCTGTGCTGGGCAGGAACCCCGGGACCGTGCGCGTGGTCATACGGCCGGCACCCTATTGAGGGTCTCGTGCTTGGAGTCGGTCACGCGGCCTACGGAGGGTATACGAGGCCGCGATGGGAGTGGGAGACTAGGGATCCGTGCATCCTTCCTGACTGCGAGGGAGGCGTCATGATGAGGATGCGACGTCGCGCTGCCCAGACCTCCTTGGTCGTCCTGCTCGTCGCACTCACGATCGCCATCCCCGGGCGCCGAAGCGGCGTTCGCCGCAGCGCCGACCATCTCGTCGTTCACGCCCACGAGCGGCCCGGTGGGCACACCGGTCGAGATCACCGGTGACAACTTCAGCGGTCTGGACCCGGACGTGACCGCGGTGCGATTCAATGGAGTCTCGGCGACCTTCACGATCAACAACACGCACACGATCACGGCAACCGTCCCGGCGGGTGCGACCACCGGCGCGATCTCGGTGACGAACCCGGATGGGACGGCAACGAGCGCGACCAACTTCACCGTGACGGCCTCTCCCGTCCCGACGATCACCTCGTTCCATCCCACCAGCGGACCGGTGGGAACCTCCGTGCTGGTCACGGGAACGGCTTCCTCGGCGCGTCCGCGGTGAAGTTCAACAACACCGATTTGACCTTCACGGTGGACTCGAACACCCAGATCACGGCGACGGTCCCCGGGGGAGCCACGACCGGGCCGATCGCGGTGACGACGCCCGGTGGCACAGCCACGAGTGCGACCAACTTCACGGTGACGGCCGGAGGTTTCGCGATCACGTCGTTCAACCCGACCAGCGGCGTGATCGGGACGTCGGTCGTGATCACCGGCGTGGGCTTCACCGGCGCCAACCGGGTCCGGTTCAACGGCACCAGCGCCACGTTCACGGTGAACTCGAATTCGCAGATCACCGCCATCGTCCCGGCCGGTGCGACGACCGGCCCGATCTCCGTCACCAAGCAGGGCACCATCGTTGCGAGTGCGACGAACTTCACGGTGACTCCATCGCCGGTCCCGACGATCACGTCGTTCAACCCGACCAGCGGAACGGTGGGAACGTCGGTGACGATCATCGGGACCGGCTTCACCGGCGCCTCCGCGGTGATGTTCAACGGGACGCGGGCCACGTTCACGGTGGCTTCCGATACGAAGATCACGGCGACGGTGCCGGCACGAGCCACGACCGGGCCGATCGCGGTGACGACGCCGGGCGGCACGGCGACGAGCGCGACGGCCTTCACCGTGATCGAGCCGACGATCCACGCCCGGACGATCACGCTCGACCTCCGCAAGCATCTGGTGGCGAGGGGCAGGGTGACGGTGAACGACGGGTTCGCGGATTGCGCTTCGACCGTACCGGTCAAGATCCAACGATTCCGCGGCGACAGGTGGCGCATCGTCGACACGACGCGCACGGACGCGGACGGTACCTATCGCCAGCGGATCCCGGATCGGGTCGGGCGGTATCGCGCCGTCGCCGCGAGACGGGAGCTCAACGGCGGCGCCGATGTCTGCGCTCGCGACCGGTCGCCTCGCCGGCGCCACTCGCACTGATGGCTCAGGAGGTGCCGGCGAGACGGCGGAGCTCGGTGACCTCTCGTTCGAGCTCACCCACCATCCGGTTCGGGAAGCCGCGGAACGCCTCCACCAGGATGGCGTAGTACCAGATCGTCCCGTCCTTCTTGCCGTTGAAGCGCTCGAACACCGCGTCGCCGCTCTCGCGCACGTCGGCGAGGATCGCCCGCGTATTGTGGAGCTTGTCGGCCAGCGACACGCGGAGGGCGGGTTCGTCTCCTCCGCGTTCGATGAGTTCGCGGACGTGGGTGACGTACGCCTCCTTGCGTTCTCGCCACGGTGGTTTCGGGCTCTCGTAGCTGTCGGTGCACGCATCGACGATATGCCCGACCTGGTCGCCGAACTGCTCTCGGATGTCCTCGAGCCGGGGGCGGCCCCCCTGGTCCTCGGCGGCGTCGTGCAGGAGCGCCCCGATCACCTCTTCCTCGCTCTGCGCCCCGTTCTCGAGCACGAGGGACGCGACGCCCAGGAGATGGGTCATGTACGGGACGTCGGTGCCCTTGCGGGTCTGGCCCGCGTGGATGCGGTTGGCGTACTGGACGGCACGATCGAAGTGCTCGGTCAGCCGGAACCTGGGCGGGATGTCGGTCACGACCGAACGCTACCGGACGTCACGCGAGTGCTGCGAGCGCGTTCGGAACCGTCTCCTCGGGTTTGACCGGCGACCAGACGCCCTCGATGCGGCCCTCCTCGTCAACCAGGAACGACGAGCGGATGAGGCCGATCGAGGTCCGGCCGGCCCGGACCTTCTCGCCCCAGGCCCCCCACGCCTCGATGGTGGTGTGGTCCGGGTCCGAGAGCAACGGGAACCCGAGCCCGTACTTGGTGTCGAACGCGAGCTGCTTGTCGGGCAGGTCCGGCGAGATCCCGACGACGTCGGTGCCGATCCCCGTCAGGTCCTCCCGATGATCTCGCAGATCGCACGACTGCTTCGTGCACCCCGGCGTGTCGGCCTCCGGGTAGAAGTAGACGAGAACCTTCCTGCCGCGGTAGTCCTCCAGCCGAACGGTGTTGCCGTGCTGGTCGAGGAGGGCGAAGGGCGGGGCCGGGTCGCCCGGTTTCAACGTGGTCATGCCTCCACCGTACCTGCCCGGCGCTCAGGTGATGCGGTCCTCGATCTCCCACGCGTGGTCGAGGACGTGCCACGCGACCGACGGACGAAGTACCGAGGCAGCCAACGCTTGCCGCCGCGAGGTCCCGGAGGTGGGACGACCTCCCGGGCGGTCGTCGCGATCGCGTCCAGGATCGCCGCGCGCGTCCGATCGAGCCGTTCCGCCTTCGGGCCGTCCTCGACCTTCCGGGCCAGCATCTGCAGGTAGCTCCCGTCGGCGTCGACGACGTGGTCGACGATCTTCCGCAGATCGCGCCCGCCGCCGCGCGGACCCTTGGCGAGCACCTTGCCTCGAGCGGTCTCGACCGCCAGGTCGAACGATCTCCAGCACGCGTTCAGGATCGAACACAGCCGCGCGAGCTCGGCGTCGGTGATGCGTCGCTCATCCGCCTTGGGCGCGATGGAGGGGGCACCGAAGTCGGTGGTGGCGTCGCCCTTCAGACGTTCGGCCACGACGAACGAGGCCGGACCGGCCGGCGGCTCGAAGCCGAGCCTCGTTCCACGGAGGGTCTTGGCGTACCGGGTCCGGTAGTCGAAGAGGGCCTCGAGCGCCGAGTCCGGGTCGCGGCCCGCCCGACACCAGCCCGGCCACTCGATCGCGCCGGCGAACGCGCGTTTGGTACCGGTCTCCACGTACGTCCGGATCCTCGCCGGTGCCATCGCTCAGAGGGTACCGACGGTCACGGACGAGCGAGGCGGTCGGCTACCTCCAGGCCCGGCGTCTGGACCCCGAGCGCACGAGCAGGACCAAGAGCATGGCAACGCCGATCGAGGCGAGCCAGTCCACGCCTTCCGTCTCCCGGAAGAAGGCGCCGGCGAGCCAGCCACCCAGGACGGCGCCGACGATGCCGATCACGAGCGTTCCGAGGAGTCCGATGGGGTCGCGGCCGGGCACCAGAAGACGTGCGAGCAGGCCCACGACCAGGCCGACGACGATGTAGCCGAGGATCGATCCGATGTCCGTGTCGAGCCGGATCGCATCACTCTTCGCGGCGATCGGAGCAACAGCAGCAAGGGCTGCACCTGTGTTCTCCGGTCTCATGGTTCACCTCCTGTGTCCGGGTGGATTACCCGTCGGAGGCGGCGGTCAATCGTCGGGGTTCGGCGCCGCGTGGCGACCGGCGTGGGTGGGTACGAGTCGAGAGCTGCGGAAGGATGCGAAAGGATGCGGAAGGATGAGGGATGATCGGGTGCATGCTCAGATGACCGACCGGACTCCGCGGTGATGTGAATCGATGAAGTGGCGGAGGCTTCGTCGCAGGAGCGGCGGTGTCATCGACCGACGAGGGGAGTCGTTCCCGAGCGGGTCGGGGGGCAGGGGTCTGGGCCGTTTCCCCATCCCGGTCGGCGGCGGCGTCGGCGGCGTGATCCTGCTCGTGGTCATCTTCTTCGCGTTCCAGTTCTGCGCCGGTGGTGGCTTCGATCTCCCCGGCACCCCTGGGCTCGGAAGCGCGGACGAAGCACCTCAGGGCCAGTCGGGGCCGGGCGTGGAGGGAACTCCGGCCGAGTTCGTCGACGCAGTGGTCGACGACATCCAGACGATGTGGGACGAGGACATCTTCCGTCCCGCGGGACGGACGTACCGGGATACCTCGGTCGTGCTGTTCACCGACCAAAGGCCATCGGCCTGCGGCGTCGCGTCGGCCGCGACCGGGCCGTTCTACTGCCCCGCGGACGGTCTCGTGTACCTGGATCTGGGGTTCTTCCGCGAGCTCGACCGCAGGTTCGGTGCACCGGGTGACTTCGCGCAGGCCTACGTGCTCGCGCACGAGATCGGGCACCA
>Ga0209843_1000110_pt1 | contig 12757 bp, 14 predicted proteins | sample GWRWS1_20_30_FD_187222 | JGI IMG/M metagenome (GOLD analysis project Ga0209843, IMG submission 187222) | Riverbed sediment microbial communities from areas with vegetation nearby in Columbia River, Washington, USA - GW-RW S1_20_30 (SPAdes)... | ecosystem: Environmental > Aquatic > Freshwater >... | reverse complement strand
CTCTCGTCTCTCCCGTCGGTGCGTGCCCGGATCGGCCGCGCGGACGCCGCAGTCGCGGCCGCGCGGCTGGCCGTCGACGAGGCGGCGCGCCGGGTGACCGAGGCCCCAGGGGAGGCGGAGACCAACCACTGGGTGTGGCGGGCCAAGCTGCTCGCCGGCACAACGGCGATGGACGTGGCAGCGTCCATGTTGGAGGCGGCTGGCACATCGGCGTCGCGGCGCGGACATCCGCTGGAGCGTCTCTTCCGCGACGCGCGCTGCGGCTCGCTGCAGCCGGCGACCTCGGATGTGTGCGCCGACTGGCTGGGCATCGCCACCCTCGGCGGCGATCCGGACGCTGAGGGTGTGGCGCCGCGATGGTGAGTACCTGCCGAGCCGTCGTGGCCGGCATCGGTGTCGCGCATCCGCCTCCGGTCACCCAGGAGGAACTCTGGCGCGGCTTCTTCTCAGCGCACTACGCCGGTGTAGCGCGGGGCCTGGCGAAGCGGGTCTTTGAGCACTCCGGTGTCATCACCCGTCACGGCGTGGTCAATCCGCTCGTGGAGGATCCCTCACGGTGGCCGACGAGTCTGCGGATGCAGCGTTATCTCACCGAGGCGTTGCCGCTGGGCAAGGACGCGGTGTCCGCGGCGCTGGGGCGGGCCGACGTCGAGGCGAGCGATGTGGGCATGTTCGTGGTTTGCTCTTGCACCGGCTACGTGACGCCGGGGCTCGACATCCTGCTCGCCCGCGACCTAGGCCTGCCGCCGGACGCGCGTCGGGTCTTCGTAGGCCATATGGGCTGCTATGCGGCGCTGCCCGGGCTGAGCGTGGCCGCCGACTACGTGGCCCTGAACGGTCGCCCGGCGATCGTCCTCTGCGTGGAGCTGTCAAGCCTCCACGTCCAACCGCCCACTGTGGATCCCCAGCAGGTCGTCGCGCACTCCCTGTTCTCGGACGCAGCCGCCGCCGTGGTCCTCGTTCCCGATGGGAACGGATACGGCGTGGTCGAGGTCGCGTCGTTGACCGATACGACGACGGCGGACCACATGACATGGCACGTGACCGATCTCGGTTTCCGCATGGGGCTCTCGCCGCAGGTGCCGCAGGTTCTGTCGCACTTTGTCGAGCCGCTGGTCCGGGATCTCCTGGGCCGGCATGGCCTGTCCGCCGGGAATGTCGGCGGATGGGCGATACACCCCGGCGGGCCGCGGATCATGGATGTGGTGGAGAAGCAGTTGGATCTTCCCGCGGAGGCCTTGGTCCCGTCCAGGGCGGGATTGGCCGAACACGGCAACTGCTCGTCACCGACCGTGTTGCTGATCCTCGAGCGGATGCTGCGTGACCGTACCGCAGGCAACGCACCCATCGTGGTCATGGCGTTCGGGCCCGGCCTGACGCTCTATGCGGGACTGCTGAGCGTCACAGACCATCGATCGGTGTGACATCGTCGACGCTGTCTACCTTCGCGACCGTCTTGACCACCTTCCCGGCGCCGTTGACCAGCACCGCCGTCGCGACGGCAGGCGTTTCCCCGGTTCCCGGGGCGTATCGCGAACGAAGCACTCCGTCGGGGTCGGCGAGCCCGCGCACATTCGCCGGTGCGCCAGTGCTGCCAGGTGGTGTGATCGCGGGCACGGTCCGGCCGACCGCCACCACGGTGACACCGGAGGGAGCGGACGCAGCCACATCGATAACCAGCCTCCCGCAGTCGCACTCGTCGGCGAGGAGGATCACCGCGGGCAGCAGGGCGCCGAGGCGCACCCCTGCGCCGGTAGCGTCGGGCAGGACGACGTCGGCCAGCGTAGTGAAACCGGCGGTCGCTACGCCGCGGCCGGAGTCGCTTGCCGCCGGGGGAAGCGAGGTCACGGGCAGCGGCGGACCGGGCTGGCGGCCCCAGGTCACGATGAACAGGCTGACCAGCGTCGTCAGGACCGCCACCGCCATGATTACGACAGGGATGCCGAGCGACGAAGGCTCCACGTCCGTGCCCGGCTGGGCCTTGATCGGCTCGGCCTTGAGACCGAGCGCCGAGATGCCCAAAGCCGAGCGCAGCCGCCCGCGACGCGAGTCTCGGTAAAGCTCGCGGCGGAGCGCGTCGGCCTCCTCGTCGAGCTCCGCGGCGTCGTCGGGGATGACCACGGTGCCCCACTCCGGCGGAAAGTCGGGCAGGTCACCAGGGTTGGCGCCGCCGCCGTCGTCGGGCGGCGAGCCGCCCCCGTTGTGTGGTCGGAGATCGCCCATGCCCCCTCCCTGGCGCTATCTCCACTGTCGCTCATCGGGTGTGGTCAGCGCCATAGCAGATCGGGTGCGACGCTTGCCACGCGACAAAGAATCCGATATGTACGAAAAAGTCGTGCAAGATGGCTCTGACCAGGGCTTTTGCCTGCGTGGCTGTCTATGAATCACTCATGTTATGTGGGGGCGATTCGGCCCACACCGCCTCTGACCTGGGCATACGCCAAAGGACCGGGTGAGCCGAGTCTGGCGTGCCGTGTTACCCTAGACACAGCGAAAGGGGTTTCGAACCTATGGTTTTCAGTGTCGGCGAAACCGTTGTCTACCCCCACCACGGGGCCGCACTCATCGAGGCAATCGAGACCCGGGTCGTCAAGGGCGAGGAGAAGCAATACCTCGTCCTCAGGGTCGCTCAGGGTGACCTGACGGTGCGGGTGCCCGCCGAGAACGCCGAGATCGTCGGCGTGCGCGAAGTGGTTGGTGAAGAGGGCCTGAACAAGGTCTTTGACGTCCTCCGCGCACCGCACACCGAGGAGCCGACCAACTGGTCGAGGCGTTACAAGGCAAATCTGGAGAAGCTGGCCTCCGGCAACCCTCTCAAGGTGGCGGAGGTCGTGCGTGACCTTTGGCGCCGCGAGCGGGAGCGGGGACTCTCCGCGGGCGAGAAGCGCATGCTCGCCAAGGCCCGGGACATTCTCGTCGGCGAGGTTGCCCTCGCCGAGAAGAGCACCAAGGACGAGGCGGAGTCCCTCCTCGACAAGGTTCTCGGCCAGGCCTAAAGCGAGAGGTCCAGCGACTCCCGATAACTCATCGACCGAGGACCGCGACGTGACCGCGCAGCATCCTTTGCGTGGTGACGTCGCGGTTCTCGTCCCAGCCGCAGGCCTCGGCACCCGGCTCGGACCCGGTGCGCCAAAGGCACTGCGAGAGTTGGGCGGGGCGGCCTTACTGGTCCATGCCGTCCGCCGGCTGGCTCAGGCGCCGAGCGTTGGTTGTGTCGTCGTGGCCGCACCGCCGGGCCGGGTCGACGAGGTGCGTGCGCTGCTCGATCGCGAGGTCCCACCTGGAGTGACCGTCGACGTGGTCGAGGGAGGCGCCACCCGCCGGGAGTCGGTCGCAGCCGCGTTCGGCGCCGCCCCACTGTCGTACGAGATCATTCTCGTGCATGACGCAGCCCGCGCCTTTGTCCCACCGGATCTTGTTGAGAGGGTCGCCGCGGCGGTGCGCGAAGGCCGCGCCGCCGTCGTTCCTGTCCTGGCCGTCGTTGACACCATCAAACGAATCGACGAATCCGGCCATGTCGTGGCCACGCCTGAGCGCTCCGAGTTGCGTGCGGCGCAGACGCCGCAAGGGTTTCGCCGCGAGATCCTCGAGGCTGCGTATCGCGCCGCAGGCGATGACGCGACCGACGACGCCGGGTTGGCGGAGCAGATTGGAGTACGGGTCTTCTGCATCCCTGGTGCCGACCGCGCTCTGAAGATCACCCGCGCCGCCGATCTCGCGGTCGCGGAGGCCCTTCTGCGCGACGATGTCGCGAATCTTGGATGATTCACGGTGTGGTAGGCCCTAACGACATCCAAGATCGCGCTGGTTACCCGCGCGTCGGCATAGGCACTGATGTCCATGCCTTCGCCGCTGGCCGCCCCTGCTGGGTAGCCGGCCTGCTCTGGGAGGATGTCGACGGCCTCGCTGGACACTCAGACGGCGACGTGGCCGCACACGCGGCCTGTGACGCGCTGCTCGCCGCCGCCGGCCTGGGCGACCTTGGCTCGAACTTCGGCACGGACCGGCCCGAGTGGGCGGGCGCCGCGGGGGCCGTGCTGCTCGGAGAGGCCGCGGCTCGGGTGCGGGCAGCTGGCTTTGAGATCGGCAACATCTCGATCCAGGTGATCGGGGTAGCGCCCAAGATCGGCCGGCGCCGGGGCGAGGCTCAGTCGGCGCTCTCCGCCGCCTCGGGCGCGGTCGTGACCGTGTCCGGCACGACCACCGATGGACTTGGTCTTACGGGTCGGGGCGAGGGCCTCGCCGCGATCGCGGTAGCCCTGATCCAGCGGTCGAACGAGCAAGGCCATGGTGAGTGAGCGAGGGAGGTCGAGATGGGCGAAGTCCTGCCGGAGGCTGCGAAGCGGCTCCTGGACGCCAATTCCTACTGGGTGCTCAGCACAATTAACCCGGACGGTAGTCCACAGTCGAGCGTGATCTGGGCCAAATGCGACGGTGAGGAGATCGCCTTCTCGACCATCCTCGGCCGCCGCAAGACCAGGAATATGCAGCGTGACCCACGGGTGAGCCTGATCGCGCACGATCCCGCCGATCCGCAGCGTTATGTCGAGGTACGCGGAAGTGCCTCGATGACCGAGGATGGCGGCAAGGAGCTGATCGAGGAGTTGTCACAGCGCTACGACGGCGTGCCGTTCCGCGAGGGCAAGCCCGATAACATCCGCGTCGTGTGCCGGGTGCAGGCCACCAAGGTCATCGTTCGATAGCGGGCGAACGCACCGGGCATGCGCCCCGGGTGCGCATAGCCAGTATCTCCGCGGTCGAGTGCTTGCCCGAGCGCATCGGCGATCGGCTCTGCGAGCGGGGTATCCATCTCGGCTATCCAGAGCGGCAAGACGTCGGGGTCGTACCTGCGCCACTTCATGCTGCAACGTCGGCGTAGCTCCTCGGCGGTCAGCGCCGTCAGCGGGTTCTGCACCGAGTCCCCTCCCTGCCCCCACTCCGCGCCGACCACAACCCCTTGCGACCAAGGACCTATGGTCGCAGATCGGAGATCGAACCACGACCACAAGTCCTTGATCGCGGGGAAAGGGGAGGTTAGCCGGTTGCGGTGTCCACGGCGGAGCTGTCCACGGACCGGCGGGCCCAGGTCCAGGCGTACCCGGGGTCCTCGCAGGCGAGTGCCGGTTCGCACAGGTCAAGCGGCCGGAACGTGTCGACCATGACGGCCAGCTCATCAAAGAAGTCGACGCCGATCGCCCGTTCGGGGGCGCCCGGCTGGGGTCCGTGCGTGAAGCCGGACGGATGCAGCGAGATGGAGCCCTGCTCAATGCCGGAGCCGCGTCGAGCCTCATAGTTGCCGCCGGTGTAGAACAGCATCTCGTCGGAGTCGACGTTGTGATGGTTGTAGGGCACCGGGATCGCGTCTGGGTGGTAGTCGACCTTGCGCGGAACGAAGGAACAGATCACGAAGCTTGGTCCCTGGAAGGTCTGGTGAACAGGCGGCGGCTGGTGCACCCGTCCGGTGATGGGCTCGAAGTCGTGGATGGAGAACGCCCACGGATAGAGGCAGCCGTCCCAGCCGACCACGTCGAACGGGTGGTGGGAATAGGTGAACTTCGTCCATCCCCGCCGGTGCTGCACAAAGACCTCGACGTCATCTCCCTCGCCCAGAAACGGCTCGGTTGGGCCGCGCAGGTCGCGCTCGCAGTACGGCGCGTGCTCGAGAAACTGTCCTCGCACCGACAGGTACCGCTTCGGTGGTCCGATGTGCCCGGTCGCCTCGATGACCAGCGTCCGCAGTGGCGCATCACCCACCGGCACGATCCGGTGGATCACGGAGGTCGGGATGATGACGTAGTCGCCGGCCACCGCCTCCAGCACGCCGAAGGTCGACTCGATCCGCGCCGTGCCCGACTCGACGTAGACGCACTCATCCCCGATCGCGTTGCGGTAGAGCGGCGACGGTTGGTCGGCGACCGCATAGGAGATCCGGCAGTCATCGTTGGCGAGCAGGTGCTGCCGTCCGAGCACGGGGTCGGCCCCACCGGCGTCGAGCTTGTGCGTGCGGAAGTGCCGCGGCTTGAGCGGCCGGTTCGCCACCCGCGACCACGCCGCCGGTTCGAACTCCTCCGCCGCCACGATCGCCGTCGGCAGGTGGCGGTGGTAGAGCAGCGACGAGTCGGACGAGAAGCCCTCCTGCCCCATGAGCTCCTCGGCGTAGAGGCCACCGTCGGGCTGCCGGAACTGCGTGTGTCGCTTTCGGGGGATCTCGCCGACGCTCCGGTAGTACGGCATCGCGCTCTCCGTTCTGTGAACCGGGCAGATGTGTCCGATAATCGGACAGTGTTGTCCGCTAGATGTAGCGTCCGCTATGTTGATTGTCCGTGTCAACCGTGCCTTCGCTCTTCCGGGGCCTCGTCGACGATGCCGCGGTCTTTCCGCCTGGCAGCGCGCCGGTTCCGGCCGCGGTCGTGGCCCACCGGCAACATCGCGAGGCCTGGTACTCCCCTCTCGTGGGACCGCTGCTGGTGCCCGCCGACGACATCGATGAGCTCCGGCCGTTGCTTGACCCAGGCGAGCGGCTCGGCGTCGGCATCATCGGCGAGGCGCGGCAGGTCGCGTCCGTGCTTCCGGTGGACTTCCTCGACGTGCGGCAGGTCGAGGCTCCGGTGGCCAAGCGCGGCGAGGATCCACAACCCGGACTGAGCAGTCTCTTGGCGATCGCGACGGCATTCCCAATGCTCGACCTGTACGCCGAGGTTCCACTCACGTGGGGTCTGCTCAGCGCCCTGGACGCGATGGCGGAGGCGCGCGCCGGCGGCGTCCGGGTCGCCGCCAAATTCCGTACCGGTGGCCTGGCGGCCGAGCTGTTCCCCACTCCAGTCGAGCTGGCGGCCGTCATCTGTGCCTGCCGCGATCGGAGCTTGCCGTTCAAACTCACCGCCGGGCTGCATCGCGCCATCCGGCACAACGACCCGGAGACAGGCTTCACCCATCACGGTTTCCTGAACATCCTCGCCGCGGCCATGGCCGCGGCCGATGGAGCAGAGGTGGTTACGGTCGCGGAGCGGCTGGGCACTACGGATCCGGTGCCGTTGATCGAAGCGGTGCGGCCGCGCCGCTCGGCGAAGCGACCACTCTGGACCGGTTTCGGTTCGTGCAGCGTGGTCGAGCCACTCGGCGACCTCCGAGCGCTCGGGCTGCTCGCCTCGGAGGTGTCGGCATGACCTGGCTCGACCTCGCTCCGGGCGAGCCATTCGGCATCCACAACCTGCCGTACTGCTCGTTCGCCTCCCGCGGCATGCGCGCGGTGGGAGTGCGAATCGGCGATCAGGTGCTCAACCTCAGCGGCGCAGAGGAGGCAACCCTCATCGACGCGGGCGGTGCGCTCGCGGGGTCCAGCACGGTCGACCGGTTCCTGGTCGCCGGGCGCCCGACCTGGTCCCGCGTCCGAGAGCAGATCATCGCGCTGCTCACCGACGAGCATCGACGCCCGGCGGCACAGCGGCTGTTGTCGCCGTTCGCGGACGACGAGACGGGGCTCCAGATGCCGTTCGCCGTCGCCGACTATGTGGACTTCTACTCCTCCGAGCATCACGCCAGCAACGTCGGGCAGATCTTCCGTCCCGGCCAACAACCGCTGACGCCCAACTGGAAACATCTGCCGATTGGGTACCACGGCCGCGCCGGCACCGTCGTGGTCTCGGGCACCGACGTGATCCGTCCCGCCGGTCAGCGCATGCCCGCCGACGCCCCGGCCCCGGTGTTTGGTCCATCCACCCGGCTCGACATCGAGGCGGAGGTCGGTTTCGTCATCGGGACCGGCAGCCGACCGGGCACGGCAGTGTCCACAGACGACTTCCGGGATCACGTGTTCGGTGTCGTGCTGCTCAACGACTGGTCGGCCCGCGACATCCAGGCCTGGGAGTATCAGCCTCTCGGCCCGTTCCTCGGTAAGTCCTTCGCGACGTCGATCTCGCCGTGGGTGGTGCCACTTGACGCTTTGGAGGCGGCACGCGTGCCGGCTCCGGCGCAGGACCCGCCGGTTGTCGGGTACCTGACCGAGACGGACCGCTACAGCTATGACCTGACCCTGGAGGTTCGCTGGAACGGCACGGTGGTAAGCCGACCGCCGTTCCGAACGCTCTACTGGAGCCCGGCTCAGCAGCTCGCCCATATGACCATCAACGGCGCCAGGCTGCGGCCGGGAGATCTTTTCGCCTCCGGTACGGTGTCTGGCCCGATACGGAGCCAGACGGGCTCCTTCCTCGAACTGACCTGGGGCGGCACCGAGCCATTCACGCTGGAGGATGGTTCGAGCAGAACCTTCCTGCTGGACGGCGACACGGTGACGATCACGGGGACCGCACCCGGTCCGAACGGCTCCGTACTGGGGCTTGGCGAGGTAACCGGCACCGTCCGTGCCGCGCCTTAGCTAAATCGGGGGGCGAATTGGCATTGCTGAGCTACCGTAGAACGGGACGTGGGACGTTCAGGGGGAGCGATGTCCAGGGTGACCGTGACGAGGGTGGTGTCCGCCCCGGCGAGCGTGGTATGGGAGACCTTCGCGGATCTCCGGGCCCGTGCATCCTGGCTGTCCGAAGTGGAGAGCGTGGAGCTGCTGACGCCTGGGTCATTCGGGCTGAGTACACGTTGGCGGGAGACTCGCCGCACCGGCGGCGGCTCATCGGTGACGGAGGAGCTGGTCATCACCGCGGTCGAGCCGGGTCGGTCGTGCACTATGACCCTGGTGGGTTCCGGCACAGCCAACCACTTGACGTATGTCTTTGCGCCGATTGAAGTCGGCCCCCACCGGGGTGGCACCGCGGTGACGGCAGAGGCCGAAGCACAAACCCAGGGACTGGCTAACCGGCTGCTCGCCTTCTTCCTCGGTGGCTTCGCCGCACGTACCGCCGAAGGAGCGTTGCGCGACGAGCTCGACGCGCTGGCGGCCGGATCCCGCGCTCGCGGCTCGGTCGGGCCCGCGGCGGCCTGAGGCGGCGGTTTCAGGGCGGCCTGCCCGTCCGGCCGCGCGGGCGGCGCGGTCGCTGCACTGCCGCCCAGGTAATCTGCCTGGCTGGGAGGTGCGGATGCGAGGCAGCAGACTGGCCCGGGTCTCGGCCACCGTGGTCGCGATTCTGATAGTGCTGGCCGGCGTGGCAGTGGTCGGTTACCGAGTCTTCGCGCCACACGAGTCGCTCACCCGACCCACCGTGCCGTATCCGGACGTGGTCCTTATCACAGACGAGCGCCCATACAGCGAGCTGCGCGCCGCACCACTGGTCGTGGAGGGTCGGCTGCGGGTCTACGCCGAGAAGTGGCGGGTCTGGTCCGACGCCCCCGTCGGGGAGCGCTACGAATCCACGCCATATTGGGCCTTCCGGCGTTGGCCGGCGCAGGTCGTCGGCGTGGTCGCCGCTTCGACGGCGGCCGGGCCGATGGTGGTGACTCAATGGTCTGACGGAGAAATCATCGCGCTGGATGCCCGTCGCGGGGCCATCGCCTGGCGCGCGGTGGTGCCAATCGGGGAGCGGAACTATGACGGTCGCCGCACCGGGGCGTCGGTGGTCTATGAGCCTCGGTCGCTCCTCACCGCCCGGCTCGGGGACGGGCCCGTGCTGCTCGTCACCGGCCCCGGTGCGGTGCACGCGTTCGACCCGACAACCGGTGCCCGGCTGTGGCAGCGCCAGGTCCAGGCCGGGTGCGAACCCTCGGCCTGGACCGGCGCCACGCTACTGGCCCTGCCCGACTGTGGAGAGCCCGGGATCACCCTCGTCGCCGCCACCGACGGGCGGGTACGTGGCCGCTGGACTCCCCCGGACAAGGCGGTCACGCCGAGGCCAACCCTGTGCGAGCGGAGCCGATCCGAATGCCGACTGGTTACCGTGGACGGGCAGACCTGGCTGCTCGGTGCCGACGCCAAACTCACCGCCGTGCCGGCTCTGGAGCCGGGTGCGATGCTCGCCGGAGAGCGGGTGATCTATCCGACGCGCACCGGTGTGGCGGCGCGCCGTCTAGCCGAGAAAGCTCCTCTGTGGACATGGACGGGTCGGGGCAGCCTCATATCCGCCGACGGTGCCGGCGTGTATGTCCTCACCGACGACCGCACGGTGCTCGGACTCAGCCCGGCGACGGGACATCTGGTTGTGCTGGGTTGCGCGTCGTCCAGGCCAAATGAGGAGTGGCAGGTCGGGCACGTCTATCCGACCGGCGCCGGCTACCTCGTTCTGGAGCGGATCACCGCCGAACCGCCGGACGCCGAGGACCAGCAGTACTTCTACGGCCCTCGACCGGTAGCGCTAGTGGAGCTCTACACGCCCACCAAACTGCCGGTGTGGCCGGGCAAATTCGCCGCCTGCCGGCCGCTCTAGCCTTCCCTACCGGCCGCTCTAGCCTTCCCTACCGGCCGCTCAGGCGGACAGGAACGCGTCGGCGGCGCCGAGGAATGTGTCGTTCTCTTCCGGTGTGCCGATCGTGACTCGTACGCCCTCGCCGGCGAACGCCCGCACGATCACGCCCGCGGCCTCGCAGGCCGAGGCGAACGCGGCCGACCGATCCTTCAGCGGCAGCCAGACGAAGTTCGCCTGGGTCTCCGGAATGTCGGGAAGCGCCTTGGTGAGCGCTACCTCCATCCGCTCCCGCTCGGCGACGACGAGGGCGGCCCGCTCGGCCATCTCGGCGCCGGCCCGAAGTGCCGCCAGCGCGGCCGCTTGAGCCAGGCCCGAGGTCGAGAACGGGGTGATCACCTTGCGTACGGTAGTAGCGACCGGCGGCTGCGCCACAAGGTATCCCACCCGCAGGCCGGCGAGACCCCACGCCTTCGACAGCGTGCGCAGGACGACCACATTGGGTCGATCTCCGTACGCGACGACTCCATCTGGCACGCCGGCATCGGTGACGAATTCGCGGTACGCCTCGTCGAGCACCACCATGACGTCGCCAGGCACCGCGTCGAGGAACGCATCCAGCTCCGAGCGTCGCACGGAGGTACCGGTTGGGTTGTTCGGGTTGCAGATCAGCACCAGGCGGGTCCGGGGGGTGATCGCGGCCGCCATCGCCGCCAGGTCGTGGCCATGGTCGGTCGTATTGGGGACGCGCACGCTGGTCGCGGCGGCGGCCGCCGCGATGATGGGGTACGCCTCGAAGGAGCGCCACGAGTACAGGATCTCGTCGCCGTCGCGGCAGGTTGCAGTCGCCAGGTGATCCGCCAGCGCGACGGATCCGCAGCCGGTGGCGATCCGCTCGGCGTCGACGCCGAGCCGGTCGGCCAGCGCCGCGCGTAGCGCCACGGTGGCCATGTCGGGGTAGCGGTGCGCGTTCGAGGCCGCCTCGGTGATCGCCTCCACGACGCCCGGCAGGGGACCGTACGGCACCTCGTTCGAGGCCAACTTGATGGCGCCCGGCACGGTCCGTCCGGGAACATAGGTTGGCAACGAGTCCAGATCAGCGCGGGTCAGCATGGCTTCCTCCTCCACGTGCGGACTGCGATAGGTGGGCTGGATCCGTGGGTCGGGATCGGGCCACCTGGACGACCACGGTCGCGGCAGCCTTGTCGTGTAGCGCCTGGTGCATCGGACGGTCGATCGCCACGAAGATGCAGTCGAGGAACTGCAGCACGAACCCGATGCCGCAGCAGGACCAGAGCAGCGTCGGCAGGCCGAGTCGGCCCCATCGACGGAAGGCTCGTCCGAAGCCCAGCCGCTCGTCGCTCTCCAACCGGACCACCTTGATGCCGAGGAGCCGCTTGCCCAGCGTCTGGCCGGAGTTGGCGCTGCCCGGCACCTCGTAGGCGAACCACACAGCGGTCGCTACGAGGCACATCATCAGGAGCAGGTTGTTCACGACCGATGACTGCGGCACCGGTCCGCCGTTGAGCTGGTACTCCCGCACCTCGCGTAGGAACGGCAGGAACGACTGCCACCACTGGTAGGCGAACCATCCGTTCGCGACCGCGCAGAGAAGGAGGACGGCAATGACGTCGACCAGGCGGGCAGCGAACCGGGTACCGACGCCGGCCAGTGCCAGACCATGCGGCCGAGGGGCTGGCCCGGTCCGGGGGTACGGATAGGGGTACCCGGGGGGCCAACCCGGTGGCGGCGGGCGATGTGCCCCCGCAGGCTCGGTTGGCCGTGCTGCACCTGGTACGGGCATCGGCGCACCCGGCGGTGTCGGGTCCACCGGCCGGGCGGCCGGCGGGGTGGCCGGCGGGGTGGGCGCGGAGGTGGCTACGGGAGGTGCGCCGGCCGGTGGCGTCGCGTCGGCGGGGATCGGGGCACCGATCCACCCGTCCCCGTCCCAGTACCGCTGGGTCGTCGGGTCGGCTGGGTCCTTGAACCACCCCGGCGCGATGTCGCTCACGGGTCGAGCTTAATGACTACGGTCGTGGCGAACTTGTCGTGGAGGCACTGCCGGTAAGGCTTGTCCCAAAGCTGCCACAGCCCGTCGATCACGTTGCCCCCCGGCACGAAGGCGAACGCGACGTGTTGGACCAGGAACCGTTTGAATGCCAGCCAGCGGGTCAACGTCGCGGCCGGGTCGATCGGTATCACCTGGATCTTCATTACCCGCTTTCCGACGGTCTGCCCGGACCGGAACATCATCTCGACCGTGTAGAGGTAGGCGAACAACAGCGAGAGCAGGATGAGCAGCGCCATGACGCCGAGCAGCGGCAGGAAGAAGGCGAACGGATTCGTCATCTCCGCCGTGGCGCCACCGCCGTAGGGATCTTGGTTGACGACAATGGTGGTGCGAAGGTCCTCGAAGATCGCGAAGAACGCGTACATGTAGATCGGGATTACCACGACAGCCGTGGCACCAC
>Ga0209843_1000109_pt1 | contig 12774 bp, 13 predicted proteins | sample GWRWS1_20_30_FD_187222 | JGI IMG/M metagenome (GOLD analysis project Ga0209843, IMG submission 187222) | Riverbed sediment microbial communities from areas with vegetation nearby in Columbia River, Washington, USA - GW-RW S1_20_30 (SPAdes)... | ecosystem: Environmental > Aquatic > Freshwater >... | reverse complement strand
GATGTGGATCGCGCCGCTCTCGGAGATGTCCACGTCGTAGACGAGACCGAGATCGACGATGTTGATGCCCAGCTCGGGGTCCACGACGTGCTTGAGCGCGTCGACCACGGCCTGCTCGGTCGCCGGTCCGCCGTTCGAATCGCCGCCAGCCGAGCCCTGGTCCGCCTCCGGGCTCACCGGGGCATCCTCGCTCGTCGCCTGCTCGTGCGTGATGGACTCGTCCATGAGAGACCGTTCCTTCGGAGTAGGTCTGCCTCTATCCTAAGGGACGTTTTCCTAAGGAGGACCCGCTGACGGCCGATACCCATTCGAAGAGTCGGGAGGAGGGGCCCATCCGAATCCTCATCGTCGACGATCATCCGGTCACGAGGGAGGGCCTGCACGCGGCCCTCGACCTCGCGAACGACGTCGTCGTCGTCGGCGAGTCCGACAGCGGCGAGGACGCCGTCGTGAAGGTCGGCGAGCTCACCCCGGACATCGTCTTCATGGACGTGCGGATGCCGGGTATGAACGGCATCGAAGCCACCAAGGAGATCCGCCTGGCCTCCCCCGCCACACGGGTGATCCTGTTCACCGTCGACGAGTCTCGCGCCTCGATCTCCGAGGCCATCCAGGCTGGGGTCTCGGGCTATCTGCTGAAGGACGCCTCGGCCGACGAGCTCGTGAACGCCGCCCGGCTGGCGCTCGAGGGCAAGGCCGTGATCCACCCCCAGCTCACGCGGGCGTTCATCGAAGAGGTGCAGATCGCCGAGAAACGTGTCGAAGCCCCTCCTCTGTCCAGGCGCGAGAAGGAGATCCTCCAGAAGGTGGCCTACGGCGCGACCACGAAGGAGGTCGCGCACGACCTCGGGATCTCGCCCCACACCGTGAAGACGCACCTCGAGCGGATCTTCGAGAAGCTCGGCGCCAACGACCGGGCGCAGGCCGTCGCGATCGCGATCCGGAGCGGTCTGGTCGAGTAGTTCGATCTTGCTCGACGAGCTCCGTTCGCTGTCCGGGCCGAACCCGTAAGGCCTAGCAGCAAGTCACCAACCCACGACTCGTTGCGCCCCGTCGAGGCTCGGTGGTACAACACACCTGCCCGGGCGCGGGAGCTCGGGTGCGACGGGGTGCAGCGAAGACCGGTTGGAATCCGGCACTGTCCCGCAACCGTGAAGCCCCTTTCGGGGACGAGTCGGGTCGCCTCCTCCGTGGCGCAAACGACGGTCCTCGACGGAGGGGCGGTTTGTGGGCGGCGAGAACGAGACCCATCGCAGCTCCTTCCGATCGGAAGGAGGGCGGATGGGCAAACCTCACAGCATCGTCGTGGCGCTCGGGCTCGCGCTGTCGCTCGCGGCGTGTAGCTCCGACGACCCACCGGAACGAGTAACGGGCGGCGGCGGCGCGTCGCCGTCCTCGGATACCTCCTCGTTCCCCGTAACGGTCGAAGGGACGAACGGCGTGGTCACCGTTGACCACCGGCCGGCGCGGATCGTCTCACTCTCGCCGACCGCGACCGAGGACCTGTTCGCGATCGGGGCCGGCGAGCAGGTGATCGCGGTCGACGATCAATCCAACTATCCGCCCGAAGCTCCCATGACCGAGCTGTCCGGGTTCGAACCCAACGCGGAGGCGATCGCCGGGTACGAGCCTGACCTCGTCGTGTTCGCCACGGAGCCCGGTGACCTCGGCTCCGCGCTCGAGACGCTGGGGGTCACGGCCCTGCAGCTCGACGCCGCTCCCGCGCTCGAGGTCGCGTACGAGCAGATCGAGCAGCTCGGACTCGCGACCGGCCACCAGGCCGAAGCCGAAACCCTCGTCGATGGCATGCGCTCCCAGGTCGACGAGCTCGTCGCCGGCGCCGATCCATCGGCGGGGTTGAGCTTCTACTACGAGCTCGACGACACGTTCTATTCGGTCACATCGAAGACGTTCATCGGGCAGCTCTTCGAGCTCCTCGGGCTCGAGAACATCGCCGACGCGGCGGGCGGGGGCAGCGGCGGATACCCGCAGCTCTCCGCCGAGTACATCATCGAGTCCGATCCGGACCTGATCTTCCTCGCCGACACGAAGTGCTGCGGCCAGTCCCGCGAGACCGTGTCGGGCCGGCCGGGCTGGGACCAGATCGCGGCCGTCAGCGACGGCGGCGTCGTGTCGCTCGATGACGACGTCGCGTCGCGCTGGGGCCCGCGGGTCGTGGACCTCCTGCTCGAGATCGCGACCGCGGCGGGCGCCGTCGAGGCCGAAGCCGCGTGAGCACCCTCGTCTCGAGCGGAAGTCCCCGGAGCCGCGCGACGCTGATCGGCGTCGCCGTCTTGATCGCGGCGATCCTCGCCGGGCTGCTGATCGGGCCCGTTCGGATCGGCGCCGCGAACGTGTTCCGATGGCTCGTCTCGTTCGGCGGGACCCCGGCCGGGATGTCGGAGCAGGAGGCATCGATCCTGGCCGAACTGCGCCTGCCGCGAGTGATCGTCGCCGGACTCGTGGGCGCCTCGCTGGCGGCCTCGGGGGCCGCGTACCAGGCCGTGTTCCGCAACCCGCTCGCCGACCCGTACCTGCTCGGCGCGGCCGCGGGCGCCGGCCTCGGCGCGACGATCGCCGTCGGCTACGGGCCCGCAGGCGCGATCGACGTCACGGTTCCGATCGCCGCGTTCGTCGGCGCGCTCGTCGGCGTGGGGCTCGCGTACGGGCTCGGGCGTTCGAGCCTCGGGGGGCGGGCGGGCACGAGCCTCGTGCTCGCCGGCGTCGCCGTCGCCTCGTTCCTCACCGCCGTACAGACCTTCCTGCAGCAACAGCGTTCCGAGACGCTCCGCCAGGTGTACACCTGGATCCTCGGGCGGCTCGGGACGACGGGGTGGGACGACGTCTGGCTCGCGCTCCCCTCGGTCGCGCTCGCGGTGACGACGCTGTGGATCGTTCGGCGACTGCTCGACGTGATCGAGGTCGGCGACGTCGAGGCCCAGAGCCTCGGACTGAACGTGACGAGGCTGCGGCTCGTCGTGGTGCTCGCCGCGTCGCTCGCGACGGCCGCCGCGGTCGCCGTCGCAGGTTTGATCGGGTTCGTCGGGATCATCGTGCCGCACACGGTCCGGCTGTTGGTCGGCGGCAGCTACCGCTCGGTGCTCCCGCTCTCGGTGCTGTTCGGCGCCTCGTTCCTCATCATCGTGGACGTCCTGGCCCGAACCGTCGTCGCCCCGGCCGAGATCCCGATCGGGGTCATCACCGCGCTCGTCGGCGCGCCGTTCTTCCTCGTCGTGCTCCGCCGGAACCGGAGGGCCACGTGAGGGTCGAGGCACGCTCGGACGTGGCGACCGCTCTAGACGTTCGTGGGCTCTCGGTCGAGCTCGGCAAACGGCCGATCGTGTCCGACGTTGGGCTCGACGTCCCGACCGGCGGTTGGCTCTGCATCATCGGCCCGAACGGCGCGGGCAAGACCACGCTCGTGCACGCGATCGCCGGGCTCCTGCACCACACGGGTTCGGTGCGGATGTGGGGTCGCCCTCTCGAAGCGCGTGGTCGCCGCGAGCGCGCCCGCACCGTCGCCCTCGTGCCGCAGCTCCCGGCGATTCCCGAGAGCTTCACCGTCGAGCAGTACGTGCTGCTCGGGCGAACGCCGCACCTCGGGCCGCTCGCGAGCGAGGGCGCCCGCGACCTGGAGGCCGTCGCGACCGCGCTCGAACGCCTCGACCTCGGATGGGCCGCCTCCCGGCGCCTCGACTCGCTCTCGGGCGGCGAGCTCCGGCGCGCCGTCCTCGCGCGGGCGATCGCGCAGGAGGCCCCGCTGCTGCTGCTCGACGAGCCGACCGCCGGTTTGGACATCGCCCAGCAGCTCCGCGTGCTCGAGCTCGTCGACGAGCTCCGACGCGCCGACGGCCTCACGGTCGTCTCGACGATGCACGACCTGACGCTTGCCGGCCGGTTCGCCCACCGGTTCGCGCTGCTGTCGGGCGGGCGCCTCGTCGCGGAGGGACCGCGGAGCGAGGTCCTCCTGCCGCACGTGATCGCCGAGCACTACGGCGCCCGCGTGGGCGTGATCGACGACGGAACGCTCGGTTGGGCCGTCGTCCCGCTCTCGGGATCGGATGCATGAGCGACGAACGAGCCCCGCGGCCATCGGCCAACGAGCCGCCGACCGAAACGCCGGGACGTGCCACGAAGCACGTCTCTTCCCGAGTGCTCGTGCACACCGGCGATGGCAAGGGCAAGTCATCAGCTGCGTGGGGCGTGATGCTTCGCGCGGTCTCGGCGGGCTGGAGGGTCGCGGTCGTGCAGTTCGTCAAGTCCGGGAGGTGGCGTTCGGGCGAGGAGGCGGCCGGTCGCTCGCTCGGCGTCGATTGGTGGTCGCTCGGCGATGGGTTCACGTGGGACTCGAAGGACATGGACCGGAGCGAGGCGGTCGCCCGCGAGGCATGGCGCTCGGCCTCAGAGCTGATCCGAGCCGGCCAGCACCGGATCGTCATCCTGGACGAGATCACGTACCCGATGAACTGGGGCTGGGTCGCTACAGCCGACGTCGTCGAGGCGATCCGGTGGCGGCCCGCCGACGTCAGCATCCTTGCGACCGGACGCGACGCCCCTGCCGAGCTCCGCGAGATCGCGGACACCGTCACCGAGATGGTGAGCGAGAAGCACGCGTTCGACGAGGGCATCGCAGCGATGCGGGGGATCGAGTTCTGATGCCGTTCACGTTCCTTGTCGGCGGCGCTCGCAGTGGCAAGTCCACGCTCGCGGTCCGACTCGCGTCGGCGTTCGACGGTCCGGTGGTGGTGGTGGCGACGGCCGAGGCCCGAGACGACGAGATGCTCGATCGCATCCGCGCACATCGCTCGGCACGCCCGGCCGAGTGGGTGACCGCGGAGGCGCCGCTCCACCCGCTCGCCGCTGTCGAGGGCATCGACCAGAAGGCATGTGTGATCCTCGACTGCCTCACGCTCTGGGTGTCCAACGCGCTCGAGGCCGGCGGGTCGGAGGACGCGATCGACGGCGAGGCCCGCACGCTTGCGTCGATCCTCGCCGAACGCGACGCGCCCTCTGTCGTCGTGAGCAACGAGGTCGGGCTCGGCATCGTGCCGGCGAACGAGCTGGCGCGGAGGTATCGCGACGTCCTCGGCCGGGTGAACGGCTCGTTCGCCGACGAGGCGTCGAGGTCCTTCCTCGTCGTCGCGGGACGCGGCCTTCCGCTCCGGGAGGTGACACCGTCATGACTCGCGGAGACCTGATCGAGCGCACGGTCGCCTCGATCAGACCGCCGGACGAGGCGGCGAGAGCCGACGCCCTTCGTCTCCTCGACGCGAAGACGAAACCGCCAGGCAGCCTCGGACGGCTCGAGGAACTGGCGTGCCGGCTCGCCGGAATCCGCGGCGATGTTCCCCCGCGGCCGCTGGTGCCGGCGATCGTCGTCGCCGCGGCCGACCACGGGGTCGCAGCCCGCGGCGTGAGCGCATACCCGCAGGAGGTGACCGCGCAGATGCTGGCGAACTTCGCGAACGGCGGCGCGGCCGTCTGCGTGCTCGCCCGCGAGGCGGGGGCGAGGCTCGTCGTCGTCGACGCCGGTGTGATCGGCGGCGCCGAGATCGCGGGGGCGCGATCCGAGATCGTCGACGGCGTTCGCGGGACCGACGACCTTACGCTCGGACCGGCGATGTCGCGTTCGACGGCGATCGGCGCCATCGAACGCGGGATCGCGCTCGCCGGCGAGCTCGCGGGCGACGGCGTTGAGATCGTCGGTCTCGGCGAGATGGGGATCGGCAACACCACCGCCGCGAGCGCGCTCACCGCGGCGCTCCTGACGGCGGACGTCGAGCGCGTGTGCGGACGGGGGACGGGGCTCGACGACGAGGGCCTCGCACGCAAGGTCGACGCGGTGCGCCGGGGTCTCGCGGTGAACGGTCTGCCCGGTCCCGATGCGGTCCCGGCTGACGTGCTCGCCGCGGTCGGTGGGCTCGAGATCGCGTTCCTCGCCGGGGTGTGCCTCGGCGCGGCCGCTCGGCGCCTGGCGATCCTGCTCGACGGGTTCATCACGAGCGCGGCCGGGTTGATCGCGGCCGGGATGCAACCGTTGTCGGCCGGGTCGATGATCGCCGCGACGCGATCGCCCGAGCCAGGGCAGGCGTTGGTGCTCGAGGCGCTCGGTCTCGAGCCGCTCATCGATCTCCGCCTCCGCCTCGGCGAAGGGACCGGCGCGGCGCTCGCCCTGCCGCTGGTGCGCTCGGCGGTCGCGATCCTCGCGGACATGACCACGTTCGACTCGGCCGGTGTGAGTGGGCGAGCCGCGCGCCTGGATGACGCGGTGCCCGTGGTAGCGGATGCGTGAGCGAACGCGACCCGTCGCGGCGGCGCTCTCGTTCCTGACGGCGATGCCCGTCGGTCGCCGAACGCAGCTCGATGGGCGCGACCTCCGTCGAGGGGCGGTGCTGTTCCCCCTCGTGGGTGCCGTGGTGGGGGCCCTCGTCGCGACGGTCACGTGGGCCGCCGCACAGGTCCTGCCGACGTTCGCCGCGGCGATCCTGGGCGTCGCGAGCGGCGTCGCGGCGACCGCCGCACTCCATCTGGACGGACTCGGCGACGTCGCGGACGGGATCGGAGCCTCGCTCGGCGGCCGAGATCCGAGGGAGGCGATGCGGGATCCGCGGCTCGGAACGTTCGGCGTCGCCGCGGTCGCCCTCGACCTGCTCCTGAAGTCGTCGCTGCTGTCGGCGCTCGTGGTCACCGGGTTCCCGTGGGAGGTCGTGGCCGCCGGCTCGATCTCGCGCGTGGCACCGATCGCGATCGCCTGGCGACTGCGCTACCTGGGGGCCGGGACCGGCGGGTGGACGGACGGCATCGGCGGCGGGACGGCGGCGGCGGCGCTCGTCATCGGGCTCGCGATCTCGATCCCGTGTGCCGGGCTCGCGACGCCGGCCATGGTGCTCGCGGTGGCCGTCGTCGCGATCGTGCTCGGACGGTGGTCGAGACGGCGTCTCGGTGGCGCGACCGGCGACGTCTTCGGGGCCACCATCGAGCTCGGCGAGACCTTCGCGCTGGTGGCCGCGCTCGCCGCTCGCTGACGGTCAGGGGTCGAGTGCGTGATGAAGCAGCCGGGCGACTCGGGGCGAGTGGCGGGAGTTCGAACCGCAGGTCTATGCTGCCCGTCGGGGGTCGGCGGCGTGCGAAAGCTCATCGGAGGCGTCGTGATCGCGCTTGTCGCCGTCGCGTGCGGCGACGCTGCAGCGACCGCACCCCCGGGACCCGACTCGGCGGGCGTGCTCATCCGAGAGTCCCCGAGCCCCTTTCGGCAGGTCTCGGCCGGACCCGTGTCGGCGCTCATCCCCGATGAGTGGTACCCGCGCCTGGCCGGCGCGCTCGACGACCCTCGACAGGGGATCGTCGCCGGACCACGGCCCGCGGCCTGGAGGGCGGACCGGCCTCCCCTGGAGGGCTTCGCCGCGATGTGGATCGACGGGACCGAGGTCGGCGTCCCGTCCGACTACTACTACCTGGCCGCCACCGGCCCGGCGCTCGAGGTGCTGACGGGTTCGGAGCAGTGCCGCGCGACCCGCAAGTACATCGTGGCCAAACACGTGCCCGCGTTCGCGAACGGCGCCCCCGACTCGCCCGGCGACTTCGTCGCCCACGGCCTGGGGACCTGCACGGTCGGCCGACGGCCAACGGAGTGGGCCTACTTCGTTGCGGCACCCGGGTTCGGGCCGGTGCGCGAGGTCGGCATCCCGAGCTCGGGGCTGTACCTCGTGGTCGCGATCATGCCGGCGTCACCGCGGGCATCGTTCCTGCTCAACCGGCTGCTGCGGCGCACCGAGTTCAACGGGTCCTCGGTCGCCGACATGATCGACGCCGCCACACCCGTCCCCGCTCCGGTCGAGCTGTAGCGTCCGTCAGCGCGGCGAACGGTCGACGAACGGCGTCCGCACGACGGTCGCGGGCGCGCGCCGGCCACGGATATCGATCTCGACCCCGGTCCCCGGCTCGAACGCATCCGCCGGCGAGAGGTAGGCCATCGCGATCCCGCGACCGAGGAGCGGTGAGAAGGTCCCGCTCGTCACCTCACCCGCGGTCCGGTCGCCCGCGATGACCGGGTGGTGCGCCCTCGGGATCTGGCGACGATCCCCGGTCGCCAGCCCGCGTAGCAGGCTCGGCAGCCCCGCGTCCAGCTGGCGTTCGAGGGCCTCGCGCCCGACGAACGGCCCCTTGTCGAACGACACCGCCCACCCAAGTCCGGCCTCGAGCGTGCTCCGGTCGGGACCGAGGTCCTGCCCGTACAGCGGGTACCCCATCTCGAGGCGGAGAACGTCGCGCGCCCCGAGCCCGCATGGCTCGATGTCGAAGGACTGCCCGGCCGTCGTGAGCGCGCCCCACAGCTCGGCCGCGATCGCACCGTCGGCGAACAGCTCATACCCCCGTTCCCCCGTATAGCCGGTCCGCGCGAGAACGACTTCGGTCCCCATCCAATCGACGGTGCGACAGCCGCGGAAGGCGAGCTCGAGCGCCGTTCGCCAGAGCTTGCTCACCACCGCGTGCGACCGGGGACCCTGGACGCCCAGGAAGCACCAATCGTCGTGGTCGATGGCCTCCGCCCCCGCCGTCCGGACGACCGAGACCACCTTGTCCTTGTTGGCCGCGTTCGGGACGAGGAACCAGCGCTCGTCGCCGAGGCGGTAGACGAACAGGTCCTCCTCGACCCCGCCGCGGTCGTTCAACAGGTGGTGGTACTGCGCCCGGCCCACCTCCACCTTCCGCAGATCGTTGGTGAACAGGCCCTGGAGCGCGCCGAACGCCGACGCCCCTACCACGTCCACCTTGCCGAGATGGCTCAGGTCGAACAGGCCGACGCGGTCTCGGACCGTGCGGTGCTCGGACAGGACCCCCCGGTACTCGATCGGCATGAGCCAGCCGGCGAACGGCCCGAGCTTGGCGCCGAGGCTCTCCTCGAGGTCCTCGAGCGGGCCGTGACGAGTGTCGGGATCGGTCATGGCGGCGCCATCCTACGTTTGGGGAGTGGACGCACGGAACCGCGGTAGCATGGCCGTTCGGATGTCCGACGCATACGACGTCGTCGTGATCGGCTCGGGGACAGGAGGCTACTCCTGCGCCCTACGAGCCGCACAACTGGGGAAGCGCGTCGCCATCGTCGAGCGAGACGAACGCCTCGGCGGGACCTGCTTGCTCCGCGGCTGCATCCCCACCAAGGCGCTGCTGCAGTCGGCCGCGGTGATGGACACGGTCAACCGTTCCGAGGAGTGGGGCATCAAGGCGTCGGGCGAACCCGACTGGACGCAGGTCCAGGCGTTCGAGACCAAGATCGTCGACAAGCTCGTGTCCGGCCTCACCGGCTTGGTGAGGGCCCGCAAGATCGACGTCATCCGTGGTTCCGCCGCCCTCCTGCGCGATGGCGAAGTCGACGTCGAAGGTCGGGGTCTCGACGCTCAGGACGTCGTGATCGCCACGGGCTCGAAACCCAGGCTCCTGCCAGGGCTCGAGATCTCCAGCAGGGTCATCACGAGCGACGAGGCGCTGTGGTACCCAGAGATCCCGACGTCGGCCGTGATCATCGGGGCCGGCGCGATCGGGCTCGAGTTCGCGAGCTTCTACCGGTCGATGGGTACGGACGTGACGGTGGTCGAGGCGCTGCCGCGGATCGCGCCGCTCGAGGACGAGGACCTGTCGAAGGAGATCGCACGAGCGTTCCGCAAGCGCGGGATCGCGGCGCACGCCGGCGCGAGCGTGACCGGTGTGAACGACGCCGGCGATCACGTCGAGGTCTCGTTCCAGGCGGGGGGCAACGCGCAGACCGTCACCGCCGACGTCTGCCTCGTCGCGGTGGGCCGAGGGCCGGTCACCGAGGACCTCGGGCTGGAGGAGACCGGCGTCGAGCTCGACCGGGGGTTCGTGAAGGTCGACGGCCAGCTGCAGACGACCGCTCCGCACGTGTGGGCGCTCGGCGACGTCGCCGCGACCCCGCTCCAGCTCGCGCACGTCTCCTTCACCGAGGGGTACGCCGTCGCCGAACGGATCGCAGGCCTCCCGGTCCCCGAGATCGACTACACACAGATCCCGAGGGTCACCTACTGCTCCCCCGAGATCGCCTCGGTCGGCATGACCGAGGCGCAGGCCGTCGAGGGCGGCCACGACGTCGAGGTCGAGCGGTTCAACTTCCAAGGGATCGGCAAGGCGAACATCCTGGGCGAGGGCGGGCTGATCAAGATCGTCGCCGCCACGGACGGCGGTCCCGTGCTCGGGGTCCACATGGTCGGACCACACGTCACCGACCTCGTTTCGGAGATGATGCTGGCGGTCGCGTGGGAGGCGGTCCCGGCCGAGGTCGCGGCCCTGATCCATCCGCATCCGACGTTGTCGGAGGGCATCGGCGAGGCGTTCCTCGCCCTCGCCGGCAAGCCTCTGCATGGAGCATGACGTGGCGACGAAGGTAGAGCAGCAGCGCCTCGCGGCCGAGGACTGGCGCGTCGGGCTCGCCGACGAGCAGCTCAGGGAGCTCTTGCGCACGCTCAAGCTCTGTCGGTACTTCGACGAGCGCATGGAGGCGCTGTACCGGCAGGGGAGACTCCCGGGCGCGATCTACTCGGGACGCGGGCAGGAGGGCACCCATGTGGGGGTCGCCGCGGCTCTGCGGAAGGACGACTCGCTGTTCCCGACGCATCGTGACCTGTCGGCCCAGCTCACCAAGGGGTTGGACCTGAACCGCGTGATGGCGCAGTTCTGGGGCCGGATCGACGGCTACACGCGCGGCCGCGACGGCAACAGCCACGTCGGCGACTGGCAGGGGAACCGGACGTGGACCGTGATGTCTCATCTGCCGATCGCGTATCCCGTCGCGTGCGGCGCGGCGCTCGCCTACAAGATGCGCGGTCAGCCGCGGGTCGCTATGGCGATCTGCGGCGACGGCGCGACCTCGAACGGCAGGTGGCACGAGGCGTTGAACATCTCGGCGATCCATCAGCTCCCGGTCGTCTGGGTCGTCAACAACAACCTGTACGCGTACTCGACGCCGAACCCGCTCGAGTTTCCGGTTCCCACGATCGCCGAGCGAGCCGGCGCGTACGGGATGCCCGGCGTCCGGGTCGACGGGCAGGACGTCCTCGACGTGTACCGCCTCGCGCGCGACGCGGTCGAACGCGCGCGCGAGGGCGGCGGTCCGACGCTCATCGAGAGCGTCTCGCTGCGTTGGCGCGGACACGCCGGCCACGACCCGGCGAAGTACGTCCCCAAGGAGCTCCTCGAGGAGTACATGACGCAGAAGGATCCGGTCCGCCGGTTCGAAGAGTTGCTCCGCTCGCGCGGCATCGTGAGCGAGCAGGACGTCGCCGACCTGGACGAGCGGATCCGGGCCGCCTTCGAGGCCGGCTACGAGTACGCGCTCTCCTCGCCGTTCCCCGAACCCGGCGACGTCACCAAGGGCCTGTACACCGACGACGGCTACTGGGCCTCGGAGCCGGGCCGCGGCGGAGGCACGCAGACCTGATGGCGACACGAGCCGTCGAGGCGGGAGCGGCCGGCCACGGTGCCGAACCGCGAGGCAAACGCACCGAGCAGGGCGAGGCGACGTACCTCGTCGCGATCGCCGAGGGTCTCTGGGAGGAGATGGAGCGCGACGAACGCGTGTTCCTGCTCGGCGAGGATATCGGCGTGTACGGCGGCGCGTTCAAAGTCACCGAGGGGTTCATCGAGCGATTCGGACCGCAACGCGTGATGGACACGCCGATCGTCGAGGAGACGATCGTCGGGGCGGCGCTCGGCGCGGCCATGGAGGGCCTGCGACCCGTTGCCGAGTTCCAATACGCCGACTTCATGTCGAGCGGGTACGACGAGATCACGACGGCGCTCGCTCGCTACCACTACCGGAGCGGCGTCCCGGTCCCGGTCGTCCTGCGAGGACCATCCGGTGGCGGCGTTCGCGCCTCGAGCTTCCACTCCACCAACCCCGAGCCGTGGCTCTCGCAGGCGCCCGGTCTCAAGGTCATCTGCCCCGCGTTCCCTTCGGACGCCAAGGGGCTGCTGAAGTCCGCGATCCGCGACGACAACCCCTGCGTCTTCCTCGAGCACAAATGGATCTACCGACGGATCAAGGAGATCGTGTCCGACGATCCGGACCATCTCGTGCCGATCGGCAAGGCCGACGTCAAGCGCGAGGGCACCGACGTCTCGGTGATCACGCACGGGATGATGGTGCACCTGGCGCTCGAGGCGGCCGAGACCCTCGCGACCGAAGGGATCGCGGTCGAGGTGCTCGACCTGCGGACGGTGCAGCCGCTCGACCAGGAGGCGATCCTCGGGACCGTCACCAGGACCAGCCGGGCGATCGTCCTGTCCGAGAGTCAGCGGTACCTGTCGACCGCGGCGGAGGTGGCATCGCTGATCGCCGAGGAGGCGTTCGAGTCGCTGGACGCGCCGGTCGTGCGACTCACGCCTCCCCACGTCCCGGTGCCGTTCTCTCCCCCGCTCGAGGACGCGTACCTGCCCCAGGTGTCCGATATCGAGGACGCCGTCCGCAAGCTCTCAGCCTGGTGAACGTGGAGGCCCGATGACCGCCGTGAAGATGCCGCAGCTCGGTGAGACCGTCATCGAGGGAACGATCCTGAAGTGGCTCAAGCGGGAGGGCGACCAGGTCGCGCTCGACGAACCGCTGTTCGAGATCTCGACCGACAAGGTCGACACCGAGGTGCCGTCGTCGGCGGCGGGGACCCTCACGAAGATCCTGGTGGCCGAGGGCGAGACGGTGGCGGTCGGCACCGAGCTGGCCGAGATCTCGGAGGCTGGGGCGGGGACGGGTGGCGCCGGGGCTCC
>Ga0209843_1000108_pt1 | contig 12803 bp, 10 predicted proteins | sample GWRWS1_20_30_FD_187222 | JGI IMG/M metagenome (GOLD analysis project Ga0209843, IMG submission 187222) | Riverbed sediment microbial communities from areas with vegetation nearby in Columbia River, Washington, USA - GW-RW S1_20_30 (SPAdes)... | ecosystem: Environmental > Aquatic > Freshwater >... | reverse complement strand
CCTGCAGCAGCTCACCCAGCTCTCGCGAGGGATCCTCGCGAACCTCCAGATGGCGGCCTCCATCCTGTTCACCCTGCCGGTGATCGTCATCTTCTTCTTCGCCCAGAAGGTCTTCGTCGAGGGGGTCACGCTCACCGGGGTCAAGGGTTGACGCCGCCCCCTCGGCTGCGCGTTGCGCTGCTCGGCGCGGGCTGGATCATGGACTACCACGCCCGCGCCGTGCGCGCGCACCCGGGAGCCGAGCTGGTCGCCGCGGCCAACTGGCGTGAGGCGTCGCTGGCCGCGCTCGCCGGGCGCCACGCGGTCCCCCGGACCACCACCGACTGGCGCGAGCTTGCCGCCGACCCCGAGGTGGACGCCGCGGTGATCGGGACGCCCAACGCGCTCCACGCCGAGCAGGCCGTCGCCTTCCTGGAGGCCGGCAAGCACGTGCTGGTGGAGAAGCCGATGGCCCGCACCCTCGCCGAGGCCGACGCGATGGTGGCGGCGGCGCGCGGCTCCAGCGCCTGGCTGATGGTCGCCCACTGCTTCCGGTTCCACCCCGACGTGCGCGCGCTGCGCGCCAGGGTCGAGGGCGGCGAGCTGGGCGAGATCGTCAAGACCCGCGGCTACGGCGCGCACGCCCGCTGGGGGCCGTCCGGCTGGTTCACCGACCCGGAGTTGGCGGGCGGCGGCGCCCTGCTGGACATGGGCGTGCACGCCATCGACACCACCCGCTACCTGCTCGGCGACCCGGAGCCGGTGAGCGCCTGCGCGGCCATCGGCACCCGCTACGGCGGCTACGCCGTGGACGACGACGCGATCCTGCTGGTGCGCTGGTCCAACGGCACCAACTCGATCGTCGAGGCCGGCTGGTGGCAACCCCACCTCGGCGGCCTGGAGGCCGACACCGAGCTGTACGGCACCGGTGGGTACGCGCGGGTGTGGGACATGACCGAGCCGCCGCCCGGCTACGAGCACTGCACCCAGCCGATGTACTCGGCGCAGATGGCCGAGTTCGTCGACGCGGTGGCGGCCGGGCGGCAGCCGCGCCCCAGCGGCGAGGACGGCCTGGTCGTCATGCGCGTGGTCGACCAGGCCTACGCGGCCGCGGCCGGAGGGGTCCGGGGAACCCCGAAGGGGTGCCCCGGTGGATCGGGAGGGGTCCGGGGAACCCCAGGGGGGTTCCCCGGTGGATCGGGCGCGGTGGGGTCGTGACGCTGGTGCTGGGGGTCGACGGCGGCGGCTCCAAGACCCACGCGATGGTCGCCGACTCGCGCGGCGAGACGCTCGGGTTCGCCTCCAGCGGCCGCTCGAACTGGGAGGACGCCGGGTTGGGCGGGGCCAGGGCGGCCCTGGAGGCGGCGATCACCGGCGCCCTTGCCGCCGCCGGCGTCGACGCCGGCGACCTCGCCGCCAGCGCCTTCGGTCTCGCCGGGCTGGACTGGGACAGCGACCGGCCGATGCTCGCGGCCCTCATCGACCCGCTCGCGCTCGGCGGGCCGAGGCGGCTCGACAACGACTCCTTCATCGCGCTGCGCGCCGGCACCAGCCAGCCCTTCGGGGTGGTGGTGATCGCCGGGACCGGCACGGTCGCCGCCGGCCGCGACCCCGCCGGCCGCACCTTCCGCACCTTCGGGCTCGAACCGATGTACGGCGACTTCGGCAGCGCCACTGACGTGGCCGAGGAGGCGGTCCACGCGGTCGCCGACGCCTACACAGGCCGCGGACCGGCGACCACCTTGAGCGAGCTGCTGCCGCCGCTGGCCGGCTGCGCCTCCCCGGTGGAGCTGCTGCAGCGGCTCAGCCGCGGCGCGATCCCGCTGCCGCCGGCCGCGCCCCTGGTGCTGCAGGAGGCCGCGGCCGGCGACCCCGCCAGCACCGCGATCGTCATCCGCGCCGGGACCGAGCTCGGGGAGTCCGCCGCGCTGGTGGCGCGCCGGCTCGGCATGGACCGCACGGCGTTCGAGCTGGTCATGGCCGGCGGCCTGTTCCGTGGCGGGAGCCGGCTGCTGGAGACCACCCTGACGGATGCGCTCCACCGGGTCGCGCCACATGCCCGGCCGGTCCTGCTGGCCTGCAAGCCGGTGGTCGGGGCGGTCATCGAGGCACTGGAGCTCGCCGGCGCCGGCACCGGCCCGGCGGTGCGCGAGCGCCTGGTCGCGTCCTTCCCGGGGGACGGCGACCGGGACCTGCTGGCCGCCGAGGTCATCCATCGCAAGCGCTAGGCGTCATCGAGGAGGAGCCATGAAGGCCCGCCGTTTTCCTTCCCCGGTACCGGCAGACGGCGGTGGTCGCCGGGGTCGCGCTCCTGGCGACCTGCCTCGGCGCGCGGGCACCCGTCGCCGGCGCGGTCCGGGTCGACCAGGTCGGCTACGCGGTCCACGAGCCCAAGCGCGCCTTCCTCCTGGCCGAGGCGCCCGCCGGCGGGGCGCCGTTCTCGGTCGTCGACAGCGGCGGCGCGACCGTCCTGTCGGGCCGGGTCGGCCGGCGCAGCGGCGGCTGGAACGCCCGCTTCCGGGCGGTGCACCCGATCGACTTCAGCGCGCTGCGGCGGCCGGGACGCTACCGGATCCTGGTCGGCGGGGCGGTCGACGCGGCGTCGCCGCCGTTCCGGGTCGCGAGCCGCGATGCGCTGTTCCGGAAGCTCGTCGACGACACCGTCCGCTTCTTCCAGGCGCAGCGCGACGGCGCGCACGTCCCGGCGCTGCTGGACCGCAAGCCCTCCCATCTCGCCGACCGGCGCGCGACCGTGTACGACACGCCGGTGTTCACCGGCGACGGCGGCGACGTGCCCGCGGCGCCGCTGGAGCCGATCGGCGGTCCGGTGGACGTCGAGGGCGGCTGGTTCGACGCCGGCGACTTCGTCAAGTTCACCCACGCGACCGCGTACTCGCTGGCGGAGCTGCTGGTCGTGCGGCGCGACCTGGACCGCCACGACCGCGCCCTGGCCGCCGAGACCCGCCACGGCCTGCGGTGGCTGGACAAGGTGTGGGACGAGCGCCGCAAGGTCCTGTACGTGCAGGTCGGGCTCGGCACCGGCAGCGAGGAGTTCGGCTTCGTCGGCGACCACGACGTGTGGCGGCTGCCGGAGGCCGACGACGCGCTGGAGGTGCAGCCCGGCGACGCCGAGTACTTCATCAAGCACCGCCCGGTGTTCCGCGCCGCGCCACCCGGGCGGCGGATCAGCCCCAACCTCGCCGGGCGGGTGGCCGCCGCCTTCGCGCTCGGCGCCCAGGTGGAGGCCGGGCACGACCGCGGGCGGGCGCGGGCGCTGCTGGCAGCGGCGGCGTCGGTGTTCGCCATGGCCAGGACCACCAACGTCGGCGAGCTGGTGACCGCGTTCCCGCACGCCTACTACCCGGAGGACTCCTGGCAGGACGACATGGAGCTCGGCGCCGTCGAGCTGGCGCTGGCCGCCAGGGCCCTGCACGACCGGCGCGGGGCGGCCTGGCTGCGGGCCGCCACCCACTGGGCCGGGGAGTACCTCGCCAGCGAGCACCGCGACGCGCTCAACCTGTACGACACCAGCGCCCTCGCCCACGCCGACCTGGTGCGGGCGCTCCGCCGCGGCCAGCGGCCGCCGGGCCTGGAGGTCGGCGCCGGCGACCTCGTCGCCGACCTACGGCGGCAACTGGAGTCCGGCGCCGCGCCGGCGCGGGACGAGCCGTTCGGCTCCGCGGTCGACGTCGCCGAGTTCGACGCGGCCACCCGCACGTTCGGCTTCGCGGCCACCGCCCGGCTGTACCGGCGGCTCACCGGCGACCGCGCCTACGACGCGTTCGGGGTGCAGCAGCGCAACTGGGCGCTCGGCGCCAACGCCTGGGGGACGACCTTCGTGATCGGCGAGGGCACCGTCTTCCCCCACTGCCCGCAGCACCAGGTCGCCAACCTCGCGGGCAGCCTCACCGGCGGCCGCGAGGTGCTGGTCGGCGCGGTCGTCAACGGACCCAACGGGGCGGAGAACTTCGAAGGCATCGGCATCCCGGACGGCGCCAAGGCCTGCCCGGTCGACGGGCGCAACCGCTTCGCCGCCTTCGACCGCGCCGACGCGCGCTTCCTGGACGACGTGCGCGCCTGGCCCAGCGTCGAGCCGGCGATCGACTTCACCTCCACGGGGATGCTCGCCTTCGCCCTCGCTGCCTAGTCGGTTGCGGGAAGCTGCGGCACGACCACGCCGAGGTCGACGTTGCCGCCGGAGAGGATCGTCCCCACCCGCGCACCCGCCAGGTCGCCGACCTTGCCGGCGAGCATGGCGGCGATCCCCGCGGCGCCGGCCGCCTCCACCACGACCTTCATCCGCTCCATCACGAAGCGCACGCCGGCCAGCAGCTCGGCCTCGGACACCAGCACCATCTCGTCGACCAGCTCGCGGAACAGCGGGAAGGTGAGCGGCCCGGCGAACGGCGCGCAGAGCCCGTCGGCCACCGAGCGGGGCACGATCGGCACCGGCTGGCCGGCGGCCAGCGCCGCGGTCAGGGCGGCCGCGCCGACCGGTTCCACCCCGATCACCCGGCAGTCCGGGTTGGCGTCGCGGACGGCCAGCGAGGTGCCGCAGAGCAGCCCGCCACCGCCGACGCAGCAGACCCAGACGTCGACCGGCCCGGCGTCGGAGACCAGCTCGAGGCCGCTGGTGCCCTGGCCGGCGACGACCTCGGGGTCGTCGAAGGGATGCACGAAGGTCAAGCCGCGGTCGCGCTGGAGCCGCTCGCACTCGGCGAACGCCTCCACGGTGGTGTCGCCGTGCAGCACCACCTCGGCGCCGTAGCCCCAGCAGGCCGCCACCTTGGTTGCCGGCGCGTAGGTGGGCATGACGACGGTGGCCTTGGCGCCGACCTGGGCCGCCGCCCAGGCGAGCGCGCCGGCGTGGTTGCCGGCCGAGACGGCGACCAGGCCGCGGTCAAGCGCGTCCTCCGGCAAGGTGAGCAGCCGGTTCAGGGCCCCCCGCGCCTTGAACGAGCCCGTCTTCTGGACCGCCTCGTCCTTCACCACGACCCGCGCGCCGGTCCGGCCGTCCAGGGTGGCCGAGGTGCGGACCGGGGTCCGGTGCACCCTGCCCGCGATCCGCGCCGCTGCGGACCGCACCGCGTCTGCGTTCACGCTGACCTCCTCGCCGTCGATGCGAGAAGTGAAGCACGGACGGCCAAAGGAGTTCGCGCGGCCGCGCTACTCGCCGCGCTGGCCGAGCCCGTAGGTGTTGCCGTCGGGGTCCTTGAACGTGGCCCACCAGCCCCAGAACTGCTGCGACGGCTCCTCGGCGAACTCCACCCCGCGCCCGGCCAGCTCCTTGTGGGTGGCGAGGATGTCGTCGCAGTCGAACAGCACGTTGGAGAAGGTGCCGATGCGGTCCTGCTGGCCGTCGGGGGTGAACAGCACCAGGACCACGTTGCGGTCGGGCGGGGCCACCTCGATCCAGCGGGCGGCACCGGGGCCCTCCCCCATCGGCGTGTCCTGCAGCACCTCGAAGCCGAGGGTGTCGGTGAAGAACTTCTTGGCCCGGTCCTGGTCGCCCACGTAGATGCCGACGCTGCGCACGGAGCTGAGCACGATGGTCCCTCCTCGGGAGTCGGTAGCGCGTCACCGCCATGGTGTCGCCGCCTCCCCCGGCGAGTCCAAGACCAACCGACCCGCCTTCCCATAGGACCTTCCTATGGCGACCGCGCGAGGATGGACGTTAGGCTAGACACAGGACAGCTGAGCAGCGCAAATGCATTCGGGTGACGCGACGTTCGCTTGAGCACAGCGCTCCATGTTGGGATAGAACGTCGGTCCGAGTTGGTATTATCGTCGTGATATGAGGCATCCCGAGTTCGACGTTCTCACCGCCTCCTGGGAGCTGGCGCTACAGGCGGACGGCTACGCGGAGAACACTTGCCACTCGACCTCATCGACCTCGCGCTCGCAGTACTCCTCGCACCCAGGCTCCATCGCCAGCAGCTCGGCATCCCGAGGCAGACGCTGCATCCTGACCAGCAGCTCCCCCACCGTCATCCACTCAGCGTAGCGGGCCAGCCCGCTCAGTGAGATCGCGAAGCGACGGCGAGGCGCGATGGTGCTACGATGATCGAACGTTAGTTCGAGTGGAGGGTGGCGGTGTGGGGCCGCGGTGCTCCTTCTGCGGGACCGCCGATGGGCCATTCCTCGAAGTCGAGGGTGGCCTCTCGCTGCTCATGTGCGTCGACTGCCAGGCCGCCCGCGGCGCCGGCAGCACCGACCCGCTCACCGCGCACTACGATCCGGGCCAGCCGTACTTGAGGCGGACGTGCGCGTTGTGCCCGGCCCGATGCTTCGCGCCCACCTGGCTAGAGGGTCATACCGCCGCCGAGCATCCGGGGTGGACCGGCTGGTACGAGATCCTCCGGCCCTATCCGCGGCAACTTCTGCGGGTGGTGTACCGCCGGACAGCCGATCAGGGCTCGGGCGAGGGCTGATCCTCACCGCGCTCCTGATCGCAGCGGCCGCCCTGCGTTGCGGCCTGGTCCTGGTGGACGCTGTGGTCGATGACCCCCAGGACCTCGATGGGACCCAACGCAGTCCGGAGGCGGCGAAGCGCCGCGAGCTGGTCCGGGTCACCTCTGGCACACACCCATGATGGCGGTTGTCCGATTGGGCGGACGGAGGTCCAGCGTGGATCGCCAGATCCGTAGCTTGGTGCTCTGCGTCGATCTGGTCGGCTCCAGACGGATCTTGGCTGCTCAGGTGGGATGGGCCGTCGGTCGCGTCGGGTCCAGACGGGTCCCGTCGGATCGTGCGGATGATCAACGGGATGATCAAGTACCTCGACACGTCCGCCGCTGGGGTAGCGGAGGAGAGTCGGCGGCGATCCGAACCCTCGACCTTCCGATTACGAGTGAGACACGACCCGTCTGATCGGTGACGCCTGAGAGCATCGCCGCAGGTCGGGTCGGGTTCATCGTCCAACCAGTGGCATCGCGGGCGGCTGTGTGACCACGACCGGATTGCCAAGGGGATTGCCAGCGAGGGCAGTTGGCCCACGCCGATACTCCAGTAGTCGAGGACTGCGCATCGAAGCCGAGTCCGATCCATCTCCGATATCAAGACGTTTGTCCTGATACCGCCGATTGGATCGAATCGCTCTAGCTTCAGGACTTCGTCTTATTTAGGCTATCACCCTGCGCCGCATCGGACACCTTTTGAGACGAACTGGCCAAGCGTCGCCCTAGGGAGGCTCGCAGATGCGTAAGCTCTGGCTGGTAATCGGGGTCGTCATCCTGGCGCTGGCACCGCTGGCGTGGGCGAGCACGATCGCCCCGCCGGCCCAGCCAATCCATACCCACGACCAGAACGGCAGCGAGGTCGCGCTGGCCGGCAAGGCCCTCTCGGTTCCGGTCGCCCAGGCCCACTCAGGCAGCACCGTGGCCAGCACAGACAGCCGCGCCAGGCACGTCCAGCATCTCGTCAGGCTTCAATTTACTGGGAGCGCGGTCCACGCCGAGTGCTGGGCGAAGAACGACGGCGGTTCCCACGACCATACGCATCGGATCACCGCCTGCCAACTCCACCTCAGCGGGGGTACGATCCTTCGTGGGACCTGTCAAACACCGGGCAGCTACGGACCGTGCGGCTATTCGTCGCAAGATCAGCACTGGCACAGCCCGACACACGGAAATCTCCTGTACTGCTACCGCGCCGTCGGGGGCTTCGATACCACCGGCCACTCACACGCCACCATCTACGCTCCAAGTACAGGCTGTTGGTTCCCCCCAACGATACGTGGCTGATGGCGTCAAGGAACTCCTGGGCAGTCGCCTGAGAGCACCTGATGGATGCGGGGGACGGCGGCGCGGTCGAACTCACCCGAAGCGGAAGGATCCTGCATCCGTACTTGCTCGGCAAACCCCGCCGACGCCACGCTGAGTAGCAACCAGGTCAGGCTCGGACTGCGCCGAAGGCGGCGCGGACCGAAGGTCCGCCAAGAACGCGGCCGCGCCGATGGATCAATCGCGCGAAGCGCACCTCTCGGCGCGGCCGCACCACTCTCCCCCGAGGGGGGGCCACGAGCCGTACGGTAAGTGGATCTGTTGAGCGAGCGAATGGTTACCGAACCAGTGCCCAGACGCGGGCGGTATCGTCGTGGCTTGCGGTAGCCAACAGGCGTCCATCGGGGCTAAAGGCCACATCCCTCACCTTCGCCTCGTGGCTGACGCGAGCGCGTTCCTCTCCGGTGGCCACGTCCCAGACCCGCGCCGTCGTGTCGTTGCTGGCGGTGGCCAACAGACGGCCATTGGGGCTGAACGCTACCCCGATCACTTTCGCGTCGTGGGTAACCTGGCAGCGTTGCTGTCCGCTCGCGACCTCCCACACCCGCGCCGTCTGATCATCGCTGGCGGTGGCTAATAGGTGCCCATCGGGACTGAAGGCTACCGCCCGCACGGAATCCTCGTGGGTGATCGGGGCATGTTGCTGTCCGCTGGCGAGGTCCAAGACCCGTGCCGTGTTGTCATGGCTGGCGGTCGCCAGCAGGCGTCCGTCGGGACTGAATGCCGCTCCCTCTACGATTGCACCGTCGTGGGTGACTCGGGCGCGTTCCTGTCCGCTGGCTATCGCCCAGACCCGCGCTGTCTGATCGTCGCTGGCAGTGGCCAGCAAGCGACCATTGGGACTGAAGGCCACCGCCTGCACCCATCCGTCGTGGGTGACTCGCCTGCGTTCCTGTTCGCTGGCTACCTCCCAGACCCGCGCCGCGCTGTCGGTGCTGGCGGTAGCCAGTAGGCGCCCATCCGGACTGAACGCCACCCCGTTTACCCAACCCTGGTGGGCAAGCTGAGCTTGCTGCTGGCCGCTGGGCATCTCCCAGACCCGCGCCGTCTTGTCGTCACTGGCGGTAGCCAGCAGGCGCCCATTGGGACTGAACGCCACACCGTTCACGTTCGTGGGGTGCCGCACCACTTGGAGCAAGCTCGGCAAAGCAACAACGTCCGCGGGATCGACCTCCACTGGCACCGCTTGTACAGGACCGGGAGAAACCGGGGGACTGGCCGCAGTGCGCAGGATCGGTTTGATCGCCGTCAGCAGCCGGTCGACGTCAGAGCGGAAGCTCTCATGTCGCACGCTGAGCGCGTTACGGCGCGCCAGCTTCGCCAAGCTGTCGGGCAACTCCTGCGCGCGGGGCATCACCGCACCCGCGACCAGAATCGGGATCACGCGGATGTCACGCTCCAACGCCGCCTGGACTTCCAAACGGACGATGTCGTCGGGGTCGTCCAGCCGCTGCCGCCCGTCCTGGTCGGTGGCGGTGAGCCATCCTGGCCCGATGACGGCCAGCAGCACCTGGCAGCTGCTGACCGCCTGGGCGATGACTTCAGCGAAGTCGACCCCAAGCTCGATTCGGTCGACGTCCATAAAGACCTGGTCGTCGCCGAAGTTAGCAGCGAGCCGGTCGTAGAGGCGACCGGCGATGTCGCTGGATTCCTGCCGACGGTAGCTGATGAAGACGCCACCCCGCGAGGGAGCCGACACGCGCAGACCCCTTCCCTAACGGACGCGTCATCCTATCGGTGCACACTGCCGGGATCGACACCGGCCAAATTGCCCCTCGCGGATGGCGCTGCATCTCCCGCCGCGGCACCACCCTGCGTGGCAACCAGGACAGGTTCAGATTGCCGCCGGAGGGGGCGCGGACCTTCGGTCCGCCAAGAACGCGGCCGCGCCGCTGAATCAATCGCGCGAAGCGCACCGCTCGGCCTGGCCGCTCCACTCCCCCGAGGGGGCGCTACCAGCGGTGATCCGCCGTCCAGGCGGCGAGGGGGTACGCGAGTGGCGTGCGTAGGGTCCAGCGTAGGGTTCTGCGTACAGTCCCGCGTGGGGTCCAGCGTAGGGGTCCCGCCCGACCACCGCGGCGCCGGGCCGTGACCGGCAGGGCTGCGCCGAAGACGCGTCCCACCACCGACCACCGCGAGTGGCCGGCCGGCGTGGTGCCGGGCAGGCCGTCAAGCGCGAATGGCTTGACCGCGTGGACCTGCGCTGCGGCGGGGAGCCGGACATTCGCGCTTGCCCGCCGGGCATCGCTGCCCCGTCTGCGCCACGGGCGCCCGGGCGATCCATGTGGCCGGTACGCCGGGGGGAGACATCCTACGGGTACTTGCTGTCAAGCTGTGGCTATCCCCGCTCGTTCTGCTTATTGGAGCTCTACGTCGGTGACCTGCTATGGGGCGCGGGTGAGGAAGCCGGAGATGATGGCGGTCACGACGGGGATCACCACTGGGAGGACAGCGGTTGCGATCACGCCCTGGAGCACACGCGTTCGAAGCGGCCAGACCGGGCATGCGGCGGCTATCTCCTTGAACTGCGAGGTGATAGCCGATAGCGAGTCGGCCTTGGCCTTGAGCCGCGGCGCGTTGTCGGTTCCTGGGGGCATTACGTCCTCGGTTACTGGCGGGCTCGTGTGGCTGATCGCGTCGCGGAATTCTCGCATGACCGGTTTAAGTACCTCTTCTTGACATTCCTTCATGCGCAGATGTGGCACCCACAGCAGGTTGTAGAAGGCCCTGGGGAGCAGAGCGAAGTAGAAGATGGCCAGGACGTATGACTCTGGGCGACGGGTTGGCCCGGAGGGCGTGTCTTGCGCGGCGAGGAAGATGCAGAGGCCGGCACCGCCGAGGATGGCAGCGGCAGTCAGTACCAAGTCGAGCATGTGTCCGACCGGCCTAAGGCCGCCACAGCGGTCGGGATGGAGCGGCTGAACGTTCAGCTTGCACCGGCGGAGGAACCTCCCGACATCCCGACAAGCGATCGAGATCTGGATGATCGTCAGAACTCCGAGGTAGAACAGGGCGACCTGCACGACCAGTGTGATCGCGATCAGGAGCGTTGCCGGAGGCGAGGTCATCTCATTGAGGTAGTCGCGCAGCTCGTAGATCAGGTATCCGGCGGTCAACAGCGCCGTGCCTACCACTACCAACGGGTGGTCCAGCCGCTTGTCCAGCTTCTTCGCGAAGTCGCTCGGAGTCTCGCTCTTTTCGCCGGCACGGATCACTTCGTCGTGATCGAGTCGGCGCAGCAGGCTCGTGGCAATCTCGCGTAGCCCTAGTTGGGCGCTGACGAACAGGGGCGTGAGCACGAACGCCGCGACCGCATCCACGAAGAGATAACGAGCAAACTCGGGCTTATCCCGGACCGACTGCCAATCCTGCAAGCCCAATACGGCGCCGACGACGACCGCCGCGGCGACGGCGATCCAAGCGTTGAGCAGGTCGTGGTGGGGCGGGTCCTTATCGAGATCGATTGTCCCGGTCATCCAGTTCCGACAACGCAGCAGCAGCTGCTTCATCCCACCGCGCTCAGCCGGTTGTGTGGCTACTGCTCCGATGAGCAGGGGTGTGAGGTCGACAGTGGTCGGGTGGGATGCACCATCTGCCATTTGACATCCAGCACCGCTCGAGTCGGCCGTCCGCCCCGAACCGGGCACTGTCCTCCGGTGGGAGTGTAGGCCCCGGGAAACGTACTCTGAAAGAACGGCCATCACTGACGGGACGTGCTTTCGATCACATCCGCATGCACGGACCCAGGTCATCAAGTCCAACCAACCCGCGCGTCGCTGCAAGCTGGATGTCACGCCGGCTGAGGTCTACCGTGGCCGTGGTCAAGCACGATCGAGGCATGCGGCCGAACTCGGCCGTCCCATCGCGCTTGACCTCGCGGCATGCCTGCCCCATCTGCACCACCGGCCCCCGGGCGATCCAAGTGGCCAGTACGCCGGGGTTGCACCCCCGGCACCCCCCGCTTGTTGAGTCAGCCAGCCGCGTCGGCGGCCGGCCAGGCCAGCTGCTCCTGATTGCTGATCCGGTGGGCCAGGCAGCCGTGCAAGATGCCGACCAGCCGGTTACCCAAGGCGCGTAGCGCCTGGTGATGGGTGGCGCCGCGGGCGCGGTGGGCGTCATAGCACCGCCGCGCGCCCGGCGAGGCGGTCAGGGCCGCGAACGCCCACAGGTAGCAGGCATCCACCAACCGCTGGTTGCACGCGGCCCGGGCAACCACCATCGTGCGAAGCCCCGAGGCCTGGTGACCGGGGCGGTGCCCGCGAACGCCTTGCGGCCCTTGGCGGTGGCATACCGGTGCGGGTCGTCGCCCGAACTCGCCCAGCACCCGCGCGCCCAACACCACCCCAAGCCCTGGCAGGCTCTGGAGGATCGCCGCGTCTGGGTGGGCGCCGAACCGTGCCACGAGCTGCTGCTCCAAGGCGGCGACCTGCTCGTTGCAGCGGCGAAGCATGGCCACCAGGGCACCCACCACCGCACCAAAGGCGGCGGTCACCGGCGCTGGTGCCGCCAGCTGCGGCATCGCCAGCGCATCATGGATCGCCACCACCCGTGCCTGAGGTTGCGCCGCCGGCCCGCGTTGACCAGCGCCTGCCGGACCGCCGCGCGGGTCAGCTGGCGGCCCTGCTCGGGGGTGGGCGCTGAGGCGTGTTTCAAAAGTCATAGCCACTCAACCTGCCGGTCGACCTCATCGCTACGTCGGCGGGGTGGAAGGTGGAGAAGCCTTCTCCGGAGTTCTTTGACCGGATCGTTGCCGAATGCGGGTGCCCCGCTAGCGAGATCGCGTACGTGGGCGATCGGTTGGACAACGACATCGGCCCCGCCCTTGCCGCCGGTATGGTCGCTGTGCTCCTGCGGCGTGGCCCGTGGGGGTACATCCATGCGGCCCATCCAGTCGTGGCACAGGCTCACATCCGGGTCGAGGCACTGAACGAACTGCCAGAGCGCCTAACGCTTCTGCGAGACCGTTCGATGTTCTGATAAATCCGGCCGAATGGTCGGCGCTGACGTGCGTTTTCCCTAGTCAGCACAGCGCTTGTTGGCTAG
>Ga0209843_1000106_pt1 | contig 12859 bp, 8 predicted proteins | sample GWRWS1_20_30_FD_187222 | JGI IMG/M metagenome (GOLD analysis project Ga0209843, IMG submission 187222) | Riverbed sediment microbial communities from areas with vegetation nearby in Columbia River, Washington, USA - GW-RW S1_20_30 (SPAdes)... | ecosystem: Environmental > Aquatic > Freshwater >... | reverse complement strand
CCAGGCGTGCCCAAACCTCGGCGTGGTCCCTAGGCCCATCGCCGTCGGGCTCATCCAGGCGGTCCAGCCTGAGTGGCGGCACTGCGAACCCGCCCAGGCGGTATTGCCCGCGCTGGCGTTGGGCCGCATCTCGCACGTGCTCCGCGATCAGTGGTGCGACCACAGGCCACAGGAATCGCTGGCCCAATGCCTCCGCGGCCCGGCGGATCGCCGCGAGCCGCTGCGGATCGTCGAGCAGGCCACCCACGGCGTCAGCGAGAGCGTCGGCTTCCCCACCGGGGACGAGCACGCCGGCCCCGGTCTCCAGGAGGTCAGTCGTGTAGGCGTGCCTGGTTGCGACGGTCGGGCATCCGGCCGCGACCGCATGGGTCAGCGATCGCGAATGGGTACGATCCAGCGGCACGTTCGGCGCGAGATACACATCCGTGTTGCCGAGCACCGCGGCCAGCTCACCGGGCGTGGGCAACACGTCCAGAAAACGTACGGACTGGACGAGGTCCAGTTCGCTTACGAGGTCGCGGAGTCCCTCGCGGTACGTTTCGCCGCCGCCACTTGTGCCGTCCGGATCTGTGCCGCCCAACACGACGTAGAGCACATCTGGCCGGCCAGCGATGATCTTGGGAAGGGCTGAGATCGCCACCTCGAGCCCCTTGCCCGGGCCGACGAGGCCGATCGTGGACAGCACGCGCCGTCCGGCCATCGCGTCGAGTGCGTCCGCGACAATGGCGCGAACGGGCGGGGCCGATCGATCGCGTGCCCGTGCGAAAACCGCCGGCACCCCCATCGGCACGACCGACAGCGAACCTGCTCGGGCCACCCGGCGGGATACGGCGAGGTCGCGCGCCGCCTCCGTGAAGACCAGAACTCGCGCCGCGCCGTCGTTGAGCGCGGCTATCGCCCGCACCCTGGTGGGATCCACGGTGTGGCGCACCGAATGCAGAGTCACCAGATAGGGGATGCCGCGCAGCCGTAGCTCGCGTCCGAGTTCGAGCACGTGCGAGCCGGCCAGGCCACCGAACACGCCGTCGTCGTGCTGGATCAGAACCGCGTCGACGCCATGCTCAGCCAGGATCCGTGCCGCCCGGCTGTAGTCGTCGATTTCATCCTGCCCAACGATGGCCACCACCTCGTCGGGGTAGTTGAGGCCGTGCCGGTCCACCGCGCACACGAACACTTCAAACTCGGGTGACAGTGCCCGAAACAATTCACCGACGTACGCCGCGAGCCCGCACCCGCGGGGCGGATACGGCGACACGATGCCCAGTCGCACCGGTATGCCCAGTCGCACCGGAATGCCCAGTCGCACCGGCCGCTCCTCGAGTCGCACCAAGGGATGTGAGAGCTACCCAGACCGGGGGGTGTCAATCGCGGGGCGTGACGTCGAGCACGTCGCGCTCAGTCAGCAGGGGACTGTCTTGCGTCGCAGGGGTAGAGCCGGCACAGTTCGGGAGTGTCCGTGACCCGTCTGACCCGCCGGAGCCCCGGCCTTCGCGCGGCGACGATCCTGCTCGCCGCCGCGATGGCCGCGGCCGGCTGCGCGTCGGATCCTGCGGCCACATGGCAGGCGCCTGCGTCGCCCGGGCCAAGCGCCCCGGCGACGACCCAGACGAAGGCGGAGCCGACCACGCTCACCATTGTGGGGTCGGGCGACGTCCTCCTGCATCCACAACTGTGGAATCAGGCCCACGCGGACGCGAAGACGAAAGGCGAAGACGGGTACGATTTCGCACCTCTCTTCGAGGATGTCAGGGATGTGGTATCTTCCGCCGATCTGGCGATCTGCCACATCGAGCCGCCCCTGGCCGACGCCAACGGCCCATTCATCGGCTACCCCCGCTTCTCGGTGCCGCCACAGGTGGTGCCCGCCCTCGCGGATCTCGGCTACGACGCCTGCTCTACGGCCTCAAATCACACGATCGACCACGGCGAGGCGGGAGTCGTCCGCACGCTGGACGCGCTCGACGCCGCCGGCATCAAGCACGCGGGCAGCTATCGCACCAAGGCCGAGCACGGCCTGGTGACCATGCTGGAGATCCAGGGCGTCAAGATCGCTTCCTTGTCGTACACGTTCTCTTTCAACGGGTTGCGGCGACCGGCCGGCAAGGAGTGGATCGCCAACCAGATCGACACCGCCGACATTCTCGAAGAGGCCAAACGGGCCCGGGCCGAGGGCGCCGAGATCGTCGTGGTCAGCCTCCACTTTGGTACGGAGTACCAGCACGGCGCCAATTCACAACAACTCAATGTCGCCAAGAAGCTGCTGGCATCTCCGGACGTTGACCTGATCCTCGGCCACCACGCACACGTCGTGCAGCCCTTCGAGAAGATCGGCGACAAGTGGGTGGCGTACGGCATGGGCAACGAGGTTGCCCACCACGCCGAGCCAAGCAATGACAACCGCGAGGGTGTGCTCGCTCGCTTCACGTTCACCGAGGTCTCCCCGGGCGCATGGAAGGTCACCACGGCCGAGGCGATCCCGATCTGGATGGACTTCTCCCCCGACCGACTCATCAACATTCCCGACGCGCTCGCCGATCCGGCCACGCCGGCGGCCGACCGATCGGTGCTCCAAGGCGCGTTGAAGCGGATCAAGGGCTATCTCAACTCCCGCGGCGCACACGACGACGGCCTCGTCGTCGACGGCGCCTGAAGCGCCTTGCGGCGCAGTCTGCAAGGAACATGCAACCCGGCCGCCGCATGCTTTCGCTGTCAGCAGAGGCACGCGAGATCGGGAGACAGCCATGACGTACGCGGAGCAGACGACATTCGACCAGCCAGACGAGACCCGCACCTTCCCGAGGGGCAGGGTCGATTTAGTGAAGATCGGCGACAGCGAGATCGGACGACTCATCCTCGCGCCGGGGTGGCGCTGGTCCGATCACGTGAAGCCGATCGCCGGTACGGACTGGTGCGAGGCACCCCATTTTCAGTACCACGTGGCGGGGACGCTGAGGATCAAGATGACCGACGGGACCGAACTCGACGCGGTCGCGGGCGACGTGACCGCATTGCCGCAGGGCCACGACGCCTGGGTCGTCGGTGACGAGCCGGTTGTGGTCGTGGACTGGTGGGGCGCAAGCACATACGCGAAGGCCTGAGTCTGCGCCCCGCAACGGCCTCAGTTGGCTGCGAGAATCCAGACGATGATCACGATCACCGCGAGCAGGACGCTTGCCCCGGCGGCGATCAACGCGACCGGCAGTGCGCGACTGGGTTCGGGGTCGACCGACTGCGCGAACGTTCGGAAGCGTTCGGTGAGCTCACCGGGCTCCATCTGCTCATCGGACATGCCGCGCACCATAGCGAACCTCGTCAACATTCGCAGTCCCACACGCCGGCAACACGTGTCGATCTCGTTTGGGCCGGATCAATCGCGGCGCCGGATCAATCGCAGCGCCGGATCAATCGCAGCGCCGGATCTACCGCAGCGCCGGATTTTCGCAGGATCAGTCGCCGCCGAGCTTCGAACTGAGCTGGGTCCGCGACCGGACGCCAAGCTTGCGATAGATCCGGGTGAGGGTGGCCTCGACGGTTTTCACGCTGAGAAACATCCGCGTGGCGATCTCCCGGTTGCTGGCTCCCTCGCGGACCATGGCGGCGATGCGGGCCTCGGTGATGGTCAGGCCTGCGACGACGACGCCTGAGGCGCCGGCGGCAGCCTTAACGGAGTCGACTCGCTCCAGTTGTGCTGGGATCGTATCGGTGACCGCGCCGTCGACAAGGGCCAGCGTCCGGGTGGCCTGCTCGACCCAGGGCTTGGCGCCGACGCCAGTGAACACCGCCAACGCCTCGCCCATGGCCGCCCGCGCCGCCGCATAGCGACGCCGCCTGCGCTCGACCTGCCCCGCCACCAGCAGTGTGTGGCCCCGCTCGATGGGCTGGCCGAGAAGTTCGAAGCGACGCGCGGCCGCACCCAGCAGGGCAGCGGCCGAGTCGATGTCGCCGCGTTCCGCGCGCAGCAGCGCCTCCGCGCGGTCGAGCCTGGCGACGACGCCCGCGTTGTGGGTGCGGTGGGCGATTGCCGACCGCGCGGACAGGATCGTGGCATCCGCCTCGGCCAGTTCGCCGATGGCGACGAGCCCTGCGGCGAGATCGCTGTGCCAGCGCACCACGGTCGGTTCGGCCACGCCCTGGCCGAGCTCCAAGGCCCGGATGCGGCGCAGGGTGGCGACTCCGCCGCGCGCGTCGCCGGAGCGGAGCTTCGCCTGCCCCAGGGCGTGCAGGTTGCGCGCCAGATGGATGGCGTCCCGCTCCTGCTCCGAGGCGCGGCAGCCGCGCTCCGCATAGGCTGCGGCGCGGGTGATGCTGCCGCCGGCCAGTTCGGCGACGGCGCCGGTGTACCAGGCGGGGCCGGGGCTGAGGCCTGCCTCCTGGGCAACCCGGATGGCCCGGCCGGCGAAGTCCAGCGCATCACGGCAGCGGCCGCGGGATGCGGACACCTCGGAGAGGCTGCGCAGGACTCCGACGAGCTCCTCTCCCCCTCCACGCTCGACCAGAGCAAGCATTCTGAACAGATCTTCGCGGGCCACCTCAAGGCGGTCGTCGAAGACGGCGAAACGGGCGGCGAGATATCGGGGGGTGAGATGCAGCAGCCCGTCCAAGGCGGGCTGGGGAAGGGCGAGCGCGCGGTCCAGGAGGCTCACGTAGTCCGACCGCCCCAACACCCGCGAAAGCTGAGCCTTCACCGCTAACGCCATGGCCTCTGTCGTGGTGTCACCCACCGCGTGAGCCAGATCGACCGCCTTATCCGCCTCGGGCTCACCGCGCAGCGGGTGGCCATCAATCATCGCCTGCCAGGCCAGCCGCAGCCGTAGCGGGGCCGTCAGCGCGGGATCGTCGTCGGCATCGGCCAGCGCCGCCGCGAACGTCTCGTCCATATCCGCGAGCGCCTGACCGGAGAGATCAATGAGCGCGATCCGAACCCGTACCCGGTGCGCCGGCAGCGAGTCCGCGGAGATGACCGCGTCGGCCGCCCGGGTGACGATCTCGGATCGGCTGGCCGCCGCGCCGACCTCCGCGGCCGCGACCAGCCACTCCAGGCGTTCGGCGGCCAGTTCTGGTGGGGTTCGATCGGCAGCGAGCAGGTACAGTTCGGCGGCCATGCCGCGGGCGCCTCTACGACGCGCCTCCTCGGCGGCGGTCACGATGGATCGAGCGACCTCGGCGTCGGGATCCGCTGACGCGAGCGCACGATGTCGGGTCCGATCTACCGCGTCGGTGACGACGGCGGCGAGGGCGGTGTGGACCGCAGATCGATGCGCGGCCGTGGCCGACTCGGCGACAACCGTGGCGACCGCCGGAGGAGTGAAGCGAACAAGGCTGCCATCAGTGACGAGCAGCCCGACCGCTGCGGCCACGCGGATGTCGCGCTCGGCTTCCGTGCGGCCAGCGCGCAGCAGCAACTCGACCGTCGGCCGCGTGGCGAGCGCCGCGAGAAGCAGGGTCTCGCGCACGTCATCCGGCAGCGCAGCCATGCGGTCGCGAAGCAGCGCGTGCAGCCGCTGGGGTAGCGGCAGCGGACGCCAGGCGGCCGAGGTACGGTCGGCGAACGCGCCGCCCAGGGCCAGAGCGAGGTACGGATTGCCACCCGAATCCGCTTGCACCTTGCTCGCCGCGCGCGCCGGCAATTCGTAGAGGTCGAGTAGGTCGGCGAGGTCGTCGGCGGCCAACGGTGGCACCGCGATCTCCAGGACGGGATTCGGCGCCAATGCGGCTGCCCGGGCTGGCTGGCCCGTGCGGGGTAGCGACACCCGCCACAGATTGGTCCGCCTACTGACGCGGCTCGCAGCATCCCCGTACTCGGGCTCGGTCTTCCCGGCCTCTCCGTACTCCGGCCATCGCTCGGCGACGACAGCCCGGACGTTGCTGCTACCGATACGGCGGGAGGCGGACGCGATGACGTCGGCGGACGCCGCGTCCAGCCACTGTGCGTCATCGATCAGGACAAGCACGGGGCCATCGTCGGCACAGCGTTCGAGCAGAGCCTGCCAGGCAAGACGGCGAGCGAGCCTTGCCCGGCTGCCTGCCCCGCCCGGTGGGCCACGCAGGAGCACCGCGTCAACGGCGACGCGCTGGGGCTCGGGTAGCTCGGCGAGGTAGCTCAACGGCAGCTGACTGAGCAGATCGGCCAGCCCTGCGTTGGAGATCCAGCGGTCGGTCTCGGCCCCGGCCACGCGCAGGACCCGCTCGCCGCGGGCTATGGCCGCTGCGCCCACGGCGTCCACGATCGCGGTCTTCCCAATCCCGCTGGACCCGGTCAGGATGACGCTCCCGCCCGCCGCGAGCTGTGATTCGACGGTACCTAGCAGGTCTGCCCTGCCCACTAACCGTGGTGGCTGTGAGCTCGGGATGTCGGTCTGCAGCGCGACCCCCTGATCTGCGGCTTGGTCTCAACCCAAGTCGCGGTGGCGGACGTCCCGCTCACCTTAAGAGGTACGTATCCACGCATCAATGGGCGGCCTCCGCATACCTATCTGGCCGGGTCCGCACTCGCCGCTCGCGTGCGCGGATGCCCATCGCCTCGCACGTGCGAAGATAGCGTTCTGCCATGCGACTGGACTGGCCCGACTGTCACAACGCCCGCGACGTGGGTGGGCTGCCTACCGCGTCCGGTGGACGGGTCCGGCGCGGCGCCCTGATCCGGTCCGATGTGCTCGGCCAGCTCACCCCAGCCGGCGTGGCGTCCGTCCGCGGGTACGGGGTAAGCCGCATCATCGACCTTCGTTCCGTAGACGAGGTCGCGGAGATTCCGGGGCCGTTCGCTGCTGACGCCATCTATCGCAACGTTCCCCTCATCGACGAGCAGGCCGACCGCCACCGGGATCCGGTAGCGGAGGCCACCATGCTTGCTACGTACAAGGGGAGCATCGACCGAAACGGGCGACGGATCGCGGCCGGCGTGGCCGCCGTGGCCGACGCACCGCCCGGCGCGGTGGTCGTCCATTGTGCTGCCGGCAAGGACCGCACCGGCTTGCTCGTCGCCCTCATGCTACGCGCGGTGGGCGTCGCCGACGCTGATATCGCGGCCGACTACGCCCTATCGGCCGAGCATCTGCGCGAACGGTACGCCGCCGAGTTGGCCGCAGCCCCAAGCGCAGCGGACCAAGAGAAGATCCGCGAAGGGCAGCGCTGCCATCCGGACACTATCCTCGGTACAATGGCGCACGTCGATGCCCGCCACGGCGGGACGGTCGCCTACCTCGCTGCCATGGGCGTGACCGATGGTCAGCTTGCGTTACTCCGGACACGCCTCCTGGACGGCGGCGGGTTGTGAGCAGGGAGCATGGGAGTGGAGCCGAGGGGACTCGAACCCCTAACCCCCGCCTTGCAAATTTGACGCCTACTGTCCGGCGGTGTCAGGGAGCGCCGAGGACCTGCGGCATCGTTCGTTTCGCGTCTGTGCCACCGGCCGAGTGTCGACCCGCTGGGCTACAGGATGGCTACAAGCCCCTCGACGCTCGATCGTGGAAGTCAGCGCCGACCAACAAGTTACGGGATGTCGGGCGGATCTTGCCTTCTAGAGCGATCGATGACTTGCTCTGGGGTGAGCGGTGCTTTGGGGTGGTGGGTGAGGCACAGGGGCGTGTTCACCTTGACGAAGGCGAAGCCTTCGCCGGCGGCATAGAACTGACCGCTTCTAAGCAAGCCGATGTCTGGCAGTCTGCCGCCCTTGGCCTGAGCTAGCTCCCGGGCCGCGTCGATCTGGGCTGGGGCGTTCAACAAGCCGAAGAACTGCGTGGTCGCGTTGCCTGAGATCTGGTTGTTTAGCCCCTTCGGCGCTTGGGTGGCGAAAACGAGCCCGAGCCCGTACTTGCGGGCCTGTGAGGCGAGCGCAATCGAACTCTCCATGCAGGGGGTCTTGCCGCTCGACGGTGCGAACGTTTGCGCCTCGTCCATGACGAAAAGCCCGCCCAGCGGTCGGTCACCGGCCGGGTTGTGTTTGATCCAGTTGAAGAGCGCCATTTGAAGCTGGTTGACGAAGCTCTGGCGCTGCTCGTTGGAGGTGAGCCCGACGAAGCTGATCACCGACACCCTGGCCCGTTTGCCTCGTGTCGGTGTTAGCAGTACCCCCGGGTTGGCAGCGGTACCTTCCCCGCCGAAGAGGGGGTCGGTGACCATCGCCGCCTTGAGCGTTTCGGCGGCGTCGTGAGCGAGCCTGTCAGCTCTGGCCATGCGGCTCACTCCGTGAGGTAGCTCGGCGAGGAACTCGGTGAAGCCGTGCAGGCCGATATCTCCGCTGTTGGCGTAGGCCCGTAGTGCCTCGGTCAGCACGGCCTTGCCTTGCTGCGCGAGCCTGGTCGTACCGCTTACCCCGGCGCGTGGCGCGAGTGATTCCACCGCTGACCGGATCGCCTGGTCGAACTCGTCAGGTGAGTCCTGCACAGGCCTGAAGTCTGGCAATGGCTGGAAAGTGAGTGGGCGTCCGCTGTTGACTCGCGGCGTCCAGACCCTGACGTCGGTGTTCCTCAGATAGTCGCGGGCCCGCCCGTCGTCGCCGGGCGCCCAGCCCTCCGGCGGCTCTGGCCACGGGTCGCCGAGCCGGGCCAGGTCGTTGTTGGGGTCGAGCACTATCGCGGATACGCCCTGCAGGGCACATTCCTCGACCAAACGCCGGATCAGCACCGTCTTGCCGGAGCCGGAACCGGCGAATATCGCACAGTGACGACGCAAAGACTCCAGGTTGAGTGCAAATGCAGTCTGATCGTCCACTGTGTACCCCAGCGGAATCGACGGTCCGTAGCCTGCGCTGCCAGCTGGGGTTCGGGACCCTACCTCGTCGGCGTGCTGGTGAGGCACGGACACGTCCGCCTGACGGACGTACTGCTCACTCGGCTCGGCGCGCGCAACCGGGCCAGGTTGAGCACATCGGTCACCGAGTGCATCGCGGAACAGCTCCGTGCGACTCGCCGGACGGCGGTCGACTAGCCAATCGTGGTAGCGGGGGTCGGGTGTGGCGGCCATCTCTTTTAGCGCGGCGAAGATCTTGAGATCGTCCTCGGAGGCATCGTGTAGCAGACCGCCCGCGGCGACGAACGCGTCGAGGACCTCTTTCGTGCGCTTGCCGGTCGGCCATGGATTGGAACTAGTGCGACGTAACAGCACGAGTCGCCGTTGCGGGATGTCTTGGTCGAGGCCGGCCATGGTACATGCGGCCTTGATCCGATTGATCACCGCGAGTGCGGCTGGGCTTGCGATAGCACGAAAGCCCCAGTGGGCCTCGTTCTCGGTCGCCTCGTGTAGCACCTCAATGAGGCGCGCGTGCAGTGCCGGCTTCTTGCTGGGAAGCGGGTCATGTTTGAAGGTCGACCCGGCTGGCGCCTGTTCGTTGATCCAAGCGACGAGTCCGGCGCTCAAAAGGCCCGGCATACACGCGTCCTCGGTCGCGTGGTCGAGAGCGGGTCTGACGTCGGCCGCGGCGACAAGCGCGGCGAAGTGGTGGTCCAGCTCATCAAGATCGTGTCCCGCTAGGCCGGTTTGGCGCTCCGGCTCACATGGTGGAAGCGCCGCTTCGTGGAGGCGATTCAACTCGACGATCTCATCGCGGTCCAGGCAACACTGGATGTGACGTTCGATTCGGCGCAGCAGTGCGCGTGGAGTGAAGTTGGGTGCGTCCCGGAACGCTCCCGGCTTGATCGGCCAACTCGGGTAGGGCGCGGTGAACTGTTGCTGGGTGAATGTGACGGTGAAGCGTTTGGCGATGATCGCATGCCCGACGTCGGCACTGATGATCCGATCGGGAAGGTCGGTTGGCGGAAACCGTTCAGAGAAGGGCTGGGACGCGCTCCTGGTCAGAACGTCCCAGGTGTCGGGCAGGCACGCGACGACGATGAGGGTGCGGTAAGTGGTGTCGCGCAGAGTCACCAGCCCATCGGCAACTCGACCGATGGTTCTGGCCTCGGCCTCGTCTAGACCCTCGTAGCGGTTGATAAGCGAGGTTGTGGTCTGGGCGAACAGTGTGTCGATCTGGTCGATGGCGATCACGGATGGACAAAGTGTAAGCGCCATTAGGCGGGAGATGTCGCCGACGATGAGTTGTGGGGTGCGGATCGCCGGCTTGAGTCCCCAGGCGGCCCTGGCCGCGGGGTCGCCTGGCTCACAGATGAGGTGGGCATACCCGACGTCCTGCGCCTCGAAGTTGCGTGAGCCGTTGAGCCCTAGTGCTCGCGCAGTGTCCTGGCAATCCCGGCCCACGCTGGTGTCGTAGTTGCGCAAGCCTTTGACGAATGTATCGAGGTGGGTGCGGCTAAGGTCTGCGTCCCCAGCGACTGCGTCACGGATGTCGGCTGGTACGCCGAGCCGTGCGGTCAGTCGGCGCAGGAATGTCTTGAGCTGGCTGCCCCAACCGGTCGTGTCTCGGTCTAACCCCTCCACAATGCACAGGGCCGTGCTCTCCCAGAAGGTCTTGCCGTTGATCAGATTGACCAGGAAGAAGTAGCCGCCATCGCGCTGGATCTTTTCCCGCGCAGCGCCGAGGAGGTGGGTCTTTCCTGAGCCGGCGAGGCCCCGCATGGCGACGCCGAGTGGGGTTTCATGGTCGTCGGTACGGGCCTTGTTGACGCCGCGGAGGATCTCGCGGACCACGGCCTCGTGCTGCTCAGGCACGTCATACGGGGACGGGCGCCACACGTCGGCCGGCGTTGGCGCCGGGTTGAAGCTTAGCGCCGCTAATGCCGCTCGTTGGTCTGGCCTGATCACGTCTGGCCGATCGCCAAAGCGTGGGTGTCGGTGTCGCCGACGTGCAGAGCCGCAGCCCGGTCGCGGGGCCGCAGCGCTTTGGTGTTGGCCACTGGGATAATTCGTACGCCGGCCTGCCGGAGCATGGCGCGTAGCGCTGTATCCACTGCGGTTCGGTTCACCCCAACTAGGTGTTCCCGCAGGTCGGCCAGCCCGACCCAATCACCAGGCCCTCTGGCCAGATCGTTGTACGCCGACCGGATCTGGGCTTCAATGTCACCGCCGTCGACCGCTTCGGCGAGGGGCAGCGGCGTGGTCCCAGTCTGTTGTTTGAAGAAGTCGGCATGGCTGATCCGCAGCCGGTCAAGCGATCGGTGCAGTCCACCCAGCAATACGAAGATCGATCGCGCCGCCGTACTCCTACCCACGTTCACGTCGGATTCGTGCAGTTGTTTGCAGAAGCTCCATCCCTCGTCGGTGAGCTGGAAGGCCAGTTCCCCGCGAGCCCCTTTCCGACTCTCGATGAAGCCGCAAGCCTCCAGGTCGATTCGGTCGGGCCTCTTGAGCCTGAAGCCGGCCATCTCTTCCAGCTCGCCGTTGGTCACCTCCCGGGCCTCGGCCATGAGGACCACCAACGCGCCAAGCTGCAATGGCGTTAGCTTCGAGCCGGTCTCATTGACTGACATCTTGCCTCCCTTCCGCGTGGCGCGCGGCCTCGTCGCGTCGCCGGCTCAATAGTTGCTTGATCTTCACGACCACGGTCTGTACATCCCACAGCACCTGCTCATTGGTGAACCTCAGCACGTAATGACCGAGCAATTGCAGGTCCACGTCACGTCGCCGATCGTCGGCGTACTTCAGCCGTCCGCGATGCTCCGGCCCGTCGACCTCGACGACAAGTCCGTCCTCGGGCCAGAAGAGATCCAGCCGGTACGACTTTCCGAGGAGGTGCCACTCGTACGTGTGGTTCCAATGCCTACCGCGCGCCCACTCGTGCCGCGCGAGCTCCCGCTCTAACGCGACCTCTGCCCGACTGTCCGGACGTGGCAGGCCAGAGAACGGTGGGATGGTGAGAACCGGAATGGTTCGAGCGGTATGGGCAGACTCGGTACCTGCGCCTGCTCTGAATGGTTGTCTACGCTCGGGCAAGGCCGGCGCGCTCACCTGATCGCCCGAAACCTCGGCCTCGGCGACAAGCCTGTTCAAGTACGCCGGCAACGTGACCACCACGGATCGAACCCGGTCGACCACACGCAGCGGCGCGCCGGCAAGCCAAACCGTGAAGTGACCATGACTGGTCAGCCACTCCGCTGCCGCCGTCAAGGAACGCTCGTCGCCAGCGGTGAGTTCGTCTGGCACCTCGATTAGTAGGACGGTGGTGTCGCGGCCATAGGCGCTCGCGATGGCTCGGGCCAGACCCGCAGCTCGCACCTCCGCCGGGAATCGTGCACCATCGCCAGTGCGACCGAGCAGACTCCGTTCTGCCAGGTCGCCAAGGAACGGGCCAAAGATGGGTGACCGCGCTGCCTCCTGCTCGGCGAGCGCGCGGACAGCAGCGATGCCAAGGTTCCCCGACCCGTCGAGGCGCTCCGCTCCTGGCAGCCAGCGAGGGAAGAGTACAACAGCTGCTCGATCCAACTCATCAAGGAGCACGTCGATGTGGTGGCCCAGCCGACCACTCGTGGCGGGACGGACGTGGATAACGGCCGGCGCAGCCGCGGGCAACGGATCGAGCGCGATATCGAGCAGTTCCGGGTCGGCGCCGACCAGATAACTGACCTGGCCGGCCGGCGGTGCAGTCCACCAATGCGCCACCGCCATATCTCCCATGAGCAGACGCTACTGGCAGGGATCGGTCGCTCACAGTCCGCTCTTCGGCGCCGATATCGCTACCCGAATAGCGGCAAACTGGGGTACATTGCCCTGTTCGGGTCCGCCTAGTAGAGCGGTGAGGGAATCGAATCCTAGTGTCGGCTTGGGAGATGTACCGGCGTCCCGGGCGAGATGAGAGCAGGCGCAGCCGGAGCGCGCCGGTGTTGATCGGTCCTTCCCGGTGGTAATAGCACGGCGGATCGACGCCGGGGGCCGTGTGCTGGCCGCATGAAGTTGTCGGTGGCCACCCCTACTATGCCGCCATGTATGAACTGCCCGACGATCCGCAGACGCTCTACCTGGCGTGGACCGG